>Ga0307489_10000563_pt1 | contig 22765 bp, 25 predicted proteins | sample SB12metaG_FD_202247 | JGI IMG/M metagenome (GOLD analysis project Ga0307489, IMG submission 202247) | Sea-ice brine microbial communities from Beaufort Sea near Barrow, Alaska, United States - SB 1.2 | ecosystem: Environmental > Aquatic > Marine > Coastal | place: USA: Alaska | collected... | reverse complement strand
ATTCAACTTGCGCCGCTACACCAAGGCCAACCTGCTGCACGGTGCGGTGCTGCTGCTTCATACCCGTGTTGAAAGCGCCTGCTTGCAGGGCTTGAAACTGCTCGGAACTTACGATGGACTACTTTTTAAAGTTTTGCTTTGCACGTGAAGCAGCGCCCTACAGGACGGGTGCACGCGGTACCTGCTGACGGATCGGCTGGAGGAGGGGGTGCGGCGCCTGGGGGCAGGGGCTTACACTGGTCCACTTCTCTGCTCAACCTAAGCCGTGTCTGCCACAAAAACACACCCCAAACACCCCCTGATACCCCCTGACACCCCCTAAACTCACCCTAAATGCACCCCTACATGCACCCCCTATTTCACAGAAAGCGCTCACGTTGAGCTCAAAAGTGGACGAGTATAAGCCCCTGGCTGGGGGCCGCGCTGCCAGACATGGCGGGGCTGGGCTCCGTGCCCGCCTCCTTCGCGCAGATCGCGGACCCCTCCATGCTGGACACACACAACGGCAGCGGGCGGCGGCTGTCCGCGGCGGCGGCGCAGCGCCTCGCCGCCTACCGCGCCGACGCGCGGGTCACCGCCGCGCTGCGCCACCTGGCGGCGGGGCCGCACCCGCACCCGCCACCCTAAACCATAAACCCTTAGCCCTAAATGCTAAACCCTAAACCCTAAACCCCAAATCCTAATATCTAAACCCTAAGCACCGCCGCCCGCCACTCTGCCATCGCACTGTACCCTGTACCTGTGCGCACTCGCCGCGTCCTCCTCCCTGGCCCAAGGTCACAAAGTGAAGTTTGAAAGGGAACGGAAGTGTACTCTGCAGGACCCTGGGGGGCGGCGCACGAGATAGAGCTGTACGAGTACGCGGTTGAGCACTACGAGGCGCAGTGGGGGCGGCCGCTGGACACCTGCTAGTGCCGGTGCCGGGGCCGGTCTGGCGCAGTGGGGGCGGCCGCTGGACACCTGCTAGTGCCGGTGCCGGGGCCGGTCTGGCGCAGTGGGGGCGGCCGCTGGACACCTGCTAGTGCCGGTGCCGGGGCCGGTCTGGCGCAGTGGGGGCGGCCGCTGGACACCTGCTAGTGCCGGGGCCGGGCTGGCGCAGGGAAAGAGGCGTGCTTGGATATATATAAGTGGTGTCAGCGACAACTTTGTTGAATTACACAATGAAGCTACTGTCATATATTTACATGCGCTCTCATATAGAAACACAGCTATGACGTTCGACGAGCCCCAAGGCGCTCACATGGCGAGCATGACATCAAGTCCATCCATTGGAGCTGATTTCTCGGTGTGTTGTAAGGCATGCAAATATTTACATTCACATCACGCGAGTCGACCCATCTTCATCAACCATCGCATCCCCGCATTTATTGTCGGTGTGTGGTCTTTCCGCGCATATTCGTATCACGCATCATCGGCGATAGGCTCGTCGAGCCACACCTCAGCCAGATGCTCGCACCCCGCCAGCCAAGGCCTCGCTCACGTAAGCATTATTTTAAGCAGTTCAACCTGAAGCCGTTCGTCCTTGAAACTCGAATTTTCTCACTTCCAACACCTCAAGTTGCTTCATTTAAACTCCGTATCTGGTTTGATGTCGATGTTGTCGTATCGCTAGCCCAATCGAGATCCGTTCGACCAATCACAATCCAGAATCCCACGACCAACTCTCCGGATCCGGAGTAAACAGATATCGAGGAGATAAAAGGCGCGGGTCGAATGTCAGACCCCGCTGTCCTTGTGGCATAGGCCAATGATCTAGCCCTTTCGTGCAACACGAATTGAATTGATTAAATCATGGACAGAAAGTGGCCGAAACGGTACCGTTCACTAATCCTGATCGGATCAGGTTTCCGCTAGATTAGAATTCCATAAGTTTAAGGACCTGATTATGAGCGTACGCAAAACGGCAGCCGTTGACGTCGAGTCCACAGTTAAGATTTGGTCATGCGGGCTTAAACTCAGTGTCGGCCTGAATAGTCAGGTTTATCTCATAGAAATCGAGGGTCCATTTACTCAAGAATCGCGACCCGGTCGGACTTTCGGCGAGTCGGTCGGTGCGACTCTCAAAATGGACAATTCTGATTGGTCGAACGGGATTCGATACCACATCTTCGATACCAGATCCGACACTGAGTTTAAACATCCGAACTAGACATCCTCTGTTGACTTTGGAGTGTGGACACGACGTCAAAAACCGCCGTTCAATATGGACCAATTCTGGTTCAAAAGCTGTGGCTTATTTCGAGAAGATAAGCGTGACTGGTCACGGCACCACGGAATGTCAGGTCGGACAAGCACTGAGGTTAGCTGGTGCGGCCCTGCCGGCAGGCCCGCCGCGCGCCAGCACGTCAGCACCTCCGCGTACCGCGCCGTACGGCCACGCACCTCACGCAGGTCACACGTCTCCACCTGCTCTGCCACCTCGTACCATGCTAGACCAGTCACACCAAAGCGACACAAACACACACCACACACGTCAAGCGCTCACCTCGTCATGGGATGCTGTACATTGAAGAGACGCGGGTATCACGTGAGATAGACGCAGCGAGCACCGGTACATTGTGAGGCAGTGTTGAGGCCCGCGCCCCCGCCTGTTCTCCGGGTCCAGTCCCGCGCCCTCCAACCCGTAGTACAGCACGCGGTTGCGTCCGCCCGGAGCCACAGCCCAGCCTTAGGTATATATTTATATTTTAAACCTGAATGTTTGCTCATTTTGTACCAATGTTCCCGTACACACTCCCCGCCGCATTGATGCAGGGCCTAGCCTAAGTATGCCCCCCCTGTGGAGGTATTAAGTGGGATAAACCAAGCAGTATCGGGAGGGGGGGTGGACATACCAGGTGAGGCCCAACCCGTTGTGTCGATGACCGGGATGCCGAACGTGGGCGGGCACTTGGGATGACTCATGCCCTGGCAGGAGGGTCATTGAGGAGAAGCACTCAACCCGAGGTTAGAGCGTGATTCACCTTCAGGGCGAATGCACAAAGTGACGCGCGGAGGAGGGGGAGGAGATGCGACGTCGGCCAAGCGCTTGTTCTGAAGACCCCCCCCTGCCTGACCGGCGACAAGGAAGCCGACACCCGGGGACGTCACCATGTTGCAGTGCTTGTGACCCATGATGTGCTTCAGGCGGCTGCTCGGCGAGGCGGCGGGGGACGGGGAGGAGGCGGAGGAGGAGGACGAGACGGAGGACGAGGAGGACGCGAGTGAGAGGGCTTCGGCGGCGGCCGTGGTGGCGCTGCTGACCCTCTGTTCGGGCAAACGGTCAGGGGAGGCGGCGGCGGCGGCGGCGGAGGCGGCAGACGCAGTGGCGGCGGGGGAGGCGGCGGGGGCGGCGGCGGGGGCGATGGCGCTGCAGCCCGGCATGGTCGTCATCTTTCCCCACACCGCCGGCACCGTCATGTCCGCCGCACAGCCCATGGCGGCGGTGTTCCAGTGCCCCTGCACGTACACCACCGCCAGCCGCGGCCGCACCGCCCCGAACCACGCGCACGCCTCCACCGCCAGCGGCTCCACCTCCGCCCACTCATACGCCCCCGAGAACCCGAAGATACCCACGTTGCCGATAGTGTGCCAGTACACAGAGTTGGCCACCGCCGCCACCCAAGGCCCGCTATCGACCATCAAATGACCTTGTCGAGTGACAGTGACCCGGGCGGCATATCAGGGTGTACAGGTCATACTGGCGTGGAGGGTGCCGGGCCTTTTAGAGGTGTGGAATGCAGATGATACAGAGGAGAAGGGGATGCATGTGTACCGGTGCACAATGAACGAACAGTCAGATGGCAGCGGGCCCCACCGGCAGGCGGCGCGGCGACCCCGCGGGGACCGGCGGGCGAGGGGGCTGATGCTTGGGCACACCGGGGTCCACCGACAGATCCATGAAGTTGACGTCGTCCGCCGCCGCCGCCGCCCAGGGCCTTACGCTCGTCCACTTATCAGCTCAACCTGAGCCAATTCTGACACAAAATACACCCTAAACACCCCCTGATACTCCTTAACACCCCGTGACACCTCCTAAACACCCCCTAAACAATCCCTGAATGCACCCCCATCCGACAGAATGCGCTAAAGTTGAGCCGAAAAGTGGACGAGTGTAAGCCCCTGCCGCCGCCGCATCCACCGCGAAGAACTGCATGGCGCCGTTCCCGTACGAGTCCTTCTTGTGCTGCGCCACCTGCCACCCGGGTCATTCAGGGTTTAGGGTTTAGGGTTTTGGGTTTTGGGTTTTGGAGTTAGGATTTAGGGTTCAGGGTTATGGGTTCAGGGTTTAGGGTGAACGAGTCCTTCTTATGCTACTGCGCCACCTGGCAGGTGGGTCATTCAGAACAAGCACTGGACCTACATCGGAGCATGACATACCCCGGGGTACCTTCAGGGCGAATGCACATGCAGACGCACGGACTCGGTTCGTCGATTCAACGTCGGTCGAGTGCTTATGCTCAACAATCGCCCTGCCTTGGGCGTCCCTAGCACCCATTAGCAGGGCCCTCACAGGCCTGTCTCTGTCCAAGTCAACCTGAGCGGGTTGTGTCCCTGACCCCACTGCAATTATCCCAGGGAGGGCCCGGATAGATCGTCCCCTTTCAGCTCAATGTGAGACGGCTAGTCCCTGACCACCCTGCAATAACCTCTGGGAGGGCCCTCACAGACGTCCTCGTTTGAGCTCGACCTGCGCGGGTTGGTCCCCGACCCCACTGAAAGTACCCCTTACAGGTGGAGATGTTGACCTGTAAAGGAAACAATTCAAATTGAGCGTTCTATCCCTGACCCCACTGAACGCATCCCTCAAAGGTGCTCACTTGATCTGTAATGGAGACGGCTGCACGCCCCCTCCCCCCCGCCCCCCCTTCCCTCCCCCCGCCCCCGCCCCGGCCCCCGCAACCCTGCCCAGTAGTCGTGATTGCCGAGCACGTGGTTCACCGGGGTGGCCGCGCACCAGGGTCCTTCAGACCGAGCACTCTAACCGAAGTCTGAGCAGCATGACTTATTACCTTCAGGGTGAATGCTCATCATGTGGACGCGCGGACTTGGCTCGTCGATGAAACGTCGGTAGAATGCTTGTTCCCAACACTGACCCTGCCTTGACCCGCAGGCTGAGCCGGTCAAACATGGGCTGGATGATCTCGCCTGTGCGCAAGGCCGGGCAGAGTTCCCCCGCCACGTCACCCAACGCATTACGTTGTATGAGCCAAATGACCCTGAACACCGACTCGACTGGCACGGAACCTCCCAAAATTGGTGAGGGGGGTTGGTCAGATATCGGAATCCTCTAGGGTCAGGTCTGCCAGCCCCCCCCTACCCGTGCGGTCGTACCACAGGTCGCCCAGCACCAAGGGCTTACACTCGTCCACTTTTCGGCTCAACGTTACCGCTTTCTATGGGATAGGGGGTGCATATGAGGGTTATTTAGGGGGTCTTTAGGAGGTGTGAAGGGGTATCATGGGGTATCTAGGGTGTATTTTGTTTCTGAGCCGGCTCAGGTTGAGCTGAGAAGTGGACGAGTGTAAGCCCCTGCCGAGCACCTGCCAGAAGTCGAGGTGGTGCTCGGCCGCCGCGTTGAGGAGCGCCGCCGTGCGCGCCGCCGTCTGGAACACTGCCCCGCGCTGTACCGCCGCACGCTCCAATTGTCACTCACTTTCAACGAGCCACAAGGCACTCACATGGTGGGTATTAACCAACCCCATCCGCCGTTTCAAGCGGACAGACTTTGGTCTGTCAGGGTTTCGGCCTATCAAGAGGCGCTATTGTGAGGCATTGAAAGCTAATTTGGAAAGGGGTTCATCACATTTTAGCTTCAAGCGCTGAAAGCGAACGCGGTCAACCCAGGGTCAAACCAGGGTCAACCCGAGGTCAAGCTGCAGTGCCCTACCCTTGTCGCACTTGATCCACTTGGACGCGGTGCACGGGTCGGCGATCACCGCGCAGGCGGGTCGTTCTGAGCAAAGACTCAAACGAGGATGGAGCATTACTTACCTGCAGGGTGAATGCACATACAGACGCGCAGAGGAGGGGGGGCAGAGTCAACGTCGGTCGAGCGCTTGTAGTTCTCAATACCCCCCCTGCCACGCCGCGAACGCCCGCGCCCGGCGCCGGCAGCGTCAGGTTCACGGCTACGTCGTTCAGCGTCACTGTTCGCTCATAGTGCACCGGTGCAACTGTGGCGATGCCGTTGAGCGTGGCGGCGGCGGCGGGGCTCGACACGTCCACGAGGCTGGACTGCAGGTGGAACCAGGCCGGAGGGTCATTGAAAACAAGCAGCCGAACTGAGATTGGAGCATGACTCGCCTTCAGGGTGATTGCTCATATGTACATCATACAGACGCGCGGAGCAGGAGGAGGAGATTCAACGTCTGATGAGTGCTTGTTCTCAATGACCCCATTGGCGCAGGGGTGTCACCACCCCCCCTGCACCCCCCCCCCCCTTCTGCCCTGCCCGGTCCAGCGGTGCGCGAAGGGGGCGTCGTACGTGAAGGGGAAGTCGTCCGCGTAGGGGGGTCATTCAGAAGAAACGCTCAGACTGAGTTCGTGCACGAGTGACCTCCAGGGTGAGTGCTCGCGCATACGCGTGAAATAGGAAGAGGATGTTGAACGTCGGTTGCGTGGTTCGTTCTCGATAATCCGCCATGCCACGCGCGGGTTGCCACTGAAGCCGCGGCTGATGACTGAGACTCGCAGCTTGCCGTATCCCTTGGGGCCGTGCCCGCGCGTCACGCGTAGGTCAAACGGCGCGGGTTGCATCGACCTCACGGAGAAGGAGGGTGAGGTGGGGGAGGCGGAGGAGGAGGAGGAAGAGGAAGAGGCGGACGTAGATGACCCCAATGCCAGCGGTGCTGCCCGTGTCGCAGAGGCTGCCGCGGCGGGCGGGGTGTCCTCCACAACTTCGTCGCAGTGTCGCAGCTGTTTGCACGCTTGAAGCTCGAGTGACTCCGGCGCTAAAGTGGCATCGGCAGCCCCGCTCCGCGAGTAGGGCCTCGCAGATATTGCTCGCGACGTCAAAGGATGCCAAATGACACAAGAGGCGAGGGTTTAAAACGCGTGTCGATGACCTGGCGGGCAATGGGCTTGGACGATGTTGCTCACCGCGTCATATGATGCCAAATAACACAAGACACGAGGGGTCAAAACGCGTGTCGATGACCTGGCGGGCAATGGGCTTTGACGATATTGCTCGCCGCGTCATAGGATGCCAATTAAGACCAAATACGAGGCTTCGAAATGCGTGTCGATGCCTTGGCGGGCATGGGAAACTTATTGTCCCTGCCCCGTCACAGGACGTTAAACAACACAAGACATGAGGTTCAAATTACGTGCTCATGACATGGCGGGCTTTGGGCTTGGCTGATATTGCTCGCCATGTCATGGGATGCCGAGGAACACAATATACGAGGGTTCGAAACACGTTCCGATGATGAAACCGGCAATACCTGCTTGTACCCGCACAATACACCAGGGTTAAAACGTGTCGATGACTTGGCAAGAATGCTGGGCAATATCTGCTGCTCCCTGCCCCGCTCAATGTACTCAAGCTGAGGCTACGAAGGGCATCGCGGATGGGCGCCGCGTCGACGATGCCGCACGAGCCGAGGCGGCGGCACAGCTCGGCGTCCGCCGCACCTGCCGCCTGGGCGGTGTCGCCCACGTCGGCTGCCAGGTCGAGGCACACGCCGCACCGCAGCTCCTCGGCCCATCCCTCGGGGAGCTCATCAGCGTTCGGAGTAGAGGGGGTCACGTGGCGAACTTCAACCGTCGCGGAGTGTGCCCCGCCGCCCAGGCCGACTGCTCCGATCGCGCGCGCAGCGTCGACCGCAAGCAGGGTCACAACTCACCGCCCGCCGCGTCACTCGAGTATCAGGTATGACCGACACTGGCTGCGTGGCTACCATCGCCCCAACCAGGGAGGAATATTCTTTTGGCGTTCCGCAAATCCCACAAACCTTGGTGTGTTTTTTCCCCCACCACAGGGAGCGGCGAGCAGCAGCGCGGCGACGACGAACGCGGTGGACGGCACCATCGGGCTCGCGAGCGCTCGGCTCACGCGGGGTCTGTGCTTTGCGCCGCTGGCCTCTGCGCGCGCGGAATGGAATATAAAGCGTCCAAAATGCCGATGGAATATAGCAGCTGACTTAAAAACGCCAATTTAGACGAGAGCATCGATATCAGATTAGATATTCGGCTGCCGTCTCGTGCACCAACCCAAGCACAATTTATTGGGAGAGGAGAGAGTGTACAACGCCCGTTTGCACTGAACCACGCCCCCCACCTTACACGCACAATGCGCTCGCCGACCTGCGTCGTCCTGCTCGCCGTCTTCGCGGCGGCGGCGGCGGCGCTCACCGGCGGCGCCGCAGCGCAGAAGGAACCGAGTGCGAACAAGGACGGTGGGGAGAAGGCGGCAGACGGGGGGGTGCCCGTGGTGTACGGCGCGGGGCAGCGGCTGGGGCCCAGGCGGGGGGTTGTCGAGAACAAGCACTCGACCGACGTCGAAGCTCCTCCTCTTGCCCCGCACGCCTGTGTGAGCCTTCACCATGGAAGCTGAAGGTAAGTAAATATTGCTCCCACCGCGGTTCGAGTGCTTGCTCTCGACGACCCTCCTGCCAGGCTGGGCCCCGCAGCGCCCCCCGCGGTGCGCTCACCGGCCACTGCCTTATCGACAGCACAGGCTGTCGATGGCGGGGTGTCCGAGGTTGTCAACGGCACTGCTAACGCGAGCTGCGCGGGCAGCTGTGGCTTCTGCGTCGGCTGCGTGGACGGCAGGGGGGCTTCCGCGCCCGTGTTTCGCCGTCCCCGACTTTCACGACCCGTCCCGGTTCCCGATCCTGGAAGTCGAGTGGAACGTTGGTGTTGTTGTTGTGCCCGCACTCGTGCCTGTTCCCCTCAGCGTCCCCGTCACCGCACTCGACCACTCGCCCCTTTCACTGCACTCGACCACTCGTCCCCGTCCTCGGATCCGACCCCGCCGCCCCGCCGTGCCCCCGCCCCCCGCGCCGCTCCTGTGCACTTGCTTGGTGTGAGATGGGCCGTTCAGCAAACACCCTTTCTTGGATACCTCGATCGTCCCACGCTTTCATTCCGAGGCTCCATGCTGAATGAGCTGAAACGGGGAAGACTGAGTGAGGAGTGTCCTCGTTTACCACACTCATGGAGCCAATACGGCAAGAGTGTACACGGGGGGCAAGGCGGAAGCCTGGTGCCTCCTCATACACGCTGACGCGTCTCTCTCTCATTCTCGGCAAGAGTGTACGGGTACACCGGTACACATGAGCAAGCAATCAGTCAGGGAGCGAGCGGCCAGGCCAAAGAGGAGGGTGCCAGGAAACAGGTTGGCAGTGAGGTGAGTGTGAAGACCCTGGGAGGAGAGACAGTGGAGAGCTGTGCGTGTTGCTGCGAGGCCAGCTGCAATCAGGTGGGGCCGTGCAACGCGATACACTTTCACTCAATCGCAAGGCTACATGGAGGTGAAGGTATACGCGCCTAAGTGGGTTCCGCGCCCCCGTGCCCCCGCGCCCCCGCGCACTGGGAGTAAAGGTGCGGCGGGAGCGGGTGAAGGGCCCTGGCAGGAGGCGGGCGACTGCTGCGCCGACTTTGATGACGTGTGCGCTGACGTCGACATGGACGCGCTTCTCAACAACGCCACCGCCACCGCCGCCGCCCCCGCCAACAACGCCACCGCCGCCGCTGCCCCCGCCAACAACGCCTCCTCCGCCGCAGCTGCCCCTGCTGCCGCCCCCGACCCCGCCCCCTCCCCCTCCGCCGCCGCTGCCGCCGGTCCATCACCCGCACCAGCTGCCGCCTCCACCGCCGCCGATGCTCCCGACGCTGCTCCTGACGCCGCCCGCGCCGATGCCCCTGCGCCTGCCTCCGCCCCCGTGCCTGCCCCCACACCTGCCCCCCCTCCCGCTCCCGCCCCCCCGCCCCCCCCGCCACCTTCCTCCGTGCCCGTGCCCGCGCCCGAGCCCGCTCTTGCCCCCGCCTCCTCCCCGGGGGAGGCTGACGCCGGCGCTGCCCAGGTGCAGGCGGAGGAGAATGCGGCCGCCAATGCCGCCGCCTCAACCCCCGTCGCTGCACCAGACGCCGTTCCCGACGATGACCGCGCCGACGCCCCCGCACCCGCGCCCGCCCCCGCACCGGTCCCTACCCCCGGCCTCGCCCCCTCCCCATCCCCCACTCCTGCTCCCCCGCGCCCGCCCTTGCTCTTGCCCCCGCCCCCACCTGCACCCGCAACCGCCCCTGAACCCGCGCCCGCGCCCGTGCCTGAGCCCACCCCAGCCGCCGCCCCCGCCGCCGCTTCTGCTGCCGCCTCCGTCGCCGCCGCCGCCGCAGCCAAGAAGGAGGAGGAGGACATGGTCGCCGCCGCCGCCGCCGCCGCCGCAGCCAAAAATGAGGTGGAGGAGAAGGCCGCCGCCGCCGCCGCCGCCGCCGCTACCAAGAAGGAGGAGGAGGAGAAGGTCAAGGCCGCCGCCGTTGCCGCCACTGCCGCCGCCGAGAAGGAGGAGGAGGAGGAGGACACGGTCGCCGCCTTTGCCGCCGCCTTCGCTGCCGCCGCAGCCAAGAAGGAGGAGGAGGACAAGGCTGCCGCCGCCGCAGCCGCCGCCACCGCAGCTGCCGCCGCCGCGTCAGTGAAGGAGAAGGAGGAGAAGGACAAGGCCGCCACCATCGCTGCCGAGAAGGAGGAGGAGGACAAGGCCGCCGCCACCGCCGCTGCCAAGAAGGAGGAGCAAGACAAGGCCGCCGCCACCGCCGCCGCCGAGAAGGAGGAGCAGGACAAGGCCGCCGCCATCGCTGCCGCTGCTGCCGACAAGGAGGAGGAGGACAAGGTCGTCGCCGCCTTCGCCGCCGCCGCCGATGTCGCTGCTGCCAAGAAGGAGGAGGAGGACAAGGCCGCCGCCATCGCCGCTGCCGAGAAGGAAAAGGAGGAGGAGGACAAGGCCGCCGCCATCGCTGCCGCCGCCCAGAAGGAGGAGGAGGACAAGGTCGCCGCCGCCGCCGCCGCCGCTGCCGCTGCTGCCGACAAGGAGGAGCAGGACAAGGCCGCCGCCATCGCCGCCGCCGCCGCCGCTGCCGCTGCCGCTGCCGCCGCCCAGAAGAAGGAGGAGGACAAGGTCGCCGCCGTCGCCGTCGCTGCCGCCGCCAAGAACGAGGAGGAGGATATGGTCGTCGCCGCCGCCGCCGCTGCCGAGAAGGAGGAGGAGGACGAGTTCGCCGCCGCCGCCGCCGCCAAGAAGGAGGAGCAGGACAAGGTCGCCGCTGCCATCGCCGCCGCAACTGCCGCCGAGAAGGAGGAGGAGGACAAGGTCGCTGCCGCCGCCGCCGCCGCCGCCGCCGCCGCTGCCGCTGCCGAGAAGGAGAAGGAGGCCACCGCTGTCGCCGCCGCCGTCGAAGCCGCCGTCGCCGCCGCCCAGAACAAGCAGGAGGAGGACAAGAGGGCCGCCGCTGCACCCGCCACACCCGCCGCAGCCGCCGCATCCGCCGCACCCGCCGCAGCCGCCGACGCAGCCACGACGGAGGAGCGGGACAAGGGCACCGCCGCCGCTGCCGCCGCCGCAGAGAAGGAGCGGGAGGCGGAGGACACGGTCACCGGCGCCACTGGCGACACACTGACGCCCGCCGACGGCCCCGGCTCCGCCCCAGACCCCGACACCCCCGAGACCGACGAGGACTCCTCCCCTCAGGTGCAGTACATCACGGTGCGGTACGGCCGCGCCGACAACACGCGCGGCGCAACCAACGGCGGCGGCGGCGGCGGCGGCGGCGGCGACATCGAACCGAGCGCCCCTGCGGCCCCTGCGGGTGAAGACGCTCTAAGCTTATACGGCGACGGCCCACCTGGCGAGGCCTGGTGTCATTGACTCCCCCTCGTCTGTATGCTCATTCCACCTGACAGTACACCACTCAATGCGGAGCAATCGATTTACAATGCCGATGTCCCATATAATCCACGTCCATCTGGGCGTTTCACCAAATTCAATATCATACAGTCTGACAGTACGGGGGAACATGTTCCGTTTCGCCGTTGTTGAGAATATCACAGTTTTGACCGGTGGGCCTTCCGCGCGGCGCCCGACATGCCGAGCGCGCCGAGTCCGCCGGCGCCGCCGCGCCCCGCTCGCCCCCCCGGTCCCCAAGTAGGGCCAGCCAGATAATGACCGCCGCGTCATCCACAATCTTTTTGCACCCCTGAGGCTTGTGTCGCACGGCATTCTGTGACGTTGCGAGCAATATCTGGCAGGCCGTGCCCCGCGGGCCCGCCCGGCCCTCCCGCGCTGAGCGTCAACCTGCAGGACTGGAGCTGGAGTTCCAAGGTGGGGCGCTGCGGGTTGATACCGGTAGAAACTCATCTTGAAGGCGCCTGGGTTCAGCGATTCAAACTAACCTATGGTGCACCACTTTCAAGCTGTATTTCCAATTTCAACTTATAACATCTATATGGTATATTTCACCCTCGGCGAGTCCCCACGCGTTACACACACTCGTGTCAATTAATTTAACGTACAACATGCATTGCAGTTGAGGCAGCACGGGCAGTGGTGCGCGGCCGTGCGGCGGGGTGGACTTGCGCGTGGCGGACAGCCCGCGGGGGCGGGGCCAGGCGGGGCCGCGTGTGTCATCCCCCCCCCCCCTCGCCCCACCCCCTCCCCGCGGGGGCGGGTCAAGGCGGGGCGGGCGCCGCGTGTGGAGGAGGGTGAGTCCTGTCATGCGGAGAGCATGATCTACCTGGCCCTAGTGCCTTGTCTCATCGTAGTACCTGGTATGTTTGGTAACTGAACAAAATATGTATTTGACTTTTGGCCAAATCGCCAAACTCCAAGGTACCTGGGTAGTAACAAATACCACAGGTATTGCCAAATACAGACCAGGCACTAGTAAGTCAGATGTGATCCTATGATGCGACGAGCGTGATGGAGTCGGCCCTGGGCGCGGGGGTACAGCGTGGGCGTCAGCGCCGGCGCCTTCGGAGGCTTCGCCATCGGTAACCGCCGCGGCTTCCCACAGGCCGGGCCCGGGGGGGTGGGCGCTGGGCGGGCCCCAGGGGGGGGGGGCGGTCCCCGGGGGGAGGGGGACGCTTCTTGCCTTTTCAACGTAGCATGAGTCGGGCCCTCACTCAAAGTACGAGATAGCGATGCTTTCGCGTCTGTATGGAGTCACCAGGCTTTCGCCCTTGGCCCCGTGGATCATCGCTGAAACTAGTTTCTGAATCTACTTACAATCATTGTCCCGGGGACGCGCCATGTGTGACACTTATCTCGTAAGATGTGTGACAGAACACCGTCCGCGGGAACGTGTGGTACAGACTCTGGCCGTGGCAGGCCGAGGCGATCTCATTTTGCATTCGGCCCGGGCTGGGCGAGGGAGCCGGGGTAGGTGGAGCTGCATACCTTGTCTATACATCATCCGTCCTTCCTGCGCACTAGCCGTATGACCGGTGAAGTATCCGTGTGACCTGGACAGCATCCGTGTGACGTGTGACTCATCGATCGTGCCCTAACGCGCACGGGGGCCAGGGCGACAGCCTGGCGCCTCCTTCCACACGCGGACGTGTTTCTGTCTCTCCCGGCCCTGGCGCGCGGGGTACTCGCTGGACCTCCGACTGGAGGACACGTCGGCGGACCAGGCAGGGTGGATGCAGAGAACCAGCACTCGACCAACGTTGAATGTTCTCCTCCTCCTCCTCCTCCTCCTCCTCTTCCTCTACGCGTGTGTATGAACATCCACACTGACGGTAAGTCATGCTCCGATCTCGGTTCGAGTGCTTGTTGTGAATGACCCTCTCGGCAGGCGGTGGAGGTCTCGGAGCTGGTTGCGCCGCGCGACACCGGGTGGCGCTGCATGAAGTTCGACATCGGTGGACAGGTCCGCGCCTTCATCTACCGCAACTCCTGGGCGGGGCGACACTCTAGTTCCCAATCCCCACATTGTGATTTGACAAGCTATAGTTTCGCCCCTGTTACCACTCAACTTGTGATCACTTAATAGCTGTTACGTGCCCCAATCATACAGGTCTGAGCTCGCCAAGTGAGCGCCTTGGGGCTCGATGGACGTTACAGTTAACACCGCTTGACCTCAGAGGTACTGTAGTGAAAATGTGGTGGAAAGGGATCAAGTGCGAGGAGGCCCTGGTTATTGGACAAGCTGACGTTCCAGGACACGGGCTCCGGGTCACAGTTTTACATCACCGACATCTGGATCCGCATGCCCCCGGGCGTCAAGGCGCCGCCCGTGGACGATGACGAGGCGGACGCGTCGGACGTGGCAGTGTCGCCCTATGATGACACGATGGATTCTGGCGTTGCGGGCTTGGGCGGGACTCAATGAGCAGAGGCATATGATGCATGCAAGCAGTTGTTCGAATAACGCAACAAATTGCTTCGGGTTGACGCGCGTGATGTAGCCGCGGACTAATGGATGTGGAGGACGAGCGATGACACAATGCCCTGCTGGGCGGATTAATGAAATGTAAAACAATCACCTGACTACCTCAGCCCACCGCACAGCGAACGAAACATCGAGTAGTTGCGAGTGAGGGTCCTCAGAAATTCAGACAAACAGAATTGAGAGACGCTTCCGCTTGTGTACGGAGGCACCAAGCTTTCGACCTGACCCCCGTGAGACAGTGAGGGATATAGAGAGAGACAGACAGAGAGTGAGACACGCTTCCCACGGACAAAGGGTGCTTATCGCGTCCACCTCAGCGCTTCCAGGTGCCCCATCCAGCAGCGGCCGAGCAGTCCCCGCATCCCACAGGCAGCCGTGCTCCCGTGCCCGCTACAACATCCACAGGCGCCTGTATTGAGCGGCGTTTGAGCACGTTCCACGAATCCCACGGGCTCTCCTTCTCCCGTGCCCACCGCAGCACCGCCCGGTACCCTCCCTGCGCCTTCCAAACTGAACGGTTACAACTCACCGTTGATAATTGCTCAGCTCCCCGGTCGAAGTTACTCAGTTCGAACTCACAGAGTGATTCACCTGGACCCGCCGTTCATCCTGACAGTTCGCTCACAGCACACCGCTTCTCGTATCTCGAGTCACATGGCGTCAGCTTTCACCACCGAGAAACTACCATTATATATCTTCAAAACTGAACGTCGAGAACTCGACGTTGATGATACCTCACAGTGTACCAGTGCGAGTGAGTGAACGCGCAAGCGGAGCGTGATGTCAGTCTTGTTTCGAGCATGGGATTAAAACAGTTTTTAACGGCCAGTTACATGAGGCCTAGCTGCCACCACGACCGTCTCGACCAATCAGACGAGGCCCTGCATCCATCCACCTGGACCAATCAGATGAAGCCCTGCTTGCGCAGGTCCTCGTACGTCTTCTTGTTGTACACATTCCCGTCCATAGGGCCTGGCAGGCCATGCACGCCACGTCACGTGGTGCCTTTCCACGCAAAAATGAGGGTCTGAAATGTGGAGGATGAAGTGGCGGGCGCCCCCTAGGCGGCCGTGCCCGTCGGCGTCCTCGTACTCCTCGTCGGCGGCGCGTGGCGTGCTCCCACCGCGGGCCCCTCCTCCGCCGCCTCCACCGCCGCGTGCAGGCCCACCGCGTCGGCCATAACCGTCACCTCTGCGAACGCCATGGTGTTGGGGAGCTTGAGGCACCGCATGCCGTGCTGGTGCCGGTACTCCTCCCACCAGGGCCTGGCAAATGTTGCTCGCCACGTCATACGAGGTCCTTCGGTCCTCATTTGCCTCGTGTAAAGAGAGTTCAAAAGATGTGTCGACGACGTTCACTCCCAATATCCTGCTCGTCCCTTGTGCGCCACGAGTCCCTCGGATGATGTGGCGAGCCACGTCATTCAACCCACCGTGAACCCTCGTATCTGGAGTCAAACGGCACCCTATGACGTGTTCCTGCCGCCCCCTGCGATGCCCCACCCAGTACGAGTAGTTCCCGCAGATCTCACACGTGAACTCCAGGTTCAGCCCGTGCAGCTTGACAGCCGGCCAGCAGGGACATTCAGAACAAGCACTCGAATCGAGGTCGGAGCATGACCACCCTTCAGGTTGAATCCCTATACCGACGCGCGGAGGACGGGGAGGAGACTCAGCGTCGGTCGAGCGCGGCATTCTGAACGACCCCTGCCAGTAGGGGATGGGCCTGCCATCCCACCCCCGCGGCAGGCCGCAGCTTCAGCGGGCTGTACACCTCCTCCTCCGTGCTACACGGCCGCCTACACAATGCTCGCCACAGCATATGATGACACTCAACTACAAGATCGCGATTCTAGAATGGGGAGGATGACGTGGCAGGCATTGTCTGCCAATAAACGCTCGCCGCGTGATGTGATGCGGACTGATTTAGGAAACGAGAGTCCACAATGTGGAGGATGACGTTGCAGGCGTTATCATGCAGCCCCCGCCTCCACGTTGCCCTTGGGCTTCGCGACCGTCTCATCCGGGATGCGGTACACGCGGTGGTTCTGCAGCAGGCGCTCCTTGTGCGTCACCGCATCTTGCCGTCGTGGCTTCCTCTTCTTTCAGCGTGCCTCGAGTCGCCACGGCAGCTGTCATGTCCCTGACACCACTCATGTTATCCCAACTGTATATTCCGGGAAGTGTGTCACCACCAGCCGCTCGAGCCGCTCCACCGCCTCGTGCGCCTCGCGGGTCTGCTCCAGCAGCGAAGACGCCATTCTCCCACGCTGTCAACCTCGTCCAGTCGACCCCGTGCCGACTTTCTCTGCTGACGAGGGTCGACCAGAGGGGTTCGACCTGCGCAACGGCTCCGTCCCGCCTTCGCAGCGCGACACGGGCCCTCGCTGCACGACGCGAAGCGTGCGAGGTGACGCCCGGTGCGGAGGAAGCTCGGCGCGCGGCGGCGCTGGGTTGTGGCCGGCCGGCCGCCCGCGCCCGTAGAAGTGTGAGAGGCCGGCCGGTCTGGTCGGTTGTCACCCCCAAACAAAACATCGATGCGCCAGCGGCAACCTTCGCGCTTCGGCGTCTACATCCTTCACCCTCGGGGCCTCCACTCTTCACTCACCCCGCCCTCTTGGAGAGGCACCGTCGCGCGGGCAGCAGTACCATGTACGGGTTGCTGCCGCCGACTGCCGTGCGCACGCGCCTCTTCGGTTGGCATGGGTCGGCACGGTTCAACGGTGGGGGTCGGGGGGGCAGTAAACCTGGAGAGAAGTAAGTAGCCTATGCTGCCTCCTCCGCCACCTGTAGGTGACGCTGCACCGCCGGACGACCCCGCGGACGACTCGTAGGGACCGCGGCCATGCCCACTGCCCTGTAGCCCTGCAGCACGTGCGTCTCCTGGGCAAATAAAGTGGCGTGATTTTGTGAGAACTCAAAATCACGAGGACCACCTTCCACACACACCCCTTCCGCTGCGTTACAAGGTGCCGGCCCTCTGGCACGGCAGACATGGGCCGCCGTCATCGTGGCCTCCAGCGCGGGGGTCATGCTGCTCGGCTTGTTCATCCTGGTCGCGGCCTTGGCGCGCCGCCTCTACCTGCACCGCCGCGTGCACCCGCTGGGGCCGGGCCCCGACGACGACGACGAGGAGGAAGCGTTCTACGGAGCGCAGGTGGGCCAGGCCTGGGGCGAGCCGTTTTCCACAGCGGCTCACGAGCGGTTGCTGTACCGCGGCGGCGGCGGCAGTGGCGGCGGCGACGCGCTCGGTGCCTCGGCGTCCCTGTACGAGCAGTTCGGGCGGGTGCAGCACTACTCGTACGATCCCGCTGCGCGGGTAGAGCCTGACGTGGGCGCGGTAATGCAAGACATCATCAAGGTGTTGACCATATTGCCGCCGCTGCCGCCCACCGCTGCGCGACACCCGCACGCGATGCACACGCCGCCGCCCGCGCGGCGGGTCATGATGCTGCCTGAGGGGCCGGCGGGGTATCGCCTAGCCGCCCCACCGCTCTCGCCCGCGTCGCCGCAGCTCCCGGCCCAGGCCCCAGCCCTGCCCTCCCCCACGCCCGACTCTGTGCGCCTGGTGCGCGCCCGCACCGAGGCGCACCGCAAGCAGCTCGAGGCGGGGCCGTTGTGCAATCGTTCTTTCTTCATCCCGACAGCTTGCCGCCGCTCTGATCCCTGAAACCGCACCTGAAACCGCCGGAAGATGCTACGAGTAAAGCTGGAAAGGGAAGGATTGCGCGGCCCTGGACCCTAAACAAAGCCTAAAGCCTAAACCCCTAAACCTTAAACCTGGCCCTGGGCTCCGGACCTGCGCGCCATCAAGAGCCGCTTCCTGGAGCGCACCAAGCAGCTGTACGGCCGCGACCTGCCTGAGCTCAGCACGGTGGAGCAGGCCGTCACCAGCTTCGTGCGCGCGAAGCAGCAGGCCGGCGGCGGCACGCTGGCGCTGCCGCCGCAGGCTGGGGAACCGCCGCCGGAGCTGCCACCGCCGCGGGGGCCGGCGAGCGCGGCTGGCATGCGGGACGGGGGGCGCGCGGATGTTGTTGCTTCCTCAACGGCGGCGGCGGGAGCGGGAGCGGCGGCGGGGGCGCACCGGCCTCTCGGCGGACAGGCGGTTGCACGCGGCCGCGGCCAGGGCGACGGCGAGGGCGGGGATAGGCTCGGTGGCGGCGGGGGCAGGGGCGGGGCTGCCTCCTCCTCCGGTAGACGGCCGCCGCGCTCTGGGGATGGGCGCCAGGGCGAGGCGGCGACGAGCGTTGCGATCGACAATGAGGGTCAGGTGGAGACGCTGCGGCAGCCGCGGTTCGCCAAGCAGCTCACGCGCGCCGGGGAAGAGGAGGTGGATTCCGTGCTCGACGGTGTCGTCGCCATGATAGTGAAGGAACGCATCACCGCGCTGCAGCAGCAACAGCAACAACACGGGAAGTGTCGACCAACGGCGGCGGCGGCGGCGGCGGCGGCGGCGGGGGGGAGGGCAGATATCGATGATAGTTCTAAGACTACCAGCGCCACCCCCGCCGCTCCGGCGCTAATGCTACGTTCACCTGTGTCCCGTCCGACCAATCGAGATCAGCATCCTCTCCCTCCACCTTCGCCGCCACCGCCACCGCCTCCCGCCGCGCCGCCGCCACCGCCACCGCCACCTCCTCCCGCCGCGCCGCCGCCACTGCCACCTCCTGCTCCTGCCGCGCCGCCGCCGCCTCCTGCTCCTGCCGCTTCGGCCGTTGTGCCGGTGCCTCCTCAGGCGCCCGGGCCTGAAGCAGCGTCAACCACCTTTGACGTGGCGCTCGACGCGTTGGGCTCGTCGCACACCAGACTGGAGCTGAGCGAAATACTGGAGGATGGGGCGCGTGAAAGCCACGAACATTTGAAAACGGTGGCGAATGTCTCGGAACCGGCGGCGGCAGCGGGGGTCGACGGCGAGGATGAGGAAAGGGCAGCGGGCGATGCTGACGATGACGGCGAGCAGGAGGAGGCGGCGAGCCTCTGGCCCTCGGCGGCGGGGTTGGGGGTGGCGCGCACGCCACCGGCCAAGCTCGGCGCTCTGAGCACGAAGACGATCGCGGGGCTGATGGCGGATCTCCCGGCCGAGGCCGCGGGGCGCCCGCGGCGTCAGCCCAAGGGTACCAAGAAGAAAAAGAAGAAGAAGATCCCACCTTGACCATTGGGTGCCAGGCGGGTCCCAGCGCGCGGAGCATGGCATAGTTTCGATAGTTGATGATAGCTGAGAATATCTGATTATAGCTGCTAGCCTACATATATGGCAAATACGCCGGACTGGCGCCGACCATTCTTCATACTGACCATTCCCACTGCAGTATCTCCCGTTGCCCGGTCCGAGCGGCGTATGAAAGTGCTCGGGTCTCACTAGCCGCTGTTCTGCCGCTCCCACGGTAACACCTCCAAGTGTCCGCTTTGAGCTGAATTAGACACGCGTCCTCGTCCAGCGGGGGGCGAAATCAGGAGGCGGCGGCGCGTTCTTTGGCGGCGGATAGGTGGGGTAGGTTGGGCAGGTGGAGATCTAGCTACGAGATAGAGATGTGCGATTGAGCTGTGGGATCGGGCTGTGGCATCGAACTGCGGTATCGAGATGTGCGGGTGCTGTCCGCAATGATCTTACGGAGACGATTAATAAGTGACGTCGGTGATAAGCTTCACCAGACGATATCTAAAGTAGAGGCGTAACCTCTAATTCGTTTCACGAGCTTATTCCTTAACAATACAAGTTGGGGTCAACATAAAGAACCCCAAGAAATGCATCAACTGATGGCAACTGCTTATCATTATAAATGGTTGCCGACGACGATGAGATCGACGTAGAAGCAATTATGCGACGACGGGATGATGATGAGTCGCGAGCAGCGCCTCGAAGTTGTGCGCGATGGGGTGGAGGCAGTCCGCGTGCTCTGCGGCGTCGCACCCGCCACGCGGGGAGTTCAGGGCGGACTGGCACGCTGCCGCCTTCGTGTTGGCGCTCCGCTCCCGCGCGCCAGAGCCGGCGCGCGTGTCCGAGACATGGAGTCACGCCATGCAGCGCTTCAACACCAGCTCGACGCGGTACATGCACGCGTCGGTGCACGCCGAGGGCTCGGCTTCGCAGACCGGGAACATGAGCTCGCGGTCCACCGCCGCCGCCTCTGCAAGGGTGGCGCGGGGCGCGCCCTCGAGCGCGGGCACCTCGAACTCGGGGTCAACCAACGCAGCCAGCTTGATATCGATGATCCCAGCGAACGCGCCGAGCGCGCCGAGGCCACCGTGAGATTCGAGGCCGCCGTGTGTACTGCCCCCGCCACCAAGACCGCGGCCAAGTCCGCTCGAAGCTCCGCCGCTCTCCTGGAACTCATACGACGACTGCATGGAGGCCGTGACGTTGTTGACGTTGTGCACCACGTGCTTCACCGCGTGCTCCCCGCTGTGCTTTATGTCGGCGAGCGCCGCAAGGTGCTGCGTCTTGATGTGCCACTCGAACTTCTTCCACGGCGACTTGTGCCCGTGCACGCCATGTTGGCGCAGCCGCCGAGGAAGGCCCGGGGTATCAAACATGCCGATTGAGCACAACTACAGCGGCGTGTTCATCGGGTCAGGGGACTGTTTATACCCAGTCATTTCGTGAGCAGAGAGGAATCCACTGATGGATGGACCGTATCCGCATTCATTCGGAGAAGTGATAGTATACAATAGAGTGGTAGGGCTCTATATTGTTGGTGGTGCAGGGCAACGAATTGCATATTTCATGGATGAGGCGCTTCCGCGCGTGGAAGGAGGCAGGAGGGCGTTCGCGACGCCCCCCGTAACTATGGGATGGATGGCATGGTCCATGGTAGCGCGCGATGGATCCAGCCCGACCAGTGCGACACGCCGCACACTTCGCACTTGGACTCCGAATCGCGGATGCTGTGGCTGGTGCGTGTGTACCCGACGCCTGTACACGGGTCCGCGAAGTCCTGCTCGCCGTGCTGCACCGCCGCCATAGCCGCGGCAGCGTCCGCGGACGACGCGTATAGCTTGCACTCGCGCATCATGTCCACCAGGCCCTCGCGGCAGCGCTGGCGCTCGCCGACGTGCGCCTTGTCGTCCATCCACTCGAAGCACTGCACCATCGCGCGCTTGGCGTGCCCCGCGCAGTTGCGGTGGCACCCGTCGAAGTTGGTCGACGGCGTGTGGTGCCCCTCGTCCGGGTCGCCGGCCTCTGGCTCGTACGTGTACGCGTTGCGGTGGAATGAGCGGTCGCAGTGGTCCGTGTCGGCGGCGCTCTCCTCCACGTGCGTGCAACGGGGGACCTCGGGCACCCCGAGGCTGGCGTCGTCTTCGATAGCTGCGTCGTCGTCGTCGTCATCATCCCCGCTGGACGAGGAGTCGGGGAGCGCCGCAGGCACCATCCGGTGGCCGGGGAAGCGCGTGTCCAAGCTGTGTGTCGGAGTCTCGGAGCGCGGGGTGAAGTCATGCGACGACACGGGGTGGTGCCCGCGGAACGCCGCATCGGTGTTGGTGCGGGACCACTTCGCGGCGCAGAAGTAGTCGCAGCGCGGGCCGAAGTGACCGACGGGGCACGCCTGCGAGTACGGGCGGCACAGGTAATGCTCGCCAAGTCAGACTGCAATGCTTCTTGGATGTGTCCAAATTGTACATCTTAGATTTATTCAGGATTCTTGAGTGATAGCAACTTCGATCGAATTTACATTCGATTCTTGAGCACTGTCAGTATCTTGAGTCTGCGTCGAGTCATTTTACTGACCGTTTTAATGACCGTTTTACAGGCTGGTTGATAGAGCTACTCACCACGATGCTTGTACAGGTTTATGAATGACGTAGTGAAGAGCGTTGTCGCAAGTAAGCTGGCCCCGCCTGGCGCGCGGACACCGTGGGGCGCGCGTCGGGCGCCACCATGGCGCGCCCGCCGGCGCCGGCGTCGGCGACGCACGCGGCGGGCACCGCAACAAAAGCGCCGTTGGCCTGGTACCGCTTGAGCGCCTTGGCGACGGCGGCGGCAGCGGCCGGCGTGCTGACGGACACCCGTAGGCCGAGCACGGCGTGCCCCGCCGCGGTGTCGGCGACTTCGTAGACGCCGACGGCAGGATCCGTCGCGCCAGCCTCGGCGAGAATGCGCTTGGGAAGTAGCCCCTGGAGCACGCAACGCGCGGCGGCGAAGTGTTCCTTGTCGCCGCAAGTTTGCTCCGAGCCCATGCTGTCGTGGACGCAGTGGCGCCGGGACCCCTCCGAGAGGAACGCGCCATCAAGATCGGACAGGGCGGCGCACGACTCACAGAACCACGCGGATGTGAGCCCGGGGAACGTGAGTTGCACGTACACCGCGGCCGAGCCGAGGGAGGTCGGGTAGGTGTTATGCGCGCCGCCCAGCGCCGCCGCCGCCGCCGCCGCCGTCGCCGCCGCCGCCGCCGCCGCCG
>Ga0307489_10000562_pt1 | contig 22769 bp, 29 predicted proteins | sample SB12metaG_FD_202247 | JGI IMG/M metagenome (GOLD analysis project Ga0307489, IMG submission 202247) | Sea-ice brine microbial communities from Beaufort Sea near Barrow, Alaska, United States - SB 1.2 | ecosystem: Environmental > Aquatic > Marine > Coastal | place: USA: Alaska | collected... | reverse complement strand
TCCCGCCGCGAGCCAGGGCCTTCCCTGAGTTTCGTCAATTTATTTTTGCTTTATTTTCCATCTTCACATTAACGGGCCGATTTTCGATTTGAGCAAACAGTCAGGTGACAACCCCACATCGATGCGGCGAGTGTGTACGGTACACTGTTACACTGTGAGAATACAGGCAGGGAACGTATGCGGGTACACTGGTGCACTATGAGCAAACAGACAGGTGACAACCCTGTATTGATGCATCGAGTGTGTACGATACACTAGTACACTATGAGCAAACAGTCAGGTGACAACCCCGCATCGATGCAGCGAGTGTGTACGGTACACTGGTACGCTATGAGCAAACAGTCAGCTGACAACCCCGCACATGCGGCGAGTGTGAACGGTACACGGGTACACTATCAGCAATCAGTCAGGTGATAACCCCGCGTCGATGCAGCGAGTGTGTACGGTACACTGGTACACTATGAGCAAACAGTCAGGTGACAACCCCGCATCGATGCAGCGAGTGTGCACGGTAAACTGGTACACTATGAGCAAACAGACAGGTGACGGCCCCGCCGCGAGCGCAGTACACTGGTACACTATGAGCAAACAGTCAGGTGACGGCCCCGCCGCGAGCGCCGCCTGGCCGTCCACCTCCGCCACCGCAATGAGCGTGGAGCCCAACGCAAGGGCCCAGGCGCCAGAGTGACAACATATGATCCAATATCGACATGGGAGATCGATATGGGAGATCGATACGGGAGATCGGACACCAATGAGTTATCCATAGGGATATCGATATGGAATATGGGTTATCAATGTTGGACATGGTATATCGATATGGTCAGCTACCATATCGATATGGTCGGAAATCGATATGGGATATGGGCTGATGATATGGGAGATGGTGTATCGATATGGTCATCTCTCATATCGATATGGCCGGGATATTCTGTCACTCTAATGCACGGCCGGCCCTGCCAAGCGCCACCAACACGAGTGACCCACAGACGGTGAATCGCGTTCCGACGGCGTCGCGAATCAGCCCGCCGACCAGGGCCTTCCCCACCTCCGGTTCACTATGAGCAAACAGTCAGGCGACTGGCCCCGGGCCCTTGACGCCTCCATCTCCACGGCACTCACTATGAAACACACTTCTTTACCCAATTGTTTTGTCACACACTTTGACAACCATTTCGTCTGAGAACCGAGCCGTAAACACATGATCATAAAATGTCGAAATCATCGGAACGCCTGGGGGCCGCTTATTATTCCTCAAACGCTGTCGAGCTGTTATGGATAGAACGCGGCCTCCCTGCCGACCAGGAAGCGCCCCCCCTGCCCGCTCCACGCGCCGGCGGTGAACACCCCGCCGAGCTGCTTCTCGTCCAGCCCGCGCCCGCCGCGCGCCAGGGGCTTACACTCGTCCACTTTTCAGCTCAACCTGAGCCCCTTCTTGACACTCAACACATCCGCTAAACGCCTACGTACCCCTCCACCCCCGCCATAAATACCCGCGAAATGCCCTCTATACACCCCTTGTCCTAACAGAAGCGCTTACGTTGAGCCGAAAAGTGGACGAGTGTAAGCCCCTGCCGCGTGCCTTCTCGGCCAGCAGATCGCGGCGTAGAAAGGGCCATCCGTAAACTGCAGTTCAGGAAGGCAGGCGTTCTTTAAGTTTTATAGGGATATCGATGGATTTGGAGGGGATGGAGGATTGGATTGTGGTGGGGCATGGATGGAGGGCGGAACCTTGACGCATGCCGGGCCAAACGGGCTGAGCGAGGCGAGGCGCCGAAGCGCGCAGCGCGCGCGTGCAGTCGCCATGACCGCCGACGGCCGTCTGCTGAATGACAGAATCCGCGCGGACGAACCCCGGACGTTGAAAATATCGGACGGACCAAAATGAACTCGGAACGGCGGGCGCGGGCGGGCGAGCTGTGTGAGGTAGTTCACCGCTCTATTCATGGGCGGAGTATTCTCCGAGCGTCGGGGTGAGACGAGGTGGCGTAAGGGCAGCGCATAGAGTGAGTTAAGATACCGGGCGTGGTTGACTGGCCGCTTGCCCACTAGCGTGAGCACAAAAAATCCACTTGTTTGGTTGTGTCGTTTCTTATCCCATAATTTGTGGATGAGAAGCTGGGAATGGCAGCGCGACGCACCCGTGCCGCTGACCAGGGGCTCACACTCGTTCACTTTTCAGCTAAGCTTGAGCCGTGTCTGACAAAGGAAACACCCTACACACCCCAAACACCCCCTAAACACGGGCTACACAACCCCTACGCGAACCCCCTATCCCATACAAAAACGCTCACGTTGAGCTGAGAAGTGAACAAGTGCAGTAAGCCCCTGCCGCTGACCACCGCGATGATAACCATGGACAGGGTGAAGAGCCCCCAACGCCGCTGCATGGGGCTCTTTCTAGCCGCCCGCGCCATGGTACTTATTCTCAACAGGCCGGACGGCGCCATAACAAGTGGGCGCCGCGGGGCGACTGGTGCGGTAGAGGACGAAAACTGTTCCGAAAAAGTAATGGATGAGAAGTCGCTGTTTGCGACAGGGTCTGTGAATCGAGAATTCTGCCGTGTGTCAACACGAGGACAAAACTGCCGTTTTTTTGCTCGATTCCAATTGGTCATTTTCCCCCCCGGCGATATTGACCGTCGTGTACCTTCGAAGGTACTCGTATAACTCAGAAACTCACGCGACAACCCGCTCCAACACACGCGTGTATCGCCCTTTTCTCCGTCGGCCACTGCACCCCGCGACGTCTCACATGTCGCCTCCCTCGCCGCCGACGAAGGTGATGCTGACCTCGGGGGTTGTTCCTCGCTCGTGGCCAACCCACAAAAAAATCCTGGCAGGCTGCTCCCCAATGACCGACCGACCGAGCATGGTGGTTCAAAAGGTTTCGGCGTTTTGTCCGGCCGACCTCGTGGATCTCAAATACACTACCCGCCACTCCCAACTGCGCGCGCCGCCACCGCACACGCACGCAAGGCGATAGACCCAACCCCTTCGCTTTCCGCCCCAACGATCACCCGATCAGATCTCCCCGACGGTTCTACCGCCGCAGACCGTGGAGTCTTCGCATCGGCTTCTACCTGTTGGCCCCGCCACCGCGCGACGCGTGCATCCGCCCTCGGCGACGAGCCGACGACCCCCCCAACCCCCTTCCTCCCCACCGTCTCCCTCTCCTCCACCTCCCTCCCACCCTCCTCCCGCCTACCTCCGATCACCCCAATGACGACCTCCCCCAGCGACGACTTCATCACCGGGCAAAGCGCCGGGTGGCGCGCGGGATACCTGGCCGGCGTCATGGCCGAGCGGCGCCGCGCGGGGGGGGACGGCGGCGGCTCAAACGCCCCTGGTGGTTTGGTGCAAGTTGAAGCGTTGAAGCCCTCGTTGAAACCGCCTCGGTTGAATCTATAAGGAACTGCTTCCAAGGTTTGGTTCAAGAAGTGCGGCACTACACCCTGGCTCGCCGCTGCTCGGCAGCCGGATGGAGGAGTGGTCCGGCCTGTTCGAGGCGGAGGTGCTGCCGCGGATGGACCCCACGAGCCGCGCCGTGCTGGCGCAGGTGAACCGCGCGGGGCGCGACGCGGTGAGGCTCCCCACCGACCTCGCGTGCGCCCCGGCAGGTCGCACCGTCGGGGTGCCGCTCAAGCTGGTGGACTTTGTCGTGTCCGCCAGGCGGCTGGCTTGGGCCAAGTCGAACGGGTGCCCGTGGGAGGCGCGGACGTGTGCCACCGCTGCTAGGGACGGGAACCTGGAGGCGCTGCAGTGGGCGCGGGGGCACGGCTGCCCGTGGGCTGCGGATACGTGCTGGATCGCCGCTTTTGGCGGGCACCTGGATGTGATGGAGTGGCTGATCGCGACAGGGGCAGACGTCAACTACGCGGCAGACATCAACTACGCCAGCCCGCGTACTGATGGCACTACGCTGGTGTACGTTGCAGCCGAAAGGGGGCACATGGATATGTTGGGGTGGCTGATCGGTGCGGGGGCGGATGTCAACACGGCTGCCACGGACTCTGGCGCCACGCCTCTGCTCGTCGCAGCCGATGGGGGGCATGCGCACGTGGCGGAGTGGCTGCTCTCTGCGCCGGAGGTGAACGTCAACCTGGCATGCACGGACACCGGCGGTACGCCGTTGTGCTTCGCGGCCCAAAATGGTCACACGGATGTGGTGGTGCTGCTTCTCGTTGCACCGGGTGTGGATGTCAACCTGGCCAGCAACGTTGGCGCCACGCCATTGTACGTCGCCGCCCAACGTGGACATACGGATGTGGTGGATTGGCTGATCGCTGCGCCTGGGGTGAACGTCAACATGGCCAGCAACTCCGGCGCCACGCCATTGTTCATCGCCGCCCAAAAGGGGCACCTGGATGTGGTGGATCGGCTGCTCGCAGCGCCAGAGGTGGACGTCGACAGAGCTCACCAGGATGGCGCTACACCGCTGTCCACCGCTCTCGCGCACGGGCACGCGGAGGTGGCGCAGACGCTCCGTGCGGCTGGAGCCACCGAGCCCCACGGGTAGCCAGCACGCGCAATACGAGGGAGAGGAGTGCCGAGAGTCCGGGCTTGTGTCTGTGCGTGTTGTCGCACCGGCTCGAGTTTTACAGAGAACGATAATCGTGTGAGTGACGTGAGGCTCGATGAACGTGAGTATAATTGATAATGGAAATATCATGCTCCTATCTTGGTCATCCGTTTGCATCATATGAGGGTGACATTGAGGTTTGCTGGCTCACTATCTGTCACCAATCAGGCTCGGTAGTGGTTTCAGGGACACGACGACCTGAAGCTGAGCGAGATGTGGAGCAACGTAGAGCCCCGCAGGTGGCTGTCGCCGCGGCACACGCGCCCGGTGCCGCGGAACACATCACCGCACTGTATCGCCGCCGGCGCCCGGCAGGAGGGCCCGCCTACTAGTAGCTAGGACGTCTTCGCAGTTGCCACATCACAAGCTGCCACTTGACGTGAGACGTCAGGGTGTCAAAACGAGCTGGTGAGTGATGTGGCGTGCATACTCGCCATGACCCTACGTGGTGTGGATGAGCGTGTGTATTTCAAACTTCATGCGGTCTGCTTGGTCGGCCGGTCAATGCGTTGCATGCTGACTCAGCGAGAAAGAGCATTTTCGACCTAAAACTCTTGGAGGGAGCAACGCCTCCCCCTGCCACTCCGACGCGCGCGCTCGCCTCCCCGGAGCGCCGCACGCACGAGCTGTGAGTACCATGGTGGGGATATACTCATTCGCCGCCGACGCCGTGCCCCTCGCGCTGCCGCCCGAGCCGCCGGCGGCGATGAGCCACGGGGGCGGCGCCGTCGAAGAGGTCACCGAAAACAACAACACTTTATCGCCGCTGCTCGACCTGGTCGAGAGGTTCCCCGACCTCTTTGCGCTGAAGGTGCTGGCGCACTTGAACCCCATCGACCGCACCTTCCTCGCGCAGGCGGGGAGGGGGTGCCGGGCGGCGGTGGTGGCCTTCGTTCTGCCGTGCGCGGGGACGAAAGAGGAGGTACTGGAGGGGAGGAGTGTGTGGGTGGTCACGCACCGGCTCACGGAGTTTGTCGGGTCCATCGAGCGGCTGGCGTGGGCCAAGGCGAGCGGGTGCCCGTGGGTTGTGCGGACATCTGCGCTCCGCCGCTCGGAGCGGGCGTCTGGAGGTACTGAAGTGGGCGCAGGCGCATGACTGCCCGTGAAGCGAGTTGACGTGCGCCTGGGCTGCTCGAAACGGGCACCTGGAGTTGCTGAAGTGGGCGCGGGAGCATGGGTGCCCATGGGCCTCGTCGACGTGTAATCTTGCAGCATATGGCGGGCACCTGGAGGTGTTGCAGTGGTTGCGGGAGAACTACTGCCCGTGGGACACGTGGACGTGTTGGTACGCCGCGAAGGGTGCGCGCCTGGAGGTATTGCAGTGGGCGCGGGAGCACGGCTGTCCGTGGGTTAGATTGCAGTGTGAAGAGGCATCTCAGTACCACCCTCAGACGCTGGCGTGGGTGCGGGCGCAGCCATAGGGCAAATGCCGCACGTCACACACGCACAAGATTGCGACGCTTCGACGACAGGCGATGCGCTGGAGAGCCGCATTTGGCGGACACTTCAGATGGAGCAATGGGCGCGGGAGCACGGCTGCCCGCGCCCAAATTGCTCACCAGCGTCCCGGTAGTAATGCGCAGTGCGCGGAACCAACTTTACTGTGTAGTCAACGAATACTTTCTTACTATGATCCCCGGATGTCTTCCGCTATGACCTGTTTGACTTTAGAAATACACGCATGTATGAGTGAACTCGCACTCGCACTCGCACACGCGCCCCAACACGGCGCGCCAGGGACGGATGCCCACTTTCACGCCACACCCAGCTGCGCGCGGGTAGCGCCTTTTAGACGTCGAGCGAGTACAGCCGCCTGGCGGCCAGGGCCCCGCACCAGCCCCCTCTTCAGCTCAACATTCTGCATCTCCGAGGCATCAGTGAGATACATGCTCGTGATCTCAGGGTTCAAACGACCTGAAGCTGAGCTGTGACTGGGAGCAGTGTGAAGCCCCGCCGGTGGGTCGCTGCAGCACACGCGCCCGGTGCCGTGGAACACATCCACGCACGGCATCGCCGCCGGCGCCCGGAAGGAGGGCCCGCCTAGGACATCTCCACACTCGCCATATCACAAAATGCCACTTACCTCGAGACGTCGGGTTTCAAACAAGTGATGTGGCGGGCCTACTCGCCATGCTTCATCGCCCAAATGCCCCCTCACTGTGGGCGTATGATTTTGCTTTTCGAACCCCAGGCGAACCAATAGGTCGGCTGGACAATGCGCCGGTGGCCGACCGCTCAAGAAAGATTCTCTCAACACTATCGAGCGAGGTCGGGGAGGAGGCACCGCTCCCACACCAGACGCGCCGAGCCGCCCCGACAGTGCGGGGATCTCGCCCCCGCCTGCCCCCCGCCCCCCGGCCCCAGCCGCCGCGCCGTGGACGTTTCAAAGCGGTGCACGTTCGGCTTGAGGACCGCCCGGGTCGGTGCGATTCGTGCCTGCGGTAGGAGGAAGGTCAGTCAGCAGAGGGAAGACTGAGGGCGCGGGCACCCTTGGTTGGTGGCTCTCTGGTGTCACCCCGCTCGCTGAGCCGCTATTGGCACGGTGCGTCGCTCGTGTATCCGCCCGCCGCCGCCGCCGCCGCCGCCGCCGCTGCCGCCGCAGCCGCAGCTGCCACCAACGCCGAGCACAACACGAGTAGACAGTCGCTGGGCGATCACTCTGTCGCGTTCACACTCTGTGGTGGATATTCAAATATGGATATCATGGCGTGGGCGGGAGGGTTTGAAACTTTGGAGCAGGCGTGGTGCGACCTCGGCGTGCGCAGTCAAACCGGCGACGGTGTGCCGCTGGACGACGCGGCGGCGGCGGCGATATGGCGCAAGGCGGCCGACCGAGGCCACGCGGAGAGTCAGGCTCGCCTCGGCTGGTGCTACCTGACCGGCAAGAAAGGCGTGGAGCAGAACCACGAGCTCGCGGTGGAGTGGACCCGCAAGGCTGCCGACCTTGGGTGCGCGCTTGCACAGCACAACATGGGCATCTTTCACGACAACGGCGAGGGCGTCGTCAAAGACAGTGCGCAGGCGGAGGCGTGGTGCCGCCGGGCTGCCGACCAAGGCCTCGCGGTGGCTCAACTATGGCTCGGCCAGCTCGTCGCGAGGCGCGAAGCGGCCGCGGCCGAGTCTGAGGCCGCCATCGCCGCCGTCACCGCAGCAGCAGTCGCCGCAGCAGCCGCCGCACTGGAGGCGCGGGTGCGCGAGGAGATAGGGACGTTGCGCGCGCAGGTGGCCCAGCTGCTGGAGGCGGCGCGGCAGCGGGACGCCGGGGGCGGTAACGGCGGAGGTGTGAACGGCGGGCACCATTCCGCTGCCGCTGCCGCTGGTGCCGCCGGGGCCGGGGCCGGGGCCGGGGCCGGGGCTGGGCCTGGAGCTGCCGCCGCCGCCGGCGTCAAGCAGGAGCCAGGCGTTATCCCCTCCACGGTCAAGCCTGAGCCGGGCGTGAAGCGCCAGAAGACCGGCTAGGGTTCAACACGTACCACGCACACACGCAGGTAGTCACAGACGTACACAGACTCACACATAGCTACACACAAGTTAGCTAGGGTTCACCACGTACCTCAGTACCACGCACTCACAACATTGAACAACGCTGACTCAACACATGTTTTTATGTTTAGTTCTTCCAAAGCTGTAAGTTTCTTGCATCCTACCGAGCGCGCACTCGCCGTGCTTTGCCTCCTTCCAGTGCCTTCAATAGCAAGCAAGTTATCACACGACCTCAACATCCTTCGCGCCGAGAGTCCAGGCTTGTGTTTGTGCGCGGTCGCGCGTGTCATCGCACCTGCTCGAGTTACACAGAGAACGATAATCGTGTGAGTGCCTTGAGGCTCGACGAACGTGAGTATAATGAATAAGCGAAATATCATGCTCCTATCTGGGTCATCCGTGGCATCGTGTGGAGGTGACATTAAGGTTTGCTGGCCGGCAACAAGCAGGCTCGTTAGCTAACTTCACCCTAGGTTGTCGATAAAACACTGATGTAGGGCCCTGCTCGCCCTGCTCGTAGCTAACTTCACTCGTACCCCAGTCTGTGAATGAAACACTGATGCAAGGCCCTGCACTTTAGCTAATGCATCCACCCTGGTCCGTCAATAATGCGCGCCGTCACAGCTCGGCAATGACCGCCTCTCGGATGACCGCCTCTCGGATGACCGCCTCTCGGATCACCGCTATGGCCCGCATCAGCCGGGCACGCCTTCACCCTATTCCGTCAATCAAGCACGCCACACCACATCACAGCTCGGCGATAACCGCCTCTCGGATGACCGCTATGGCGCGCATCAGCCGACGCCGGTGCAGCAGCGGCATGCCCATGTCTAGCAGATCCTGCTCCCACACCTCCACGAAGGGTCGGCTAGGGGTTGAGAGTTGAGAGTTTAGAATTTAGGGTTTGGGGCTGGGTACCCTAAACCCTAAAACCTGTAGTAGCAGGTAAGCAGTGTCGTGCCACGTCACACGATGTCACATAGCTCGGGCAACGGGGGTTCATCGAAGCAATCAGTCGGGACCAAGCGGCCAGGCCAGGGAGGAAGGGGCGGTGAGTTTACATGTACACCGGTGCACTATGAGCAAGCGGTCAGGCTGACCTGCATACTCCGTCAAGCCGGGGACACCGGTGCATCATGAGTAAACAGTCGGAGATCCCTGTATACTGTGTGAAGCCGGGTACACCGGTGCACTATGCGCAAGCAGTCAGCCCCCCTGCCTCCACAAAGTCCAGCACGCGCTCCACCCCCAGGCTGGCGAAGTCCGGCATGAACTTCTGGTTGCGGATCTCAGCCAGCCACTCCACCGGCCGCTGCACCCGCCCAGCGTGTGAGGCCCCAGTACGATAAAGGAACCACACGCGTGAAACGAAACCACGAGAAACAGCCGCTCACAAGCGTAAGATCGCGCATCTCGTTTGTTTGAAGTGGCAATAAGGTTTCGCTTGTGATTGATCGATATCGTTTCGATTTGTTTTGTTGCGTCGGGGGCCTGACCCGCATCCTCCATCGCCTCCGCCTCCTGCTCCGGCGTCTGGTTCCCGAAGGACTCCGCCTTCGACAGCAGGAAGGTCTCCTCGGTGCAGTGGCGCAGGTTGTAATTGAAATAACAACTTGAAAGCAATTCGTCATAATTTAGCTTCAAGCGCTGAAACCGAGCGCGGGCAACCCGGTATCAAGCTGAGACCAAGGTGGGGTCGAGATGGGGTCAAGATGGGTTCAAGCTGGGGTCAAGGTGGGGTCAAGGTGGGGTCAAGCTGGAGTCACCCCGGGGTCAAGCTGGGGTCAACCTGTGGTCAATCTGGGGTCAATCTGGGGTCAAGTTGGGGTCAAGCTGGGGTCAACCCGGGGTGAACCCGGGGCCAACCTGGGGTCAACCTGCACCGCCCTGCCTCGGCGAGACCCGCAGCGAGGCGGAAGCGCCGCCGCTGCAGCAGCGGCAGCCCCATCTCCAGCAGGTCCTCCTCCACCATCTCCGCGAAGTCGATCACGCGCTCCACGCTGTAGTGGCGCAAATTGAAACTGAAAGCAAAGTTTGAAGGTGATTCATCCTGGTTTAGCTTCAAGTGCTGAAATCAAGCGCGGTAAACTTGGGGTCAAGTCGGGGTCAAGTTGGGGTCAAGTTGGGGTCAAGTTGGGGTCAGCTTGGTGTTAACTTGGGATCAACTTGGGATCAACTTGGGGTCAACTTCGAGTCACCTTGGGGGTCAACTTGGGGTCAATTTGGGGTCAACTTTGGGTCAACTTGGGAATATCGTGCACCGCCCTACCACGCCAATGGCCTCGAAGGACTCCAGGAATGACTCGATGCGCAGGTTGCTCAGCCACTTGCTGGGCGCCACTTTCAGCGGGTCAGATACCGTCGCCAACGCCGTTTGGTCGTACCCGCTGCCAAGGCCACCGCAAGCTCAGTAAATCTCATCATATCCCAGTAAACTACTCTCTCTACCAAGCACATCTCAGTCATCTACTCTCTCGACCACTGACAAGAGGGCAGGGAGCAGAAGTGTTCACCTGCACTGGTCAACACCACCCTTTCAACCGATCACATCTCAGTAAAACACTCTCTCGACCAATCACAAGTGAACCACCGAATGCTCCGAGCGGGGTCAGGAAATGGGGCAGCCCTGCCCGTTGGCCAAGCGCGGCGGCTGTGTTGTGCTGTGCTGCGAGCTGTGCTGCGAATCAACCTCCACCTAGGACCTGGTGGATATTGCTCGCCACGTCATCCAACGCACTTTTGACCCTCGCTATTGCTCGCCACGTCATCCAACGCACTTTTGACCCTCGTCTCTCGAGTCAATTTGCAATTTATGACTTTGCGAGCAATGCCTGCCAGGCCCACTTCGAACGCTCGTCTCTTGGGTCAAATGGGGCCCTATGATGTGGCGGGCAACATCCGCCAGGCCCCACCTCCACCGCCGCCTTGAACCGCCGCCGCTGCATCGGCAGCATGCCCATGCTTTAGCGGCGCGCGCTGAAATTGAAAGGAACACTTGAAAGCGGTTTGTCATATGCTACTATCAAGCGCTGAAGTCCAGCGCGGTGAACACGGATACAAGCTGGGGTCAACCTATGGTCAAGCTGGGGTCAAGCTGGGGTCAAGCAGGGGTCAAGCTGGGGTCAAGCTGGGGTCAACCCGGGGTCAACCTGCGGTCAATCCGGGGTCAAACTGGGGTCAACCTGAAGTCAACCCGGGGTTAACCTGGGGTTAACTCAGGGTCAAGCTGGGGTCAAGCTGGGGTCAACCTGCACCGCCTTACCATGTCCAGCACGTCCTGCTCCTGCACCTCCGCGAAGTCGATGACGCGGTCCACTCCGATCTGCGTGAAGGCCCCCGCGTAGCGCCGCAGCCGCAGACCAGGGGCTTACACCTCGTCCAGCTTTTGCCTTAACGTGAGCACTTTTCGTGCGATACGTCAGGTGGTTTGAATGACGTAAATGGCTCAAGTTGAGCCGACAAGTGAACGAGTGTAAGCCCCTGCCGCAGACTCTCCAGCCAATTCACCGGCGTCTCCCACCGCCCGCCGCCAGGGCCCTCTATCACACACAGCTCTTTGCCATCAGATGGAAGTAAGGCCCGGTACGAAACGGAGCTCTTCGATTGGTAATTGAGTGGTAAATTGACGTATTGAGTGGTGTCAAGTCAGATGAAGTGGTGACACTATCAATACGGACGTGGATGATGCCGGGCCTTAGATGGAGGAGACGAATTAGGGGGTGAGGAGGACGAGGAGGACGAGGAACAGGAGGAGGTGGATGTGTACCGATGCACTACGCGCAAACAGTCAAACGGCGGCCCCCACCGGCCAGGGAACTCGGGCGGCGTAGCGAGGAACTTGAGGCCGGCTTTGTATCGCTTCCTCTGTATCAGCGGCAGCTGCATCGCCGCCAGGTCATCGTCGTCCACCTCCACCCAGGGGCTTACACTCGTCCACTTTTCAGCTCAACGTAAGCACTTCTTGTGGGGTGCGTTGGGTGATTTCATGACAAAAGCGGCTCAGGTTGAGCTCAATATGACAAAGTGCGTCTAAGTGTTACAGAGCAAAAGCAAAAGCAGAAAGCATGGACCAATCACAAGCCCGGATCAAACCGTTCCGACTCAAATCCGAGCCTGTGATGTGTCCATGCTTTTTGCTTTAGCTTTTGCTCGTAAAACTTTGACGCACTTTGCCATAGTAGACGGGTGCAAGCCCCTGCCTCCAGCATGTCCTCCACCTCCACCGCCCCCAGGTGTTCGAACGCCTCCAGCCACGGGTTAAGCCGCAGCTGCCGCATCCCAGGGCCTGGCAGATATTGCACGCCACGTCATCACCACGCATTGAGAACGCTCTCCTCTTGAACGGCATCTTAAATCCTCGCATCTTATACGAAATCCTATGACGAAACAAATGCAGCTGTTACCAATATCGATCGATATCAAAATTTGAACTCAGTTCAACCCAGGACATTCATTTCTGGGATATAGCATCATCTTTTGACATGTGTATTGATCATTTTGTATCGACCGAGAATGTCCGACAGTGGTCGATATTGGTCTTGTTTTGTCATATGACGTCGCGAGTAATCCCCAGCAGCCCCTGCCGCATCCAGTCCAGAGCGTCGGACTGGTCCCCCGCGGCCATCGCCAGCGCCCTCGACTGCTCCTCGCCGGTGCCGCATAGGCCGGCCACCGCGACCTTGGTGTAGCGGCGCAAGTTGAAATTGCAAGCAACGTTTTGATAGCGGTTCATCATATTTGAGCTTCAATCTCTGAAACCAAGCACGGTCACCTGGGGTCACCCCCGGGTCAAGCTGGGGTCAAGCTTGGTTCAAGCTGAGGCCAAGCTGGGGTCAGGCTGGGGTCAAGATGGGGTCAAGCTAGTGTCAAGCTGGGGGCAAGCTGGGATCAAGCTGGGGTCAACCTGCACCGCCCTACCTTGGCGCACGCGAGGAAGCGCCGGCGGGCCAGCAGTGGCATACCCGCATGTCGCACCAACTCGTCATCCTCTATCTCAACCAGGTCATAGGGTACCGGTACACATTATGCTCGCCACGTCACACTTTGGCGCTATCTCAATATACGAGAATGTTTAACGAGATGATTGAAGTGGCGAGCGCCGGTAAACAGTGAATGACGTGGCAAGCACCGGTACACAGTGAATGACGTGGTGAGCACCAGTACACAACGTAAGACGTGGCGGGTACCGGTACAAAATGAATAACGTGGCGAGCACCAGTACACTGTGAATGACGTGGCGAGCATGATCCACCAAACCTTACCAGATCAGCAGCTTCGCGAGCGCCCAGCTTTTTGATCTCCTCGAAGTAGTTGTACAAGCGAAGGGAGCGCAGCCACTCGGGGACCGCGTCGTGCGCGGGTGAGGAGCGCACCACGTCCGCCGCCATGCGCGTCAGTGCCTCCATGCTCCCCGCAGCGAGGGTCTCAAATCTCTGTGCGCTTTGTGTGGGTGCTGTGGATGTTCTGGCCTTGCATACCTTAGGATCTGTCCGCTTGACATGGCGGAGGGGGTTGGCCAATGCTCGTCATGTGAAGCGCCTTGGGGCTCGATGAATGTTAGGAAATGGTTGTTGTGGGTTACGCTGACATGGCGCCCACCATGCTAGGCCAGGGACAAATATGTGGTAAGTGTACACTGGTACACAGTGTGCAAACGGTCGGGGAGATGTCCGTGGCTGGGACTTGCCGACGTGTGGGATGTCGGAGTTATTGTGGCGGAAGCGGCGGTGCTGCAGCGGCGGCATGTTCATATGCTCCAGGTCCCAGTCCAGCACCTCAGTGAAGTCCACCAACTCCGTCACGCCCAGCAGCTAGGGTCCCACAGATAAAGCTTGCCACGTCATAAGATGCAGTCGGAAGTCAACACCGGTACTACGTGGTGGCTGACGTGGCAAGCACTGGTACACTACGTGGTAAATGATGTGGCGAGCACCGAAACACTATGGTGGATGACGTGGCGAGCATCGGTACACTATATGTGGATGACGCGGCGAGCACGTATACTGTAGCGAGCCATACCAGGAGACCGAAGTTGGGAATGAACTCGTCCAGGCGGAAGTCCTCCAGCCACTGCGCGGGCTCCATCGATTAGGGTCTAGTTACTCATAATATAATTTGATGGTTTCAGCGCGGTGATTATTACTTGCTTGCCACGTCATTCGGCGCCACCCAACTCAAGCAACAAGGGTAGCAACCAAGATGAATGACGCGGCATCGGTATGCACGCTCCATCAAGCCCTCTGACGAAAGAGAATGATACGAATCTCACTCAGAAGCAGGCACCAGGTTTCTGGGCTTCCGTCGTGCCGTATCGGACGTGTTTTTCTTCGTCCCTGCCATGGACTTGGCATAGAGCTGCTGCGCCGCCTCGGCCACCTCGTCCACGGCCACGCTGAGCGCCGCCTCGTCGAACGCCGCGGCGGTGGACACGTTGCTCGGCAGCTTCGCCAGCACCTCTGTACAGGGCCGGACCACGGCGCCCTGACCGGTTCTGATGGCTAGGGTTGGGTGCATCACAACCAGGGGCTGATTTTCGGCCCAAGGTCAGCATCTTTGGTGGGCTACTATGGGTGATTGGAGGGTTTCAGTGACTAAAGTGACTCGTTTTGAGCTGAGAAGCGGACGAGTATAGCCCCTGATCACAACGCCAGACCAGTTCTGGCGGATGGGGCTGGTTTAATGCTCACCATTTGAGTGCCTTGGGGCTCGATCTGAACTTGGGTTATAATAATAATAACTGCACCCGTGAGGCCCTGCCTCAGCGCGCCGCATCAGCTCTGTCACTTTGCTGTGCGCCCGCAGCGCCCGCTGCGCAGGGCCGTATCATCAGTGTTTTTGTCTGTTTTGTCCCTGGCACTTGCAGCTCTTCGCCTCTGGCGCGTTAAGCTGTTTGTCCCTGGCACTTGAAGCTGTTTGTCCATGGTATTTTAAGCTGTGTGTGCCTGAGCACACATGAGTTATCCCACTTGATACCTCAAGGACCTCAAGTCAAGCTCAAGTGCCAGCTGGGAAAAGTGCTTGGGTCAGGCCCTGCCGCAGCGGGGGCGGCGGAATGTCCAGCACAGCTGTAAAAAAACGGCGGCAGTGCAGCAGAGGCATGCCGAAACCTTTCAGGTCTGCCTCCCCGACTTCCACGAAGTCGTGCACTTTGCGCACGCCCAGCTGTAGTGGCGCAAATTGTAATTGACAGCACAGTTTGAAGGCGGTTCATCGTGTTTTAGCTTCAAGCGCGGAAACAACCTGGGGACAACCTTTGGTCTACCTGGGGTCAAGCTGGGGTCAAGCTGGGGTCAACCCCGGCTCGAATGGGGTCAACCTGGGGTCATCATGGGGTCAACATGCGGTCAACATGGCGTCAACCTGCACCGCCCTACCCAGCGCCTCGAACTGGTCGCAGTAGTTCTCCAGCCGCAGCGACAGCAGCCACTCCGTAGGGCCTGGTGGATGTTGCTTGCCACGTAATAGGGTGCCGCTTAACTCAAGCGACGAGGGTTCAAAGTGTGTTGGACGACGTGGCAAGCAACATCTGCCAGGCCATACCACTCGGTGGGCGACTCTGCGCGCTTGGCCTTCTCGCAGCCCGGGATGATCGGAACCAGCGCGATCTGTGGCTGTGACGGCAGGGGGGATTCGTCCACGTTGGACCCGAACGGCACCACGGGGTAGTGGCGCAAGTTGAAAATGAAAGCAAAGTTTGAAAGCGCCTCATCATATTGTAGCTTCAAGCGCAGAAACCATAAGCGCTTTCAGCACGGGTTTTGATACTGTGTACATGCACCTCCCTACCACGGCGCCCGCGCCGACGCCATAGATCAGGGCCCCACACTGCGTCCTCTTTCCACCTCAACTTATGCACTAGCAGCACAATAGGCACGGCTACACAGCTGTGATTCTGCCAGGGCCCCACACTGCGTCCTCTTTTCCCCTCAACTTATGCACTTATTATAAGCACAATAGGCACAGCTACACAGCTGTGTTTCTGCAGGTACCATAGTGACGCAGTCTGTCAACGTGCGTCCGTCCACCACAGTGCTGGCAGGTGACTGGCGACGGGAACGGCGTGTGCGGCCCTGCCTGCGAGCGGCTGCACGGCGGCGGCCAACAGGCTCGAGCCGGGCTGGGAGTGGACCGACGCTCGCCAGGGCCAACACCAGTTCCCGACTTCCCGTGGGCACCTTACTCGTAGGATTCAACAAACTTGAGCGGCGTCTGGTGGTACCAAGTGGGGAAGCCTGCCAGTGTTTTCTGGAGGGGGAACAACGGCTGTGACGGCTCTGACGGCTGGCGCTGGAGGTTGCGGCGGGAAGGGGCCGCCCTGGCGTGGAAACCAACGTTCATCGAGCCCCAAGGTAGCTCTAGGTGCCCATCAAACCAGACCCGTCCACAGGCTGGTTTGATTTTGATTTAGGCACAGGTGAACCAAGCTTTGTTGACGCTTGCCACACAAGGCGCACACGAATATGGCGAACTGCCCGAATGATATGCTGCGGCGCGGCCACCCTGCCGCGAGCACGTCGGAGGCGGCGCCATGGCCGTTGCCGTTGATCGACGCCGCCGTGTGTGACTTCGATGATGCGCCGTAGGCGTCGCCCTCTACGAGCTTTTCGATCTTTTGCATGGACCGCATCTCCTGGACCATACGGCGCGTCGCCTCCACCGACTGCTCCACGCTCGTGTCTTCGACGCTCGTCATGGCGCAGAGGGTGAGGGCGCTGTGAGCGTGAGGCGAGTGACCACCCGACACGCGAGAACGTGCGTGTGACTCTGCTCCGATCGCAGGGACCACGATGTTAGGCAGCTTTTTGGGAGTGCCCTTTTTGGACCAATGAATGACCGGAAAACATATCAGATCGAACATATGGGGGGAGTCAGTAAAGTTTGTGGTCTGACTCTGCGTTCTGACTCCCTCCTTCCGACCGGATAAAACTGAAATAACGGTGGCGTCCTTCAAAAACGAGTCACGGAGGAGGTCACCAAACGTCAGAAGGTCGTGTCACACAGATAGACCACAGATGACCAGTTGCGGGATCATCCTTTCCACAACAAATTCGCCTCCCTTTCCTGTTTTCCGACTCCGACTCCGTTTTGACAACTGTTCTGAACTATGATTTTGGCTCTGGCTGTGTGTGTGTGTGTGGTGCAGTGAAGCCAAGCGATTCTAGGAAGCCCCAGCCGCCGTCCACTCTCAGCGGCGAACCACATTCGCACGCGCGTCAACGCTCCGCCGGAGTTGCCCAACCCTTCTACTCTCTCACATCCGCGGCATTCCGCGCGCTGATCGGCTGTTACACGTCGCGTCTCAGAGAATACGAAAAAGGAGCAGCCTCCAATTCTGCTCGAGACGTCCAACCTCTTTGGTTTTTCTCTCGGCGGCGGCTCCTGCGAAGAGTATCGCTTTCAGTCCCCTGCGACGCCACACGTGCCCGCTAGCACCTGCGCTCTCAACACCTGCCTCTAGCGCCACAGCGGTACCCGGAGGTAGACAGCACAATGGAGCAGGTATGTGAAAGAGAACCTTCAAACCTGGCTGCCCAACGGCAGTGCCAAAAATACTAAGTGGCCCGTCGGATTTGCGGCGCGGCGCTCCCCGCACACTGAACGCGGAGCGCGGAACCCCGCGCGAGGACGGGCGCGGAATATCGCGCGGCGTCGGAACGTTTGGGAGGCTGCACCTCACCGGCGCGGCTCCCATTTCGCCCCCGCCGGCGCATTCTCCCTCCGCCTCGCTTCGAATGAGGGGACCCTTCTCCCCCGCCTTTGGCGGCCTAAAAGATCGTTGCATTTCCATTTAAATCCACCGCACCCCACACCTCTAAGCTTCCCACACCCTTCCCGGCGTGGGCAGTCCCGCCGTCGACTCGTTCCAACCCACCGAGCGCCGGGCCCCTCCCGCCTCCGCCGCGGCTCTCTCATAGTAACAGTTCTCCCCTGCCCCCACCGATTTTGTTGTCTGCCTGGTTTGACTGGTACAGTCTAGAGATTCACGGCAGCGCCATGGTTGAGCTGAGGGAGCTCAGTCTCATGCCTTTGTCACGACACTCTTACTTCGCCCAAGCGTGCGACACACCGCTACGCATGGCATCTCTGTAAACGCTTCCACTGCGTGAGTCAAAACCCTAGCACAGCCGTGCCCGCCGCTGCCGCCCCCGACTGTTTGCTCACAGTGTACCGGTCTCACTCCCTCCCTCCCCCCGCACCCCACGCCACGCCCCCCCTCCCACCTCCGCTCCCGCTTTCTCAAAGTGTATTTGTAACACCACTGCCCCACCTCCATGCCCAGCGCCCGACTGTTTGCTCACTGTGTACCAGTACTCACTCTCTCCGTACTCACCCACTCTCCTCCCCCCCGCGCTCCGGTGCTGCAGGCTATCCTGAAAGAGTGCGAGGCGCTGGGCGAGAGCCTGGAGGAGGTCACCGCCCTCACCATCGATAGCATGTGCAGCAGCACCACCGTGCAGGTAGGGTTGCTTGCCTGCAGGGGCTTCCACTCGTCCACTTCTCAGCTCGTCCTCAGCCAGTTTGGTCCCCAAAAACACCCATCGTACGTAGGTATCCAACAAAAAGTGCTTAGGATGAGCCAAAAACAGTGACCAAAACGGCTCAGGACGAGCTGAGAAGTGGACGAGTGGAAGCCCCTGGGTACCTTGCGGTAGAGGATCTGCCCGCGCCAAAAACCCGGTCGAAACATTCAGTCGCTGGACACTATATGCCAAACACAGCCACCTGACCAAGTCATGAATCAGGGTCTGGGACCGTACGCTCCGGGGCTGGAGAAGTGCGTGGAGGTGGAGGAGCTGGGCCTGAACCTGTGCGGCATCAACTCGCTGGTAGGGCCAGACGAATTTGCTCGCCACGTCATACGATGCTATTCAACTCAAGAGGCGAGGGTTCAATGTGCGCTGGATGACGTGGCGAGCAATATCTGCCAGGCCCTACTCGCTGGAGAACTTCCCGGCGCTGCCCAAGCTGCGCAAGCTGTGGCTCAGCGACAACCGCATCGCCGGGGGGCTCGAGGCGCTCATGGAGCTGGACAATCTGGCAGGGCCCTACTCCGCTGTGCAGCACCCGGACTTACCTGCATTTGGTCCAACCGACCGGGGTCCAAGTTTTGTACCCCCTTCATTGATCGTCTTTGAATCAAGAGCGCTTTTGCGGCGACCGTCCTCTTCCACCAAATAGACTGGGTCCGGCCACTCCCGCTCGGAACATCCTACATGCATCTCCGGGTGCTGAACAGCGTAGTAAACGCTGGTTCCCTTTTTAGACTGTTTGCTTACAGTGCGCCAGTGTACCTGTGCACTCTCGCCGCGTCGTTTTCAGGGGGTGGCGTCCACTCGCCCCTCTTGTGAGGCCATGCAGGAGGGTTTTGTGAACAACACCTTGCACCCAGATTGGAGCGTGACTTAAAATCAGGGTGAATGCTCGTGCAGACGCGCCGACTCGCTTCCTTGTGGCCGATGAACACCGAGGCCATCGTATCTACGCTGTTCGGCACCCGGACTTACCTGCAATTAGTCCGCCCGACCGGACCGGAAATATTGAGGGTCCATGTGGTATCAACACCACGCCGATTTGTCTTTTCGGGAGGCCGGTCGAGCCGATTCGTGATTTTGACTGTGTCCGGCCTTGTCGCAGTTCAGGCCGGGGGCTGAACAGCGTAGATTAGATGACTCGACCATGCTGACGTGTGATGTGGGTGATACGTTGATCTCAACGACCCTGGTGCCAGGTGGAGCTGAGTCTGGGCGGCAACCGCATTGGGACCCTGGACGAGCTCAAGCCCATCACCGGCCTGCGCATCCAGAGCCTGGACCTCTTGGCAGGGGGCATGCGTATTCTGTTCGGACACTGCCCGGGCACCGCCGTCTCGATTTCATGAAACAGGGCGTTTATCTACATACACTATACGGGCCGACCCCCTCTACCATAAGAAAGTGAGGGGTCAAATCGCGCCAAAACCTCGATTTGTCAAAATGGTCGATTTGAGGGGTTATTAACTGGTGCAAAGCGAAAGACCGGCCGGTTGGTCCGTGGACATATTTCCCGGATCCGGGGATATCTTCTCCAAACCGCGTGTTTCTTATGGTAGAGGGGCTCGGCGCGAGTAGATCTTGAGAACAAGCACTCGAACTGGAAATGAGGCTCGAAAGACCTTTGGGGTGAATACTCAGCTTGCGGATATTCGAGTTGCGCGTTGCTTCATCCACCTGACGTCAATTGAGTGCTTGCACTCTGCGACCCTCCTGACCCGACGCCTGTCGAGTGCTTGTTCCTAGTAACCCTCCTGACCTGACGTCTGTCGAGTGCTTGTTCTGGGCTACCCTACTGACCCGACGCCTGTCCAGTGCTTGTTCCTAGTAACCCTCCTGCCCTGACGTCTGTCGAGTGCTTGTTCTCAGCTACCCTGCTGCTCGGGGTGCCCGTGCGCGGACGACTCGGATGAGTACAAGGCCGCCGTGTTCGACATGTTCCCCAGCCTCATGTACCTCGACGGTGGGGTCTAACCGCCAGCACTGTATTCAAGCTGGCACTTTAAACTCGGTGTAGGGGTGACGTGTCACCCTTATATCCTCGAAATCGAGGGTCTATTTACTCAAGGATGGCGACCCGGTCGGACTGTCGGCGAGTCGGTCGGTGGGATTCTCGAAGTGGACAGTTCTGCTTGGTCGAACGGGATTCGGCACCATACCATCGATACCAGACCCGACACTGAGTTTAAGCCGTGTGTACCTGATACCACTTGAGTTGTCCGCTGACAGACCTCGAAGATAAGCGCAAGTTAAGCTGGAAATTCACTGTTGCTGGGCCTTGCTCGACGGCCTGGACCTCGACGGCAACGAGCGCATCATTGACGACGAGGACGACGAGGCGGGGCCACACACACTGTTTGCTCGTAGCGTGCCCGCGACAGGAAGAGGGAAACGGCTCTGCGTGTGTAAGGAGGCACCAGGCTTCTGCCCTGGCCCCCGTGTAATAACCCGCGTGCAAGCGCGCGGGGACCGAGCCGTGTTATCCATCGTCATCCCCCCCCTCTCCACTTTCTGTCCGCGACAACCATTCGTATGTGTGCGCCCGTACCCACCCGCCGCATCCTCTTATCTGGCCCGACACTAGCTCAGCCGCCAGCCGATGTGTCCCTGAAACCACTCAAGGTGTCCCTGAAACCACTAAAGGTGTCCCTTAAACCACTCAAGGTGTCCCTGAAACCACTAACGGTGTCCCTGAAACCACTCAAGGTGTTCCTGAAACCACTCGAGGTATCCTGGTATCCCTTTTAATACCTCAAGATGCTGAATTTAAGCTGGAAATGGGACTGGTGTCAGGCCCTGTGAGCAGGACGATGACGAGGAAGACGACGGCGAGGAGTTCGAAGAGGAGTCCGGGGACGACGATGAGGAGGAGGCTGACCTCGGCGAGGACGATGATGAGGAGGACGGCGAGGAGGACGACTTCGAGGAGGAGGAGGACGACGAGGTAGGGCGGTGCAGGTTGAACCCAGGTTGACCTCCTCCTCTTCCTCCTCCTCCTCCTCCTCCTCCTCCTCCTTCTCCTCCTCCTCCTTCTCCTCCTCCTCCTCCTCCTCCTCCTCCTCCTCCTCCTCCTCCTCCTCCTCCTCCACCTCTTCGTCCGCCTCTTCCTCCTCCTCTGACTGCGCTTGGTGTCAGTGCTTGAAAGTACAATATGATGAACCGCTTTCAAAGTTTGCTTTAAACTTCAACTTGCGCCGCCACATCGAGGAGGACGACGAGGAGGACAACGGCGCGCCCGCCGCGCCCGCCGCGCCCGCCGTGCCCATCGTCATCGGCGAGGATGACGATGAGGATGAGGATGATGAGGAGGAGGACGATGAGGAGGAGGCCGGCACGGCGCTCCTCGTGGGCGCGCCGCTGGAGGACGATGAGGAGGGGGGGGACTTCTTGGGTGAGGATGAGGCGGAGAGCGAGGACTTCGATGATGAGGAGGAGGAGGAGGAGGAGGAGGAGGAGGAGGAGGACGCCGCCGGTGCCAAGCGGCAACGGACCGAGTAAGCGCGCTCGGGCTAAGAGGTGATTCGTGGGGCGCTGGGAGCGCCGGTGGGTTGGGATCAGTGCGTACGGATGCACTGGTACACGATGAGCAACCAGCATGAGAGGCCAGTATAAGCAACCAGTCAGGGAGCGAGTGGCCAGGCCAGGGAGGAGCAGGAGGAGGAGAGAACACGCGGGGGGCTAAACGGGTTGACATGGGGGTGTGCCTACGAGTGGGTTACAATGTGAGGATCCAATGTGAATTGAAGATACAGCTTAAGGAGTACAGGGTGAGGGATACAGGTTGACTCGGAGCGTGGGGCTCAGTGACAACACCTCGAGTAGAGGGAAACGCGCGCTGGACTAAATAGGGTCACCCGCAGCTAGGAATGCATTCACATTGTTTTCTTCCACATCATACTATCATTCATAATCATCGAGTTTGTGCACGACGAGCGAGTAGCACCGAGCGGCAGAGAGGGAGCGACGCTTCCGCATGTATAAGGAGGCACCAGGCTTCCGCCCCGGTTCCCGACCCGCACCATTGAAAGGATGAAACGTCTTCAATATTTATTTATTGTAAAATACTTCGAGCCTCTCGGCGCTCGCATCGCGAGCATTGAATTAACCCCATCCACCACAAGTGGACCGGCATGGCATAAAGCCTGGGGTGCAGCTATACTGTGTTCATAATCGGA
>Ga0307489_10000561_pt1 | contig 22773 bp, 17 predicted proteins | sample SB12metaG_FD_202247 | JGI IMG/M metagenome (GOLD analysis project Ga0307489, IMG submission 202247) | Sea-ice brine microbial communities from Beaufort Sea near Barrow, Alaska, United States - SB 1.2 | ecosystem: Environmental > Aquatic > Marine > Coastal | place: USA: Alaska | collected... | reverse complement strand
TATTTTGTTGATTTTGGCAAAACGCCAATACCTTTAATAGTGCACTAGTAAACTGATAACACTTACCTAAAGCCACGGCTTGCTGACCTTCAATGTCAGCATAAGCCGAAATTAAGTCTTGATCACCTTGGTACAACTCGGTGCTTGCCATCGCATAACCGGCTAACAATCTCTGTAAACCAAACACCCAGGTGTTTTGTTTTTCTGCCGGTAAATCCCAGCGCTGTTTATCATGGTCGTTCCAGCCCCAGCGCACACCCGCATCGGTTAGCCAATGTTGTAATAATTCAAACTCTTGTGGGTCGATAGCAAATTTGCGCTGCACCGCGGGTACTTCAAGTAGTGACAATACTTCAGATAACGTTAAGCGGCTTTGATGCAATTTCATCAACTGTAAAAAGCTGCTCAATAATGGCGATACCTGACCCACATTGCGATCAGATATGGCATAAGGAATAGCTAAATGAGGATCTACCGCACCAAACACCCCTTCGATAAAAGGCGCATAAGTGGCAACGTCGGGCATCATCACAATCACATCACCGGGATGCCAATCGGGGTTGTCATTAAAACGTTTGAGCAATTGGTCGTGCAAAATTTCTAGCTCACGTACTTTGGAGTGACATGCATGGATTTGTAAAGAACTGTCTGTTGGCGTAATTTCAACTTTAGGATAATCTTTACCGTTGGATAATAACTCGCTGGCGTCTAGTTCATCTGCTGTCGCTCTAAACTGTAATTGATTCACATCTGATTGAATATGCTGCAGCAGACACTCTGGGTGGATATCAACAAAGTAGTCTTGTTGCTGCAATTCAAAGCTCAGCAACATATCTTGGTAATCTCGACCTAACTTGCCCCATGAAGCCAACAGTGGATTACCTATATCTAAAAACTCGACACCGGCCAGTTCCGAATTATCTATCGCTTTAAGTTGGGCTTTAGCCTGGGTTTTTTTATCTACTATGTCGCCCCAATAATGCTGACTAGGATTAAACCAAAATATCAACACATCCCGTGTTTCAGCCAAAGCACTCAGTACTTCTAGTTGTTGCATTGGCATGGCTGAAATACCGAAAACCATAAGAGGTTTTTCCGCTTCAGCCGAGCTTTTTTGATTAACTGGATTATGTAAGGCTTCAAGCAAAGTGTGATGTAAATTAGCTCTATGAAAAGGTGACTCACCCAAATCTTTGCTATTGGTTACCAAAGCGCGCCATAAAATGGGCTGCCATGGATGAGACTCACAAATACTTAAATCATTCGTATCAGGAAGGTCATTATGGCCAGCTTCCCAATGTATGATCCAGTCGGGTCGGTAAACCAAATATTGGTCATACACATCCGCAATTTTACCGGCTAATTGATATAACTTAAGAGGCTGTGAATCTTTTAAATACTGTTCTATCGCTGCAAACTGAGGTTGCTCAAGCATAGTGGGCAATATCGACATCAGTTTCCATGTCATATTGGGCTTGGTGAAGGCTGATTGTTCAGGTAAGTGTTGGATATGTTGTTGGTACAACTGCCAAATAAAACTTGATGGCAGCGGAAAGTCGATATTCGCCGCAATACCCAGTTTTTCAGCTATTTGGATTTTTAACCATTGCGACATCCCTGGGCTTTGCACCAATATTTGATCTGAATCAAATATCGACGATCCTTGCCCTAGCGGCCCGCACCCTGCCGTTTCTTGCAAACAACTGATTAAACTATCCGCTAAGCATTCCATTTTGTTTGACTGAACCAGATACAGCATAAATAAAGTATGTTTCTTGAGGCTAAGGATGTAGAGTTTTAGTCTATCAAAGTCTTTAATTTTAACATTATTTTTTAATAGATATTTATTGAACAAATAAAAGATGAAAAAATGAAAAAATGAAAAAATGAAAAAATCTAAATACATAAAACAGTTAGCTAAGATACAAATTGAACTGGCCCATTTGCAAGAATCAGTGCAAAAAACGGGTCAAAAAGTGGTAGTGCTTTTTGAAGGCAGAGATGCCGCAGGTAAAGGCGGTGCAATCAAAACAATCACCGCTAAGCTCAATCCCAGAGTTGTGCGTATTGTAGCCTTGACTAAACCTACCGAAAGAGAAACCACCCAATGGTATTTTCAACGATACGTCGCTCATCTTCCTGCTGCAGGCGAAATTGTGCTGTTTGATCGCAGTTGGTACAACCGTGCAGGTGTAGAAAAGGTCATGGGGTTTTGTACAGAAAAAGAATACCAAGAATTTTTGAGTACATGTCCTGCCTTTGAGGATACCTTAATAAAATCAGGTATTACCCTGATCAAATATTGGTTTTCAGTGTCTGACGAAGAGCAGGAAAAACGTTTTTCTGAACGACTGACTAATCCACGAAAACGTTGGAAGTTTTCTGATATGGATCTTGCTTCTCGTGCCAAGTGGGTTGAATACTCCCAAGCCAAAGACGCCATGTTTGAACACACCGACACCGATCATAGCCCTTGGTTTGTAGTTGATGCTGATGACAAAAAAGCGGCCAGACTCAATTGCATTGCTCATCTATTATCTCAAATTGATTATCATCCTATAAAGCATGCACCCATAACCTTACCCGAAATAGATAGAGAAAATTATCAACGCCCCCCACACAAACAACAAAGGCATATTCCTCAGAAATTTGGCTAAATGACTGTTTAGCTGAACAACAGTTCTTGATATCATAAGTAATAGTGGTAACGACCAATTGCCAACCTTTTATATTATTTCCTTTGGATCCTCTCAATGAAAATCGTTTCTTTTAACATTAATGGTATACGCGCTCGTTTGCATCAATTACAGGCGTTAATCGACAAACATCAGCCAGATATTATTGGCCTTCAGGAAATCAAAGTACATAACGACCAGTTCCCTATTGCTGATGTTGAAGCCATGGGTTATCACGTCTATTTTCATGGGCAAAAAGGCCACTACGGTGTGGCGATGATGTGTAAAAAGCCTGCATTAGAAGTGCAATACGGCTTTCCAACTGATGATGCAGAGGCACAGCGCCGCATGGTCATGGTGAGTTACCCCATGGAAAATGGCGAAACAGTGCGTGTGTTAAACGGTTATTTCCCGCAAGGTGAAAACCAAACTCACGAAACTAAATATCCTGCTAAACGAAAATATTACCAAGATTTGATGGGTTATCTAAACGAATATCATACCCCTGAAGAAAATGTGATCGTGATGGGCGATGTTAATGTTTCACATACCGATTTAGATATCGGCATTGGTGAGCCTAATCGCAAACGTTGGCTACAAACTAAAAAGTGCAGTTTTTTGCCTGAAGAGCGTGAATGGTTGAATACACTCATTGACTGGGGCTTTACCGATGGCTTCCGTGATATGTATCCACAAGAGTCAGAAAAATACAGCTGGTTTGACTATCGTTCAAAAGGTTTTAACGACAACCGTGGTCTGCGCATAGATTTAATTTTAGCCACCGCAAAGTTACACGCGATGTTAAAAGAAGCCGATGTAGATTATGAGTTAAGAGGTATCGAAAAGCCTTCTGACCATGCGCCTATTTGGTCAGTCTTTAAGTAACATCGGAAACAATAGAGTTTGAGTATTTAAGCATGGAACAAACCGCATACTTTACTGGCATACAAGCCATGGCAGGGTTACTTAGCTTAGTCATATGTTATTTCGTCAGCAAAAAACTAATATTTTCCCAGTTAATATCAGACAAAAAATGTCAGCACTTAGTGTTTGGCAGTGCTGCTTGTTTGTTTATCTTATGGATGTTTCGAACAGGTATATACGACGGTCTAAATGTGCACTTTTTATGGCTCTCTGCCTTACCTTTATTGTTAGGTTTCCGCTGGGCTATTTTTAGCGCCTCTCTGGCGTTGTTGGGATTAACAGTATTTGGCAAAGAAAACATCGACATGTTAGGGGTAAACTTTTTGTTAGGGGTACTTGCCCCGATTGCGCTTACATATGGAATTTATAGCCTGACCTTTCATAAATTGCCACGGCATATTTTTACCTATATCTTCCTCTGCGCCTTTATCCCGGGTGCATTAACAATAGGGTTAAAGATGTTGGCATTAAGTGGCTACTTTTATTTTGATGGTATCTACAGCTGGCAAATTATTGAAGACAATTATTTAATGCTGACTACCTTAATGTTTTTCCCCGAAGCCATGTTTAATGGCATGACCATCACTTTATTGATCATCTACAAACCAGAGTGGGTGTATACCTTTTACGACAAGTTGTATTTAGATAAGCCGTAGTTACGCTCTGCAAGACACATATTGCAACATAAAGCTGAGGTGGAAGTTGATGATGTATGCACATTATTTTGGCTTAAATCGTAATCAGCAGAGCTAGAAAAATAGCCCGCATTAAAAAGAGACCATTAAGTGGAAATAGAATTCTTTATTCAACTAAGTCTGCTAGGGATCGTGGTGGGTTTTGCAGCGGGTTTATTAGGGGTTGGAGGCGGTGGTATTTTAGTGCCAATGCTCACTAGTATTTATTTATCCGCGCAAATTGTGCCTAGTCATGCAGTTCATCTAGCCCTTGGTACCTCAATGGCTTCGATTATTACAACAACCTTTTCCAGTGCTTTTAGCCATTATAAAAACCATAATGTTGATTGGCAAAATGTTAAAAAAATGGTCCCCCTGATCATTGTTGGAGCCATATCCATTTCATTTTTGGTTCCCATCATTAACACCACCGTTCTTGCCGTGTTCTTTTCGTTATTTATGTTCAGTATTTCTATAAAACTATTCTTTAACAAGCAACATATACCAACTAAAAAAACGAACATAGCACCGCAATTGGCTGGCTTTGGAATAGGCAGTATTTCTACCTTAGTGGCCATTGGTGGCGCAGCATTAACAGTTCCTTATCTGATGAGTAGAGGCTTAGAAATGAGGCGAGCTATTGGTAGTTCGGCTGCTATTGGTTTTCCAATCGCAATTGCAGGCACTATTGGATACGCCATTAATGGGCATATCAGTGCAGAAGAACTGGGCAATAATCAGTCAATTGTTGGCTTTGTGCATATTCCGAGTGTGATTATTATTTCAATATTTGGATTTATTATGGCGCCAGTTGGAGTAAAGTTTTCGACTAAACTTCCAGTTCAAGTATTGAAAAAGATATTTGCCGTATTGTTAGTCTCTTTAAGTATCAAAATGTTGATGAACGTAATGTTGTAAAATTAAAATAAGCCGCGAAAAGCGCTATTAATAATACATTTAACACAGCTATGTAGGCTGACAACGACATAGCTGCCTGAGTAATTAGAGAAATAAATAACCTGCAGTCTTCCATTCGCTTCAAACGTCCATGTTATGTTTATAGATGATAAAACGACAAGCTTTAACTGAGCTCTAGCTAATATTCCAAAATCTACTTTCAGTAAGATATAAGCTTAATAAACTCGAATCTTAATGATAAACGTAACTAAAATAAGGATAGGCCTGAACACTATTTTGCCTTTAATCAATAACCACTTAGTACATACCCACAGGGCATGAATAATACCTGGCACATAAAAAAGGAGACACAGCAGTATATTTATTAGCAGGTATTTCCCCTCACCACTTTTCAGGGAAACAGTAATTGATGGCAAGAATATAGCCAAAATAATGAGTCTTAGTTTATTCATTATGTGGTTATTTTATGGTGATGTTTTTTGCTTGTCAGATAATAGGTTTAGTATCATACCTGCAAAAGTTTTAGTGCAATATTGGTCTTAGAAATAGGTGGTTAAGGTGGGCCAAAGCTCGTTTGAAATTGCTGTCAGTTGCCAACAAAAAAATCTGCCAATGTTCAATTGATTGGTTGTAGCAAGGTAGTGCTTTTATAAGATATTTGGGCGTTTGTGCTTATCTTTGTACATGGCTTTGTCTGCTGTTGCAAGTAAGGTATCTGAGGTGGTGCCATCTTCAGGGTAGATTGCGAAACCGATACTACAGTTCACGTTAAACATTTCATCATTGAGTATATATGTTTTGTTTAATGCCGTGCTTAAAGCATCCTGCATTAATAACACATCATTTTTATTAGAAATATTTTCTAATAAAACAACAAATTCATCACCACCTATTCTTGCAACCGTATCTGAGCTTCGGATAGCTTGCTTGAGACGAAAGGCGGTTTCAACCAAAACTTGATCCCCAAATGCATGTCCTTTTGTGTCATTAATGATTTTGAACTTATTTAAATCAATGTAAAGCAGAGCAAAAGTGCTGTTATTGCGTGCAGACTGAGCGATTAAATGCTCTAAGCGGTCAAGCAATAGATAACGATTAGGAATTTTTGTGAGGTAATCATAATGAGCAAGATGTTCAAGTCGCTCGATTTCTTTTATTCGAACGGTGATATCCCGATTGATACCTAAAGCCCCTACCATCTGATTATTTGAATCATAAATTGGGACACACATGGATTCTATCCAGCCAATATCTCCATTTTTATGTAACATTCTGACTTCACCGGTCCATTTTCCATATTTTTCAACAGAGGATATAACCTCAGAGATAAGAAGGTCGGAATCTTCGGGAACATGCAGTACTTTGACTGGCTGACCAATAGCCTCTTCTTTGGAGTAACCATAAAGAGCTTCAGAGCCCTTATTCCAGTCTGTAATAATACCTTGTAGGTCAGTCACTACCAATGCATCAAACAGATGATCGAAAGCTATAGATTTTAATTTGAGAATGTCAGTTATCATTATTTTTAGTCTTCAAATATAATTGATTTTATTTAGGTTGAGCAATATTTCAAATTATGAAACACGGCGATTTTATAACACACTAAAGCTAGATGACTAAACTTGAAAAAATCAATTTTGCCCAACTTTGCCCAACATTGTTAAACCTGCTGTTTAAATTTTAAATCATTTGAGCACTGTTAATATACTTGAAATTTATCTCTAATCTGTTCAATTCGTTGTTGGTTAGCCCCAAGATCTGAATATCCAATTCGTGATGCAGACCTGAAGTGTATAATTATTTGTTCGGTGTTTGTGGATGGAAAATAAAACTCTACATCATCAACAAATTTGAATGTTTTGGAAGTAAACTCTACACGAATATAATTTTCCTGAACGACTATTATTTTTGTTCTTTCCAAAGTGTTTAATATTTTTAACAGTCTATCTTGTGCATCTTGAGGTGTTCCAGTGAAATTAATGGGGTGTATATAATGATCTTTATCCGTTGCTTGACTACTCACACAATTTGGCTTGCTAGGACATGGCGTTAATTGATCGCTTATTACTCCCAGCTTAGGAATGGTGCCAGAGCATCCCATCATAAAAACAAAACTTAATAATATGATTGAAATTTTTTTATTCATGTTATTTTCCTTAAGGGTTATAACAACTTACGATTAAAAGCATATTTAGGGACTTAGTGGTAAGCTGTACTTACCGATTAGAGGGCTTTTATCTGCGAAGTTATAGACTGCGCTTTTCAGATATTAACCTCTACGCAGCTGTTATCTTTGTTTATATAACAATATATAAGCGCGCAAATACCTTAACTAACACATATATTCAGCGGCTTTAAAATTAAACTTACATGCCGCGTCTTCATAATTTACTTCAAGCTTTTGACAAGGCTGAAACCGCTTTATAACCGTGCTGAATTGTTTTAACAAGATTGTCGGTCATGTCGCATTCAACCACTTTATGTTCAACACCTGCTTGTTTGGTATGAGCAAAAATAATAGGAAAATCAATAATACTCGTCCCTACGTCCTTAATTGTACCTTGTTTGTCCATATCTTTAACGTGCCACAATTTAAAACGTCCGAGATGACGTTTTAAATATGCTAATGGGTCTTATTTTGCCTTGTCCATCCAATAAAAATCCATTTGCATTGCCATTGCCATTAAATCGGCATCAACATCTTGTAGTAATACGTCATAAGGTAACTGCCCATCACGCATTTCAAATTCAAAATCGTGATTATGATGGCCAATTTCAGTCCTGCTTTTTTACAGGCTTCACCACAAACCACAAAAGTTAACAGAGATATTATATCTGCTCGATGACATTATAAAATCGTCAGTGATCGCTAAACATTATCTTATCGATTACAGCACAGTAAGTAAGCAGTTATCCAACCTCACACGATTTTAAAATTAATGGCCAGATTCAAGCAAATTAGAATGGCTTTCCATGTGAAATATATATTACCGAAAGACAGTGAATATCAGTTATAAAAGAATATGCCTATTAATTGTATAATTCAGGGTTAATTTCAATCAAAAATTTACCCGAATTGGGTCTTATGAAAAAAACTTAGTGCTATTCATCATCCCACTTTTTGTTACGTTTCTTGCACATGCACAAAAAACACTCACATTAGCTACCACTCATTGGTGCCCTTACACATGTGACTTTAATGATAATAAACATGGCATCGTTGATGAAATTATGAAGAGCATTCTCCATGCTCAAGGTATCAATCTTAATATTGAGTATTATCCATTGTCACGGGCTATTCGGATGGCTAACCAAAACAAAGTAGATGGCTTGCTCACGTCTACGTTGAAGGAGTCTCCAAATTTAATATTTTCTACTTCTCTAATAGGTAGTTATCAAATGTGTTTTTATTCTAAAGATACTAACAATTGGTTGAACAAGCCTGATTTAAAATTCGGATCAAATAAGTTATCAATAGTTCAAGACTATGGATATGGCGAGCCCTTAGATTCTTATATTAATGAAAATAAGAATAAGAATTTGTTGTTTATGTCAGGTGAAGATAATTCGAGTCGATTGATAAGAATGCTACAAATCGGTCGATCAGATATCATTATTGAAGATAAGAAAGTGATTCAATGGACAATGATTAAAAATAATGTAGATACAACCCACTTGTTTTGGCGTTGTCTTCTAATGAGGATAATCTCGAATTAATGAAAGGATTAAATCAAACCTTGTTTGGCGCCTATGAACAATTTAATAAAGCCACACTCATAAATTAATATGATTACTGAGCTTAAAATTTTACAAAAACCATTAACTGCAATTTGGAAGAGACCGGTAGTGTATAGTTAGAGTACAATTAATTAATGAACAAAACCCTCAAACCCTAATTTAATGCGCGTAATGCTTGCCAGTTGTATCGAAAGGCACGACCTCTGACTTATCTTCAGGCAAAACTACAGGCCATTTTTTATCACGTCCCTGCCACATCTGCTCAGCTTGTTGATAAGCCTCTGTCCAGTCTAGTTTATCTACTAACACCAACATTAAACTCAAAGTACCCACTACAGCATGGTTAGCATAGATATCATCAAGTTCTCCGGTCCAAACACTTATCAATTGTTTAGCGTCAAGCTCTTGAGGTTTAGTAATAAACGTTTCACAAGTGGCCGTTACATCTTCGCTGGATTGTTGCCCATTACGGCTAACATGCAAGGTCACATCTCGAAGTGGATTAAATTCGACTTCACCGCCCTCACCTCTAAAACATAATACGTTAGCGTCATCTAATAAGGCAGCGGTCTCACGATGTTTTTCGTCTATTTTACGGTGGAAAATGCCTTGCAGGCAATGGGCGGCATTAGATGGATTTAACATTCTAGCCAATGTGTTGGCACACGAACGCAAACCAAATTGCTCACGCAGTTGAATAATATTGTCGAGTTGAGGGTTAATCTGTTTTAGGTCCATGTAAGCAAAACCGAAAATGTCTAATGCAACTTGTGCTTGATCTGGGTGTTGTGCCACTTTAAAACCAATTTGTGGCAATACTTCTTTAAGATATAAACGTTTTGAATCTGGCTCATGAGTACCATGTAAAAATATCCGTTTACCGTTTTTTGCTAGCAACATAACCGCCAACAAAAACCAAGGTAGGTGCCTGCGTTTACCAGCGTAACAGCCCATGTCTAAATCCACAGATAAATCAGCCACACTAGCAAGGCTACAAGTACGAAATGCCTGACTAAAACCGGCTAATTCTTCAGCTGTTTCTTCTCTAACCCGAAGCAACATCAAAAACGCACCTTTTTGTTCGGCCGTGGCTTGGCCATTAATGACCATGCTCATAGCCTGTTCAGCTTCTTGCATGGTCAAAGTTCGCCCTGCACGTTGGCCACGACCGATAATACGAATAAAGTGTTTAAAATCTGTTGGGGTATCTGACATTATTTCGGGCATAACTGGAAAATTCTTATCTGTTGAGTTTGATATTCTATCCTGAATAGCGGCACTTAATAACAAAAGAAATCATTATCTAATCGTATTACTTAAGTGTTTATTCGGTGTTAACACTCAACTCGTTTGCTGATGGTGATAATAGCGATAAGTTGACATCGTGACGCTTGTTAACTACTTCACCTACTATAGTCACGGCTGGACCTTGAAAGTTTCGTTCAAGCACACGCTGGGCGATATTTTCTAGGGTGCCAATGCATACTTGCTGTTGTGCCGTTGTGGCTTGGTCAATAACGGCGACTGGCGTGCTTGCCATTAGGCCATGGGTTGTGAGGCGCTGCATTATAATGTCGATACGTTTCAGTCCCATGTAAAACACTAATGTTTCGCCCTTATTGGTAGATTGTGACGCTCTGGCTCCTGCTACCAGCGCTTGCCAGTTGGGCTCGTCTGTGGGTGATTTTAGCTCGCCTACGGTTGACTTTTCTGATTTTAGCTCGCCTATGAATGACTTTAAGTGTGCCGTGATAAAACGTACAGATTGAGCACATTCTCTATGAGTAAGAGGAATACCTGCATAAGCCGACGCGCCTGATGCAGCCGTAATACCCGGCACTATCGCAAAGTCGATGTGGTGCTTCGCTAAAACGTCACATTCTTCTGCGGCCCTTGCAAAAATAGCGGGGTCACCGCCTTTTAAGCGCACAATGTTTTTACCTGTTAGTGCCACTTCTACCATCAACTGGCATATATCGGCCTGTTGCATACTATGGCGGCCACACTTTTTACCCACAAATACTCGTTCAACATGACGCGGGATCATCTTGATAATATCTGGGTTAACCAACCAGTCATACATCACTACATCAGCTTGTTGAATTAAGCGATGGGCTTTTAAGGTCAGTAGCTCTGCATCGCCCGGTCCTGCGCCAATCAAATAAACGTGGCCTTTATCATTACGTTTGCGACGCGGCACAAGCTGATGATGGCTAAAATAGTGGTTTAACCAATTGGGCAGTTGCTTCACAGCTGTGACGTTATGACTAGACAAAAACTGTTGTAGTCGTGCTAAGCCCCATGGTAACAATGTATTTTCGATATTCATGATACGGCCTCCAAAGCAATTAATTGGTCTTCTTCAACAATGAGATTTTTGGGCTGATATAACCTCACCATTTGGCTCAGTTCAGACTTACATGAGCCACAATTAGTCCCACACTTTAACTGCTTACCTAAACTGTCTACTGAGTCACAGCCACCTTTGATGGCGTCAACAATGGTATTTTCAGCTACTTTAAAACAACTACATACCAACTTGCCTTGTTTGAATTGCTCATCAGGCTGGATGTTTAATAAACCGTGAAGCTGTTCAGGCGTTACGTCTTCGTTGCTGAGCAAACTATTGATCCAGCTGGAATCAACCTCATTGTGGTTAACTGATATAAACATTATCAATGACATCACACCTTGGCGCATAGCACAGCTGCTATTTAAGTCAGTGCTTGAGGCGTTGACCCATTCGTCATAAAGTGGAAATTGTTGTTGTAAGTCGTGCTTAATTTTTGCTGGCTCTTGTTCTGTGGCAAAAAATACTAAATGCCCTTTATCAATGGGACAAGTGACAAAATAATCAAAATATTCCCGAAGTAACTCAACCTTAAGCTGTTGCCGATTAAACAGTTGCCCAGAATATTGATAACTGACTTTTTGAAGCTTAACCGCTGCATGTTTTAATTCAGGCTGCCCAGATATTTTGTCATTAGCGTCAGTATAAAGGGCGCTAATGTTGGCACTGGATGCGTTACTGGCACTCCAATGAATGGGCGCAAACACCTCACCTTGACGTTGATTATTGTCAATCACTATGGGCAGCAACACCCGGTTTTGCTGACTGTTAAAATGGGCTGCGCTAAGGCTGACTAAATCATCTTTCTTTAACGCTAAGCTTTGAGCATCTATCGGATGAATAGCTAAATATGGTCGGTTGGTGTGTGCACTTAATTCTGACGTTTTGCCGGTACGTGTCATGGTATGCCATTGATCTCGCACCCTGCCACTATTAAGTACAAAGGGGAAATCAGTGTTTGTTAATTGTTCAGGCGCAGCAAAGTCGGTGAGCACAAACTGTGCTTTACCAGTTTGAGTGTAGAATTTTCCGTCTGTGAATAATCGTTTAGTGCCATCTGGAGACTGTTTATTCACAGGCCATTGCACCGGTTTTAAACGGTTGTATTGGGTTTCTGTCATATTGCATAAACCAGATAAGTCTAAACCACGACTGCCTTGGTTATCTGCTTTGGTTAATCCGGCATATTCAGCAAATATTTCACTGGCTGAATTAAAATCAAAACCGTTTTCAAACCCCATGGCTTTGGCAACATCACATATAATTTGCCAGTCGTGTTTAGCTTCGCCTGCGGCGGGTAACAAACCACGCTGGCGGGAAATACGCCGCTCAGAATTGGTGACTGTGCCGTCTTTTTCTGACCAACCGCTAGCCGGTAAAGCAATATGGGCATAATCTAGAGTATCGTTTTTAGCCACACAATCAGACACTACCACCAGCTCACATTTTGTTAATGCTTCGGCAATTTTTTGGCTGTTGGGCATACTCACCATTGGATTAGTGGCCATGATCCATACGGCTTTAACTTTACCATTATTAATATTTTCGAATAAATCGACAGCTTTCAAACCAGCTTTATCAGCAATAGTAGGCGACTGCCAATACGTCTGTACCGTTCGGCGATGTTCAGGGTTTTCAATATCCATATGACAAGCCAACATATTGGCTAAACCACCCACTTCGCGGCCGCCCATAGCATTGGGTTGACCGGTTAACGAAAACGGCCCGCAACCTTCACGACCAATCTTACCGGTGGCTAAATGACTGTTGATAATACTGTTAGCTTTGTCAGAACCAGAGGTAGATTGATTCACCCCCATACAATAAGCAGTGACCACTTTATCGGTTTGAGCAAATAATCGATAAAAACTATGCAACTCTAATTCGCTAATGTCACATTGCTGGGCTACTTTACTTAATGTCCAAGTCTTACAGCTGTTAATTACCTGCCCAAAGCCTTGTGTATTAGCTGTGATGTAATCTGTATTGACAGCATCGTGATTGGCCAAATATGCCAATAAACCATTAAACAACACCACATCGGTGCCGGGTTTAATCGCTAGATGCATATCGGCCAACTCAGATGTAGCAGTTCTTCGCGGGTCAATTGTGACGACTTGCATGTCGGGATTCAGCTTTTTAGCTCTCTCGATACGTTGAAACAATACAGGGTGAGTCCAAGCGGCATTTGAGCCCACCAATATCAATAATTCGGCTTGTTCTAAATCTTCATAACAACAAGGCACCGCATCGGCACCAAAGGCACGCTTGTAAGCCGCTACGGCTGACGACATACATAATCTTGAATTAGTATCAATATTGGCACTGCCGATATAACCTTTCATTAGTTTATTCGCGACATAATAGTCTTCAGTCAACAATTGGCCTGATACATAAAACGCCATTGAGTCAGGTCCATGCTCTGCAATAAGCTGATTAAACTTAGTCGCTACTTGAGCAATTGCGTCTTCCCAACTGGCTTTTTTACCGCCAATCTTAGGGCTGAGTAAACGACCCGAGGATGAATTGGTTTCTAATAACTTACTGCCTTTAACACACAAACGTCCGAAGTTGGCAGGGTGATCGCTACTGCCTTTTAGGTCAGTTAATTGTTTGTCGTTAGCGATGTGCACATCTATACCACAGCCCACTCCGCAGTATGGGCAAGTAGTGCTGACCACAGAAGCCGTGCTAGCGCTTTTATTCTTGGAAATTTGACGAATAGAATGCATCAACTAGTCAGCCAACTGCAACTGCACTTGGTTGTGTTCGATACGCACTGGGTAAACCGTTAACTTAATCGTATCGTCATCTAGGCATTGGCCTGAATCTAAACAATAGCGCTGCTTGTAAAGTGGCGAAATGATCACCCTCGTGTTTTCCACAGAGCCCAATAATCCACGATACAACACATTAGCTTTGCCGATTGGATCCCAGTTGCTTACAGCGAAAACCTGTTCACCATTAGCACTTTTAATCTTAAACAAGGCAATTTGTTGTTCGTTTAACAAAGCGCAAACCCCCGAGTTGGTGACTAAGTCTGTATCGCTGCATACTGAAATCCAGTTATTTAATGTGCTCATTGTGTGTCTCCTTAAACCAATTCTGTGGCAAGTTCAGTGCTTTTTATTTCACTGCTCTGCGATTCGGTGCTTTGTGATTGGCTGTTTTTTGTTTTATTAAAGTGTTCTTTTTCTGATTCTGTTGCAGGGCGAATTTGTTCACGCTCTTCAACAAATACAATGTTCAAATCAGATTTATCACTGTTTACGAACTGACGAAAACGTTTACGAGATTGTTCACTTTCAATCGCGGTTTTCCACTCACATTGGTAGGTGTCGACTACGTTTTGCATTTGTGCTTCAAGCTCTTCGCATATGCCTAATGAGTCTTCAATCACAACTTGTTGTAAATACTCAAGGCCACCTTCTAGGTTTTCCAACCATACCGATGTACGTTGCAAACGGTCGCCTGTTCTAACGTAAAACATCAGTACGCAGTCAATGTATTTAACTAAGGTTGCAGTGTCTAAGTCGGTAGCAAACAAATCGCCATGGCGCGGTTTCATGCCACCGTTACCACACACATATAGGTTCCAGCCGTTTTCGGTGGCGATAATGCCTATGTCTTTACTTTGGGCTTCGGCACATTCACGGGTACAACCCGACACACCAAATTTTATTTTATGGGGTGCCCGTAATCCTTTGTAACGATTCTCTAACTCGATGGCTTGGCCTACTGAATCTTGCACACCGAAACGACACCAAGTGCTGCCTACACAAGACTTCACTGTTCTTAGAGACTTGGCATAGGCATGGCCTGTTTCAAAACCGGCTTCGATTAATGTTTTCCAAATGGCTGGAAGTTGATCAACACGGGCGCCAAATAAATCGATGCGTTGGCCACCAGTGATTTTGGTATACAACTTATAATCTTTAGCGACTTGGCCTAACACTATTAGTTTTTCTGGGGTGATTTCGCCGCCCGCTATTCGGGGCACCACTGAATACGTGCCGTCTTTTTGCATATTGCCCAGGTAAGTGTCATTGGTATCTTGCAGGCTGACATGGTCTGGTTTGAGTACAAAATCATTCCATACTGAAGCTAAAATTGACGCAGTCACTGGCTTACATATTTCACAACCTAAACCTTTTCCGTGTTTTTCTACCAGCTCATCAAAGGTTTTTATGCCGCCGACTTTAACTAGGTGAAACATTTCTTGGCGTGAATACGCGAAGTGTTCGCAAATATCTTTTTTCACTTCAACGCCGCGTTTAGTTAATTCACTATCCACCACCGTTTTAAGTAGTGCGGTACAACCGCCGCAACCTGTGCTGGCTTTAGTGCAGGACTTAATATCCACTAAGTTACCGCTACCGGTATCAAAGGCTGCAATGATGTCGCCTTTGGATACGTTATGACATGAACAAATAGTCGCGGTGTCTGGCAATGCATTAACACCCAGTGCTGGGGCAGCGCCATCTGCCGCGGGTAAAATAAGACTTTCAGGATGTTTTGGTAATTCAATACCATTTAATGCGTATTGCAGCAATGTGTCGTAATCACTGGTATCACCAATCAGCACAGCACCTAAAAGTTTTTTCTGTTGTGCATCCACCACAATCTTTTTGTAGACTTCTAGAGGCTGATTTTCATAGGTGTAACATAAAGCTCCGTCTGTTTTAGCATGAGCATCTCCTATTGAACCTACTTCAACACCCATTAATTTTAGTTTGGTGCTCATATCAGCACCTTGGAAAGTCACGTCGCCACCAATAATATGGCTGGCTGCCGCTCTGGCCATAGTGTAACCAGGCGCCACTAAACCAAAGATAAAGTTATTCCATAAGGCACACTCACCAATAGCGTAGATATCAGCATCACTGGTTAGGCATTGATCGTTCACCACTATGCCGCCGCGATCACCGATGACGATATCGAATTCACGGGCTAATGTATCTTGTGGGCGAATACCTGCCGAGAATAAAATCATGTCGGTTTCTAATACTTCACCATCAGCAAAACACATTTTGTAGCGACAGGTGTCACCGGCTTCAATGCTTTGGGTGGCTTTTTGAGTATGCACTTGTACGCCGAGCGCTTCGATTTTACTGCGTAATACTCGGCCACCACCGTTGTCTACCTGTACCGCCATTAACTGCGGAGCAAATTCAACTACGTGAGTTTGTAAGCCTGCTTCTTTTAATGCGTTGGCGGCTTCTAGACCTAATAACCCCCCCCCTACTACCACACCAACTTTACTAACTGCAGATGAAGCACTGATATTTTCTAAATCTTCGATGGTACGATAAACCAAACAGTGAGGTTGATCGTTGCCCGGGATCGGCGGTACAAAAGGATAAGATCCAGTAGACAACACGAGCTTGTCATATTCAAACACCTCGCCTGCTTCGGTAGTGACTAATTTAGCCAACTTATTGATGTTGACTACCTTGGCATTTACAGCAAACTTAATATTGTGCTGTTGATAATACTCTGGTGTGGTTAATGCCAATTCTTCAGCCGTTTTACCAGAAAAATACTCAGATAAATGTACACGGTCGTAGGCAAGTCTTGGCTCTGCCGATAACACCACAACATCTAATTGTATGTGATTATCTGAATTTGCTGTATTAGCCGACAACGTATTTTCTTGTATCAGTTGGTCCACAAAATGATGGCCCACCATGCCATTGCCTACAACTACTATTCGCATGTTATTCCCGTTATATACATTGATTAAGTCCGACATGTGTACCTCTGTATTTTTTATATTTCTTGAACGCAAAAAAAAGCCCACCATTCCAGTTCAGGAATAGGTGGGCTTCTTTGCCAAGTCACCTTAAATACGTTGTTGTATGCAAGATGAAAAATAGTTTTAGCAACAATTCACATTGCTTTATGAATTAGTTAATACAGGAATAATGCCAAATATTAATATCATATAATTCATACGGTTAGCTAACAGAGGTAGGCGTACAACCAGAAAAACTGCTCTTAATCAATGCAACAGCACCAATATGAAGCATTAAAAAACAACTGAGGAATGTTGCGTTAAGGTATACCCCGAGGCTATTCTTGCAGCCAGTTTTATCCATAGATATACATAGGAAGTAATAACATATGACTTTGATTAAAGTGCTCACCCTGAGCACCAGCCTATTATTGTCCCTCGGCCTTCAAGCTGCAGCAGTGTGGAAAGTGTCTAACGACCAACACAGCCTTTATATTGGAGGCACCATTCATGTACTCACACCTAAAGATTACCCTTTGGCAAAAGAATATAACTTGGCATATCAAGCAGCGGATAAAGTCATTTTTGAAACCGACATGGAGGCGGTTAGCTCCCCGGAGTTTGGTCAAAAAATGATGGACCAAATGATGTACAGCGACGGCACGACCATTAACAAAGTATTACAACCAGACACCTATAAATCCCTAGCAATTCATTTATCATCACGACAAATACCGATGCAAGCATTTGCATCACACAAGCCGAGTTTGTTAGCGATTTCACTGACCTTTATTGAACTTCAGGCTATGGGTTACACCAGTGAAGGTGTGGATATGTTTTTCGCTAATATGGCTAAAGACCAAGAAAAGGAGCAAGGCTGGTTAGAAACACCTGATGAACAACTGGCTTTCATGGCTAATTTAGGCGGTGACGATCCTAATACCATGATTGAATACACCCTAAAAGATATAAAAAAAATGCCAGAAATGTTTGCTAAATTACATTCGACTTGGCTTGCAGGTGATATGCACGGTATGGCCGATGTAGGCATCACGCCCTTTAAAGCTGATTACCCCAATATTTATCAAGACTTATTGGTAACACGCAACAACAATTGGTTACCTAAGATTATTAGTATGTTGAATGACCAACCTATTGAATTTATTTTGGTTGGCGCATTACATCTTGCAGGACCTGATAGTGTCTTAGCACAGCTCAAAGCTAAAGGTTATAAAATTGAAAAACTATAAATGATAATTAATAATCAAAAGACAGGCATAAATGCCCTGTCTTTTGAAATTCATACTTCTTTATGGTTTTATCATCGTTGTTTATCGTTTTTTTTGCGATAATCGTTCATTGATTTGTAAATACTGACAAAAATTAAACTTATGATCGAAACCTGCGATAGCCCCGGACTTTTACCCATACAATCCGCTATTTCCGATATGCTAAAACAAGTTACTCCCGTTTTAGAAAGTGAACAAATAGAACTAGAAGACGCACTTGGCAGAGTGTTAGCCGAGGATGTCGTATCCAACATTGATGTGCCACCAAATGATAATTCAGCTATGGACGGTTATGCCATGCGCTGTCAAGATCTTACTGAGAGCAACCAACTACAATTAGTGGGCACCGCTTTAGCTGGTAAACCTTTTAAAGAAATGCTGTTGCCAGGGCAATGTATTAGGATTATGACCGGTGCTGTTATCCCATTAGGGGCTGACTCTGTGGTGATGCAAGAAAACACGGATACTGAAGATGGCTTGGTTATTTTTAGGCAGATACCTGAATCGGGTAACAGCGTTCGAAAAGCGGGCGAAGATATTCAGCAAGGCAGCGTTGTGGTGACAAAAGGCACTAAACTGACTCCAGCCTTTCTAGCATTAATTGCTTCAGTGGGTATTGCTGAGATATCGGTCATTCGTAATATTAAAGTAGGCCTAATTGCCACCGGTGACGAGTTAACGCCTCCTGGTGAACCTCTTAGTGATGGCGCAATCTACGAAAGTAATCGTTATGCACTTACTGCATTACTCAAAACGTTTCCGGTTACTCTGTTTGATTTTGGCATTGTCAAAGATGATAAAGATGATCTCAAAGCAGTGTTTGAGCAAGCGGGTAGCCATTGTGATTTGGTGTTGTCTTGTGGTGGCGTATCGGTAGGTGATGCAGATTACGTAAAAGAGATATTAGATGAACTAGGCTCTATCAATTTTTGGAAAGTGGCGATTAAACCCGGCAAACCTTTTGCCTTTGGCCAGTTAAGAGGCCAACTAAATGGACAAATGGGTAACGCTTGGTTTTGCGGATTACCCGGTAACCCTGTTTCGTCTTATGTGACATTTGAGCAGCTGGTGACACCGGTATTAAAACAATTAAGTGGTCAAACATATCTCCCTACTCCGCACTTTGTTGCCAAAGCAGCCTGCCTTATTAAGAAACGACCGGGACGAGCAGACTATCAAAGGGGCATCTTCTACCGTGACGAACAGGGTGAACTTTGGGTTAAACCCAACGGTAAACAAGGTTCAGGTATCATGAGCTCTATCGCCAATGCCAATTGTTATATGGTATTAGAACAAGACGCAGAAGATGTACAGCAAGGTAATGCGGTTAACATCCAACCTTTTTGAGCAGTCCACTGAGCGCTACAAGCTAAGAGATACCAGCTTAATAAAAGAATTTTTGCACCACCGAGGAAGAAGAGCGCTTACGCTACATAGAGAACATAAAAATTAAGGATAATTTTAGGTTGAAGCGTTTAATATCCAGCGGTTTGAGCAGGTTACTGAGCGATTAATGCTAAGAGATATCGGCTTAATAAAAGAATCTTTTGCACCACCGAGGAGGAAGAGCGCTTACGCTACACAGAGAACATAAAAATTAAGGATAATTGTTCAGAGTGAAGCGATTAACATCCATCGGTTTGAGCAGGTTACTGAGTGATTAGTGCTAAGAGATACCAGCTTAACAAAAGAATTTTTGCACCACCGAGGAAGAAGAGCGCTTACGCTACACAGAGAAAAGAGAGCATTAAGAATGATTGTTCAGGGTCAAGTTGTGAACATTCAGTCTTTATAAAAAAAATCAGTGATGAACCAAAAGGCATTTCACCGCAGAAGATAACGAGTACAACCGATGAAAGACAAATAAATAAAGGATGCTTTTATTTTTACTTTAATCTTTCCTCTGTGTAGCGATAGCGCTCCTTTTCCTCGGTGGTGAGTAATCTTTTAGTTTTTGTGAATGAATTAAAAAAAATGTTCAGAGTGAAGCGTTTAATATCCAGCGGTTTGAGCAGGTTACTGAGCGATTAATGCTAAGAGATATCGGCTTAATAAAAGAATCTTTTGCACCACCGAGGAAGAAGAGCGCTTAGGCTACACAGAGAAAAGAGAGCATGAAGAATAATTGTTCAGGGTCAAGTTGTGAACATTCAGTCTTGATAAAAAAATCAGTGATGAACCAAAAGGTATTTCACCGCAGAAGATAACGAGTACGACGGATGAAAGACAAATAAATGAAGGATGCTTTTATTTTTACTTTAATCTTTCCTCTGTGTAGCGATATCGCTCCTTTTCCTCGCTGGTGAGTAATCTTTTAGTTTTAGTTTTAGTTTTAGTTTTAGTTTTAGTTTTCAATAACAATAAGAAGCAAGATTTGTGGTGTTTAAGAAAGAGTTAAAAACAATTTGTCATCTGGCGTGGCCTTTGTTGGTTGCGCAAATCACCCAGACTTTGATGGGGGTGTCGGATACTATTATGGCCGGTCGTTATTCAGCTACCGATATGGCAGCTGTGGCCATAGGGTTTGGTTTTACCCTGCCAATTATAGTGTTTCTTCAGGGGATCACCCTTGCTCTGCCGGCTATAATTTCTCGCTTTAATGGCTCAAAACAGATTGATAAAGTGGCTAATTATACCCAGCAAATGGTGTGGCTAGCTTTGGCTTTTTCTATATTAGCCGTGTTATTTGGATTTGTATTTGAACCTCTAATGCAATATATCCAAATGGAAGAGGATTTACGGCGTATTACCATCGACTACATTCACTATATTTTGTATTCGATGCCTGCTTTTGCCTTGTATCAAGTACTCAGAAACTATTGCGAAGGATTATCGATTACTAAGCCTAGCATGCTGATTATGGGTATCGGTTTATTGGTCAACATTCCGGCAAACTACGTACTTATTTACGGAAAGTTTGGCCTACCAGAAATGGGAGGTGCCGGATGTGGTGTGGCAACAGCGTTAGTGTTTGTAGCCATGTTTATTGCAACTTGGCTATATACACTCAAGTCCAAAAAACTGGCTAAATATGACTTGTATACCAGGCTATATCGGCCACATTATCAAGACATGATGGAATGTATGAAGTTGGGTTTGCCTATTGCCATGACCATACTATTTGAAGTCACACTGTTTGCAGCGGTGGCCATATTACTTGCGCCTTTTGGTGCAATTGCGGTGGCATCCCATCAAGTGGCATTAAACTTTTCTGCACTGATGTTTATGATCCCCCTAAGTATTGGTATGGCAACCAGTATTCGCATCGGGCATTTACTGGGTGAACAAAACCCAGCTCAAGCAAAAATCGCAACAAAATGTGCTTTCTTTTTAGGGATCAGCATTGCCATTTTCACCGCCTGCTTAACCGTTATAGGCCGTGAGTTTATTGCTAAGTTATACAGTATTGACCCACCTGTAATTGAGTTGGCATCGGGTCTTTTGCTGTTGGCCGCGATGTTTCAATTTTCAGACGCAATCCAGGTTATATCAGGGACTGCGCTGCGCGGTTATAAAGACACCACCGCTATGTTCTATTTAAGCTTTATTTCTTATTGGGTAGTCGGCATGACAATAGGCTGTGTGTTGGGGTTAACAGATTGGATAGTGCCACAAATGGCTGCTGCAGGTTTTTGGATAGGTTTTATATGTGGTTTAAGTACCGCGGCCGTCACTTTAGGGCTTCGACTAAAATACATTCAAAAAATACATATTCAACCAGCTAACGCTTAAAGAGGAAGTCATATGCAGTTATTGGATATCGCATTTCGCCCTAAATCTAGAGGTGCAATGCAAACTAAAGTAGACACGATGGTAAGCAAAGTAGCCGGCGTAGATGGTGACTTTAGAGGTAAACCGGGCAAACGTCAGGTTACAGTAATGAGTATTGAACAATGGCAAATTGCTTGTGATGAATTGGGAACAATACTTCCGTGGACAATCAGGCGAGCTAATTTATTAGTAGACGGCGTTAGTTTTGATGCAACGATGGTCGGTCAGCAAATTAAGATTGGGCAATGTATTTTATATATTACTGGGGAAACCGATCCTTGCCCAAAAATGGACGCCCAACATCAAGGTCTAACCCACGCCCTGACTCCTGATTGGCGCGGCGGTGTTTGCTGTAGAGTGATTGCAGATGGTAGGGTAAAAGTCGGTGATAAGATGTTGATCATATAATCAATCGAGATATTAGGGTACTGACTTTCTTTTAAAATTTATTAACGTGATCATGTATTTGGGTTTATTATTACTGCAGTTATCCACTTACTAGGTTGAAAATTAATGATGAAACTCTCTTATTTACTTATTATTGTATCCGCCTTTGCCTTTTCACCACCAAGTCATGCCGAAGGTTGGCTCGATTCCATTAAGAGTATGTTTGGTATGGAAGCAGAAACACCTGCCATGCCAAACGTGGCAGATATGATTAGCTCAGTCAGCGAAACTGTCGGCATCGATGAATATCAAG
>Ga0307489_10000560_pt1 | contig 22783 bp, 37 predicted proteins | sample SB12metaG_FD_202247 | JGI IMG/M metagenome (GOLD analysis project Ga0307489, IMG submission 202247) | Sea-ice brine microbial communities from Beaufort Sea near Barrow, Alaska, United States - SB 1.2 | ecosystem: Environmental > Aquatic > Marine > Coastal | place: USA: Alaska | collected... | reverse complement strand
AACTCGACAAGCATGTGTACGACTGTCTCATCGAATTCGAGCTTTGTTTGATGGGCGGCCCTGGCGCGCGATCCCCAACGCCACCTACGAGTTCGGTGCCAACGTGGTAGGGCGGTGCAGGTCGACCTTATGAAACCCACGTTGAAACCGTCTGAAACTAAGCGCTTGAAACTGGAATATGATAGACTACTTTAAAAAAATGGTTTCAAATTCAACTTTCGCCGCTACACCGTGGTGGACACCAACTACATGCTGGTCGGTCGGGTGCTGACGGACGGGCGCATGAGCGGTCGCCTCAGGTACGACCTCAGCGACGCCATTAGCGCCAAGCTGCAGACCATGAAGGTGGGGACGGCGGAGAATCAGGTGCCCAGTATAGAGGGTTCAGGTGCCCATTATTGGGGGGTCAGGTGCCCATTATCAGGAAATCAGGTGTCCATTATAGGGGGTTCAGGTGCCCAATATACAGGGTTCAGGTGCCCATTATAGGGGAATCAGGTGTACATCATAGGGGGGTCAGTTTGCGGACCATTCACCATTCAACACAATGCGATTGGTGACATGGCGTGCAATATTTACTTGTCCCAGATGCCGCTCACCTCTATTCTCGAGGGCCCAGAGAGCGGCGGATGACGTGGCGAGCATCATGATTCACCCCCAACCCCGCACCTGTGAATGGTTGTGTGACTCAATACATCAGCGTCCAGAACGCGGCGGATGAGGCCGCATCCCGCTGCGTCTCGTTCCACCCTGCACTTGTGAGTGGTCATGTAGACTGCACACCAGGGTTCAGAAAGCGGCGGCATGAGGATTCAGAAAACGGCGAATGACATGGCGAGTAAATAATGATTCACAAGACCCGACAGGTGGGAGCCAGGGGACTCGTCGGTGATGGTGGACCTGGACTACAAGGTAGGGCGGTGCAGGTTGACCCTATCAAGCCTGCGTTGAAAGCGACAGGATCTGACTGCTTGAAGCTAAAATGTGATGATATGCTTTCAAACTTTGCTTTCAAGCTCAACTTGCGCCTCTACAACAAGGGGCTGGACACGCAGGCGCAGCTCAAGATGGGCAACGGGCAGTTCTACGGCTTCAACTACCTGCAGAGCGTGAGCGACACCCTAGCAAGGGGGTTCTTGAACTCAGTGTCGGCGTTCCAGGAAACGCTTATCTCCTCGAAACCAAGGGTCTATTTACTCAAGATTCGCGACCAGGTCGAACAGTCGGCGAGTCGGTCGGTGGGACATTCTAAATGGACAGTTCTGATTGGTGGAACGAGATTCGATACCATATCTTCGATACCAGACCCGACACTGAGTTCAAGAACAAGCACTCGGCCGACGTTTTGTCAAGACGAAGCGAGTCCGCGCGTCTGTACTCATATGAGCATTCATCCTGAAGGTGAGTCATGCCGGCACGTCCGATGTCGGTTCGAGTGCTTGTTCTCAACGACCCTCCTGGCAGGCGCTGGGCGGCGAGGGGTTCTGGCTGGGCGGTCGGCAGAAGTCGGGGGTTGGGTTCGCCGCTCGGTGGGGTGCTGAAAGTCCAAACCCGTGTTGAAACTTGAAAGCGGCGCCTGGTGTCAGCATTGCTCGGACAGAACCCATTAACAGGAAATAGTTACTGTTGACGAAAATTCGAGGGTCAATCCTTGTTAACGGCGTATTTGTGCAAAAACAGCCCTGAAAGCCCAACATTTCCAATCTGCGTCCCTACATCTGGGTACGCGGACGATAAGACGGTGAGCACCGCACAGCTGGCCACCACAGGGTTGGTCAGCTTGACGTACTCTACCAAGGCGGGGCTCAGATTTACCGTTTCTCCAATAGGCCGATTTCGGTATATCGCCTAGGTGAAATGCCCATACAGAGTTGCGGACCAAGCGTCAGCGCTCCGCGCGGGAGAGCGGGCGCCAGGCTGAATGCCCATACAGAATTGCGAACAAAGCGTCAGCGCTCGGCGCGGGAAGCGATATGCCGAAATCGGCCTATTCCAAGGCTAGACGGAGGCAAACGTCTTCGCGTCTGAGGAGGTCGAGGTACCCAATGTGAGTCATCACACCCTTTGCCTGAATGGGTGGAGCCAATAACGGTAACCCTCGCCGCGTCATTCGCCTCGTTCGCCGACCCTCGTTTGTTGTGGTTGGGTTAAGCGGCATACTTTGACGAGGCGGGCGCGATGTGCCTGCGGCCCTTAGCGATCCCTAATCCCTAAAACCCATAACCCATCATCACCCTAGCCCTTAAACCCTAAACCCTCGCGTCGCGTCCCTGCGCGCGGGTGTCGGACCAGGCCATGCTGGCGTCGGACTTCATGTGGAACTGGAACGCGCGCCAGGCGCAGGTCAGGTCGCACTAAACCCTAGACCCAAAACTCTAGACCCTAAACCCTGAAGGCCTACCGCTCACTTTGATTCGTCACGTTAACCTGACCGTGCCATCCAGTCAATCTCGCAACTTGAACATGACGTTCTGTCAACTTAGGCGCAGGTGAGCTTGCACCGCTCGCTTCACTTGGTCCCGTTGACCTGACCGTGCCACCAAATCAACCTCAACCTCGCAACTGGGACCTGATGTCCTATTCGATTCTGCTGTCTGACGTGGTGAGCAGTATGTGTCTGACGTGGTGAGCGGTATGGGGCTTGGATCCCTGAGCGCAGGCGAGCGTGGGTTACGACTACATTCTGCGGAATTCGCGTCTGCGCGGGCGCATCGACAACACCGGCGTGGTCAGCGCCTTCCTGGAGGAGCGCCTCAACGCCGGCAGGGCTTACACTCGTCCACTTCTCAGCTCAACGTAAGCACATTTTGTGGGATATGTTGGGTGCGTGATTCCCCCCCCCCAGCCTATTACACAGCGGGATACGGGGAGCTGTACGCAAAGTAGCTTAGGTTGAGCTGAAAAGTGGACGAGCGTAAGCCCCTGAACGCGGGCTTCACCCTCACCTTCTCCGCGGAGATTGACCACGCCAACCAGAACCACAGGTTCGGCTTTGGCATGACCGTCGGGGAGTGAAAAGAATGAAGTCGATTGTTGAGTTTAATTGCAGACAGAAGTGGGTGGGGGTGGGGGTGGGGGCGGGGTTTAACCTGCGATTGTTGAGTGTTGATGTTAGAGAGGAGTGGGTGGGGGTGGGGGTGGGGTGGGAGGCCTTTTAGGAAGAGCTAGAGGAGTGCGGATTCGCGATTGCGGCCCCGGGGGGAGGTCGCGCTTCGATGGAGCGATTGAACGCACGTCGAGCAGATTACACTGACACGAATGACGCATATTACTTATTAGAGCGCTCCGTTTTGAACTTCTTGTAATATTCTCATCCATGGCGTACCGCTGCTGCAAGAGAGCTTCCTGTCCTTCGCGGGTCCGCGGGCTACAGCTCTGAGGGCAGAGCGACGCCACGCGCAAGACACTCCCACTCATCCCCCGCCTGAGGAGCCGGAGGGCTGTGCGGCTCTATACCCCACTCGACCTCATTCTCGCTGTGACAATCCGGGCATCCAGTTGGTTAGTTGAACACGTTCCAGTCGAGTGCTGCCCCCAAATGCCCCCAACAAAGCTCCAGTGCTGAAGTTCTCCCTGCTCCGCCGCGCCGGGCGGCCGGCGCGTGGTCGGCGGGCGAATTCAGTTCCCAGTCAGCCAGTGCTGCGCGCTTCGCAAATAAGTTGAAACCACCTCCGCCCCCGACGCCCGAGTCTGGAAAAGCCGCCACCCACGGCACACGCCCGCCAGGCTTAGCACAGCACAGATGTCGCACTAGTCGCAGTCGAGCATACCCGGCCGCCACGTGTCGCCGCCGTGAAGGCGGCGCCCGCAGTGCGGGAGACCACGAGAAAAATGAGCTTTTTCATTTCGCAGGTGCGTCCTGCCGGTGCGGTGCCCACTCTTGGAACATCGAGCCGGCCTATTGATGTGCGCGCCGTTGGCCGCCGCGTCGCCTGCTTTGAGAGCACCACATGCAACACAGGCTCGGCGAGCCGCGCGTATGCAGCGCCAGCGAACCTTGGCCGCTCAAGCTTCGCTCGTCGCGCCATGCGCCGAGAACCACCAGATATGTGTGTCCGGCTTTTTTGTGCGCCCTCCCGGTCGTTGCCGCGCCCCATTGCTCGGACCGAGCTGACCCTCGTGGCGTGGCATTCCTTGTCGGCGGTCTCCCGCAGAAGTCGAGCGTGGCGCCGCCGTACATTCCACGAAACCTGGCGTCGCTGCGGCCGCTCAAGCCCAAGGCGAGCCTGCTGCCCAGAAACCCAGGTGAGTGTGCGATGCCCCGCATGCCCCGCAATGCGCAATCCCATCTGTGCTGTGCGCCCACCGCGGTCGCCGCCTTCGCCTCCACCTCCGCCTCCGCCCTCTCATGCCCAACTGCTCGCCTGCGCCGTCACCGCCGCCGCCGCCGCCGCCACTTTCGCCACTCGCAAACTCCCGAGCGTTTGCTGACACTTGACTGCGGCGCGGCACCTGTGCAGGTCGCAAGAGGAAGAGCAATATGGTGCTGTGGCTCTCGCTCGCCGCCGTGGTGTTCGCCGGCAGGGGCTTACACTCGTTCACATGAGCGCTGTTTGTGGGATAGGGGTGCGCGTAGGGGTTGTGTAGCCCGTTTCAATGGGGTATTTAGGGTGTTTAGGGTGTTTTTCTGTGTCAGACACGGCTCAAGTTGAGCTGAAAAGTGGACGAGTGTGAGCCCCTGTTCGCCGGCAGCATCTTCATCTTCAACGGGTTCTTCCTCACCAGCCGCCTGCTGGCTCGCAATCAAAAATACTTGCCGGGCGCGCTCCTGACGGAGAACCAGCGCGCTGCGCTCGTCATGACCCAGGGCAGCGCGTTCACCAACGTCAACGCCGTGCGGGAGACGCAGCCGGCGGCGGGGCATCGGGACGCCGGCGGGCAGCTGGACGGAGGGAGTGGCGGGGGCGGGCGGATTGGCGGGGGCGGCTATCTTCATTCGTTACGTGGCGGCGGTAGGGGCAGTGGCGGAGGCAGTGGCGGCGGCGACGGCGGCGGAGGGGGAGACGGAGTTGGAGGTGGAGGCGGGGGAGATAGCGGTGGATACGGCGGCGGCGACGGTGGTGGTGGTGGTGGTGACAATGACGGCGGCGGTGAGAAAAAGGTGGTGGTTGGTATCCCAGGCGACGGGTCCGGCGGCGAGCTGCGGGACGCGGCGCTGCTGGTGTTGGCATACAACCGGCCGGCGTACCTCAAGCAGACCCTGGACTCCCTCGCCACCGTGTCCGGCCTGGCAGACGTCTCCGTGTACATCTCACAGGCAGGGGCTTACACTCGTCCACTTCTCAGCTCAACCTGAGCCGTTTCTGACACAGAATACACCCTGAACACCCCCTGATACTCCTTGATACCCCCTGACACCTCCTGAACACCCCCTTAACAAACCCTGAATGCACCCCTATCCCATAGAATGCGCTTACGTTGAGCCGAAAAGTGGACGAGTGTAAGCCCCTGCTCACAGGACGGGCACGACGTGGGCGTGGCGGGGGTGGCGGCGGCGGCGGAGAGGACGCTGGGCAGGGCCTTACACTCGTCCACTCTCCAGCTCAACGTAATCGCTTTCTGTGGGATGGGGGGTGCATTAATTGGTTGTTCATGAGGTATTCAGGGGTACCAGGGGAAGTATAGGGGGTATTTTGTTTCAGAAACGGCTCAGGTGGAGCTGAAAAGTGGACGAGTGTAAGCCCCTGACACTGGGGCGGCCCAAGAGTCGCGGGTACACGCACTGGCAGCGCGACCGGGTTCCGCTGCTGGGCGCCAGGCAGCCGGGGCACGCGTGGCTGGCGCAGCACTACAAGTGGGTCTGGCCCGCCTCAGCGACTATCATCATTCATCTAACATTTGAATGCCTCTCAATATGAGCTTTCTACCCAACATTTCAACATGGTACCACACAATATGCAGCATGTTCATTCAATCTATCACAGCATGACACAATACACTATGGTCATTCTCCCTGACACGGTACCACTCAGCTTGTTCATTTATGACGAATTGCGTGAAACCACTTAGACACTTAGCAACAAGCAGTACTAAGTCGTCCAAATGGAGCGTTCTGATTGGTCGAGCGGGACGACGCAGCACGAAGTCTCTCTAGACTTCGTGTCTAATTGGTTTCACGCACTTTGTCATACCACCGCAGACAGCTCAGTTCCACATGGGGCCTTACACGTGGGCGATCGACCGCATCTTCCTGGAGAAAAAGCACTCGCACCTCATCATCGCCGAGGACGACATGCTGTTCAGCCCCGACTTTGTGGCGTACTTCAAGCAGACCGCCGTGCTGCTGGACCGCGACCCCACACTGTGGTGCGTGTCCTCCTGGAACGACAACGGCATGGCCGCCATCGCCAAGGAAGAGCGGTGCAGGTTGAACCAATGAAACCCACGTTGAAAGCGCATGGAACTAAGCACTTGAAACTAAAGCGTAACATACTGCTTTCAACTTCTACTTTCAGATTCAACTTGCGCTGCTTCGCCACGGACGCCACGCGGCTGTTCCGCACGGGCTACTTCCCGGGGCTGGGCTGGATGATGCGCCGCCAGCTGTGGGTAGGGCGTGCCACATGTTACCCGCCACCTGGCAGATGATTTCCGCTACTCGTACGTCGTCCACACGCATTTTGAACCATCATTTTTGAACAGGCCGATTTCGGTATATACTATATAGCCTCCCGCGCCTGACGAGCGCTGACGCTTTTTCCGCAACTCTGTATGGGCATTCCACCTGGCGCCCGCATTGTCCGCAACTCTGTATGGGCATTTCACCCTGGCGACATACCGAAATCGGCCTATTAATTGGCATCCTATGACGTGGCGAGCAAGATGTGGCAGGCCGTAGGTGCGGAAGGAGATCGGGCCGGTGTGGCCCAAGGAGCACTGGGACCACTGGATGCGGCTGAACAGCACCAGCAAGGGGCGCGAGTGCGTCATTCCCCAGGTCAGCCGCAACTACAACATCGGCGAGCTGGGCGCCAACATGCAGAAGGTGACGCCCGCTATCATCATTTCCTTTTTGATATGACAATGTGCCTGAAGCTATGAATTTTCGGGCTCTTGCTCAAAACTTCAACTCAATAGCCAAAAGACGCCGTATAACGGCGTATGATTGATATGGCGTCTTTTGACTCAAGAATGTTGCGTTGAATTTTTTGGCCAGGGCCCGAAACATTATAGCTTCAGGCATTCTGTTTTACGTCTGACAAACTAGCCGCGGGCCAGCCGGTGAAACATGTCAGCTAAAGAGCCTCATTGGTGCCAGTTAATGAGCCACGCACACGTCAATGGCATCCCCACGGGCCCGCTATCGTCCACTGTGCCAGTGTGGTCATCTCATTTCATTTCACCACCCGCCACCCTACGAGATGCTTGCTACATGATAACATATTTGAGCTACGGGGAATGTAACCCTAAACCACACTGTACACAGTCTTCCAATTCTTTGATTTGTGGTAATGTTGTGTACGAGTATTGAAATGCGATGGCACTCAACATGATCAGTTAATCACCGAACAGGATCAAAATGCGATGGCACTGAATATGGTCACGTAAGCAGCGACGAGTTCTATTAGATACCGGGCCATAATCGCGGGACGTGTACACCAAGTACCTGAAGCACATGTCACTGAACCACCTCAACATCAAGGACCTGGGTGTGGCGGTGCAGATTGATAGTATCACAACCCGATTTGAAAGCGTGTCTAGTTTCAGCGCTTGAAACTAAAATGTGATGAACCGCTTTCAAACGTTGCTGTCAATTTCAACTTGCGCCGCTACACCTGGGGGACCTATCGTATCTGGTCTCGGCGCAGTACCGGCGCTGGGTGGCGGACCTGGTGGACAACGCGGTAGGGCCGGCCAGATATCGCTCGCCACGTCCTCAGATGGCATTTGACTCACGAATCGAGGATTCACAAAGAAACGGTTGACGTGGGGAGCAATATGTGTGGGGCCGTATCGCGCGGTGCAGTGGCTGTGGCAGTCGGAGGACCTAGCGAGCTGGGCGGCTCGCCAGGTAGAGCTTGCCAGATATCGCTCGCCGCGTCATAGTCTGCCATTTGATTCAAGAATAAGGGTCCGAATATGCCGATTTCGGTATGTCGCTTCCCGCGCGGAGCGCTGACGCTTTGTCCGCAACTCTGTATGGGCATTACACCCAGGCGATACACCGAAACCGGCCCATTGTGATGACGGACACTCTGAGCAATGTCTGCCAGGCCCTGGAGCGAGGCGGAGGGTCCGGGCGGCAGTAGGCCGATTTTAGCCACGTATCGTTCGGAGAACTACGTGGTAGGGCGGTGCAGGTTGACCCTATCAAACCCACGTTGAAAGCGCCTAAGTCTAAGCGCTTGAAACAAAGAGAATGATGAACTGCTTTCAAACTTTGGTTTCAAATTCAACTTGCGCTGCTACAACGTGGAGCTGGCGCGGCAGCTGGGCATCTGGCCGTACCCGCGCGGGCACCACCAGTTCGCCACGGTCGGGCGGTGCAGCTTGACCCTATGAAACCCAAGTTGGAAGCGCCTGGAACTAAGCGCTTGACACTAAAATGCAATGGACCGCTCTCGAGTTTTGCTTTCAAATTCATCTTGCGCCGCTACACCACGGTGCTGTACGTGCGCGGGTACACGCTGGTGCTGGTGGGGCTGCGTGGGTGGTGCCTTGTGCCCGGTGTCCTGTGCCCACGCCCGCCACGTCATTCACCACGTGTCAGACCCTCATGTCCTGAGTAAAGTACCCCCACCCGCACCCAACGACACTTTTTCACCACGTGTCAGACCCCGGTGTCTGGGGTAAAGTACCCCCGGCACCCTGTGACGCGTCGAGTGCGAAGTGCGATGTATGAATTAAACGAAGTGTGGAGAGCGAAGTGAACAGCGTACAGTCCCGCGCTCCGCGGCGGGCCCTACGGTCGGGCGGACGAGCGGTACTGCCCGCTCCTGCCGGACCACCTGCGGTAGGGCCCGCCAGATATTGCCCGTCACTTCGGAGGATGACATAGTACTTAAACTCAGTGTCGGGTCTGGTATCGGAAATATGGTGTCGAATCCCGCGCTACCAATCAGAATTGTCCGTTTCGAAAATTCCACCGACCTACTCGCCGAAGGTCCGACCGGGTCGCCATCGTTGAGTAAACAGACCCTCGATTTCGAGGAGATAAGGGTGACATATCATCCCGACACTGAGTGAAAGAGCTGGGGGTTCAGATTGCGTTGGGTGACGTTGCGGGGCAATCAGCCAGGCCCTGCAGTGCGGCTGCGGGCGAGCGGGAGCCTGCAGCCCGTGGCGGCGGCGCGCGCGCAGAACTGCAACGCCGCGTGCGGCGACCGCGGCCTCAAGTGCCACGCGCCGGACTTCTGGTTTCTTAACTCGTGCGAGAAGCTGGCCGAGTACTTCCCGTGCGAGGCAGGGCTCCTTCGCAGTTTTCCAGGGTACCTCAAATGGCAGTCGCCAATTCTTGAGAAATAGACGGTCGAATCGCCATATTGTACCATTGTATGGCAAATCTGACCGTCTATTTACTCAAGGTCCCAGATTTGCGCACCGTTGACCGCCATTTGAGGTACCCTGGACGACTGCGAAGTCGGCGAATGGATGCCTGCGGAGCCACGCCACGTCATCCACCGCGGTATCGAGCCCTCGTGTGTTGAGTTGTGTGACATCCTCATCCTCTTCCTCATCCTAAGACGTGGCTGACGTAGTTCAGCACCGTTCCACGGGACCGTGCCACAACCGAGCCATAACCGTGCCATAACCGTTCCACAACCGTTCCACAACCGTTCCACAACCGTTTCACAACCGTTCCGCGACCGTTCCGCGACCGTTCCAGAACCGTCGCGCTATGGCCCTGGCGGCGGGCGGGGTGCGCTCTGGTGCTGGGGGACGACATCCCCAACTACGTGATGGCGCGCGAGCTGGACACGTTTCAGGCAGGGGCTTACACTCGTCCACTTTTCAGCTCAACCTGAGCGCTTTGTATGGAATAGGGGGTGCACGTAGGGGTTGTGTAGCCCGTGTTAAGGGGGTGTTTAGGGTGTGTAGGGTGTTCTTGTGTGTCAGACACGGCTCAAGTTGAGCTGAGAAGTGGACAAGTGTAAGCCCCTGGTTTCAGAAGTGCCTGGTGACGCAGAAGCAGTCCACGTGCGCGGCGTCGCACCACGGCACCGCCAGGCTGTGCGCGTGCGTTTGATGAGTATGATAGTTGGGAAAGCACGATGCGGTGCGTGTGCATTATTTCGTAGGGAGCTCGCATTCACTGCACCGCCGCGCCGGCTGGGTGCGTGCGTTCGTTCATTTAGTTCACTTAGTTTATTTACAGTAGGAGTCGACGACGCGCGGTAATACTAAAACACATTAGAAGTCGGAGTTACCAGGAAGGTGGGCTGGACCAGGTACTGGTGCACGCGTAGCGCTACCGCTACCGCTACCGACGAGTACCACGGTTACCAGGCACGGCATGCCGTTTGGTGAGGCTCGTGCGTCGCGCTCTCAAAGCAACAACGTGAAACGTGGCGGGATGCCAACGTGGCGAGTGCCGAGTGGCGCGGGAGACAGGCGGTCGCGGAGATTCTGTCATCTTAAATCCCCCTCACGCGTGCTCCCGCGCAAACCAGCGAGGATCGCCAAAAAGCAAGCCACCCTTTTGGTCAGATGACCAAACAGACGATAGGACTTTTCCGTTGGATCTCGAGTCTCGGGGGGGGATTCTGAAATCTTAAATCCCCCTCACGCTCGCGCGCAAACCAGAGAGTCTGGCCAATGAGCAAGCCATGCTTTTGGTCAGATGACCAAAAAACGATATTGACTTTTCCGTTGGATCTCGAGTCTCGGAATATGCGCGGGCTCGCGCGAAAACAACCGACAGAATATCAAGCCGACCTCGAACCCCTCCGAACGGTCGAAGAGAAATGCAAGGGGGGGGGGTCAATCATTCTTGCCATTACAGTTTCAAACGTGCTCGATTGAACCTGTCCATATGGCCTTCGTGAAACCGTTCTGGCCTTCACGAAACCGGGCACGCGTTATTGAAACCGCGCTCGCAAGGTCAAACATGAAAACAGGCCCCCCATACTAAGCCATTATTTTGATTCCCTCTTGGATCCGACGTGGCGATGGCGTGCCGCGGACACACTCCCGCACACCGGAGAAGCGCAGCGCACGGGCCGCGACCGCAGATTCAACTCCACAGATCACATAGACACATCCACCACGTCGTGGTCTCAAGGATCTTGCCGCTCGCGTCCTCTGTCAACGCGTATCTATTGCCATTCAGACACGTTCGTAGCGACTGCAGGTTTATATTGCGCAAGCGGACTTTTCCAACCACGACTTTTTCCAGACCTCCCGCGAATATGGTGACGGTGCTGTCGAAGAGGGAGTGCGCTGTGGCGGACGCGGAGTGGGTGATGGTGGGGCTCAAGGAGAGCAAGAGCGTGGAGAAGGGCTGGGTGGTCGTGCCGGAGAAGAAAACGGTGGTGGAGCACAAAATGCCGGTGGACAAACAGGTGCCGGTGGACAAAATGCTCGCCAGGTGAGCGCTGAAACTAAAGCCTCTCCCCTCCTCCTACTCGTCTTCCCTCTCCCCCTCCCTCTCCCCTTCCCCCTCCCCCGTCCCCTCCTCCTCCTCCTCATCCTCCCCTTCCTCCTCCTCCTGTGTTTCCTCCTGCTCCACGTCTGAAGTGTGTCTACCCACTCTCACCCGCCCTCCTCCCCCTCCCCCTCCTCCGCCTCCCCCTTCTCCATTGCTGCAGCTACGGGTTCTGCAGCAAGCGCGAGGCCAAGGCGTGGGTGCGCAACGGCCGCGTCACCTTCGAGGGCGAGGTGCTCACGCGCATCGACCAGAAGGTCGTCGTCAGGTGAGCCGCTAACCCAACATGCCAAAGTCCAGGTGTCCCATATATTCCACGCCGGTACGAGGAGGCACACCTCAACAGTCAACACTGCAGTTCAAATCAGCTGTACAGTTGAAAGAGTTGTGCAAACCTCCTCCTCCACCTCCTCCTCCACCTCCTCCTCCGCCTCCTCCACCACCTCGTCCTCCCCTCCTCCTCCCAAGCCTCTGTAATTCTGCTCATAGTGCACCTCTGCTTGCCCTCTTTCTTCTCCTCCTCTCAGCCATACGACTGCACGCATATCTGACGCTGGATTCGCTCCCCCGCTGATGGCTGCAGGCTGTACGACGGCGTCGTCGTCGACGGCAAACCGGTGCCCGTCACCAACGTCGCTGACAAGGAGAACCGCCAGGCTAACGTCCCCCTCCCAGACGGCAGCGACGTCGACATCGACGGCATGTAACTCGAAATTGCCTGAAGGCAAGTCAACGGGCTGAGGCGTGGGTAGGTCATCGATGCCGAAACATCGATGACTACCCCAGTTTCGGGCGTTATAAGTCACCAGGCAAGTAAGGGCAGTTCTGGTGCTGCCATGATGTATCAATGTAGTGTACTAGCAAAAACTCTGTAGCCTATTGAGGCAATAGGCCACCAGTCGAAGAGGCATTTATGGTTGCTGCAGCAACTTTGTATCGCATAGGGTCAACTCTGGGATTTGAGTTGAGTCCGTTGTATTGTATAACACAAGGGCTCGCGTCGCAGCGGGTTGAAGAACAGCAGCAGCAAAGCATAACTATAAAACCAAAACTAGGAAATAAATAGGAAAACTAGGTTGAAAATTCGACAGGCACCAACGCGAAACGCATACGACGCGGAGGCGGAGGCAAGAGTCATCATTGCTCGTTTTACAACTACGACGATGCTAGTTCGTGATTAACTGTCTATCGGGGGGCGCTGAGGTTTATTCTGCCGGTACCTCCGACGCCGCCTCCTTCTCCTTGGCGGCTGAGAGAGGGGACAGGGGCGGAGACGGGGACGGGCCCACCTCCTTGGCGGCCAGGGCTGAGGCCAGGGCCGGGGCTAAGGCCGGGGCTGAGGCCGGGGACTCCTTCGCCGCTGACGGCGGGGCTGATGACGGGGTTGGGGACGGGGACGGGGAGGGCTCCTCCGCGACGTCCTCATCGGCGGGGGGCTGGGGCGGCGGCGGCGGCGTGGCCAGCGGGTCGGCCGGCAGGTCCGCCGGCGCGATGAGCTCCGGCGCCTCCTCGCCCGCCTCCTCCGCCGCCGCCGCCACCGCATTCTTCACCTTCCACCAGGGCCCGCCAAATATCGCTGTCGCTCGCCGCGTCATAGCATGCCGTTTAAATCAAGAAACGGGGGTTCCGAATGAGTTGTATGTATGCTTGTCGAAGTAAGTTAGTGCTCGCGATGGAGGGGGTCAATCTCAGCTAGTACAAGCTAGTGTAGAGGCTCGTGGTCAGTGGGCTGGTGGGTTACTACTTGGGACTGCAGTGGGTTAGTAAAATACGGGGCTTTAAACTAGGCTAGTTTAAGCTAGTTAAGGGGCTAGTGCTTAGCAGGCTAGATTGGGGGCGACAAGTACAGTTGTATGATGTGGGTGGCAAAGTGTGCCCGGCCCTGCCTTCCACACCTCGCTGGACAGGTTAGCGTGGATCATCCGCACCACGTTGGTCAGCGACGCGCCTTCGGGGATGCCCAGCGCACCCCGCACTGCCTCCAGTGGATCCCCCCTCGCCCCCGCCGCCGCGCCCCAGGGTCGTGCACTACTCTCCCTGTGAGCTCAACCGCCAGTAATGGTTCAAGGACAGAGCAACTGCGTATGAGGTGCAAGGGGTCTCTTCGTGGACGCTGCAATTGGGCTCCCTCCGGGGGTCTAAATGGGGGGTTTACTGTAGGGTTATGATCGTTAGACTTGAAATATAAGACGGACAAACATAAGGGAACGGAAGGAGTGGCCAGGCCCCGCCTCGCCCACAACGGGGGTCTGCCCGCTCCCGCGCAAGATCTCGCCCGCAGTCTTCACTGCCGCCGCCGCCCTCTGCCCCGCCGCCCCCGCCGCCGCCTCCAGCGCACTCACGGGCGCCGCCTTGGGGGTCCCCTCCACGTCGCCCGCGCCCTCCCCTAGCTATAACGGCGCAAGTTGAATTTGAAAGCAAAACTTGACAGCAGTTCATCAAATTCCAGTTTCAAGCGCTTGGTTCCAGGCAATTTCAATGTGAGTTTCATAGGGTCAACCTGCACCGCCCTACCTTGCACCGTGGCGGCGATGGACGCCAGCGTGAGGTCAGCCCCGGGACTGTCGGGCGGCGTCGGGCTGGGACTGTCGGGCAGCAGCGCGGCCAGCGGCAAGTCCTCCGAGTAGGGCCACCTCAATGTTGCGAAGCCATGTCATAGGATGACGATGACGATGACGTTTCACTCAACGGTCAATGGAAGCGGGAATTAATCGAGGTGGATGACGTGGCGGGCGTTGTGTACACTTGTCCCCACCTCCTCTTCCTCCGGTTCCTTGAGTGGGCTGGGTGCCGCCGCCGCCGCCGCCGCCGCCGCCGCCGCCGGGGGTGGAGTCGGGGCGGGTGGCGTCGGGGCGGGTGCCGGGGCTGGTGTCAGGGCCGGCACCGGCGGCGGCGCCGGTGCAGGGGCAGGCGGCGGCGGCGGTGCAGGCGGCGGCGGCGGGGGCGGTGGGGGCGGGATCATGCCCGTCATGACCTTGGCAGCCCGCAGCGCCACCGCCCTGGCGCGCCCCGTGAGCGCCAGCCCCCACGCCCTGAGTCCCTTAGCGTAGAATTCGGGCAGGTTCTGGGCCTGGTAGTACACACTAGTGGCTTGCACCATGGTGTAGCGGCGCAAATTGAATTTGAGAGCAAAGTTTGAAAGCGACTCATCATACCTTAGTTTCAATCCCTAAAACCAAGCGCTTTCAACAAGGGCTTCAACTGGGTTCAGCCTGCACCAGCCCACCATGGGCTGGGGTGTGGCGGGCGCTGTTACATGTGGGTACCGCACGGCGGCCAAGGACGGAATGGAGTTGGGCGCCTGTAGCTCCTTGATGTAGCAGCGCAAGTTGAATTTGAAAGCAAAATTTGAAAGCGGTTCACCACATTGTAGCTGCAAACGCTGAGTTCTAGGCGCTTTCAACTCGGGTTTGATAGGGTCAACCTGAACCCCACCTTGAAGGTGTGGCGCTTGAACGAGAATGCCTTTTTCTCCTTTTTGCCCTTCTCGGCGATGCCGTCACCCCCCCCGCCGCCGTCGCCCCCGTCAGCGCCCGCCACGCCGCCGTCCCGCTCCATCCCCGTCTCCTCCTCCTCCCCGTCCTCGCCCTCGTCGTCCCACCCGCTGTCTGCCCCCGTGCCACCCTGCGACAACTCCATTCCCGACGCACCCCCGCGGCCGGCCCCGCCCAGGGGCTTACACTCGTCCACTTTTCAGCTCAACCTGAGCCGTTTCTGACACAAAATACATCCAAAACACCCCCTAATACCGTCAAGCACGTGTTAAACACCCCCCTGAATAACCCCTGTATTCACCCCCTATCTGACAGAAAGCGCTGACGGAGAGCCGAAAAGTGGACGAGTGTGAGCCCTTGCCCCCGCCCCCCATGCTGCTACCCCCGCCAAACTCCCCGACGGAATTCACATTGACCAGCTTGGCCCGCTTCGCCGCCGGTCGACCGTCCGACCGCGCCTTCTCCGTCATCTGCTGCGCCTGCTGCAATGTCTTCGACGCCGAGGCTTAGGGCCATATACATGCAACTCGCCACATTACATGATCCATCTTTGACCAACTCCATCAGTCGATGATGATGAGCCAGGGTCAAATTTGCAATGCATTTAAACCCAGTCTCCGCTTTCGGAACAGGAGGGTCTGAAGGAGGATACCGGTACGCTCTCGACCAATCATATGATGGCCTTCAGACCCTCCTTTTCCAAACCGGAGTCTGTGTTTAAAACCTTTTGAACAGCCTTTCACGGGCACAATCTCCCTTCTAAGGGCTGCATTGACGGTCGCCCTGCCAGGGTGTGGAACACGGTACCCGGCAGGTTGTACTTGATGGCGTTGTGGTAGATGCACTCCACGTCGGCGATGAAGCCGTCCCACGTGTAGCAGCGCAAGTTGAATTTGAAAGCAGAAGTTGTAAGCAGTGCATCACAGTTTAGTTTCAAGCGCTTAGTTTCAGGCGGTTTCAACTTGGGTTTGAAAGGTTCAACCTGCGCCACCCTACCCAGGTGTCATAGTGGTTGCCGCGGTGCACGTTGTCGCGCACCGTGCGGAAGTCCATGGGCCGGCGGATGATGGCGAAGTACCCGGGCGCGATCGCCTCCGTCACCGCCTCCGCGAACACCCCTCCCTTGTCCTTCGCCCGCCACCAGTGCCAGCTACATCACGCTCGCCACGTCACGTCATAGGATGACACTTAATTGAATGAAGGTGCGTCTGTAAACTGTGAACTGTAAACTGTCATGTAGTGGATGACGCAGCCATAATCATCACTCAGCCTTACCTGTAATCTTTTGAGGATGTCAAGCATGACGTTGGACTTGGGCGGAGGTTCAGCGGGCTCGGGCGCGCGGGGCCGCGGGGCGGCGGAGGGCGTGGCGGCGCCGCCCGCGTCCGCGCCCGCGCCCGTCAGGCCCGTGCCCGCTGAGGTAGAGGGCACCGCGTCGGAGCCCTCCTCCTCGCGCTTCCGCTTTTTCTTTTTCTGAGCACCGCTGCCCGGGAGCGTACCAAAGTCATCCCCACCACCGGCACCGGCACCGGCACCGCCGCCGCCGCCGCCGCCGCCGCCGCCGCTGAACCCAGCGGCGATACCAGCGACGACCCCTGCGGCGCCGCCGCCGTCGGTGTGGTGGATCTCAAGTTTGAAGGACTTCTTCACTTTCTTCACCTTCAGATAGGGTCAGGTACATGTGCTCGCCACGTCATTCACCACATGCGCACCAGGGTTTAAACGGACGAGGCGGAGGATCACAGGACGTGCGGAGGAGGAGGAGGTGATGAACCCTTGTATCTTGAGCTAGCTTGCATCACGTGACGTGTCGAGCGTTATGTATCGTGTCGCTGCCTGTGGAGCGCCGCTGCCGCCGCCGCCGCCAACGCCCCCGTCACCCCCGCCGCCGCCCCCGCCGCCGCCGTGGTCCAGCGCCTGCGCCGCCGCCGCCGCCAGCGACCCCGCCGGAATACCTCCGCCACCCGGCGCTATCGGCTTCTTCACCATCCTCACCTTGGGCGCCTCCTCCACGCTCCCGCCGATTGGCTTCTTGAACTTTTTCTTCTCCACCATCCCGTCCGGGTTGACGGACACCATCTTGTCCTTGTCCTTCTTCTTCTTTTCCTTCTTATCGAGCTTGTTGGTCTTCTCACCACCACCGCCGCCGCCGCCGCCGCCGCCGGTGCGCCCGCCCGTGGAGAATGGGTGCGGCAGTTCAGGGCCACCGCCGGTGCGCCCTCCCGTGGAGAATGGGTGCGGCACTCCAGGGACGGGGCCCGAGGGTAGCTCCCGAGCGCCGCCGAGTGCCGCGGCGGCGGCGTGCACTCCCGCGGGCCCGCCGGCGCCGGGCGGCCGCGGTGCGGGCACAGGTGCGCGCCCCGCCCCCGCCGCCGCGATCTTCGCCTTCAGCAGCGCCATCGGCACCTTTCCCCGCGCGGGTGATGGTACCGGCGCGTCGTCGAAATCCGCCTCGTCACCCCAGCCGCCGCCGCCGCCGCCGCCGCCGGTGCGCCCGCCCGTGGAGAACGGGTGCGGCTTGCCGGGGACGGGGCCCGAAGGCACCCCTCGCGCGCCGCCGCCGGACTGCGGCTGCCCCGCAGTGAATAGCGCGCCCCGTCCCCCGCCCTCGCCACCCGGTGCCGGTTCCTCCTCCGCCGGCGGTGATTTTTTGGGGCCGAGTTTGAAGGTGAGCTTGAGGCCGCCCGGCTTGGGAGGCGGAGGACCCGACATCGCGTCAGCACGCGACGCGCTTCCGCCGGATCACACGTGTTCGGGGACCGCTCTCACCCGCCACGCGGCGTCACCGCCCGGACCCGCCCCGGTGAATTGGTCTGGGAAAAGTAAGGGGCAGGTTGATTATCAGTTTAGGGTTGTCTGACCCCCCCAATACGAATCAAAGGCCCAGCCTAGGCCCCCTATTTATCCTTTTGACCCCCTCTGCTGCACACCCTGTCGGTCGAGTGGGCACTCGACTGCAATGGGAAACGTGCGGCGCGCGCTAATCGCTCGACGCTGCTTGTATTCGACGAGCGCGGCTGGCAGGAGCGAGAGCATCGGGGCGACGCCCGCCGTACACGGGCTGCGGTGAGCCGAAGGCGGGGGGCGTGGAGGGCGACGCACCCGGGGACCCAGCGGGAAGCACCCGGGCGCAGAACAGCTGTCCGCCACGGGCGGCATTTTATTTTTGAGGCCTTGTGTGAGGAAGCAGCGCGGTGGTGGGACGGGAGAGCGGCGCCATGGCTCATATGTACCCGACCGACCTGCTGGGCGGGCGCGTGGAAGAGGAGCGGGATTCGGCGCCCGCCCCGCGCCGCTCCCGCGCCGCCGCGTATGCTTCCAGGGACAGCTCTGGCAACGAGGTATGTGCCCCTCAACTCCACTCATCTTATTTTCTCCATTCGTTGTCACGCGGCGGGTGCTACACAGTTGTCGCACTACGACACACACCTTCTATAGCAGCACGCTTATTGTAGTCGCGCTTGGCGCTCCTGCATGCGCCCCTGTGCGCTACCGCCTGCTGGTTGGCTACCTCTGACAGCCTGGCGTTCATTCGTCCGGGACCTTGAATTGTGCAGCTGTATCCCACGACTGCTACTCTCCGTGAGCAGTGTAAAGGGTGCCAGCGTAGCGCCACGCGCGGGGGTGTGCGGTCTACGCGCCTCGTTTTCTCTCCCCGGGCGACGCCGTCACGGTCACGGTCACTCCGCCCCGCACAAACTTGTCTCTGGCCCTCTCCTCCTCTGTGCACTCCTCCAGCGTTGGGAAAGCTGTGCTATAAATAAATTCGTTATCCCTTTGCTGCCACCACTTGACGAAGCGAACCACGCACCGAGCACCTCCTTCACAACCTCACTTCCCCCTCCCGCCCCACTCTCGCCGCACCGCCACTTCTCGTCTCCACGCCCAGGTGTATCGGAACCGGCCGCTGGACTACGCGGCGCTGAGGGCTGCCGAGCCCTTCCGCGTCGCCCCCGACAGGTCCACGGTGGACATTTCGGCGCTGACGTCCGCACAGCCCATGAATCTCAACGTCGGGGCGCCGGTGTTGGTGGGCACGAGGATGACGGTACCCGCGCCCGGGAACGTGCCCAGGTAGGGCCTGGCAACCAACACATTGCACATTTTAGACCCTCGTCTCTTGAGTTGAACTGCATCAGATGACTTACCGAGCATTAGCTACCTGGCCCTACACCGTGGCATGCCTCTCCGCCCGGGTACGACTCTGACCGCGGCGCCGCGACGCCCCCCGCCGCCGCCGCATCAGCCCTCTCCGCATCCTCGGGGCAGCGCACGCCATCGCCAAGGTCGCCCTCGCAAAGTTTGGCCGCGCCCCCCGGGCCTGCGAGGGCCGCGGCGGCGGGGGCGGCGGCGATGGCGGTGGATGTGGCGTGTGAGAGCGGCGACTCGCGGGGTAGCGGCGGGAACGACGTGGCGCGGGGCAGGGACCCGGCGCGGAGCAGCGGCGGCGTCGCGCGGGGCAGCGGCGTCGCCACCACGAGCGGGAGCGGCGGCGGCGTTGCGCGAGGGAGCGGCGCGGCGGGACGGAAGAGCGACGCCTCGGCTGGGAGGCCGGCGAGAGGGAGCGGCGCAGTGGGACGGGAGAGCGGCGCCATGGCGCGCGGGAGCGTTTCGGCGAGAGGACGGGACAGCGGTGGCTTGGCGCGTGGCAGCGGCGTGGCCCAGGGGAATGCCCAAGAAGTCCCGCCCCAAATTCGCCGCTCCAAAACAGTCGACATACAGGTAAGCAACGGCGGCGGTGGTATAGAAGCAGAGCGGAGCGGCGCAGCGGCGGCGGTGGCACCCGCGGCGGGCCTTGAGGATCTCGCGCGAGAAGCTCGCGACTCACGGAGCGCCACGGACGTCGCGATGGAAATGTCGCTGATGCGCGGGTTAGAGCTGCGCAGAAGCATTTCCTTGAAGAGCAAGGCTAGCAACGAGCAGGGCCTCTCAATCGATCCCTTCACTGTGGATAGCTTCACTAAAGTATCTTCAGTTTGAGCCATGAAGTGGGATAACCTGCGGCTTGAAGGAACGAAACGGCTGAAATTGAGCTGAAAAGGGATCTAGTGCAAGGCACTTTGGCATCTTCGAGCCATTCAGTGGGGCAAGATCTCCTTCAACGGGTAACTGCCAGTGGTTTCACGGACAGCATGGCTGCCGGTTGAGCTGCAAAGGGAACGGTGGTGCGGCCCTGTGAGCAGGTCGGGGGACGACGGCGACAGGCGGAGTACGGGGCGGAGCAGCAACAGCGGCAGAAGCCCCGGCCCCGGCGACGGCGGCGGCGGCGGCGACCCGGATGGCGGGAACCAGGCAAAGGGGTTCTTCACAACGCCGCACTCGACCGACGTTGAATCTCCTCCTCCTACTACTAATCCTCCTCCTCCTCTTGTTCCTCCTCCTCCTCCTCCTCCCCCTCCTCCTCCTCCTCCTCCTCCTCCTCCTCCTCGCGTCTATATTAGCAACCACCCTGAAGGGTTGTCACGCGGGCACGTCCCATCCCGCTTCGAGCGCTTGTTCTCAGCGACCCTCCTGCCAGGCTTCCCACGATGAAGACGCCGCCTCCTCAGACGAGGACCTGGGTAGGGCGGTGCAGGTTGCCCTTATCAAACTGAAGTTGAAACCGCCTGAAACTAAGCACTTGAAACTAAAATGTGATGAACCGCTTTCAAATTTTGCTTTCAAATTCAAGTTTCGCCGCTACACCTGGGTTACCTCCACACCCGCCTGCTCTACCTCATATCAATCTACAACAACGCGCGCTCAGACCCGAATAGTGATAGCTCTAGTGTTCAGGAGAACGTCTGGTTGCGGAAGGTGCCGCTCATGGTGAGGCGCTGCAGGTTGACCCTATGAAACCCGTGTGAAAGCGCCTGGAACCAGGGGCTTACACTCGTTCACTTTTCAGCTCAACTTGAGCCGATTCTGTCACTAAAGTACACACTGAACACCCCAATACCCTCTAAGACCCCCTTAGCAACCCCTAAATAACCCTAAGCGCACCCCCTATCCCTCGGAAAGCGCTTAAGTTGAGCCGAAAAGTGAACGAGTGTAAGCCCCTGCCTGGAACTAAGCGCTTGAAGCTTAAATGTGATTAACTGCTTTCAAAATTGGTTTTCATTTCAAGTTGCGCCGCTACATTTGGGTGCTCATCTACGAGGGCATCGTGGCGGGTGTATTTGACTATGATTATGCTCCGGTGAGGCCTGGCATCACCCAGTCCACGTCGTCAGTTTATGGTCATTCTGCCCAAACATCGCGCCACTCGACTCGGTCATTTAACCCCAATTAACCTCCATTTACCCCTTCTATGTTGCCCGCATGCTTCCATTCATTAGACGTAGTCTGTCGTTATTGCGATTCAGAGCTGACGATCAAGCACTGTCTGACTGTAGGGTTTTGATTCTTATACTTAAAATATGACACGGACAGATATAAGACTATGGTAACGAAAACACACAAAATGGATCCTCGCTTAAAAACCCCAAACATTTGATGGTCCCGGCCTTACACTTCGGCGTCTGAGCTGGTGGACGGCAACCGGGTGTACATGAACATCTCGCAGGAGGGGCGGGACGACCTGGTTGGGCGGTGCAGGTCGAACCTATGAAGCCCACGTTGAAACCGCCTGGAATGTAGCGCTTGAGACTAAAGTGTGATGTACTGGTTTCAAGTTTTGCTTTCAAATTCAACTTGCGCCACTACAACCTGGACGACCTGCGCGAGGCGGGCATGCTGTACGGCAGGGGCTTACACTTGTCCACTTTTCGGCTCAACGTAAGCGCTTTCTGTGGGATAGGGGATGCGTTCAGGGGTTGTTTAGGGGTTGTTTAGGGGGTGTCAGGGGGTACTAGGGGGTACTAGGGGGTGTCTGGGGTGTGTTTGGTGTCAGAAACGGCCCAGGTTGAGCTGAAAAGTGGACGAGTGTAAACCCCTGTTGTACGGCATCAAGCTGTCGTCCAAGAAGTACCAGAGCACGGTGGCGCTGCGCATCACCGTCATCGGTGAGGCACACCTGCGGCAGGGGCTTACACTCGCTCACTTCAAAGCTCAACTTGAGGATCTTCGGGACACATCGCTCACTTTGGAGCTTAAATTGAGCACCTTTGGGACACATCCACGGCTTACGTGGGGTTATGCGGGGGACACAGTCAGCTTAAGTTGAGCGGAAAGGGGTTAAGTAAGCTAAAGTTGAGCGGAAATGGGAACGAGAGTAAGCCCCTGACCTGCGGCAGCACCTGACGGCGGCGGACCGGCAGGCCGTGCAGGACGTCGTGTATACGCCGGGCATGCCGCACACGCCAGAGCACTTGATCCAGGTCACTTGGAACTCCAAGTCGTCGCGCTTCATGCTCATTAGCGAGGTAAGTCACTAAGCCTGTCTCTCCTCTCGCGAGCACTGCGCTCACCTCACCTCTCACCTCTCACCTCTCACCTCTCACCTCTCACCTCTCACCTCTTACCTCTCACCTCTCACCTCTCACCTCTCTCCTCTCACCACTCACCCCTCACCCCTCACCTCCATCCACCCACACCAACCCACCCACCCTGCCTCCCATCCGCAGGACGGGCACGAGTGCGAGAGCACCATCACGGAGATCGAGAGCGTGTCGTACGTGTCGTCGCCCTACATACCCGCCGCCGTGCGCCACTGGGGCCGCGAGAACAAGCACAACGAGGACCGCACCACCGAGCTGGCCAACGCCGTGTCCAACATCAAGGTAGG
>Ga0307489_10000559_pt1 | contig 22789 bp, 19 predicted proteins | sample SB12metaG_FD_202247 | JGI IMG/M metagenome (GOLD analysis project Ga0307489, IMG submission 202247) | Sea-ice brine microbial communities from Beaufort Sea near Barrow, Alaska, United States - SB 1.2 | ecosystem: Environmental > Aquatic > Marine > Coastal | place: USA: Alaska | collected... | reverse complement strand
GTCCACCGCGCTGGCCAGAGCGGTGGACTCTGGCGTTTTTACGACAGCAGCGGCTTGGTCGTCCGCGGACAAAGTTGACACGTGTCCGTTGTCAGCATACACGTGTTCAGCACCAGCGGAAAAAACCTCCTCCTCAAGAGACACACGCGCTCGCTTGGGCATTGAAACGTGCACCCCAGGCGTTGCGTGACACGCGTTTTCCCGCGTTTTTACCCGTGCGCTCTACGTTTCCGCGCGCTTTTGCCCGTGCGACCTGCGGTACGCGCTATGTCACAGGCGATGCCGTGCGCCGAGGAGCCTACGAGTAGCGGGTGCGCGTCTCTCCCGCAGCCGAAGAACTGCGTCTGCCAGATGTGCTTCCAGGCAGGGAGCGACACGGGCAGCTATGTTCTCTCGACCGCTGCTGTGCACCAGTTCCTGGACGAGCGCGCTGTCCCGACCCCCTTCTTGTTTGCGTACCTGCTACGGTTGCGCAAAAAAATGAACTCGTTCTACCTCTGCGTCAACTGCGACAGCTGGGTACGCCGGCGGAACCAAGTATACACCAAGAGCAAGAAGCCCGCGAGCAGCACCACCAGCGCTGCCAACGCCACCAACAGCAGCAGCACCAACACCGCCGCAACCACTGGTGCTTCGTTGGAGAGGACAACCCTTCTCGCCGTGGACCGCCTCATCTTGTCGGTCATGCTCCCGGGTACTTACACACCTCCGGAGATGCGCATTACTCAGCGGCTCATTACGACGATCCGCAAGAACGGTGGCCACAACTGGCTCGCCACCATCTGCCCGCCCCTCGTGGTGCAGAGCCTGCGCGATAACGAAATCCGGCTGGAGAGCCGCAAGGTGCTCAAGAGCCTCTCCGTCGCGACGTGGAGGTCTGGCCGACAACAGGAAGTGCTCGGGAACGCTGCGTTCGCCAAGAACATCCGCTGTGCGCAGCACGGCATCTGAGCAGCGCGGGAATGGGGGGGGGGTGGGAGGGGGTGCGCGAGAGGCCACCGACGCGGATTGCGCAGTCCGCTCGTACTAGCGGGCGCAATAGATAGGTGTGGGCGCGCAGTGACCGCGTAGCGTTTCTGGCACCACAGCCACTCGGATGCGTCAAACTCTCGCAAGACTCCCGGTCCAGAACATCGCCCAGCTGACATCGTTCGAGAAGGAGTTGCGCAATCTCACGATGGGCTTCTCGGTAGTACGCTCGACCGCGTACACGGGCTTCCGTATGTCTGTGTTGCAGTACCACCAGACGGGGTATCCCACCTCCTTCCGGACAATCCTCGCGCACAACCACTTCATCCGCGTCAACGAGGGCGTTGCCACCCTGTACCGCAACGTCCAGGACGAGGACGACCCCTCCCACGAAACACCGCTCGACGAGGCGGTCGGCAGCAGCAGCAGCAGCAGCACGAGCATCAGCAGCGCGCATACCACGAAGCGGGTCAAGACACAGTAGGAGTAGCAGTAGCAGTAGCAGTAGCAGTAGCACGCGGGGCGGGAGAAGGAGGTTCTTATATCATCACTGCGACAAGACGACCGCCACCATAAGTTCCACTACATGCGATGCTGTAACCCAAGAGTGAATGAATACACGGAGTCATAGACGGCTGCGATCTATATCGTTTTGCAAATGTGCACGCCACAGCATTGTCATATTTAAGTCGACACGAGGCAGAAGTGCACCGTGGTACACCGTAGTACAATGACACAGAATGTGCCGAAAACGGACGTTGACCCGCAGTTGACAAAAGCGAAAGCCCAGTTCTTGCAGTTCTTGGGTCAGAATGACAGCACTTTCAAAGGCGCAGAATGCAAGATTGGAGCCATTCCTGAAGCAAGCGGGTCGTTCCAGACAGACGCAAACCGTCTGTGTGGACACGCGGTTTTTAAGAACCCTGAGTGGACGGTGCAGGGACATCGTGTGTTGAGCGTGCTACGCCACAGTTCAGAGGCGTGCAACCGATCATACGCAACCCATCTATCACAGTGTCACCAGAACTTGTCCACTGACGATATCCACGCATTCATTGGCGAGAACAGAGATTCCCGTGCCCATCTGTGCCGCATGCATCAGAGGTGCGAACAGGACTATCACGGTTGCAAGCAGGCTCCGTACCTTCTCTCTGCGATCAACAGTTTGGTCGCTCTGATGGACAAGAACGGCGGAATTGCAGCGTTGATGGCGGCTTTTCACCGCAATGAAGCGCAAGGTGCCTGCGGTAACGACGGTAGCAAGCGCTGTCGTTGCAAGGGCTGCTGCACCACGGCGCCCCATGCGTGCACTAGGCACGAGCGCGGCCACCGCAATGGTTGCTACACGCCGGCGCCCGATGCGTACGGCAGGGACGATCGCTGTCACCCCGACAGTGGCCGCCGCGCTCGCGGGGGTTGTACGCCGGAGCCCGATGCGTACGCTAGGGACGATCGCTGTCACCCCGACAGTGGCCGCCGCGCTCGCGGGGGTTGTACGCCGGAGCCCGGTGCGTACGCTAGGGACGATCGCTGCCCCCCTTGCGACGACGGTGGCCGCTACGCTTACGGGGGTTGCACGCAAGTGCCCGATGCGTACGGTGGGTACGGGCGCTACCCTCCCTGCCATGCTGACGAACGCTCCGGCTGTGAGGAGCGCTTTGGCCCTCTCCAGGGGGGTGACCGCGACCAGTGCTACCACCCCGACGCTGTATCCGCGAATAATGACACGCAGGTGTTGCGTCGCGCCCACAGGAACAATGCAGAGCGGCCTTGCTGTTGCCAGGGGCCGTGACAAGCTTGCGCAGGGGCCTTGTCGTTGCCAGGGGCCTGACACCAAGCAGTAGAGGTAGAACCCGAGAGAAGAGAGAAAGAGCGAGAGAGAGAGAGAGAGAGGCGGTTGGTTTTACATTGTTCCATTAAAGCACGGACACCAAATTCCGAGAGAACGCCACGCACCGCATTGCACGAGAATCGGTTGGTTGTGTACAGGTTTAATCGCCAAGCCCACCACTCACCCACGGTGCCCTCCGTCACGTGGTTGGCTCCGTCGCGTGGTTGCGCGACGGAGCTGTGCGTTCGAGCGGGATGACAGTGAGCTGCACCTTTAGGAGGTTGCGCCCAACGCTCACGGGCGCCGTGTCTGTCAGGTCGAACGCAGGCCCGCCGCCGCCAGGTACGATGTTCACGGTGATCGCGGGTGTCCTCCACATGCCGTCTGCGCAGTACTCGTAGTCAGCACGGTTGGAGAATGTGACGCCAAGCAGGGGGCCCTCGCAGTAGAAGTCTTCGGGGAAGGTCTCCGGGGTCGCAGTGTCTGGCATGGCGGTGCCGGTCCCGCCAAACGTGACGTACGCGAGGTAGACCCGGTCCAGCAGCATCGGGATCTTCCCCATGTGCACCAGCATTGCCAGGATGTTCGCCATCGTAGCTGCTTGCCCCACACCGTCGTGGCACGGAATCACCAGAGTGCCGTCCTCGCCGCGCACGACGTCCGCAAGCACGGCCAGCTCGGTCGTGTCGGGCGGCGCGACACACGCCTGGCCTGCGCGGTGACTCTCCCCGCAGCCGTCGCGGTCGCACACCGCGACCTTGTAGCAGGTGGTGCACACCCTGGCGTCGACCGTGCGGTCGCAGGTGTCGCAGTGCAGAAAACGACGGCCCGAGTAGCTCCGGCAGCTGTCCTTGTGTTGTGCGTGGTGCTGTGTGTTGTATTCGGGCATGGCGTGTCTTGTGCCGAGGTGGGTGGTTGCACCTGCGGAGGCCAAAGACACAGCGAACTAAAACATTCCACGTGTGAATGTTTTAATCAACTGTGGGTAGGGTCTGAACTTAAGACGCGGTGGTGACTTAAGGATCGATCATGTAGAACAGTCATCGAAGGAAAATTACACACAAACCAAATTGAATTGCTTGCTTGGCTTCAGAAGCTCGCCTGAAATGCTGGATGACGGGGGGTACCAAGCGAGGGATGCCAAACCCTATAACGCAATTCAAGGTCGTTTAGACGGACTGAATTACACAGGCGACTGTCCTAACTCACGAAAGAGACGCAGAATGATGACACGTGGCAATTCAAAGGCGTTTAGGTGGACCGAAATCACCACAACCCCTCGTTTCAATTCATTTCGGACCGCATTTACGGACGTGACCGCCAAACCCAATTCCCTCAGAAACCCAGGGGGGGTCTTCGCAATCCCCCAAACCAGTTCCGTATCCGTATCTATACCTGTATATATACATATATATATATATATATAAATTAATATTAATTTTTTTAAGAGAGAAGAAGAGAGAGAGAGAGAGAGAGAGATCTAGAGAGCTCTAGAAGGGTGGTTAAGGGAGTCAGTTGACAGGTACGTAGTAAAGTGGGGGAACAGAGAGAAAGAGGAGTGACACGTGTAATGTGAGTAACGTGACCAATTAGTTCCTTATCGGGATCGGAAGCCGATACGCGATTCCTGGATTCTCAGGACCCCCCTGAGGATCTGAGCCAAATGGCTTTGCGAGCTGTGGATTTTTCCATAACCTGTTCATTTTTTTCTATTTCGGGGATTTGTTGACTAAATTTACTTCCCGGTTGACTGGATTTGCATGGATTTAAGCGAACCAACACAGCATCCATAACCACACACCAACTCTCGCAACAGGAGACACGACCCGGACAGTATGGACAGCATGGATCTCGACGCGGTGCAGGATACGGTGGCGGCGGCGGTGGCGGCGGGGGCGGGGGCGGGGGCGGCGGCGGGGGCGGCGGCGGTGGCGGCGGTGGCCGTGCCGACTGCGCGCTCACCGCCACGCAGAACGGTGGCGGCCGCAACGCGTGCTGCCCGCCGCAGCAAGCCCCCCAAAAAGTTCCAGTGCGAGCAATGCGCGAAGTCCTTCCCGTCGGCGAACTCTCTGCTCTCGCACAGCTACACCCACGACGGGAAGAAGCCGTATGCGTGCACCCAGTGCAAGATCACCTTCTCGCAGAGCTGCAACCTGAGGAGCCACATACTCTCCGTCCACGATAAGGTCAAGTTCCTGTGCGCGGAGTGCCAATGCAACTTCTCTAGCGCCAACAACCTGAGCAAGCACATCGAGAAGACACATAACCATAACAAGGTCCAGTGCAAGGAGTGTGGGGCGTGGATGCGCGGTGACATGACGCGCCACCTGAAGACGGAGCTGCACAAAACGATGAAGGCGAAGCTGGAGGAGGGGGCCCTTCGGCGCCTTCAGCAGAGGAGTATTGGCGAGACAAACTTGCTATATCAGCTGCTCGTCCTCGCGAATGCGCAGCGGAAGGCACTCTCCATGGAAGTGACGAAAACTCTCGCCGCGATCAGGGCTGAGCGGTGCAGGCCGCTAAACGTGCCGGGACAGGGCATCGAGAGCTGCCTTACAAAGGACCTGAGAGTAGGAGCAGGGCTGACCAGCGAGCCGCAGAGCACCGTCGGGCCGGAGAGCACCGCAGAGCGCTGGCAAGTGCTGACCCGGGAGCCGGAAAGCGCTGTAGGGCGCTGCACAGGGGAAGCAGAGAGCAGATCCGAGGGGCTGTACCAACTCCTGGAAGCTGCCAAACACCTGGATGCTGCTGGTCAACAAGTAATGTGAGGTGGTGCGTAATACACTCAAGAGATCCACAGAGAACGTCATCGCCAGGGGAACTAGAGTGCAGACCCGAGGGGCGTCTGCTCCAACTCCTGGATGCCGCTGGACAAGTAATGTGAGGTGGTGCGTAATACACTCAAGAGATCCACAGAGAACGTCATCGACAGCAACGTGTCGGAACCCACGCCTGAAAAGCGGTAGAAGTCCATGGTGAGCTCACCGGTTGCGTCCACGCAAGGCGCAGAAACCGCCGACGAGCGTGAAGCCATGGAGGGGGAAAGCAGAGCCCCCGCTGCCGGGTGCTCTGCTGTCGGTGACACCGCGTGCGCGGTGTGCTCCGGCTCCCTTGTGTGTCGTGCGGTGCTCGATACTGCCACCGGCTCCAGTGGTACACTACGTGCTACGTGAGTGTGATGTGCACCTTCCTGGTGTTCACGAACGCCACCCCAAGTACCAACGCCGACGTGCACCTGGCTGGTGTTCACGAACGCCACCCCTAGTTCCGCCGGCGAGTCTTCCAGACCATTGTCAAACGCCATTGCTGCGGGCGCAGCCTGCTGCAGAGCCGCGCCCGGCGCCAGCACCGGGAGGTTTATGTCTACGACATGCGCGACAGGGACCATGATGGACTCCCCATTATCACCGAAGGCGATTCGCAGCAGGATGCTCGATTGCATGCTCGTGCTGGTGCTCATGCTCGTGTCGCCACCGTCTTGCGCCGCGTCGGCAGCCATGAACGACGACACGGCCGCCGAGAAACGGCGTATGCTCGCCCTTGGCACCATATAGCGTAGGATGTTTTCCTCCAGAACCTGCTCGTTGCTGCTGGTGCGCAGCAGCGGGAGAAAGCGTACCAGCGAGCTTCCGTCGACTTGCTGTACGGACAGCGCAACGAAATAGGCGTCCACGCTGCCAATGACTGTCTGCATCGAGTCATCAACGACGTTCTCTGCGATGAACTGCATCGACTGCTGCTCCTGGTCACGCATGACCTCGTCCCAATGCGCACGCACGAGCCCGCGCAGCAGCCGCCACGACACAAGGGGGAAGTTCTCGACACTGCTCGGTCGTACCTCCTGTCGGCGACCGTCGATGGTCGGGACATACTGTGCGCGACAGATGGGGCATATCATGGCTGTTGTACACCAGTACCAGAGCAGGCTCACGGCCGAGAAGCGGTGGCCGCAGCGCAATTGCACCCCGGTAAACTGCGGGTGCATCGACACCACCCGCAGGTCAGTGCAAAACGGTAGCACAACGTCTGCGATGGGCTCGAGAGCAATGCAGCACTCTTCGCCCTGCCCGACCCCGAGGCCGAGCGCCGTGCGCTCTGCCTCCGCGTTGAAGAGATGCCCGCACATCACCGCCGTATTGTCGCCCTGCGTTGCGTACTCGTTGGTATCCGTCTCGCCCAAGGGTGTCACCCGCCACACACGCCGCCGCGTGCTGCTAGGTCTACGAGCAAGCATAGCCACGTCCCCCACTTTATCCAGGTCCTTACGTGACGTCGTTGCTCTCACGCTCGCAAGCGCGAGCAACGTGCGCAACGTGCGCCACAAGGGACCCAGCGCCAGACCCAGCGCCAGACGACGTCGCCGTGGCCGCCGCCGCCGCTGTCGCCCGCTGCAGCCCCCCCCCCCCAGTCCGCTAGACGAGAACAGGATTCACGCAATCTTGTCCACAAGACGTGTGCACTTTCTCTCTCTCACGGAGTGGTCTCTCTCACAGAGTAGTCTCATGATGGTGGTACATATATATAACCACGTACTGGTTTATTTACAAAAGAGCACGGTGCGACGTCATACAACATGCTTGCGACACTGGCATCGTTCGTGTGGCGTGGTATGCTTGTCTACTGGGTGGCATTGGCGTGCGTGATGCATCCCGGTGTGCGTGACCAGGGTGGCACGAACGACGGCGTCTCCGCCAGCCTGAAACAACGCAAAACGTAGGACAATGATTTCTCTGGCGTTGGCCACGCTCGGCTACACGGTCGGTCTTATTTAAGTGCACCGCCCGCGGGCGGTGCACTTTTGCATACAGCTACGTTCCAGCAGCTACGTTCGTGAAATGCACGAAGTCATAGCCGAATGGATCAGTAATGGTCAGACTCTGTTAGATGATGCTGTAGATAAGATCCGGCGATCAAAAGCCGAATACAGTGATGCGATGCTTAATGATGTGGAGATGCTCTTGCGAAATGGTGTGACTCCCAATACACCTAACTCGCAAAACCACGCGACCCCTCTGCATATAGCGGCACGGTCTCAGAGTGAAATCCTGACGTTGCTTCTGTGGAAGCATGGAGCTAGCCTCACGGCAGTGAATAAGTTTGGGGCGACCCCACTACATAACGCATCTAGGGAATCATTGTCAGTACGCATGGTGAAGTTTCTGATCGAAAAAGGCTCACACATAAATGCACAGACGACCAACGGAGATACCCCACTGCACCAGGCAATGCGTAACAGCCGGAAAGAGAACGTGTGTGCTTTGGTGCTGGCTGGGGCAGATGCGACCATCAAGAATAAGGATGGGGACACACCACAGCAAATGGAATGTTCTCCAAGCACCAGGAAGATGTACTTCATAGCCCTGAATGTGGGTCCCGAAGAAGTGGTGCACAAGAGGTCCGTCGATAGGGAAAGGGAACCCGCAGAAGTGGTGCCCAAGAGTTACATCGATAGGGTTAGGGAAATCGAACAAGCAATGTTGGGGTAGGGATCATCGAACTGCGAGCCGTCGTGGTGGTGGTGGTGTATAGACACAATACAGAACAAAGGAGGATTGTGTGTGACACAGTCCGAGAGTTGGTTCGAGAGTGATTTAACTGACTCTCACACGCGCGCACATGTGTCTCCTGGCATGACACCCCACCTGACATTCTTGAGGCACAGGCATGCGTTGTTGGCGCCGCAGGGGCCCTCAAACTGAACCTCCTGTCTGGAGGAGCACTCGCCCTCCTGCTTAATGAGCTTGACCACAGCGCAGTAGGCATCATACCTCTTGTTGTGTGTGTCCATTTGGGCTGTGTCGCGTCGGGTGTAGATGTAGGTAACTTTTGGACGAGTGTGCGCATGTCAGTCGACTGTCTTAAATAGCCTATGCCGTCAGTAACTTCCGTCAAGTGTCCAGCCCCCCCCCCCCCACCACAGGAATCTGTAAAGAGGAGATAACACACCAGGTGTTGGGGGTGTGTGTGTGTATGTGTGTGTGAACGATTGAGTGAGCATGATATTTAAATCATTTCCCGAATAAATACAGGACCACATAGACCAGCTGCGGTATGGACGGTGTCTCACAGCCAGGTCGACAGGTCGTTACTTGGTGTTGGGGGTTTCCGCTGGCGTGTCGACAAACTGTGGGCGTGCTTGTAGCAATCGGTGTAGTGCAATGCTGGGTGTTGTTGTTTATTGGTAATGTGAGGTGGTGGATAATTGCTCTGGCGATCACCACCCCTGTAGTTTCTTTGGTGATATGGTTGTGGCGTCGCAGTCGTTCACCCGTCATCATCCCAGCAGCAGGTAATCCTGCTCCCGTGACGATCGAGGTTTGATTATCCGGCCTCATGACCGGTAGGGTGATTTTCATGCTGGGCGCGAATGCGCAGAGGTTGGCATGCGCCGCCCACTGGCGTGGGCGGTCTTGGTGGACCCGACCTATTGTGGTGGTGGTGTATGGATACAGTACACGTTAAAGAAACACGCGTGACTCTGCGACCCCCCCCCCCGCCACCCCTTGGATGCGTTACGCACAAAGAAAATGCTGGTGGGCTGCAACATACATCTAGCGCACCGTCATAACAGCTGCACCATTCGCGGCGGAGGCGGCGGCGCAAGTCTTCTTGCAGCTACGGGGGTGGAGCCAAGACCAGCGCTAGCAGCCGCGTGTAGCTATGCTTGCGTGGGTGTGTGCCGCTACCCCCCCCCCCCACTCCATCAAACACCCTGTGCTCCACCAGGCGTGTAGTGCGGTGCACTAGACGTCACCGTCACGCGTGTATCTCACCCTGTGCAGGATATCGAGACGCTGGGCGTGAGCCGGCACACGGACCTTGTCACTGTCATCAGCATGTACGACGCCGACACTGGGGTCGCCGAGGTGCTGCGCTTTGTCGACATGACCGAGGAGGGGGATATCGTGTACAGGGACGACTTCGCCGAGCGCGTCGCCAAGTTCATCAAGATACTTGACGACGCGCCGAGTCTGTGCACCTTCAACGGGTTCAACCGCCACACCCACTTACACGCGCACACCCGCACACCCGCACCCACACTGGCGCGGGTGCCCGGTTGTGCCCGGCGCTTCTTGTCATATTCACCATTACCTAGAGACTGGTGTATCACACCCAGAGCGCGCTCTGGGTGTTCCCCGCGGAACCACGCTGAACCGTCGACCGTGTCTGTGTCCGCAGGCTCAATTTCGACATCCCCTTCGTGCAAACGCAGTTCAAGGTCCCGAACACCACGGTGCAAGGCTGGGTACTGAAGACGTTTGACATCCTGGAAATGACGCGCCGCGGGTTTGGACGCACGTTCAACCTCAACCTGCTGCTCCAGCTGAACGGCTACACGCAGCTCAAGACCGGGTCTGGCCTCGAGGCCGTCAATCAAGCACAGCGCGGGGATTGGGACGAACTGGAGTCCTACTGTCTCAGCGACAGCCGCTTGACGTGGGAGATCTCGAGCCGCGACACCATCTTCTGCCCCGAAGGGTATCAATGGCGCAAGGCGCACGGCGGGCGGTCGCACAACCCCGACCGCGTCTTCAAGATAGACCGCACGAACTTCCCGGACGTCTCGTTCTCGTTTGGCCCGCTTGAGCAGCCCGCGTCTGTCGAGGCGTGAGAGGGTGTCGACAGGAGGGTGGCGAGAGACACGCAAATGAGATCGCGGCGTGAGCGAGAGTCTGGCCGTGGCTTCATTAAATCAAACCACACGCGAGTACACTTTGCGCACAAGGGGAGCGTGTCTCTTCATACACACTTTGCGCAGAAGGGGAGCGTGTCTCTTCATACACTCGCGCACACATACACACACACACACACACCCCCCCCCCTACACACTCGCCGCACCGACCTACTAGTACCCGCGACCGACCGCATGTATCTTCACGAGCAGCAGCACGATGAAGCGAACCACCACCTGCACGAACGGCTCGACCCCGCCAGCGCAGACCACTCCGGGGGGCTCGCCGCCGCCCTCCCCCGAGCCCACGCTACCCTCAAGCGCGCAGACACACCCGCGGCTGAACGTGATGCGGATAAACCAACACCCGTGCCGCGTGAACCCGATGGACACGGTGGGGTGTGTGCTGGAGTTGCGGCAGTTCTGCCGAAGGTAGCCGCGCACGTTCTCGACGTCGTCGTCGATGGTGTTGGCGGTAGACTCGGCAGCCTGCCGCGCTCGCTCCACGACGGAGAGTAGCTTTGGCCAGCTCACGACGTCCATGAAGAAGAGGTTGTTGGTGTCATCGACCCGCTGCTGTAGGACCACAACCCCGTAGTAGACTCGTTCGAGCACGCGCTGCAGCAGCGAGTGCAGCGGGTCTATCACAAGCGACGTGTCTGTGCGCAGCGTCACGGACAGCATGTTCACGGTAGGGTAGACGGCAGACTCGTAGTCCTCGAGCAGGCCCCTCATGAAGTGCACGAGGCCCGAGAGCGACCGACACCCCTTGAAGCACCATACCCGCTGCTCCACACGGTACGCCAGCCGGCCGTGCACTGTGTGCAGCAGGTGGTGCGTGCCGATGAACTGCCGGTTTTTGACGTAGTTGGACACGCGCGGCGCGCCTGGGCGCAGGATCGCACCCGCCGACGGGACGTTGTCAAAATTGATCTTCATCACGCCACACACGTTCTCCATGCACAACGTCATTGTCTTCTGGCCCGTCAAGCGCACGCGAATGCCCGTGTCGTGCACCTCGAGGACACCCCCGGCAACTTGCTGCACATCCGCGTCGAGCATGAGGAGGTAGTCGGACGCCCGCTGCTGCTGCGGCAGAAGACAGTGGCCGTTCTCGAAGACCACGCGCTGTAGCGTCGTGTACTCGCCTGCGTTGCTGGCATCCGTCTCCTGTGCCTGCTTGGTTCGCTGGAATTTCACCAAGGGCACGGTGGCGGCGGCGCGAAAGCGCTTGGTTCACCGGGTTCTCACCAAGCGAAACGAGAGCCTCACCGATTTTCCTCACCGGGTTTTCCTTACCGGTTGTTCGCCAGGGGGCACAAATCCAAGGGGAGGGGAGCGCACGGGACGGCAAACGAGCACGGGCTTTCACCCGCTGCTGCTGCTGCTGCTGCTGCTGCTGCTGCTGCTGCAGATTGCCGAGCGACCCCTGCGCCGCCACAGCCTGGGTCCCCACCTCCATCTTGATGTTCGCTGCATAGACTAGCGCGCCCTCCGACGATGCGTTCGCCGCGTCAAACGTCGTAGGGCGCGGCGTTGTCGCCAAGGGCACAGGCGACGATGCGCCCACACCGGAAAGCGTCTCCGGGTTCAGCGCACCCCACAATGCTGTCGAGCGAGGCCCCCTCGGCGAGCATGCGCGGGCGCTCTGCTGCATGCCCATGAGGGTACACACCCCTTGCATCGACTCCGTCGGTGACGCTGGCGCCGACGTTGGCGGCGTCCACAGCATCATGTTGCTGTTGTCGTTGCTGCTGCTGCCTGTCGGGCTGCCCGTCGTTCCCGCCAGCTCCCCCGCCGCGTGCTCCGCCCCACCCCCCAACCCAAGCACCTGTGCAGTTTGTATTTGCGAGCCCAGGCGCGGTAGGCAAGCCGCCGTCGAAGACATTGTGTAGTGCGCCCTGGAGACACCCGCCGTGCGCCAGCTCGGCGGAGAAGACGCCGCCCTCGTTCCACGCCCACAGCTTGTCCGAGCGCTCAGCCGTCTCCGTCGCGGCCTCCGCCAGTGCACCTGTGTGGAGCGAGTATTGCAGATGAAGCACCGACAGGCGTACGGTCTCGAGCTTCACGAGCAGGTCTTTGCACGTGGCTGCCATCATGTCCTTGACCTCCACGTTCGTGGGCTCGTCGTCCTCCCCTGCTTGGTTCATGGGGGACGCAGTCGCCGCAGGCTCAGCACTACCGCCACCAGGCACGCTACCGCCACCGCAGTGACCACCCGCCCCGCCAGCGATGCTGCCCGTCGTCTGGTCATCAGACTCTGACTCAGACTCCACCAGCACCGCGACGTCACCTGCTACCGTACAATCGAGCGCGGCTTTCATGCTTTCGCCGGTGGCACTGCTTTGGGGAGAGCACCTTATCTATGTTGTTCGCGCTCGTCGAGATAATCCGTCTGCAACGACGCGTGCCGGTGTGCCGGTCCTGTGCGGCGTTGTCCGGGTACGGCATCTGTGTGCGAGGATATGTGCCACAGCCAACATGACACGTGTAGTTACACTGTATCGGTACTTGCGGTGAACGACACGTGTCGGTACGTGTGGTAATGTTGCTAGTGTTTTGTAGCCTCACTATGCACAAACCAGATTGAATCAAACCACATACAGGTTATGGAAAAATCCACAGCTCGCAAATCGCTTTGGCTCAGATCCTCAGGGGGGTCCTCAGATTCCAGGAATCGCGTATCGGTATCCGATCCCGATAAGGAACTAATTGGTCACGTTACACACATTACACGTGTCACTCCCCTAAGTTGCCCCCTTCCCCTCTCTCTAAGTCACTCTCTCTCTCTCTCTCTCTCTCTTCTTCTCTCTTAAAAAAATTAATATTAATTTATATATATATATATATATGTATATATACAGGTATAGATACGGATACGGAACTGGTTTGGGGAATTGCGAAGACCCCCCCTGGGTTTCTGGGGGAATTGGGTTTGGCGGTCACGTCCGTAAATGCGGTCCGAAATGAATTGAAACAATGGGAAATGCCTTTGAATTGCCACGTGTCATTATTCTGCGTCTCTTTCGTGAGTTAGGACAGTCGTCTGTGTAATTCAGTCCGTCTAAACGACCTTGGATTGCATTACAATGGGAAATGGCGTAATTCAGTCCATCTAAAGGCCTTTATTTCACGTAACTCACAAAAGAGGCGCAGAACAATCAACCTTTGTTGAAAACGCGTCCGTCTATCAACTCTGTCTTCGTCAAACACCATGCCACCATACATGCATAGGGTTTGGCATCCCTCGCTTGGTACCCCCCTTCATCTATTGCCCAGCATTTCAGGCGAGCGTTGGTGAACCCAAGCAAGCAATTCAATTTGGTTTGTGTGTGTGTGTGTGTGCAGAGAATGACACGTGGGACACCGGTCGATCGACCGGTCCTTAAGTCACCTCCGCGTCTAAAGTTCACCGGTCAAGGGGCCTACAGCGTTATTCACGGGCCTGTAATGTCATTTAGCGGCCTGAAATGTCATTCGCGGGCCTGGAATGTTAAATTCTGGTTTCGCGCGCTCACCGAACCACGATGGCGGCACGCGGTTTCGCAACTTGCGCGTGCGCCGGCGCACCCGCGCTCACCGCGCCCGCAAGAGCCATACCGTACGCTGTCCGAGAGCGAGTGCGGCCCAAGCCGCGCGTCAGATTGCGTGCGCGCGCTCGGTGCGCGCGGCTACGCGCATACCCGCGCGCACGGGGTGCCATGGCCCGATTTTGGCGCCAAAACCCAAGGCAGCCCGTGCGTCCACTTACGCTGTTAACACGTGGCATCAATTCAATATCGGGGACTTAATATCGGGGACATGGTCTCGGGATGCAATCCAAGGTCGTTTAGACGGACTGAATTACACAGACGACTGTCCTAACTCACGAAAGAGACGCAGAATGATGACACGTGGCAATTCAAAGGCGTTTCCCATTGTTTCAATTCATTTCGGACCACATTTACGGACGTGACCGCCAAACCCAATTCCCTCAGAAACCCAGGGGGGGTCTTCGCAATTCCCCAAACCAGTTCCGTATCCGTATCTATACCTGTATATATACATATATATATATATATATAAATTAATATTAATTTTTTTAAGAGAGAAGAAGAGAGAGAGAGAGAGAGAGAGATCTAGAGAGCTCTAGAAGGGTGGTTAAGGGAGTCAGTTGACAGGGACGTAGTAAAGTGGGGGAACAGAGAGATATGGGAGTGACACGTGTAATATGAGTAACGTGACCAATTAGTTCCTTATCGGGATCGGATACCGATACGCGATTCCTGGAATCTGAGGACCCCCCTGAGGATCTGAGCCAAAGCGATTTGCGAGCTGTGGATTTTTCCATAACCTGTCTGTGATTTGATTCAATCTGGTTTGTGTGGTATACGATGGTCTAGGATAACCCACTTGATGGTCTAGGATAGTCTATCCCTGATGGTCTAGGATAGTCTATCCCTGATGGTCTAGGATAGTCTATCCCTGATGGTCTAGGATAGTATATCCCTGGTGGTCTGGGATAGTCTATCCCTGATGGTCTAGGATAGTCTATCCCTGATGGTCTAGGATAGTATATCCCTGATGGTCTAGGATAGTCTATCCCTGGTGGTCTGGGAGGATCCTGGGACCCCTCTGAGGATCTGAGCCAAGTGAGTTGCGGTGGGTTGGTGCCTGTCTGCATCTCACACAGCAGACCGACACGGCGCTCATAAATATTGTACGACAAATTTGCGATATATAAGGTGCTAGGCTCTTCGTCTATGTAATGCGCTGCCGGGAATTTGCAGAGGACTACTTGGTCCTGGGGAGTGTGGCCAACTTTCCAAGCAAGACCCAGTACGAACCGCAGCACGCCGGAGTGTACTCTACGGGTGCGAATGTCCATGCAGGGCAGAAGAAGCTACTCATGTCTGAAATAGTGTTCATGCTCAATGTGCATATGCAACGCGCCCTTGCCTACCCCGACATGCCGGTAGATAGCCCGTTCCTGTGCGTATATGCAGGCGCGTGTCCTTGCACCCATTTGAGTGAGCTGATGTGGATGTTTCCCAATGTCGTGTTTGTGCTTGTAGACCCCGCTTTTTCGAGGCCGGGCAGAGCTCCTCGCCCAACCGATTGGGGCAACGAGCGGGTCGTTGTGTGGGCGGAGCGGTTCGGCTCACATACTATCGACATCCTCACGTCATGGCTGCGAGTCCGCGCGTTCAGCCGTGGGACTTCTCAAATGCAATCCATTCCGAGCACCTACTATCCGTACTTTGACGACCTGGACCAGCTCAGCCTGGCTGGCTTTGATTCGCGGGAGGATGTCCTGTTCATATCCGACATCCGAGACGATGCACAAGACGAAACTTCCATAGCATGTGACATGGACATGCAAGCTCTCTGGTTCCACCAACTGCAGGCCGCGAGCGGTCTTCTCAAGTTTCGCCTGCCGTATGTGACCGCGGAATGGCTTGCAGATTCGCGACACCACGATTTCGAACGGGTGTACTTGAAAGGTGTTGTCTACATGCCCCTGTGGGGGCCAAGGTCTACAACAGAGTGCCGTCTCCAGGTGGAGAGGGAATGCGACGTGGCTTCCTACGACCCCGTGTTACACGAGTGCCAACTTGCCGGGTTCAATCGACACGACCGACAGGCGTCGTATTGTTACCAGGGCCAGCAGTTCGAATCGTTCGACGCTGTAGCCACGGCGGCGATAGCATCCCGGTACTTGAGGTATACACACATGGTGGCCGGTCAAGCACAGAGCCGAAAGAACATCATGATGTAGCCGGGGAGCGTGGCCTGAAGCGCGCTTGTCGTGCCTGTCTACATCTCATACAGCATACCGACACGGCCCGCCACGGGGGCGTCGTGGGCTTGGCCGGCAGCTGTGGCGCCACGGACTTCGTCGGCAGCTGTGTCGTCGTGCTGGTGCAGGAAGTCGGACACGACGGTCCACACCTCCTGGTGCGCGCTGAGCCCCACCAGGAGGTCGAAGTGTCCGTAGTCGCGCTTGTGCCCGTGCTGCGCGCCAAAGCACTGGTACGTGCTCCCAGCGACACGCGACGCCGCGGCCTGCATGGTGGCTGGGGGGCACTGCTGGTCCTTCGCGCCCGCAAGCATCAGCATCGGGGCGCTGATCGAGCCGAGTCGGTCTGCGTACAGGGCTTTGCCGTCCGCTGAGCGCAGCCCCTGTTCGTCAACTGCAGAGCGGAGCTGCGCGATCAGAGAGACTGGGATGGGCTCCCAGTTCTTCGAGAACACCTCGCGCGCGACGTCCGCGTCTATGTTGCTGTGCCGCAGGAAAAGCTGGTCCCACGGTGTGTTGAGGCGGAAGGACATAGGCGCGAGGATCTCCTTGATGAACTGTGGGTGGATGGTGGGGAAGGTCTGCACGACTGGCCACAGCCACAGGAACTCCTTCCACTCGCTCTCTGGCATCACGAAGGACCCTGCGAGGGAGACACCGCTGCGCACCATGCGTGCGTTGGTGCGCACGCCTGCTGCCGCGCACTGCGCCAGCATAGCGCCCATGCCGTGCCCCACGACGTGCACCGGCTTCCCCGACACAGCGTACACCTTCTCGACGAACGCCCGCATGTCCTCGACGTGGTCGTCGAAGCACCAGCTCGTGTTACCCTCATGCGACGGACCGGTGTTCTTGCTCTTGCCGCTCCCCCGCAGCTCAACGACCCACGTGTCCCAGCCCTGTCTGGCCATGTACTCGGCTACGCTCACCCGGGGGTTCAGGTCGAAGGTGAAGCGGTTGGAGGCAAAGCCGTGGCACAGGAGCACGGGATGCGTGCGTGGGGGCGCGTCCTCCGCTGCGGCCGCAGAGTACCGCCACAGGACCAGCGTGTGGCTGTCTTGTGTTTGACACGTAAACACCTCGCGCTGGGCGGGCGTTGGCGGCCCGCATGTTGTTCCGCTCGTTGCAGCAGCCATAGGAGCACAACACAACGTTGCGTCCACTATTCTGCTGTAGCTAGCACTGCGTGCGTGCGCCCCATGTATATATGAAACGGGCTGTGTGTGCGAGTAAGTACAACAGTGAACCGCCATCACTCACGCCGCGCGTACGCCCCCGCCTGCGCACCCGCGCTCTCTCCGCGCGACATGGGGGCCTCTTGTATTGTGCGCGAGGACTTGTGCGGCTGCGCGACGTGCGGCTCGTGCGTCGGGGGTGTACTCGCCAGCCTGCTGCGCTGTCTCCCCTCTATGCTGCATACGCAGGCCCAAGCGGGCTCGTGCCGCTAGGGCCTGCGGGCTCGTGCCGCAAAACGAAACGCGCGACTGCTCGAGGCCAGTGCTCTGCACGTTGTTGTGTGGTCGAGTTGCCACCCGGTTGTGTATTTAGGGTGGAATGTGCAGCGTATTACTACCGTTGCGATGCATCTGTGGGTGTCGCTGGTGCTGTTCTACCTGGTCGTATTCTTGTTTCCCACTCTGTGGGCCAGATGCTACTGGCACGTTATTGTCAAGTTTCTCGGCGCACCCCACCCCGGGTACAGGGATTAGTGAGCCTGCTGGTGTAGGGTTTCGGCTCGTTTGTTTAATAATTCACGGTGTGAGCAGCACCATCCCACTATCTTTCTTCACTGCGCTCTTGCCATCGAGCACGTCGCGGCAGCCCTCCTGGTCCTTGTACGGATGCCCGAAGCCGAGAAGGCGCGAGAGTCGGAATTCCCACGTCACGCGAGGTGTCGTGTAGGGCATCTGCTTGCTCTCGAAGGCGGCGTTGGTGAGCCCAAGCGACAGTTGCCACGCCCACGTGCACCCCTGCGTGTCGCGCTTGACATCCATCTGCGGACTGTTGCACAGCTCGCGGACGAAACAGCACGAGGAGAGGTCGGTTGCCGCGTACATTGGGTGTCGCTCCAGCGACACGGCGTCTCGTCTCTCCTTGCGTTCCACCCGAGCCTTGAGGTCGTGCACAATCGCCTCCTGCAGCACCACGTGAAATGCTGCCTGCTCCGACAATTGCCACAGCCCCTTACAGGCGAGCCGCAGCCCCCAGACCTGCTCCATGAAATACCTGGTCCAGCCGGTATCGACAAGCACCACCCTGTCCGTGAACCACCCCACGCCGAGAGAGTTAGACCCGTCCATCACGATCGATGTCGTCGGGTCTAGGGTGGACATGAGCGAGTTCAGTGACAACTCCCCCTTCTTGCGCGGCCCGAACACGGTGTCCGTGTCCACGTAGAACAGCCATGCATGGCCCTCGGACAGCAGGTGTCGGATCGCTTGCACCTTCACCCAGTGCGGCGCCAGACCCTGTCTGCTGCGCTCCTCGGCCCATGCAGCCTGGTCCGCCACCAGCCGATAAGACACGCCCTGCGCCTCGGCAAAGGCCTCGTGTGATTCGATCTGGCACTTCCACTGCCTGCGAGCCTCGTCGAGGTCCCCTGACCAGACAGAGAAGAGCAGGCCCGGCTGCTGGGGCGACCGCGTTGCGTTCGCCGCGAGGACATCAGCAGGGGGGTCGAATCGTGCCGGCTCGATGGCGCGCTCCCAGGATCGTGTGACGCTGCACGTCACCTTCCCGCGTGAAAGAGACAGCAGCTTGTTCCAAGGGACCATGCACGTCGTCACCACCCCCATCATTCCCAGCAACGCTCCGGTCGTGTAGCGCCGCGCGAGGGCGCCTCGCATGCGCAACATCTTGTCCGCCGCCACCGTTGCTGCCGCGCCCATGCACAAATCAGATTGAATCAAGGTGTCGCTATCACCCAGTATGCACAAACCAGATTGAATCAAATTACAGACAGGTTATGGAAAAATCCACAGCTCGCAAAGCGCTTTGGCTCAGATCCTCAGGGAGGTCCTTGGAATCCAGGAATCGCGTATCGGCTTCCGATCCCGATAAGGAACTAATTGGTCACGTTACTCACATTACACGTGTCACTCTCATTTCTCTCTGTTCCCCCACTTTACTACGTACCTGCCAACTGACTCCCTTAACCACCCTTCTAGAGCTCTCTAGATCTCTCTCTCTCTCTCTCTCTCTCTCTTCTTCTCTCTTAAAAAAATTAATATTAATTTATATATATATATATATATGTATATATACAGGTATAGATACGGATACGGAACTTTTGGGGAATTGCGAAGACCCCCCCTGGGTTTCTGAGGGAATTGGGTTTGGCGGTCACGTCCGTAAATGCGGTCCGAAATGAATTGAAACAAGGGGAAACGCCTTTGAATTGCCACGTGTCATCATTCTACGTCTCTTTTGTGAGTTAGGACAGTCGTCTGTGTAATTCAGTCTCGACACGTGGTACAACTCAGTTTCGATCTATGACACGTGTTCTTACACGTGTCATGTCATTTGATGACCACAAACCGAGTGCGCCCGCACCAGCACCACCACCACCAACACCACCAACACCACCACCACGCACGCCGGACTTCTCGCTCTCCCCGCGACACGGGCATGCTCAGTAACCAGAGGTTGAAGAAGTTGCGCAGGGCCGTCGAGGCCAACGACGAACGGCAGGTCGCGCAGCTCTGCGCAAGCGGCGCGGACGTCGCGGTGCCGTTCGTGTACCGCGCTGTCTTCAGACGGCCCGTGTACGCGCGGGACGTCAGCGTCGCGGACCTCGGCACCATGTGCAGCTACTGCAGCAACGACGTGGACATGGCCGGCCTCAAGTTCTTCAACCTCCCGCTCGTGGTATGCCACCTGTGCGGCACGAGTAAGAAGCCCGTGCGCATCTACTGCAGCGATGCGTGCAAGCAGACGGACATGCAGTGCGCGCACCACTACACCTGCAACCGACTGCCCTTCACGCGAGACATGGCGCTGCGAGGGCGGCCGCCGCGGGTGGCGGCGGGGGCCCCGGCGGTGGCAGCGGCGGCGGCGGCGGCAGCGCCAGCAGCGCCAGCAGCGCCAGCGCCGCTGGCTACTGCTGCTACCACTACGACGACGACGAAAGTCAAAACGACGACGACTACCACTACCACTACCACGACCACCACCACTTCCACCTCTGCGCGCGAGCGATGCCAGGACGGCGACAACAGCATCGGGCTGGGGACGCACAACCTCGCGGTGCCCGGGTTCTGGCGGCCTGTCTCCGAGTGCTCGCGCGCCCCCACGAAGCCGAGGCCCCTTGACGTGAACCGGGCGTGTGCAGAGGCCCAGGTCATGCGCAGCATGCTCCTCGCGCACGGCACTTGCCTCTGCACCGAGCGACTCATGCCGATTTCGGAGAAGCACAACTTCTCGATCGCGTGGCCGCATCTTCCGGGCGGGGAAGGGCAGAACGTCAGCCGCTTTGTCGGGTGCTGCCCGACCCTCCTGATCGTGCACCTGCAGTGGTTCGAGTCGTGGTTCCTCAAGGACAACTACGTCGACGTGCCGACGGCGATGAAGCTGCAGATCGTGGGCGTCATCCACGAGGCCCTGACGCAGCTCTACCTCCTCTCGGGCCTTGTCGTCGAGGCCGTGGAGCAGCAGATGCGGCTCAGCGACCAGCACTTGATGGCGGCGGACACAGCCGCGCAGCGCCACTGCCTCGGCGTCGTGTCGAGCCTCGCGAAGACGTACGCGTCCGACGAGTGCTTCCCGCTGCTCGCCGTCGCGCACACCTACGCGACGGTGGCCTCCGTGCTCGGCACGCGCAGTGTCGCGGAGCTTGAGGCCGACGAGCAGCCGTGGATCATGTGCATGCTGTGCTCCGCGCGCGACAGGATCGTTGCGGCCTGCGACGGCGGCTTCTTCGAGCAGACGCCTCGCAGGCGTAGTTCCACCTTGTTCGCGGTGATCTCCAGGCTGGTGGGACTGCACGCACGCGTCCTCTTGCGCGCCATCGACGAGCAGCCTGGCAATACCCTGCTGCACGAACGTCTCTCCGAGGGGTTCATCCAGTACGTCGACACGGTGTGCAGCATCATGCCCTTTTCGACCTGGCCCTCCCGCGACAACGTGTACGCGTACCACGCGAGGTTCCTCGCGCTCATCTTCCGCTGCGAAGTGTTCCATATCCTCGACCCCTCCGACGCGGACCGCGACGAGAACGTCGCGAGCATGATGCAGGAGGTGTGGGCAATGGACGAGGCGACGGCCAGGGCCGACCAGCGTATGCACCATGAAATCGTAGCGCTGCACCGCCGCGCAACCGCGACGTTAGAGCACTTCCTGGCGCGGCGTAAGCTCGCACGCGGCGGGGGGGGGTAGAGGCTGTGTGTGCGTGGTGTGGGTGTGCGATGAGAATGAAGAGAACGAGCATGTGTGTGTCCTATCCGTCCGGTGGGGTGCTGGTGGTGTGTACCACTACCTGGTAAGTTATCACAGTGGCAGCCAGAAGCACCAACGCACATACAATGTAGGCATGCCACAAGTTCGGCGCTCGGGTGAGCCCGTGGTGTGGTGCTCGCGGCTGGCTCCGCACAAGGAAGATCGGCGAGATGACCTCGGTGTTGCAGACCGGGCAGCACCCTTTCTTGCCCTCCCCGACCCGGGTCGTCAGCCACTGGATAGCGCATGTCAGGTGAAACGTGTGGTTGCACGTCTGGTTCAGCCCCGGGAGGTCCGAGACGTACTCGCCCGCCACCATCATTGCCAAGCAGATGGCGCACTCGTCGCCCTCTTGCCCCCACGCTACGCGTGGGGGGGATGCCTCGCCGGCGTGCCCCATGACGCGCCGCGGCAGCACCGCCGAGACGCCCATGCCCTGGCAGAACTGAGGGTGTAGCGCAGCGCTCGAAGGCGAAACTGCTGCGGCGAGGTCCACCGCGACAGTTCCGCCAGGGTCGCTGCCCGCGCTGCTCGCAGGCGTCTCGACAGTCACGACGAGATCCGCCGCGACCGCGCCATGCTCGTTGGCGCGGTGGGGGTGTTCTCCAGACGTTGGCGAGGAGGGCGTGTTCCCGGGAAGGGGCTCCTGGATCTCCGATAGGGGCTCGGCCTGCTGCTGCTGCTGCTGCTGCTGCTGCACCTGCACCTCACCGTTGGAAAAGACTAGACACGAGACCGCAGCACGGTGCGGCATGCTCTCTGCTACCACGAGTCACCGTCTCTAGGACATATATACGATAGGCAGTCGTATGTACCATCGTGTATTGCACCCTTTTGAACAGTGACATAGGATACCAAATCAGGTTTTTGGGAAGTGTCATTTGGGATGATATTTGGCCACTTTTTCAACCAACTTTTCCAATATGGTAAGTTGACTTTTGAAAGTTAATTTATCTTAAGTTGACAAGTTGACTAAACATAAGTTGACAAAGTGTCAAGTAGGATGATATTTGGCCACTTTTTCAACTAGCTTGTCCGGGACTGGCATAACCTGGGAGTGAGCCTCAAGGCAATTCAGGATGATATTTGGCCACTTTTTCAATTA
>Ga0307489_10000558_pt1 | contig 22792 bp, 17 predicted proteins | sample SB12metaG_FD_202247 | JGI IMG/M metagenome (GOLD analysis project Ga0307489, IMG submission 202247) | Sea-ice brine microbial communities from Beaufort Sea near Barrow, Alaska, United States - SB 1.2 | ecosystem: Environmental > Aquatic > Marine > Coastal | place: USA: Alaska | collected... | reverse complement strand
ATTTTCCTTTTGCCGCTATTATTGGGCAAGAAGAAATGAAATTAGCCTTGCAATTAAATGTGATTGATCCCAAAATTGGCGGAGTCATGATTATGGGCGACCGTGGAACAGGCAAATCAACTACGATTCGTGCCTTAGCAGACTTGTTACCCGATATTACCATTATTAAGAATGACCCTTTCAATACGGATCCAAAAGGATTACTCACAGAATACGAAACGGAAGAGATTAAAATCCCCATGGTCGAATTACCTCTAGGAGCCACAGAAGACCGGGTTTGTGGAACAATCAACTTAAAAGAAATCTTATCGGGTGGAAGTAGCACCTTTGAACCGGGTTTATTAGCACGTGCCAATCGGGGAATTCTTTATGTAGATGAAATTAATCTTTTAGATGATCATTTAGTTGATGTTCTTTTAGATTCCGCTGCCTCCGGTTGGAATACAGTGGAGCGTGAAGGAATTTCCATTAAGCACCCGGCAAAATTTATTTTAGTTGGATCGGGAAATCCAGAAGAAGGAGAATTACGTCCTCAGTTATTGGATCGATTTGGTATGCATGCAGAAATTCGAACAATTCGTGAACCAAATTTACGTGTCAAAATAGTGGAAGAACGAATTAGTTTTGATCAATCACCTGAGTCTTGGTTTGAAAAATATGAGTTGTCCCAATTAGACGTGCAGAGAGGTATTTCGGACGCCCAAAAATTATTAAGCGAAGTGACCATTCGAGATGAGTTTCAGTTAAAAATTTCACAAATCTGTAGTGAATTAGAAATTGAAGGATTACGTGGAGATATCGTTTCCACTCGTGCGGCGAAAGCGCTCACGGCTTTTGAAAAAAGAACAGAAGTGACACTCGAAGACATTCGAAAAACAATTACTTTATGTTTACGCCATCGACTTAGACGTGATCCAATGGAATCTATCAGTTCTGGAGATAAAATAGACGCCATTTTTGAGAGACTTTTCCTTGAGAAAGAGGTCTAAAAAGCACCACTAGCAAAAGAGTGAGCTCAGTAGGATTCGAACCTACATTAGAAACTTAGAAGGTTTCCGTCCTAATCCCTTAGACGATGAGCCCATAACAAAAGAGGAATCCTCTGACACTCTGATTTTTTCAGTGACATTCTGCTTGTCAGAGGATTCTCTCCCCCATTTGGTATAGGCGATACTGGGATTGAACCAGTGACGTTCTGCTTGTAAGGCAGACGCTCTACCGCTGAGCTAATCGCCTCTATTACTCATAATTATATTGTATATTTCTGGAAAACTCTACTTTTCCTTCGGAAACTGTTTCTAGCCCTCCTGAGTTCTCTTTCTTCTTATCAAAATGAAACAAAGTAGTTTCCTTTTGAGACAAAAAAAGAATTTAATAAGAAGATCTTTCCACATTCCAAGTATTTGATAAGACGTAGATGCCAATTTTTTCTATTTCGATCTCCTGGAGTCTTCCTCCAAATGCGGGCATCCCATTCTTCCCATTCGTGACTTGATAGACAACAGAATCCAAATTATCCATCCCATTCGCTTGTAACGTGTCATAGCGCAGATTCTTTTCCGGAATAATAATATTGTTTCCACCAATATGACAGACGCTACAATTCTTTCGAAACAAGATCTCTCCGGTGTCTAACTCTTTGGACTCCACTCGTTCTCTAAACGCGAAAAAAAGCAAAAAGTGAATAAAAAACAAACTAATTCTTTTCATCTGTAATTGACTACTCAAATAATTTCTAAAAATTTTGTGATAAAGAGAAAAAGGACTTTTCTCTTTATCACTTGACACAACCCAGAGAGATCAATTAGTCAATAGGGCGTAACTGAAGTGTCGGTTCTGTTTCACGGTTAATTCCTTTTTCGAATCCTGCCGCGGCTGCACGGGCACGTCCAGAATGCCACCAGTGTCCAACTAGTAAAAAGAAACCAAGAATATAATGTGAACATGTGAGCCATGAACGAGGAGAAACATAGTTGACTGAGTTAATCTCAGTTGCTACTCCACCAACGGAGTTTAATGACCCTAAAGGTGCATGTGTCATATACTCTGCGGCTCTACGTTCTTGCCATGGTTGAATATCATTTCTAATTTTGTTGATATCTAATCCATTCGGTCCACGTAATGGTTCTAACCAAGGAGATCTCATATCCCAGAAACGCATTGTCTCTCCACCAAAAATGATCTCTCCACTGGGCGAACGCATTAAATACTTTCCTAATCCGGTCGGTCCTTGAGCAGAAGCAACATTTGCTCCTAAACGTTGGTCACGAACTAAGAATGTGAAGGCCTGAGCTTGAGAAGCTTCTGGTCCCGTAGGTCCAAAGAATTCACTTGGGTATGCCGTATTGTTATACCAAACGAAAACAGAAGCGGTTAATCCCATGACCGATAAAGCAGCTAAACTATAAGATAAATAGGCTTCTCCTGACCAGACAAATGCTCTACGTGCCCATGCGAATGGTTTGGTCAAGATATGCCAAACGCCACCCGTGAAACATAAAACACCTACCCAAATGTGTCCGCCGACTAAATCTTCCATATTATTGATAGAAACAATCCATCCGTCTCCACCAAAGGGAGATTTGAAAACGTAACCAAAAATAACGAGTGGATTTAATGTCGGATTTTTGACTAAACGAACATCTCCTCCACCTGGGGCCCACGTATCATACACGCCACCAATATACATTGCCTTGATGACTAATAAGAAAGCTCCAATACCTAGTAAGCATAAGTGAATACCTAAGATTGTAGTCATTTTGTTCTTATCACGCCAATCATAACCAAATAGGGGAGCGTTTGTTTCTAATGTATCTGGTCCGAATAAAGAGTGATAAATTCCTCCAAACCCTAAAACCGCAGATGAAATTAAATGGAGAACACCCACTACGAAATAGGGATAGATATCCAGAATTTCTCCACCTGGTCCGACACCCCATCCTAATGTGGCTAAATGAGGTAAAAGGATGAAGCCTTGGTCATACAAAGGTTTTTCAGGAATAAAGTGAGAAACTTCAAAGAGTGTCATTGCTCCACACCAGAAAACCATTAATCCTGCGTGTGCAACATGGGCACCAAGAAGTTTTCCGGAAAGGTTAATTAATCGTGCATTTCCAGCCCACCATGCAAATCCGGTAGATTCAAGTGTTTTATTCGTCGTAATTTCTAAATCATCAAAGCGCGTTTCCACGTGGTAATACCTCCTCTGGGAATATATAATTTTCATGTGGTTGATCTTGTGCGGCCATCCACATACGGATTCCTTCGTTTAAAAGGATATTTTTTGTATAAAATGTTTCAAATTCTGGGTCTTCAGCTGCTCTTAACTCTTGTGAAATAAAATCGTAAGCTCTTAAGTTTAGCGCTAACCCAACAATTCCAACGGCACTGGCCCATAATCCTGTGACAGGAACAAATAACATAAAAAAGTGTAACCAACGTTTATTTGAAAATGCGACTCCAAAAATCTGTGACCAGAAACGATTCGCAGTTACCATTGAATAAGTCTCTTCCGATTGGGTTGGCGTAAAAGCACGGAACGTGTTTGCAGCATCCCCATCTTCGAATAATGTATTTTCTACAGTTGCTCCATGGATTGCACATAAAAGAGCTCCTCCTAGAATTCCCGCAACTCCCATCATATGGAAGGGATTTAATGTCCAGTTATGGAAACCTTGTAAAAATAAAAGGAAACGGAAAATTGCTGCGACTCCGAAACTGGGAGCAAAAAACCAGCTGGCTTGTCCTAATGGATAAAGTAAGAAAACAGAAACGAAAACAGCGATAGGGCCAGAGAATGCTAAAGCATTATATGGACGAATCCCGACTAATCGAGCAATTTCAAATTGGCGTAAACAAAAACCAATTAAACCAAAAGCTCCATGTAGAGCAATAAATGCCCAAAGACCACCAATTTTAAACCATAATGTTAAGTTTCCTTGCGCTTCTGGTCCCCATAAGAGTAAAAGGGAGTGTCCCATACTATTTGCAGGGGAAGAAACTGCAGCGGTTAAGAAGTTACATCCTTCTAAAAAAGAGCTCGCTAATCCATGTGTATACCACGATGTGACGAATGTGATCCCTGTTAACCATCCTCCGAGTGCTAAATACGCACATGGGAATAGAAGTAATCCTGACCACCCGACGAAAACGAAACGATCTCGTTTTAGCCAATCATCAACTAGAGAAAAAATTCCAGGCGTTTTAGGCTGGACTTGTCCGATTGTAATTGTCATGTTAAAAAAATGAGTTTTGAAATAATGTATATATATAATGTCAGTTGAATGGAATAGTATTTCATTAGCCAAAGCCTATCTCAAATATCCGAAAAAACGGAGAGTGTATTCTTCTTTGCAAGTAGATTATTCTTTTCTTTTTTGGAGTCTATTCATTCCTCAATCTGTCTCCCTTCCTATATTATAGTCTGTTTCTCTCTTTGTCTACCAAAAACTCTCCCTAGCATAGGAGAGATTACTTCTATCTTCTACTGAGTATTGTACATCACGAATAGAGAAACAGAAAATGTAGTCTGGCTCATTTTCTTTTTCCTAGGAGATGCTTTTTACGATCAAATAGAGGAGTTTAAAACGTCTTTGTACTAAATCGTAATGATTGAGCGTATTTTAGTACCCCCTTGACAAGTCCGGAAAAGTAGTAGTATAATTGAACACAGTGAATAGATCTAAACCAACAAACAGTGATCAATGAACAAACCAACAAACAGTGATTCCATGCGTCTTCCCTACGAGAGTTTTCTGATTTTCACACACTTCGTATCCAACTGGAAAAAAGAAGATTGATACGGTCGAGTGAGAGAAGGATTCTGAACAACGAACAAAATAACTGACTTGTGAAACAGACAATCAAAGCAGTTCGAGTCTACAGTGGATCTACTTTTCTAAAGTTATTTTTTGTCCGAACTTCTGTACGAAAGAAATCATAAGGCGTGAAAGGAAGAGAAATCCCTGACAGATTTTTGTTTTGACAATTGAATTTCGACGTCTCGTCGACCCCTCTTCATTCATCTTGTCAAAAGGCGATCCCCTTCTTCTACCGGCAATCTTTTTTTTTCATTTGGGCGTGTATAGATTTTGTCCTTCAAATTTTGAAACAGAATTCATCGGGCGAATTTTTTATTCTTTTTGGATCTCTCGCAAATTTTGAAATAGACATCGGAAGAGCTGAATGAGAAACTCCTTGTATTCATTTTTATCCAACAAAAGGAGTCTATCCAAAATTTCGTTCCAAAAACCCCTTTCTCTTCTGGACCTTTTTTTTCGCGGGTTTGAAGAGGACTCTTTTCCTTTTTTTACGTTCTCTCAATTGGTTTGTCCTTCTCTGAAATTACTTCCTCGGGAATTAACACTCTCTTGGCTCCTACTCGTATATTTCCTCGTTTGAAGGCGTCACAGTTTGCTCGACGACATTTTTCTACTCCGGGGATAATGTGGCTATCTGATTCATAGACTTTCTACTCCATTTATCCAAACGAGTAAAAGGAGGGTAAAAAAACGTATATCACTACGGGTACTGACAGCTCCGCTTTTATCTCTGATTCGTGGTGCACTCTTTTTTTGATTCAAATTAATGAAAACAAAGAATTCTAACTACAGCTGTGTCCTTCATCTTTTTTTGGAAAGGAGGAACTGAGAGAGACCTTTTTTGAAGAGAGAGTAAAAAAAAGAGGCCGAAAGATCCGTTTCTGAGACGATTCTAGTTTCTTTACTTGGAGTTGTTAATTCACAGTCAAAACTTTGACATGTACATATGTCACCACACTTTTTTTTTTGCGCGGAAAAGAGAATTCATGCTTTTTAGGAAATAAGGCAATACTCTTCTAGGGTTTGCGCTTTCAAAAAATACGTACTTATCAATTAAGAGTCGAGGAATAAGTTCTTGTTTCGTATTCGCAAGTGGATTCTACTTCTTCTGATTGTTCATTTCATGTAGGTAATCTTTTTCATTCTTTTCCAAAAAGTTTCGGGTCTCCGGCGAAACGATTGAAAATTGTCTCAAAAAGGTTTTTGTTCTTTCCTATTTCTTCCTCCCTATTTATTTTCGTTTGTGTTATTTTTACTATCCACTCTTAATTTCGCTTTCTTGATGCTTATAGTCTAAATTCCCTTCTTTTCCTTTTGAGCCATCTTTCTGATTGCCTCTTTCTTCGTTTCTTATCTTTTATTTTATTTATACCTTTCTCCTTTTTTTAGCCTTCGGTACTCTTTTTTTTTTCGCTTTGTTTGTCTCTTGACAGAATACTTTCCCTATGACTATAATATGCTTTGTTTGTAAATGATTCTACTTTTTAAAAAAGTAATTTCAATTCCTTGGATTGATTTTTCAAAGAGACAATAAGTATTGGATAGTATTACAAATTAACTGAAGTTAATTTAATTTTAAGAGTTTGATCCTAGCTCAGGATGAACGCTAGCGGTATGCTTAACACATGCAAGTCGTACGGAGGAGAAATCCTTAGTGGCGAACGGGTGAGTAACGCGTGAGAATTTGCCTTTAGGAAGAGGATAACAGATAGAAATATTTGCTAAAACTCTATATGCCGATTCGGTGAAAAAAGCAATTTGCCTAAAGAGAAGCTCGCGTCTGATTAGCTAGTTGGTAAGGTAAAGGCTTACCAAGGCGACGATCAGTAGCTGGTCTGAGAGGATGATCAGCCACACTGGAACTGAGACACGGTCCAGACTCCTACGGGAGGCAGCAGTGAGGAATTTTCTGCAATGGGCGAAAGCCTGACAGAGCAATACCGCGTGAGGGATGAAGGCCTATGGGTTGTAAACCTCTTTTCTCAAGGAGGAAGATCTGACGTTACTTGAGGAATAAGCATCGGCTAACCCTGTGCCAGCAGCCGCGGTAATACAGGGGATGCAAGTGTTATCCGGAATTATTGGGCGTAAAGCGTCTGTAGGTTGACCATTAAGTCTTTTGTTAAATTTCTGGGCTCAACCCGGAACCTGCAAAAGAAACTATTGGTCTTGAGTCTGGTAGGGGTAAAGGGAATTTCCAGTGGAGCGGTGAAATGCGTAGAGATTGGAAAGAACACCAACAGCGAAGGCACTTTACTGGGCCATGACTGACACTGAGAGACGAAAGCTGGGGGAGCGAACGGGATTAGATACCCCGGTAGTCCTAGCTGTAAACGATGGATACTAGATATTGTGTATTGTAAATGATAGACAGTGTCGTAGCTAACGCGTTAAGTATCCCGCCTGGGAAGTACGCTCGCAAGGGTGAAACTCAAAGGAATTGACGGGGGCCCGCACAAGCGGTGGAGCATGTGGTTTAATTCGATGCAACGCGAAGAACCTTACCAGGACTTGACATGAAGAGAAGTTTTCAGAAATGGGAATGTGCTACGGCCTCTTACACAGGTGGTGCATGGCTGTCGTCAGCTCGTGTCGTGAGATGTTGGGTTAAGTCCCGCAACGAGCGCAACCCTTGTCTTTAGTTAGTATTCTAAAGAGACTGCCGATCATAAATCGGAGGAAGGTGAGGATGACGTCAAGTCATCATGCCCCTTACGTCCTGGGCTACACACGTGCTACAATGGGTATGACAAAAAGTTGCCAGTTTGCGAAAACGAGCCAATCTCTAAACATGCCCTTAGTTCAGATTGCAGGCTGCAACTCGCCTGCATGAAGGTGGAATCGCTAGTAATCGCAGGTCAGCTATACTGCGGTGAATCCGTTCCCGGGCCTTGTACACACCGCCCGTCACACCATGGGAGCTGGTTATACCCGAAGCTATTATCTTAACCCGTGAGGGAGGGAAGTATCTAAGGTAGAATTGGTGACTGGGGTGAAGTCGTAACAAGGTAGCCCTACTGGAAGGTGGGGCTGGATTACCTCCTATAAAAAAGAAAAAGTAGTAAAAAAGGGCTATTAGCTCAGTTGGTTAGAGTGCACCCCTGATAAGGGTGAGGTCCCTGGTTCAAATCTAGGATGGCCCATGCTCATAGATTTTTGAATCTAAGAGTTCGATGGGGGTATAGCTCAGTTGGTAGAGCGCTGCCTTTGCAAGGCAGATGTCAGCGGTTCGAGTCCGCTTACCTCCACAAAGTTTTAAAATGCTTAGAAAATTAAGAGCTTGTGAGGGATCCCTTGGTATCCAGAAGCGATGAAGGACGTGGCTACCGGCGAAACGCTTCGGGGAGTTGGAAGTAAGCTTTGATCCGGAGGTCTCCGAATGAGGAAACTCTACATCTTATGACTGAATTTATAGGTCACAAAGAGCAAACCCAGGGAACTGAAACATCTTAGTACCTGGAGGAAAAGAAAGTAAAAACGATTCCCTTAGTAGTGGCGAACGAACTGGGAACAGCCTAAACTTTTCAATTTTATTGGAAAGGGTTGTGGGGTAGAAAAAAGTGAGCTCGGTAAAGTCTTTTGAGACTCTATATGAAATTAGGTGAATTAGCTGGAAAGCTATACCATAGAAAGTGATAGTCTTGTAGCCGAAAATTTCTTTCAAATTATCTATTCCCAAGTAGCATGGGGCACGTGGAATCCCGTGTGAATCTGCGAGGACCACCTCGTAAGGCTAAATATTCCTGGATGTCCGATAGTGAAATAGTACCGCGAGGGAAAGGTGAAAAGAACCCCGGGAGGGGAGTGAAATAGAACGTGAAATTGCAAGCTTACAAACAGAAGGAGAACGACTTAGCGTTTCACTTCGTGCCTGTTGAAGAATGTTCCGGCGACTTATTGTTAGTGGCAGGTTAAGATAGAGATATCGGAGCCAGAGTGAAAGCGAGCTTGAATAGAGCGTGAGTCACTAGTAATAGACCCGAACCCGCTTGATCTAACCATGGCCAGGATGAAACTTAGGTAATACTAATTGGAGGTCCGAACCGACTAATGTTGAAAAATTAGCGGATGAGTTGTGGTTAGGGGTGAAATGCCAATCGAAAGCGGAGCTAGCTGGTTCTCCCCGAAATGTATTTAGGTGCAGCGGTTGATGTTTCAGCGTAGGGGTAAAGCACTGTTTCGGTGCGGGCTGGTAATTCGGTACCAAATCGAGGCAAACTCTGAATACTACGTGTACAGTCAACCAGTAAGACTACGAGGGATAAGCTTCGTTGTCAAGAGGGAAACAGCCCAGATCACCAGCTAAGGCCCCTAAATGATTGCTCAGTGATAAAGGTGGTGGAAAGGCTGTAACAACCAGGAGGTTTGCTTAGAAGCAGCAATCCTTTAAAAAGTGCGTAATAGCTTACTGGTCTAGCAGTTCTGCGCCGAAAATTTACGGGACTAAGTAATCTGCCGAAGCTGTGAGATATATTTATATATCGGTAGGGGAGCGTTCCATTGTAGGATGAAGTTCCAGCGAAAGCGGGTATGGACGAAATGGAAGTGAGAATGTCGGATTGAGTAGCGAAAACATTGGTGAGAATCCAATGCTCCGAAACCCTAAGGTTTCCTCCGCAAGGTTCGTCCACGGAGGGTTAGTCAGGTCCTAAGGTGAGGCTGAGAAGCGTAATCGATGGATAACAGGTTAATATTCCTGTACTGATTCTTACTGGTATCGAGGGACGAAGAAGGCTAGGTTAGCCGGATATTGGTTACCGGTTCAAGTAGTCGAGGTGTTGAGAAATAGAGAAAATATTTTGAGCCGAGCTACGAGTACAAGATTTTAAAAATCAAAGTAATTGACGTCATACTTCCAAGAAAAGCTCGCAATGCCATAAGTAGGAATTACCTGTACCCGAAACCGACACAGGTAGGGAGGTAGAGAATACCAAGGAGCGCGGGAGAACTCCCCTTAAGGAACTCGGCAAAATAGCTCTGTAACTTCGGAAAAAAGAGTGCCCTATGGGCTGCAATATCAAGTTCCAAGCAACTGTTTAGCAAAAACACAGGTCTCCGCTAAGTTGTAAAACGACGTATGGGGGCTGACGCCTGCCCAGTGCCGGAAGGTTAAAGAAGTTGGTTAGTCTTCGGGCAAAGCTGATAACTGAAGCCCCGGTGAACGGCGGCCGTAACTATAACGGTCCTAAGGTAGCGAAATTCCTTGTCGGGTAAGTTCCGACCCGCACGAATGGCGTAATGATTTGGAAGCTGTCTCGAGGGGGGACTCGGCGAAATAGAACTGTCTGTGAAGATGCGGACTACCTGCGCCAGGACAGTAAGACCCTATGAAGCTTTACTGTATCCTGAAATTGAATCTCGATTCTATATGCGCAGCATAGGTGGGAGACTTTGAGTCTATTCTTGCGGGAATAGAGGAGTCATTAGTGAGATACCACTCTTATATCATTGATATTCTAACTTCATACCGTGAGCCGGTTGAAAGACAGTTTCAGGTGGGCAGTTTGACTGGGGCGGTCGCCTCCTAAAAGGTAACGGAGGCGTACAAAGGTTTCCTCAGATCGTGCAGAAATCGATCTTCGAGTGCAAAGGCAAAAGGAAGCTTGACTGTGAGACCAACAAGTCGAGCAGGGACGAAAGTCGGTCTTAGTGATCTGACGCTGCTGTGTGGAAAGGGCGTCACTCAACGGATAAAAGTTACTCTAGGGATAACAGGCTGATCTCCCCCAAGAGTTCCTATCGACGGGGAGGTTTGGCACCTCGATGTCGGCTCATCGCATCCTGGGGCGGTAGTACGTCCCAAGGGTTGGGCTGTTCGCCCATTAAAGCGGTACGTGAGCTGGGTTCAGAACGTCGCGAGACAGTTCGGTCCATATCCGGCGTGGGCGTTGGAGTATTGAGAGTGACCTTTCTCTAGTACGAGAGGACCGAGAAAGATATACCTCTGGTGTACCAGTTATCGTGCCATCGGTAGACGCTGGGTAGCTATGTATAGTAGGATAACCGCTGAAAGCATCTAAGTGGGAAGCCGTCCTCAAGATGAGTACTCTTAGGTTGCGGCAAGACTAGCCGTCTGATAGGGATCCGGTGTACGTGCAGTAATGTATTCAGCCTAGATCTACTAAAAACCATATTTTTAAGCATCATTTAGTTAAACACTTTTAATTTCGGTATTTATAGCACAGTGGTACCACGCCATTCCATCCCGAACATGGCTGTGAAACGCTGTTGCGGCGACAATACTTAAGGGGTTGCCCTTCGGGAAGATAGCACAATGTCGGAATTTATTTTTTCTTCTTGAAAGGTGTTGACATACTCCTTTCTTCTGTCACGAGAGTGTCTATCGACTTCTGATTCGCTTAGGGGAATCTACTTTCTCTCAGGAAGTAGAGGTCTCCGTGGTGACTCTTTAGAAGAATGTAAATGAAATCCGTGAAAAAGTCTTGTGGCTCTTCAGAGGAGACTATTTTTCGTTGTAGGATTCGTTTTTGAAGAAGCTAGTCTTGTACCTAACTATAGAGTAGATGATTTAGAAATCTCTCTATTGCTGATTTTATTTATTTTTAAAAAGTTTCAAGACCTGCTTGAGTATTCTGGACAGCCTTTGAGTGAGGGGTCAACAAAAATTTAGTCTCTTCATGCCATTGTCCTTTTCTGCTCCTGTCGGTTTTGAAGGTAAACAAAGCGTTTACAGAAAAAGATTTCCAAAGTCCAGTAGGCAAATTTATCCAAAAGAGAACTCGGTGTGCACCTTTTTTTTTTTTCGGACGACTCGGGTAGTTTATCTCTTGCTTTTCAGAGAGAGTTCATCCAGAATACGCCTGTGCTGAATGCAGGAGAGCTTTAACGTCTTGATTCTCGATCAAAATATGTAGTCTCTGTTTCAGAAGTTACTCACGCTGTTTGAGCGTGTTTTTATTCATTGAAAAACAATGAATTGTCTTCCAGCTCCTCTATTTGGAAAATTTCACAACGATTGTGTGCTTTTTTCCCCCAATAATACTAGTCTCGTTCACGTGTAGTTCATAAATGCAAATCTAAATTCGACAATCACAATTGAAACGACTCGCCTGTGAGTAGATGTGTCCATAAAAAAATGAGTTACGTTTCCTAGGCTCTCGTAGGTTCACTTTTCTTTCCTTTTCAATACCACGTATAATACCTGGATAAGGTAAGTATCTATATATTAATATTTTATTAGGAGAGAAGAGTATGAGTCACACAGTTAAAATTTACGATACTTGTATTGGATGCACGCAATGCGTTCGTGCATGTCCAACGGATGTTTTAGAAATGGTCATTTGGGAAGACTGTCGGGCAGGTCAAATTGCTTCGGCGCCAAGAACAGAAGATTGTGTGGGTTGTAAACGATGCGAATCTGCATGTCCCACAGACTTTTTAAGTATTCGCGTTTATTTAGGTGGCGAAACAACCCGTAGCATGGGATTGGCTTATTAGGTTGTCTTCCCAGATTTGTATTTTAAGTTTCGGCTTAAAATACAAAGTTCATTTTTGATTATTTCTGCTTTGAAAAAGGATCCAGTTTGTTACCCGAAGGGTAGTGGAAGAAAGATTGTTCCACTATACTAATACTTACATCTATAAATAAATGTTTCAACTTTAAGTTTTATATCATGAAAATTCTTTTTTTTAATGATTATCAATTACCTATCTTCGCTTGTTTTTTCCTCTTTTTTGCCATGGTAGGCTATTGGGTTAGTTTAGCATTTCCAAAAAATCGTTTCGTTTTTACCTTGAGTACAGGACTCGTCTTTCTGAGTAATCTGTTATTTTTTAGCACGCTTCTTGGTCGTTGGATTGGAGAAGGATATTTTCCGCTAAGCAATTTATATGAATCGCTTATTTTTTTAAGCTGGGGCATTTCGACGATGCACTTATTTATTGAATACAAGACAAAAAGTCGTTTAATTGGTTCTATTGCTACGCCCATCTTATTTTTTATTTCTGGCTTTGCGAGTTTAACCTTACCCACAGATATGCAGAAAGCGTTGCCGTTAGTGCCTTCCTTACAATCTAATTGGTTGATGATGCATGTGAGCATGATGATGGTGAGTTATGCAACTTTAATTCTTGGGTCCTTACTTTCTATTTTATACTTAGCTTTTAATTTTTTCATCTTGAAAACGAAAACAAGTGTTCTGTCCACAGTGGATGTCTCTTCGTCGGTGGAACTCACTTCTACAGTTCGATCAAAGGTGGAATATTCCAAAATTTCGCTCTTACAAACCTTAGATACGTGGAGTTATCGAATCATCGGGTTAGGCTTTCCTTTTTTAACGATCGGGATTATCTCCGGTGCCGTTTGGGCAAATGAAGCGTGGGGATCCTATTGGAGTTGGGATCCGAAAGAAACTTGGGCCCTAATTACGTGGTTAGTTTTTGCTATTTATTTACATTCCCGTTTATTAAAGGGTTGGCAAGGGGAAAAAGCGGCTTTAGTCGGGTCCGGTGGCTTTTTCTTGATTTGGATTTGTTATTTAGGCGTTAATTTTTTAGGCAAGGGCTTACATAGTTACGGGTGGGTTTTAAACTGATTCTTCGCTTTTTCCCAGGGAGAAAAAGTCTCCCTGGATTTGTTTCTCCCTTCTCTTAATTTTCTAGGTTGGGATTTCATTTTAAAAAAATCAGTAGTAGTTACTTTACTTGGAAGAGGGGACGAAATATGACAGCAACATTAGAAAGATATGAAAGCCAAAACATCTGGGAACGTTTTTGTTCTTGGATTACAAGTTTAGATAATCGTTTATACATCGGATGGTTCGGTGTTGTAATGATTCCTACACTTTTAACTGCTACAACTTGCTTTATTATTGCATTTATTGCGGCACCGCCTGTTGATATCGACGGTATCCGTGAACCAGTAGCTGGTTCTTTAATGTATGGAAATAACATCATTACTGGTGCTGTTATTCCAAGCTCAAACGCAATTGGTATTCACTTCTACCCAATCTGGGAAGCAGCATCTGTAGACGAATGGTTATATAACGGTGGTCCTTACCAATTAGTTGTATTACATTTCTTAACTGGTGTAGCTTGCTATTTAGGTCGTGAGTGGGAACTAAGTTTCCGTCTTGGTATGCGTCCTTGGATTTTCGTTGCATTCTCTGCTCCTGTAGCAGCTGCAACTGCAGTATTCTTAATTTACCCAATCGGTCAAGGAAGCTTCTCTGATGGTATGCCTTTAGGTATTTCTGGAACATTCAACTTCATGTTAGTATTCCAAGCTGAGCACAACATCTTAATGCACCCATTCCACATGGCTGGTGTAGCTGGAGTATTTGGTGGATCTTTATTCTCTGCAATGCATGGTTCTTTAGTAACTTCATCTTTAATCCGTGAAACTTCAGAGAACGAATCTGCTAACTACGGTTACAAATTTGGACAAGAAGAAGAGACGTACAACATCGTAGCTGCTCATGGTTACTTTGGTCGTTTAATTTTCCAATACGCAAGTTTTAACAACTCTCGTTCATTACACTTCTTCTTAGCTGCATGGCCAGTAATCGGTATTTGGTTAACTGCTTTAGGAATTAGTACAATGGCATTCAACTTAAACGGATTCAACTTCAACCAATCAATCGTTGACAGCCAAGGTCGTGTGATCAACACTTGGGCTGATATCGTGAACCGTGCGAACTTAGGTATGGAAGTAATGCACGAACGTAACGCGCACAACTTCCCTCTTGATTTAGCTGTGACTGCTCCAGTAATCGTTGGATAGTTTCGAAAGAATAGCTAAAAGGAATTCATTTCTTTTAGCTATCAATTTTATTCTACTTATTTAAATAAAATTTTTATTATACGGGTTTCGCTATTGATGCTCTTGCAGAATCAGTCATAGAAATTATTCACACAGTCCCTCTTTTAGGTAATAGCTTGTTGTGTGTCTATAGTTATTGTACTGCAGATCGTACCCTCCTTAATGGGTACTGTTCTCAAAACTCGCTTTCAACGTTTTTCTTTGGTGCAAGTATCGTATGCGGTACCACGGGAGTTCTATCTTCGGGTACAGCTATACTCCCATCATGTGGAGTCATACCTATGGCATCATATTTCGGTGCTAAAGCGTTTAATCGTTTGGGTAAGTACACATTATGGATGGGAAATGTGACAAATGGTAACATTACAAACGTGACCGAAATTGTTGATCTAATGAATTCAGAGGAGGTGATAAGTGAATTCCTCTTTTCTACTTTGAACGCGTGAAATAGGGACTCAAACATAAAAAGTCCTCTTCTTTAAATATAAAATACTTCTTCTAAGCCTCTTTATTAGGCTAGTAATCCATTAAAACTGGAGTTTACTACTAAACTTAGCTTAAACCGCTTCTACAAGGGATTTAATCTCTCTATTATCTGAGGGAATTCATCTTTGGTTATCGCGTATTATATAGATGAGTAATCTATTGGCTCTTCGTTGTCTTAATTTTGTGCTGCATTTTGGTGTAAATATTCCCATTAGAATAATCTTTTTTATTCTATTGGCAATATTTGTTTATTCTATCTCATTTATTTTTTGTGTATTTGTATTTTCGATATAACGTATTAGATTTTCAAACTCAATTTCTAGTTGGATTTTTCCTCGGTTTGTCATTCCTCCAACCCAAGAGTTTTTCGCCTGATTAAAGATCCATATCTGTGTGTAAGGCAAGTAACTCAGAGATGTTGTTATCATCAGTAGTCCAAACCCAAGGTAGATGATTCCAATGCTTGGATCATATTTAATTAATAAACCAGTTGACGGTAAAACATCAACAATTGTAGTGTTTTGATCAATCTGATCCCCAATGTTTTGTAGAGATAAAAAAGTTCCTTTTTCGTCATATAATAAAAAAACGTTCTGTAATTGGTCAAAAATTACTGTATAATTCTGCCTTTTCGTTTCGATCCAAGTGATCCAGCTTTTGGTATCTTTTTTGAGAGGAAATAATGGGAATTCATATATTTTTTTCTCGTTTAATTTGTTGACACGAATACCTAGTAAATTCCAATCACTTTGGTATAGATCAACATTTTTATACCGTAGTGGATTATTCACGGAGATGGTTTGTTCTGTAATCTCATTTCCGTAATTATCCAGAACGGATAAATTTGAATAGAACTGATGAATTTTGTTACTTTCATACTCCACCCAAAAATCATTCACCCGAATCGTTAAATTTGGTAAAGAGGTTAACCATCCCACTTTGATTGGATTTTGAATATGAAACAATTCTCCTTTCGGTAAAATTTCTTGTGCCTTAAAATTCTGAAAAGCTCCAATGGATCCGCCTAGTAGAATAGTAATCAGACTTAAGTGAACCAAAATCGGACTAATACGACCGATTAATCCACGGTATCCATAAATCAGGTTTTTATTTTGATATAAATAAAAATTCATTTTTTGTAACTTCAGAAGAATCATTTCTTTGACATAAAAGATATTCTGAATTCTGACAAAAAAGGGAAGATTTTGAAACGACTTTTTTTGCTTCTTAAAGAGGTAATCTTTGGAATTCAGGAACAAAGGAAATTGTCGAGTAATAGTACAACTTACTAAACAAATGCCTAAAATAATTAAAAGAGATAGGAACCACCAAGCGCGATAAATATGATCAAATTCAAAAATTGTAATAAGTTTCCAATTGATAAATCCATAAATCGGTTTTTCTAAGCTATATGTCTCTTGATAAAAGGCAAGTGTTTCCTCTTGTTCAATGACGGATCCTAATGAACTTGCACTTGCAATTAAGATTAATATAAATATGGCAAACTTTAAATCAGTAAAAATTTTTAATCCTTTCATTTTTCGTTTTTTAATTTGATTCTTCATTGGAAACTTGACTTTCTTAGTTTCCAATTGCCAGTTTCCAACGTCCTCTGCGTCTTCTCTTTTTTAGAATTTTCCGCCCACTTTTGGTTGCAGTTCGTGCTAGGAATCCTGAAGTATTTAGGACTTTTCTACGTCGTCCATTTAATGTGTGTTTTGACATATTTTAATATATATTAATAATTTATTGGATTATTTAGAAAGTAGTATAGCATAGACGAACGAATTTGTTCGAACATTAGTTTAAAAGATTGAAACGCCTCCATATTATACTCAATTAATGGGTTCTGCTGTCCATAGGAACGCCAACTAATTGTCTCTCGAATATAATTCATACGATCTAAATGCTCTGTCCAATAAAAATCAATAATGGACAATAAGATAGTCGATCGGGTATTTTTAAGGAACCCTAATTGGTAAAAATTGGAGTGCGCAAAGCGTAAATCTTGGCTAATCCAAATTTCTTCATACGCTTGTCTATTGTCCTGTTTCTTCTTTTCTTTTTCATATTTGGAGTAGGAATCAAATAATTTCTCAAACTCAGTTTGCGCGAAAAGTGCATTCCGACGTTCTTCTTCATCGAGATACGTTTCAGTATAGCGTAAGAATAATTCTTCATATATATTTTTAAAAATTAATTCTGTTCTTCCTTGAAAAAGTTGTTTCCTTTGGGCGTTTAAAATATTATCATATTGAAAAACATTTTTCCTTAAATCATAGTTATATAATTCTACTTTTTTCTGAGCACCTTCTAAAGTATTCGTTAAAAGATTTGACTCTAAAGGAGTGTTTTCATCTTCAATTAAATAGGTTACCCATTTTTTGATACTGTCTCCGCCAAAAATTTTAATTAATTCGTCTTCTAATGAAACAAAAAATTGAGAAATTCCTGGATCTCCTTGTCTTCCAGCTCTTCCACGTAATTGATTATCAATCCGGCGCGTTTCGTGGCGTTCGGTTCCTAAGACGAATAATCCTCCCAACTTTTTTATTTTGTCATTTTCCTCTTTCCAGTTCGTTAAAATTCGTTGAGAGACAGACTCATAAAGTGTTCGTAATTCTATCTGACATTCTTCTACAGAATATGGGAGTGCTTTAATTTCTTTTTCAAGTTGTTTGAAGCCTTGTTTTTGTGAGTATGCTTGACGAATCTTTTGAATTTTATCGATAGAGCTAAAAGTAGTAATTTGGCGCTCTTTTTCTTCGATTATCATTTCCCAAAGGAGTTGTTTTGTTTCAAAGGTCGGATTTCCTCCTAAAATAATGTCCGTTCCACGGCCTGCCATATTTGTCGCAATAGTGACAGCGGATCGTTTTCCAGCTTGGGCAACAATTTCACTTTCTCTTGTGACATTTTCTGGTTTCGCATTTAACACTTGATGTGGAATCTGTGAAATTTTAAACAAATCAGATAAAAACTCTGATTTTTCAATATTTGCTGTTCCAATTAAAATTGGTTGACCTTTTTCAAAGCATTCTTTTGATTGATTCAAAACAGCCTTCCATTTGGCGAATTCATTTTGATATACTAAATCTGCTAAATCTTGTCGAATTAACGGTTTGACTGTGGGTAAAACAATGACGTCAAGATCATAAATATCCTTAAACTCTTTTTCTGTTGTTTTTGCAGTTCCGGTCATTCCCGCTAATGTTGGGTAGAGTGTGAAGAAGTTTTGATAAGTAATGGCACTTTTTGTTTTTGTTCCACCTCCAATTTCGACTCCCTCTTGAATTTCTACGGCTTCATGAAGACCCATACTCCATCGTCTGTCTTCCATGATGCGGCCTGTAAATTCGTCTACGATTACAATTCTATTATTTAGAATGATGTAATCTTTATTTAATTTAAAGAAATATTTTGCTTTTAACGCATTTAAAATCTCTAAAATCCAGGGATCATCAGGATCGTAAAGCGTTTTCTTACCTAATCTAGCTTTTGCCTCTTGATATCCTATTTCCGTCAAATTGATGTCTTTTCGTTTCTCATCTAACTGAAAGTGTATTTTTTCTTCTAAAATATTTGCGACTGCTTTTGCTAGATATAATTTATTTAAATTTTCTGTTCCTTTAAAAGTTGATAATATTAATGGAGTACGTGATTCATCGATTAGAACGGAATCAATTTCGTCAATTAAACAAAAATGAAAAGGACGTTGAACAATTTCATTCAAATTATATGCTGAGCTATCCCTTAAGTAATCAAATACCACTTCTGAATTTGTCACGTAAGTAATATCTGCTTGATAACTTTTTTGTTTTTGCGCTGTTTGATCTTCGCTTTTGATTAGTCCAACACTTAAGCCAAGTTTAGTGTAGACTTTGCCCATCCATTTTTGATCCCGTTCTGCAAGATAATCATTGACTGTTACTACATGCACTCCTTTCTTTGTCAAAGCATTGAGGGCGACTGGAAGTGTGGAAACTAAAGTTTTTCCTTCACCTGTTTTCATTTCCACGATTTTACCTTGATGTAAAAGTAATCCAGCTAAGAGTTGTGTATCAAAGTGTCTTAATCCAATTGTTCGAAATGAGGCTTCTTGTATTAACGGAAACCATTTTGTGATTAAGTCTTCTAGCGGCTCTTGACTTGCGCGTTTTTTAATTTCATCAATTTTTAAGGCAAATTCCTCGTCACTTTTTTGACTTAATTGATTTGCTTCTAATTTTATTTCATAAATTAGTTCTTTCATCTTTTTCTTTGGTAAAATTTCTTTAGATAGGTGCAACTAACTTCGCTTTTTATTTTCTTCCTTGAGTATTTTAATTTTCTCTAAGTTATTTCGTAGAAAAGCATTTAAAAGTCTATTTTTATATAATATATTGTAGTAATCCTGTTAGTCTTTCGCCTAGTATTATAGATATACTATTCTTTTTTTACAAATTCTTATATTTTCAATTGTATGACTAGTGATAATCCTGAAAACATCCCAATCTTGCCACGTTTCATTCAAAGAGTCAAACGTCTTTTTAGATGGTGCCGACGAAAAGTGAAACGGTTTCTGAAAAACAAACGTAGAAATACAGACATTAGAAATAGACACATTATTCAAAGAATTCAACTCACATTTATTTATTTTTTTGCCATTGTAGTTTTATCCTATAACACAATAGGCTACCTAGGAGAATTTCCTTTAATCTTTGAGTATTTTCCGGGTTGGAAGGCTGTTTTAAGGAATCCGATTATGGGAATGCTCAACAGTCAGGAGATAGCGTTTTCCTTTTGTTTTGTTCTGATTCAACTTTTAAATAATCGTTCACGTTACGCCTTTACTACCTTGTTGAAGTATAATATTATGCTCATCTTTCTACTTGAGATGTGCCAAAATACAATCGCCCTCTATTGTGATATGCTGGCGGGCGATGAAATGGAAATTATGTCGACTGCAAAAGAGTATGCAGCTTTTCCTCTTGTGAATTACTTTTATATTTTCTTTTATTTTTTTTGTCTCGCCATTTATATTTGGTGCTATGGAAGATCTTTCACTGGTCATTATCCAATTTTTACTGGACCTACTCGCGTGATTACGGATTCGGTTGCTATTTGGTTAAAACTGAAGCGTACTCAAAATAAAAAGTAGTTGGCATAATGGTTTCGTTTCTTCATTTTGAAGGATCTGGGGAAGGGGGGGTGAATAAATGGTCTAATAGACCGTTTATTCAACTGGAACCACATTTACAAAACCTGATTTTGTAAATTGAACTACGCCATCTGCTAAGGCAAACAACGTATGATCTCTACCACAGCCTACTTGAGTCCCTGGTTTAAATTTTGTTCCTCTTTGTCTGACAAGAATAAATCCATTTTTTACTTTTTCTGCGCCAAAACATTTGACGCCTAAGCGCTTCGATTGTGAATCGCGAGTATTTTTAGTACTACCCGCTCCCATTTTATGTGCCATTTTTGTTTCCCTTTCTTAACTTAAATTATCAATCTGAACGCGAGTATAAAGTGGCCTATGACCTCTAGTACGGGTATAATTCTTTTTTGGTTTCGTTTTGAGAACGGTAATTTTTTTTCCTTTGACTTGTTGAATAATTTTGGCTGGAACTTTACTTTCCAATAGGAAAGGTTTCCCTAGTTGAATCTGGTTTTCATTTCGAAATAATAAAATTTTATTTAAATAAATGAAATCCCCTACCTTACCGTTTTTAATAAAATCCACGTCATACCATTGACCTGGTTTGATCAAAAGCTGCTTTCCGGAAGTCTGAGCAATTGCATATTTCATAGTTTTGTTTTTCTTTTCTACTTTTTGATGGTATATTTCTTACATCAATTATAATCAATTCTAGACAACTTGCCAACTACATCCCTTCGTCTTTTCAGACAAAAGAAGGAGGGTTCTCGAATGCGGATGGAGAGACTCGAACTCTCATGAACATTTTCACTAGATTCTAAGTCTAGCGCGGCTACCAATTACGCCACATCCGCTCTCATTTGTACTCTCTGAAGTACCAAACATAATATAGTAAATAAACACTAGGAATGCAAACTCGAGTCGAATAAAAAAATCCTACTTTCTGTAGTTGGGGTTGTACTGAAGAAAAATCAGTGGTTTAAGTATACATAGCATCATCAGATTTAACACTATGGTAAAATATTATTTTATAGTAATGTTTCAGGTAGAAATGTTTTGCAGCGCAGTTTTAGAGGAAATATTGAGAGAGAGAACGACGTATTTTTTAGAGAGTAATAACAACACGATAAACTTTTGGATACTAGAGCAGCCGGCATTTTTTAACGATCTTATTTCTAAAGATCTGAAACTGGAAAAAACTGTGGGTAATACTAATTTCGGCAAAAAGTGGAGACGTGCAGAAGAGGTAGGAGACTTCGTTTACTACTCGGCTGTAATATCAACAAACAAATTATTTATAAATTGGCTGCGATTAAGACTCGGTTACTTTGATGAAATCACTCATATTACTTCCTTTGAAGATGCTTTGAATGAATCTACTTCCGACGGTATATACGGAGCATTTGATGAGTCAGAATTGAAGTCTTGTGGCCCTCTCACAGCGGGTATTTCTTCTATAGATCCTGCTCTCACTTCGTACTTGGTAGAATTGGTAGACAAGTCTATGGATATCTGGGAAATGAGGAATAATTTGGTTTCTTCAGGATGATCTAAAATACTTGAGTATTACTCAATTGAGAATAGCTTAGCACTTGTTTTTAGGCATGAAGTACGTGAATGGTCTAAAAAGTAGACTGTTCAAAAGGGGGAGAAAAGAAATTTCGGTAGCTCCTCAGGTAGGATTTGAACCTACGACCAATCGGTTAACAGCCGATTGCTCTACCGCTGAGCTACTGAGGAATTATTGTTGTGGCTTAAACCACAACAATCTAAGGCCTAAAAAAGGCTCAGAACTAAGGTTATGTAGATGGAATACTTTTTTTGATTAAGAAAAAAATATTGTAAATTGCCCATGAAGCTGCTATTAATACTGGAGCAAAAGTGAATATTAGTCTCATAATAAGTAGGTTTTGTCTTTCTTTTTACTAGTTTTTTATTATAATATGTAAATATATAGACTTTTATCGTCAAAAATTAATGGAAAGCTTTTCTTATCCTGCACTTGTCTTTTTAAAAAATGATCTTTATACTTGTTCTTAGACCATTTTGTTATAGTAAGTAAAAGAAAATTCTATTTTACTCTTGACTTTTTTAGAAATGTTTTTTATATTTACTTTGTTACAGTGAATATAAAGGCTTTTGAAACAGAGACTTTAGGAGAGAGAAAAAGCTGAAAAGAAAAAGCTAAGCAATCTTTCTGATATCGGCTTCATTAGTGACGCGGCTAAAAGCGGAAGTCATGTCTATTACTGATTATTTGTGCGACCTTTATAAGTCCTTGCGAAAGGTTCTAAAACATCTAGTATGTTGAAAGCTGCTAATCGTTATATTAATAGCATTAGTTGTTACTTTAGCACTTTATTAAACCAGTTCACGCGGATTATGATTAATAGCCATTTCTGCCAAAAGTGAACGTAAATTTAAACGGTCCGGAGAGCCTAAGAAGTAGATCAGTAACTCTAATAGTCCGGCACTTACGGCGCCTGTGAGATCACCGATTCTAAGAATTCCTTTGTACAATGTTTGGTCGATGAAAATTCGAACCTTTTTTAGGCCTTAGATTGT
>Ga0307489_10000557_pt1 | contig 22806 bp, 22 predicted proteins | sample SB12metaG_FD_202247 | JGI IMG/M metagenome (GOLD analysis project Ga0307489, IMG submission 202247) | Sea-ice brine microbial communities from Beaufort Sea near Barrow, Alaska, United States - SB 1.2 | ecosystem: Environmental > Aquatic > Marine > Coastal | place: USA: Alaska | collected... | reverse complement strand
GCCGGCGGAGGTGCCGGCGGCGGCGGCGGCGGCGGTGGCGGCGGCGGCGGCGGCGGTGGTGGCGGCGGCGGCGGCGGCGGCCGCACGGTGGACCACAGTGCGGCGGGGGCGGACGCACTGGACGTGGACGCGCTCTTCGGCGACATGTTCCATGCCTCCTTCACCGGGCTCGGGCTGGACGACGGTGACAGCTGGGGCGCGGGCGCGGGCGCGGCGCGGGTGCTGCAGCCCTCCTTCTCCGCGCCCGTCGGCGTCTACGCGCACGCGCCGCATCGGCGCGCGGGCAGCGGCGGGAGCGACGCGTACGCTCACGTGCTGGAGAAGCAGAGCAGCGTGGGGAACGACGCGTGGGGTCGCGGCGACGTCTGGGGCAGCGGCGGCGGCAACGCGGCGGGCGCGGCGTGCATCTCATTCGAGCACATGCCCGCCTCCTTCCAGCGGCAGCGCAGTGGCGGCTCGCTCAACCGCCCGGACTTTCAACATGCGCCGCTGCCTCCGCCGCCGCCGCAGCAGCAGTGGCAGCACCAATGGCCGCACCAGTGGTCGCAGCAGGGCGAGCCCGCGGTGTCGGACGCCAGCAACATCTGGACAACCAGCCGCATATGGAACTACTCCCCCTCCTGCATCCGAGGCGAGTGACCTGCTAACTTGTCATGGGACACGTGACAAGCGCCACGCGGCGCGGGTCACGCTGGAGGAGCGATGAACACACAGACATCACACAAAGAAGAAGACGCAGCACGACGGGACGCCCTCACATAAGGGAAGCCCTCACCCCATTTCCCCGATATTATACCAGAGCCCTGGTCCGCCTGAGTAACAAAATACGTTCTCAGGCGCGAGGGAACTACCGGTGGCCACCGCCTTTGCAACAAATGTACACACGGCGGGTACCCCACCCCAAGCAGCAAGGTTACTATGTTATCCACCCTCTCGGACGGGGCCCTCAGACTTGAATCACGGGAAATGTGTTATTTTTATTTTATGCAAGCCGCCAAGTACTATTAGCTCTCAGTAGCAATGAAAACTTGAAAACATCTTTTGTAAAACTGTTGCCTCGTCCGCGCTCGAGACCGGCTCACCGCGCTTCCGTTGTCTCGCCTCCACCGCCGGTCGCGGGACGACAGTGCCGCATGCGCGCTGCGCCTCCCAGAGTTGCGTCGCGTCCACACCGGTGAAATATGGACATCGTCCCATCCTCCGCCTCCCCTCGTCACCCAGGCCAGGCGGAGGGTATCTTAACGACAGCCACCATGTGAGATAGCGACAAGCATAACCCAATATCAAGTGCCCGCGGTAGTGAGGCCAAGGACCCAGGAATGCACCATTTTCCTCCCACACTACCGCAGTTTAGGGTTATCCGCCAGATTTCCGCGGGTTCAGGGTTTTATAGGTCCCTATGCCTAGCCTGCCGCTGCCGCTGCCGCTGCCGCTACCTTGCAACAGGTGCTGACGGCGGCGGCTCAAAGCACAACGCGCACGCGAGGCGCGTCGCCGACGGAACGTTCCCGTGACCATCGCGAGGGCGCGGCCTTGCCGCGCGGACATCCACCACCGGTCGCGCCTCACCCTCGTCTCCATCACCTGCGGGGTGCCGAGAGTGAGACGAGAAGTGTCGCAATGTCGTCGGACGAGGAGGATGAGAAGCAGTGCCTGTCGTGCGGGGCGTCGTACGACGGCATGAAGCGGTGCGGCAAGTGCAAGGCGGTCTACTTCTGCAACGCCACGTGCCAGCGCGAGGTGTGGAAGGAGCACTGCAAGCTGTGCGTGGCGCCCGCGGGCGCGCCGCCGCCGCCGCCGCCGCTCACCGGGCCCGGCAGCATGCCCGACAGGTCGGCGAAGGCGGCGGGCGCGGGGGCGGCGGCGGCGCCCAAGGTGACGCCCACGCAGACGGACCCCGCGCAGACGCCAGAGGTGGTGAAGCAGGAGGAGCTGCGGCGCATCAAGCAGGAGGTGCTGCCGTCGGTGGAGCGGCTGATGCGCGCGGGGTCCTTCGCGGCGTGCCTGGACCCGCTGGAGGATGGCGTCACTTTCGCCGCCGGGTACGACTATACTTGTCGCCCCTAAACTAGCATACTAAGCACTAACCCTTAAACTAGCTGAAACTAGCTTAGTTTAAGCCTCCCTACTTTACTCGCCCACTGAAATTCCCAATACTAACTAACCACTAACCCACTAACCACTAGCCCCTAAATTAGCTTATATTAGCTTAGTTTAACCTCCCCCCTCGCTAACACTAGCTTAGTTCGACAAGCATAGGTACGACGAGCGGGCGCTGATGGACTCGATGTCCTGCCTGCTGGCGCGGTGCTACCTGGGCCTGAAGCAGCCCAAGGAGGCGCTGGAGGGGCTCAACCCCGCGCTCATGCAGGCGCGCCGCGAGGGCGGGGCCACCTCCATCAAGCCTCACTCCATCGCCGCGGAGGCCTTCAAGATGCAGGGCGACTTGGACAAGATGCGGTGAGGCCACCGCACCCGCACCGTCGCCCGCGCCAACACTTTGCGTCGCAAACAACTCGATTAAGCTTCCAGCTTAAGTACTGAACAGCACGAGTGTGCGCGCGTGCCTCACGCGCGGCTTCAGTAACACGAATACGGTGGCTCTGCGCGGCGGGTGGAGCTGCGCGCGATGATAGAGGGTGCCACGGAGAGCGTGTCGGAGGCGGAGCAGGGTGCGGCGCTGCTGCAGGCCGGCTGCATGCTGCACGATGTGGGTGATCTCGCCGCCGCCGTGCCGCTACTTGCCAGCGCGGCGGCGGCGGCTCTCGCGCTGGGTGACGCACAGATGCGGGCGCTGGCGCGGAACCGCGCGGGCGCTGCGCTGCTGCGGCTGCGGCGGCCGCAGCAGGCGGTGGAGGCGTGGACGGATGAGCTGGAGGCGCTGGAGGGGGCGGCGGTGGCGGAGGCCAAGGCGCCGGGGGCGCCGGCGCCGGGGGAAGCGGCGCCGGGGGGGTTGGGGAAGGCAGCGGCGCCGGCAAGCACGGCGGAGGCAGGGGCGGCGGCGGCGGCGGCGGCGGCAGGGGCGGCGGCGGCGGCGGCGGCGGTGGAGGCGTTGGCGGTGAGTGGGCACAGCGGCGGGGGCGGGAGCGGCGAGGCAAACACCGGATCCGGGGCGGAGGCGGCGGCGGGGGCGGCTAAGAAGAAGCAGGCGGTGTCGACCCCCCTGGGCGACACGCGCGGGCGGCGGAGCCGCGCGCACGGCAACTGCTTCATGGCGCTGCTCCTGACCGGCGCGCGGGAGGAGGCGGTAGGGCGGTGCAGGTTCACCCTATCAAACCGTCGTTGAAACCGCATGCAACTAAGCCTAGAACCTGTAATATGATGCGTTGCTTTCAAATTTTGCCTTCAATTTCAACCTGCGCTGCTACAAGGCGGATGTGCACCTTGCACGGGCCCTGGCGCTGTCCGCCGACCTGGGTCCGGCCGACCAGGCCAGGGTGTGGATCCAGTCCGCCAGCGCGCACCACCTGGCCAGCCAGGTAGGGCAGTGCAGGTTGACCCTGTCAATCCCACGTTGAAAGCGCCTGGAACTAAGCGCTTGAAACTGGAATATGATGAACTCGCTTTAAAGTTTTGCTTTCAAATTCAACTTGCGCCACTACAGCCAGGGGGGCGGCGGTCAGGAGGCCGCCGCCGCCTTCACCCAGGCGCTGACGCTGGCACGGTCGGCCGGCGACGCCGACCTGGTCGCCGCCGCGGAGCGCGGGCTAGCCAGCGAGGGCCTCGACGCCGCCACGTTGTTAAATTAACCAAGGGGGTTTAGGGTCCCTGAACGCCGCGACGCTGTTGAAACCAAAATGTTGAGCAGCTCTCTTGTTGCCACCCCATCCCCTCGCCGTGCGGCGCTGGCACAGGCGCACCCGCACATAGCGCAGGACTCGAGACATTCACTGACCGAGCCGTCAGCCGAAGCCTTTAGTGTGGCTTCGTGGGGGCGTCCATACCACGGTGACCCCCGGGTCCGGGAAGTGTTACCGCGAAAGCATTGAATTGGTTTCAAATTTGAGCAACAATTTCCTGGGCAGCCGGGGGTAGATATCCCATAATTCTGGTAGTTTTTGTATGGCAGCAGTCAGAAGACTCCAGGAGTCTTGGAGTTTATATCATACGGGTACGACGCCGACAGACGCCAACCGACCAGGGGCTTACACTCGTCCACATCCTTGCTCAACCTGAGCCGTCTTTGTCATCACGGAAACCAGCAAAGCACCCCAACACATGGGACAGAAAGTGCTCACGTTGAGCTGAAAAGCGGACGAGTGTAAGCCATTGCAACCGACCTATGCTGATTTTAGCGTTACCGCGTACGCCAATTTGTGTGTGAGACGGGCTCACATCCGCCGCACTGCGGCCTGCCGCGTCGTGCGCATCTCGTTTGAGGCGGGCTCGGCCCACCCCGCCCCGCGTTAGTGGCCCAAACCTCAAAAAATGAGAATTGTCCGACCGAAATGTCCTGCCGACCTCTCGTGGGGAGAGGAGAAGGCACCCCGCGGAAAACGGGCTGACGGGATGGGGGCAGCACCAGGCCGCATTTCCCCACGCGGCCTCATGCTTGCGGCGACCTCGTTCGCACCACAGGTAGTTTGCCCAATCACCGCGACCGGTTCGCGCCGCGCCGCCGCCGCCGCCGCGCCGCGCTCCGCCAGCATGCAGGCCGCCGCCGAAAAGGCCAAACTACGCGTGCTGTGCCTTCACAGCTTCCGCACCTCCGCTTCCATCTTGCGGCAGCAGTTCGAGATCGCGGGGTGGGAGGCGGAGGGCACGCTGGGGGACCTGTGCGACTTCACCTTCGTCGACTCGCCCCACCCCTCGAGCGGCGCAATCCCGCCCGACGTCTCCGGGTTCTTCGAGCCGCCGTACTACGAGTGGTGGAACGCGACGACGGTGGACGGCGCACTGGAGTATGTAGGTCTTGAACAAAGCCTGGCAAACGTCCAATACTTCGTCGAAGCAAACGGGCCTTACGATGGCGTACTGGGGTTTTCACAAGGCGCGACGCTGACCGGGATGATGGCGGCAATGGGTGCGGCGGAAAACCGCGGACCGTTCGCGGCGGCGGCGGGCGCGGGGGCGGGCTCAGTGCCCTTTGCAATGCTGGTGTCTGGTATGCTCGCGCGGACGGAGGGCGCAAAGGCGACCTACGCAGCGGCGGCGGCGGCGGCGGCGGGTGGGGCGACCACGCCATCGCTCCACATCATCGGGGAGGCCGACCGGGTGATGCCGCCGGTAATGTCCGAGCGTGCCGCCGCCGCGTTCTTCAGCGACCCCGTTATCGTGCGGCACGAGCGCGGGCATGTCGTGCCGCGCCTCACTGGCGAGGCGCTAAAAAAAGTGCGGGGATTTCTGACGAGCATGCAGCAGGCGCGGGCGGCCGAGGAGCAGGGGACAGCGTCGGCGCTGTGACTCCACTCACCCTGTGCTGTTATTATATACGCGAACCCTAGACTCGCTAGCACTTAGCTGCTGAATGAAACGTTTAGCTTATTATCTGGAGCACAGCTATCCCGTGTGACAAAGATGCTAACTACGCGCGCCGGGTCTTACCGTGCTTGCCCTTGTGTAGCGGCGGCGCGGCGGCAGCGGCGGCGCGGCGGGCGATGTCCCGCGCGACTTGCTGCGACGGCGGGAAAAACACCTCCGTCAGATTCTGGCGGAACCCCTTGTCGTAAATGTTCCGGACGGGGGGGGTGTCCACCTTGGGCTGCCCCCCGCCCCCGCCCCCGCCCCCGGCCCCGCCCCCCGCCCCGCCCCCGCTGAAGCGGCGCACAAGCGGGATCCACGAGAGTATCCCGCCGCTACCTCCCCTGCCCGCCGCCGCCGCCGATGCCTTCGCCTCCGCGGCGCCCGGCTTGGTGCCATCTGCACCCGGACCCCCCGCCGCCGCCCCCACTGCCCCCGCCGCCTCCGCCTCTCCGCCCTTCTTCCGCTTCCGTGGCTTCACCTCCCCCTCCCCCAACGACGACGACGACACCCCGATGCACCCGACGTCCCGCTCGTCGTCATCCAAACAGAAGCCGCCGCCGCCGCCACCAACCCCCTCGGCTACGGCCTCGGCCTCATCATCCTCCTCACCGCTGGCCGCCCTGGCCGCCCTGCGCATGGCGGCGCGGCGCAGGTCCTTGTACTTGAACGTCTCGTTCGTGGTGGTGTTGTCCGCGATAAGCCACACGTGGTACCCCAGGAACGCGAACAGCATGACCGCGAGGACGGCGAGGAACACCGCCAGCATAATTATGGGCCCGAAGTGGAACATGCAGAAGCGGGTGAGCAGCGCCCAGTCAGCGGCCATGGTGATGGGCGCGCCGCCCGCGCCCTCGAAGGCCACGCCCCACAGCCCGCGCCGCGTCACCTCCCCATACACCACCGCCGCGCACACCCACGACCAGGGGCTTACACTCGTCCACTTTTCAGCTCAACCTGAGCCGTTTCTGACTCAAAATACCCCCTAAACACCCCCTTATACCACCTGACAACTCATAAACACCCCCTAAACAACCCCTTTATGCACCCCCTTTCCCACAGAAAGCGCTTACGTTGAGCTGAAAAGTGACCGAGTGTAAGCCCCTGCCCACGACCCGTACGCGCACAGCACCACGTGCAGCGCCAGGAAGGACACGAAGTAGCGCAGGTTGTTCTCGCCGATGGCGTTGTTCATCCAGCCGCAGAAGTGGTCGAAGCGCGCCACGCGGCGCCGGGTCACGCGGCAGAACTTGCTGCGCGCCGGGCACGTGATCCCCATAGCCAGTGCCGCCACCCGCGCCATGCCCGCCACTTCTCTTGCCCACCACTCACGAGTGAACCCGGTTGTCCCTGAAACCGCTTGAAAGTCGTCCCACTGGCATACCTGAAAGGCACCTATCACAGTTTAAGGTGGAAGAAGCAGGCGTGTGGTGGGTTGGCCCTGCCCAGGGTAGGGCACTCCTTGGGCGTGTACATCACGCCGTCGAACGGGTACGCCTGCAGGTGCGCGGCCAAGTTCCCCGCGTGGACGGCGCCCGGGTCCGACCAGCAGGTGGCAAGCCAGGTGCCGATGGACGCCAGCATCAGCACCGGCACCACGGCGTAGCGGCGCAAGTCCAATTTGACAGCAAAGTTGAAGGCGGTTCATCAAGTTCTAGTTTCAAGCGCTTAGGTCCAGGCGCTTTCAACATGGGTTTCATCGGTTCAACCTGCACCGCCCAACCACGGCGCGGTGCACGGGCGACAGGTACAGGCCCACCAGCAGGGGCTTACACTCGTCCACTTCTCAGCTCAACTTGAGCGCTTTGCATGGGATAGGGGGTGTACGTAAGGGGTTGTGTAGCCCGTGTTAAGGGGGTGTTAGGGGGTGTTTGGGGTGTGTAGGGTGTTGTCTTGTGACAGACAGGGCTCAAGTTGAGCTGAGAAGTGGACGAGTGTAAGCCCCTGCCCACCAGGTCGTACGCGTGCACGCAGAACACCCGGAGCGCACGGCCGGGGACAAATGTGCGAGGAAAACGTCAGGAGGTGCCGTGATGCTTATACTTGTCGCCCCTAAACTAGCCTACTAAGCACTAGCCCCTAAACTAGCTTAAACTAGCTTAGTTTAGGCCCCCCTATTTCACGAACCCACTGTAGTTCCCTCACCACTAACCACTAACCACTAACCACTAGCCCCTAAACTAGCTTGCTTAGTTTAACCCCCCCCTTCGCCAGCACTAGCCAAGTTTGACAAGCATACCGGGGACAGACGTGCGAGGAAAATGTCATAAGGATGCCTTGATGCTCAAGAAACGAGGGTTCGAAAATGCGTGTCGACGACGTAACTTGCAATATCGGCAGCGGCCCCGCCAGTAGCCGCCCATGACGAGGGTGACGTACACGAGCTGCATGGCGGGGTTGGGGCGGTTGCACAGCCACTCGTTGACGGCGTCCTCCACGCGCCCGCCCACCGCCGCGCCAAGCCCGCGTCGCAACACCCACGACATTCCACTACACACGCCATCACTGACACACCAGTGCGCGGCCGCCACGGGCGTCCCCTCGAACATCTCGGACTCGCCAAACAGCAGCACGAAGAGCACGATGGCGAACACCGCGAGGTACGACAAGAGGAGTGGGAAAAACTCCATCTCGAACGATCAAGAGACGCCGAGACGGGGAGGAGACGGAGTACGAAACAACCCGTGCCCCGATCTCGAGGCTGCGACGGCGCGGCGACGGCGACGAGGAGGCGGGCGGAGAGGGGGTTGGCCCCGATCTCGACGAAGATGTATCGCCAGCCGTCGTGCGCGCCACTACTTGCTGTGTTCCTCTGGCGGGGCGCGGCGGGAGGTTTGTGCCGACGCGAGCGCAACCTCTTCACTCTTCAGCTATCATTATCAGGATTATCGAGTATTAGGTCCCGGGGCACCAAGTCGGCACTCTCCATCAGTTCAGGTAAACAAATGGACCACTTCGGCGTACGTGGGGTGGACCGAACACTTTACACACGCGCGTGGAGGATGGGGGCCGCGGTCGTGAGGTTGGCATCAGCCTTGAACCCGGCTCGTGGCGGCCCGCACCTGCGCGGCGGCGCGGGGGCGGGGCGGCCGCGGGCAGCGGGACCCCGCGCCGCGTCGTCGGGACTCCAGAGCTCCTCCGGGGCGGACGCCAGGAGGACTCCCCTCCTCTTCCTGGACGTCGATGGCGTGCTGAACCGGACAGCCACGGCATCGCAGATCATCCTCGAGCAGGACAAGGTGGACCGTTTGGGTGAAGCGTTGGCTGAAACTGGCTGTGACGTTGTGCTTTCCACGTACTGGCGTGCATTCGACGATTACATCGGGCGCGGCCTTACGGAAGATTGTTTTCGTTTCAGCAGTCCCGTTGTGCTCCCCTGACAAGCCTGACATCCACTGCCTGAAACCACTGGACTTATCCCACTACATGGCACACCAATACCTTAAAGATACTGAAGTTGAGCTGAACGAAGTGTACGAGTGAAGGGCCCTGGCATGGGGTACGCGCTGAGCCGGATGGGGTGCATGGGGTCGGGGCCGCGGGGGGCGGAGCGGGTGGTCGGTCGCACGGCGGGGGCGCCGCACCTGCAGGACTCGGCGGCGCACGACGCCGCGGTGCACACCACGCGCATCACGGAGATCGCGGCGTACCTGGAGGCGCGCTTCGGGTCGGACGCGGCGGGGTGGCCGCCGTTCGCCATCGTGGACGACAAGGCGGTGGTGCCGGCGGGGCACGCGTGGTCGCCGCGCTTCGTCAAGACGGAGCCGCACGTGGGGTTGACCGACCGGCACGTGGCGGTGCTGGTGGCGGCGCTCGGGGTGGGCGCGGACGGGGGGGCGGACGGTGGGGCGGACGGGGGGGGGGACGGCCGTGTGGATACGGCGGCGGCGGCGGATGGAGAGGGGGCGGCGGCGGAGGCGCCGGCGCCGGCGTAGGTATTGAGTTTGTCGATGTGTTTTAATTGTTTTTCTATAACTTGAATCTAACGTTATCGAGCCCGGAGGCACCGCGCTCACTGGGGGGGAGCATGAAATCAACCCCGTACACTAGAAGAGAGCTGGTCGGGCGCTGTGGGTATCAGCATTCCCCAAGGCAGTATAAATGGGCGCATCTGTGCTAGATGCAGATGATAATGTAATCGCTATATAGTGTTAACGGGGAGCTGAGTAAGGAGAGACGAATGTAAGGTTATCGAGCAATGGGTCCTCGTACGCGTAGGGCAGCGCGACTGCCTCCGGCATTCGAAGCTATTTGGTCGACATGCAACACCGCCGACGCGTCTAACAAGTTCTTTCGTAGATGGATATGCTTCGCATGCTTCAAAATACATGCAAGTCCTATGCTAGTGCTCTACAGTTGGGGTGCACGATTGGTGTGCACCCCCACTCACCCCGGACGCTACGAGGTGCTGTGTTCTAAGACTAGTTCATTCAACAATATGCACATGAAGCCTTGGTGCAGCCCCCACCCCCCCCCCCTCAGTTGGGGGTGGAGGACCGCGGCGGCGGCCGCCTCTGCAGCGTCACCGGGGGCGGGTCGGACTCCGTGAGGCCCTGCGAGAGCCGCGCTGTGGTGAGACGCCCCGGCAACCCCCCCTGGCCCACGCTTTGCCGGGGCCCGCCGCCGCCCCCCGCCCCCGCCCCCGGCCCCGCCGCCACCTGGTCCCAGATGCGCGCCTGCGCCTGCTCCAGGTGCGCCAGGATGGTGCGCTGACTCCGCTCCTGGAACGTGGTCTGCGCCTGCGACATGCGTCCCAGCGTGCCCGCCACCGCACCCACCTGCACCGCCAGGTCCGACACCAGCTGCTCCAGCGCCGAGGACCGCGCCGCCGCCGCCGCCATGCCGCGCGACACCCGCCGCTCCAGCGCGCTCATCGCGTCGTCGCTCGACCCCGCTGAACCCCCCCGCCCGTCACGCCCCTCACCGTCACCGTCCCCGTCGCCCCCGCCGTCTTCCCGCCCGCCGGCCCCCCACCCCGGCGCGTGTTGCGGCGATGGCGTGGCGAACACCACCGCGCCGACCGTCACCTGCTTCATCATCGGCGCCTTCTTCGGCTTCAGCACCCGCGACTTCTCGCCCGCGGGAATGTTGGGGTCACGCTCCGCCCGGAGGTACGACGCCCCGTCGGCCTCCTCTGAGGCGGGGCCGGCGGCCACGGGGTCACCCGTGAGGAGCGAGTCCACCTTGAGGTGCAGCGAGTGCAGCGACACGCCCGCGCGGTGGTGGAACACGTCGATGGCGCGCGCCGCGTACATGGCCGCGTCCATCTTGCGGATCTGGCGGTCGAAGACCCCCGGGCACTTGCTCTCCGTGGCCTTGGCCTGGATCTGGATGCGCGTCTTGATGCCGCGGAACCAGCGCTGCACCGTGCCCGCCGCCGCGTCCTTCTGCTTCTGCAACACGTCCTCGTGCATGCCCGCGCCGTCGTGCCCGAAGATCGAGCGCAGCTTCTTCAGGTACGCCGCGGGGCGCTCGTCCATGGGGTTGTCCAGGGTGGCGCTCGCGCCGTCGTCCCGCAGCGCGCGGAACGCCGTGGCGTACGCCATCACCTCGTCGTGGAACACGCGCTTCACGGACAGCACCTGGAAGTGACGCTTCATGTCCGGGAAGTAGTAGAGGGCGCTGAGGAGCTGCGCGCGGTCGAAGTAGTACATGTCGGCGTAGGTAACGGCGTGCGCGGAGTAGGCCACCTTGCCCTCCTTGTACAGGCACTCCACGCAGAAGACCTGCCCCGTGGTCATGATGCGCTGCCGGCAGATGACCACCCCCTTGCGCACCATGTACATCCTGTCGCACCAGTCACCCGGCACGATGATCTTCTCCTGCGGCGGGTACGTCTGCTGGTGGACGGCCATGGTGAGCTGGATGACCAGCGCCTCCGGGCACTGCCGGAAGAAGTCCACCTTGGTGATCCACGTGTTCATCTGCATGGTGATCTCGGCGCGCAGCGCGGGGCTCATCTGCTTCAGCAGGCTGGTGTGCGCGTGCACGTCGTTGCCCGTCAGCCGGTACTTGAAGTACTCCCGCAGCCTGATGCGCAGGTCCGCCTTGACGTGGTGGCGCAAGTTGAATTTGAAAGCAATTGTATCAAGCGCTTCATCATATTATTGTATCCAAGCGCTGAAAACATAGGCGCTTTCAACACGGGTTTTGACAGTGTCAACCTGCACCGCCCCACCTTGAACTTGCCCTCCTCCAGGAACGCGTTGAGCTCGCTCATGAGCTGGTAGAAGCGGTTGGTCTTGAGGTTGCGCGTGGTGATGATGTTGGACACGGCGCCGATGATGTACCCGTACTGGAACGCGCCGAAGAACATGGCCGCGCTCACGAACAGGCGCTCGGGCAGCGTGGACGGCAGCACGTCGCCGTACCCGATCGTGGTCATGGTCATCACCGCCCAGCAGGGGCTCACACTCGTCCACTTTTCAGCTCAAATTTAGCGCATTGTATGGGATAGGGGGTGCGCGTAGGGGCTGTGTAGCCCGTATTAAGGGGGGTCTGGGGGGCGTTTATGGTGTATAGGGTGTGTTTGTGTGTCAGGCACGGCTCAAGTTGAGCTGAGAAGTGGACGAGTGTCAGCCCCTGCCGCCCAGTACAGCGCCGCCACGTAGACCTGAATCCAGGGGCTTACACTCGTTCACTTCTCAGCTCAACTTGAGCGCTTTTGATGGGATAGGGGGTGCGCGTAGGAGTTGTGTATCCCGTATTAAGGGGGTGTTTAGGGTGTGTACAGTGTTTGTTGTGTGTCCGACACGGCTCAACTTGAGCTGAAAAGTGAACGAGTGTAAGCCCCTGCCTCCATCGGCGGTAGCACGTCCCGCACGTTATCCTCCGGCTGCAACTGCCCGCTGTGTAGCGGCGCAGGTTGAACTTGAAAGCAAATTCTGAAAGCAGTCCATCAAGGCCAGTTTCAAGCGCTCGGTTCCAGGCGCTTTCAACGTGGGTTTGATAGGGTCAACCTGCACCGCCCTACCGCTGTCCGTCCACGAGTTGAACGTGGTGTACCGCACCCAGCTGTAGTCGCTCTCCTCTAGGTCCTCCACGAGCCCGAACGCGCACGCCAGCCAGTGCGAGCACACCACCGTCATGACGCCGAACTTGAAGAGCTCGAGCAGCGAGTAGTCGATGGTGTAGAGCGTCTCGAGCCGCTTGAAGATGCGCGCGGCGCGCAGGATGCGCAGCAGCTTCATGAGGCGCAGCAGCCGCAGGATCCGCAGGAACTTGAGGCGGCTCACGGCGTCGCTGTCGAAAATAATGCCGCCGATATCGAACGGCAGGATGGAGACCACGTCGATGGTGAACCAGCCACGCAGGTAGGAGCGGATGATGGTGGGGTGGTGGAAGATGAGCTGCCCGTCCGCGGGGTCCGGGATGGCGACGAAGAAGTTGAACACGATGTCGATGATGAAGCAGAAGTCCACGAAGCGGTTCACGAAGAAGAGCGCGTTGAGCTCCGAGGGCAGGAAGGCCACCTCCACGGGTGTCACCACGGCGGTGAACAGCAGCAGCACCATGGTCACGGTGTCCCACCACCGCGCATCGCAGGGACCGCACCACACCACCGCTACCACTGAGCTCAGGTTGCATCCACCGAACGTCGTCCGCCGCCGTCTATCAGCTTAGGATGACGACAAACAACATATGGGTTATCCCGAGCGTACACCAGGCGCACGCAGGGCATGGCGTCGGGCACACACACGCTGCGTGACCCCGCTGCCGCGCGCCGCGCACCGCACACAACCCTGCCATATACCACACGCGCGGCGATATGACCCACGGGCCCCGCTCCACCACCTTCACGTAGGGACGCCAGTGGATATTACGGCACAACTTGAAAGCAATTCGTCGAAATTCAGTTGGACGCGGTTCGAGCAGGCGGTTCGAAGACGGGCACCCACGGGTGTTGAGTGGCGTAGCCCCACCAAGTGCTGCACCATCTTGGCCGCCGTGCCCACCTGCTGTATGTCCAGCGCCGCCTTCATCTGCTTCGTGTCGCTATGGTCGTCCTCGGCGGAGCGCGGGCTGGGCCCCCGCCGCGGCCCGCGCTCGCCGCCCCCCTCGCCATTGCGCGTCGTCGTGCTGCTCTTCGTCACCATCAGCGGCGTCATGGAGTTGTCGGACTCCACGCTTACGCTCCCGATACTCTTATGTGCGTCTCCGCGCAGGTGAGTGTCGGAGGATTCCGCGAGGCTGCCGGGCAAGTACCCGTCCTCGCCGGCGCCAAACTGGGTCTGGCCCTCGAACCCGCGGTCCCCGCCCCGCCCGTGTGCAGCGTCATGCAGCGCCCGCTCCTCCAGTGCCGCCTGCGCTGCCACCGCCGCCGCCCGGGAATCACGCGCCTGTGGAGCCACGGGGGGGGTGGGGGGGTCAGTCAGGCGCAGCGCGGCGGAATTGGGTGGAAATGCGCCGGGAGAGCCTGGAGCCGCCTGTCTGGCGCGCGGGAGATGTCGCGCTCACCTCGCGGGAGTTCCGCATCGCAACTTCGTCTCGCGGCGCGTACTTGGCCCCGGGGCCAGCCATCGCGTCGGGCGGCGGGGTCCGCCCCGGGGTGCGTGTCGAAAGCTCGCTCCTCTGCTGGTTGCTGTCGTCTCGTTCCCCTCCTTTTTGGCACCGAGCGATGCCCACGCGACGCGGCCGAACCCACGGCGGTCGGCGCTCCGCGGCTACACCCGCTGCGGGGGCACAGTGCTCTTCGCTAAGCGCGTCAGCGACGGGCTGCCAGTCGTGGTCCACCGCCGCGTGCGCGCTGCATTGCGGAGGCTGTGTCCACTCAACGCAACTGCCGCTGCCGCGGCGCGGCGCGCGTTCAAGACAGGTCGGTCGGTCGGCATTGCTAAATTTATAGCGCGGAGCGGAGCGCAGGTTGGAAAAAATGCTCAATTGCCCTCCCCTCACGCGTCACGCTCACCAGGGACGGCGGGACGGGAAGATCGATCCACACACGTCGTTCACACCGGGCCTCACACGTGCGTTTCAGGCACCTCACACGCGCAGCTCCCCACCCGCCGCCCCACCCGCGTTGCTCAGGCTCCACCCTATAAAACCAAGCCACACGCGTGAGCCAAACAAATCTCTCAGGCCGGCACCTCTGGAAACCTAGAATCTCCGGGAGGCAGTGAGCGTGTACAGCAGAAGCAGTCGGCAATATGACGGGAGTCGGCGCCTTCCTCGACGGCAAATGGGAGGTGAGTGCATCGCCGCGAGAGACGGACGCGTGTGTGCGTCCACTGCACGCGTCGGGCGCCGCGTGGTGCGCGCCCCCTGCACACTGCTGATGGCTGACGACTCGGTGCCCCCCCCCTTCACCTCCCCCCTTGCGCCCCCATGACAGCCCAACGCGGTGGTGACCGTGGAGAAGGGCGCGCACGTGCCGTTCCACCCCACGCTGGCCGATGTGAGCGACCAGACCAAGCGCGCGTTCTCCGCGGTGGCGGCGCAGGCGATCGCCAACAAACTAGAAGCCAAGGCGAAGCCGATGGAGTTTCAGGCCAAGCTGGAGGCGGCCGCACAGCTGGCACTGGAGGCGGTGGGGCCGCGGCGCCGCGCCAGATGCTGCACTGTGTCCGCCTGTGCTCACACCTTCCAACACTCACTCCGCACTCAATTCGAGGGAAGTCATAAGTGGGATCGGTCCCAGGGCTTCGCGCCGAGCTCTCAAGGTTGTTGTCGGTGATTGTGAACGAGGGGGTTCAAATGCGTTGGGTGACGTGGTAAGCCGCGCTCGCCAGGCCCTGCGAGGCGGAGGCGCACGAGGCGAAGAAAAAACTGCGAAAGAAAAAAGATAAAGACAAGAAGAAGAGTAAACGAAAGAAGAGCAAAAAGGAGTCGTCGGATTCGGAGTCGTCGTCCGAGGAGGAGGAGGCGCCCAAGAGCAAGAAGCGCAAGAAGGAGAAGGACAGCAAGAAGGAGGGCAAGGAGGGCAAGGAGGGCAAGGCTAAGAAATCCAAGAAATCCAAGAAGGACTCCGGGTCGTCCGGGTCGGACAGCGAGTCGTGAGGCGTTCGGCGCCCGGGGCTGCGGGCCGCGGCGGGCGGGCGGACGGGGGCGGGCGGGGGTCGGGGGCACAGCGGCAAACGGGGCGGGCGGCTCGGGGCGGTGGCTCCGATCCCGATTGCTGAATTGATTAGTGTATATAGCATCGCGCCACTCGCTAGCTAGAAGGCGCGCTCTGGTGGACGCCTGGCTAGCAGGCGCGCACGAGGGCGAGCGATGTGAATGAGATGGAAATCAGGAAAAGCAACCCGAACTCGTTCCGTTTGGCTAGGAATACTCGACGCATGGCTCCCACCGGTGGCGCGCTTACTGCGCGCTAGGTGGAGGGACCCTCGGCGCAGCCGGTTGGCTGGCAGGCGGGTGGCTCACGTCCACGGCGATGGACTCGAGCCGCACGCCGAGGTCGACGCTGGCGCCGCGTGATAGGCTGGGCGCGGGGCTGGCGCTGCGCCCGCGATTGGACAGCGAGCCGACCCCTCCGCTGTTGCGGCGCCAGCGCCCGGCGCCTTCGCTCCAGCGGCCACGCTCCTCCTCCTCCTCCTCCTCGCTGTCGCTGCTGCTGCTGTCGCCGCCCACGGACGAGGTGCCCACGACCAACGATCGGCTGCTGCTGCGCGAGAGCGAGGGGGCACGGCGGAGGCCCACGGCGCTTGTGCCGCTCAAACTCCCCAACCCGCCGCCGGCCCCGGCCCCGGCCCCGCCCCCGCCCCCGCCACCGCCCCCGCCCCCGCCTCCGCTGGCCCTCGGCCCCGCCTCAACCTCGTCCTGCACGTCCGGTTTCAACCCCGCCGCGAGCGCGGCGCCCAGGCCGCCCATCGTCATTCGCTCCAACTCCGACTGGCCGTCCCCTGCCGCGTCGTGGAAAAAGACGCTCGCCAGTGACGGCGTCTTTCGGGGCAAGCGGTCCATGTTTGTGGTCTGGGAGATGGAGGTCGCCAGGAGAGGCGACATCGGGCGGAATAGGCGAAACAGCAGGGGGGGGAGCGGTGCTGTCAGCGGCGACGACGGCGGCGGCAGCGACGCGGGCCGGGGCGTGGGGGCTGGTGACGGCGCGCCCGCCTGCTGTCGCGGTGGCGCCAGAGCCGCGCTCTCCTGCCCCTCCTCCCTCTCTCCCCGTTCCCAGCTCCCCTCCAGCCCCGCCAGCTTATCATCGGCCCGCTCCTCATGCAGCTGCTTGCTGAGGACGGCACCCAGCAGCATGGTAATGCTCCTCTGATTCTCAGCCTCGTAATCCTCCTCCAGGTCCTCCAGCCGCCTGCCGCCGCCGCCCCCCACGCCGCCGCCGCCGCCGCTGCCGCCACCCCCGCCGCCGCCCCCACCACTGCCGTCACCGCCGCCACCGCCGCCGCCACCACCGCCGCCACCGCCACCACCGCCGCCGCCGCCGCCGCCGCCGCCGCCGTCACCGTCGAGGTTGTTCTGACTGTCCCAGTTGCGCGCCCACGCGCGGGTCTCCTGGCCGCCGACGCTGCTCCGCACCCCGGGGTCGCCGGCGGTCTGGCGGCGGAACACCTCAATCGCGCGCTCGCCCGATATGCCCTTCTTGCGCGCGTACAGCTTAAGCGAGATGCTGGAGTGGCTGCCCACGGAGGAGGCGATGGCGTACACGGGCAGCACAAACACACTGGTGTGCACCATGATGCCGAAGTCGACGAGGAGGAGGACGCCCAGCGCCACCCACCCGTAGCTCAGGTTCTCCGTGATGTAGCCCGGGTCCTGCCACACGCTGAAGGTGAGCAGTGACAGGCTCATGGCGTTCTCGAAGAGCACGAACTGGAAGACGCGGAGCAGCAGGAAGGGCCGACCGCGCCAGAAGAAGTCAGCGGCGTCCAGGCGGCGGGCCACCACCGTGCGCGCCGCGGCCACCCGCCTCTCCTCCAACCCGCGCATCCGTTCCTCCTCCTCCACATCCTCATGCGCCCCCGCCCCAGTCTTCGCCCTCCCCCTCGCCGGCACGGACGCGCGAGCCGCCGCCGGCGCTCCCTGGGAGAAGAGCTCGTAGGAGCACTGCGCGAGGCGCATGGAGATGCTCTCAAGCATCGTGCCGACGGCGAGCATGACCACCAGCGTGCCGACGCTGGCGGGCAGGAACACATACTCCGGGATGGTGACGTACACCGCCGCCACCACCCACATCACGTAGTTGGTGCTGATCACCCGCGCGTAGTCCTCCTGCATGGACTCCAACGTCTAGGAGGGCCGTTCAGAAGAAGCTCTCAAACCCGGGTTGGAGCAGGACGTATACTCAGGGTGAGCGCTCATACAGATGAGCATACTCGGTTCGGTGGAACACGCGTCGGCAAAGTCGATCCAGTGCTTGCTCTCAACATGAAGCCCCGCGGGCGTGGTCCATCCCCCTTGCCAGGAAGTCTAGGAAGTCGAAGTCGACGGGCGCGCCCGTGCGCTCGACGAAGAGGCGGCGCAGGTCGAGGTACAGGTCGCGCGTGACGGAGTCGCGGAACTGCGCGAGGAACGCGCGCCAGACCAGGCGCGCCAGGCCGTGCCCGCGGAACGGGCTCCGCCGCAGGGCCGCCGGCGCGAGCGACACCAGGCGGCTCCCGCGCCGCGCCTCCTCCTCGAACGCGCGCCACGTGCGCATCTTCAGCACGCACAGGCCCATCTGCGCAACAAGGTCCGGCGGCGAACGGAGGCGGGGGGAGAAGGAGTAAGCAGGCCAGCTGTGTGAAGGTAAGATATGTACTTGTCAAATGGAGCCACGGGTTGCAGTGGACGAGCCGGGGCTTACCGAGGTGCAGGCGTATGTGATGTGCGTGCAGGCGAGGATGAAGATGAACACGTGCGTCTGGTGCAGCGTCTTGGAGTCCCAGAACGGGCTCTCGCCGGCGGGGCACCGGCTTTGCCCGTACGGTGACTGAGCGGCGGCGTCGGCCCGCGCGGCCGAGGAGCGGAAGCAGAGCTTCTTCAGTGGATCGTCCAGCGCCGTGAGCAGCAGGCTGATGAACCCCATGAGCAGCACCTCCTCCTGAAACTGGTACAGCACGTGCCGCAGCGCGCGCAGCTTCCGCCGCCGGTGCGCAGGGTCCGCCGCCGACTCGCAGTTGGGATTAAAACAACGACACGCGGAAGAGCCGTTCACAATTGGAATATTGCTCGATGGATTGGAAGGGTGCCCTGCCGAAGGTGGGCCTCCAGCGCGCGGTTGGCTTGCATGAAGGCGACCGACACGCCGACGAACACGAGGAAGAGGATGCCAAGCCGCCATCCCTCCGTGTCCGAGAAAGCCATTCCCCCCCCCCGCCGCCGCGCGCGCGCACACACAATGGCCGCCGGGCAGCGAGTCACAGCCAACCGACCGCGTCCCTTCATTATTCTTGCGAGTTCAAGCTAGTTCAAGGAGGGTGCCGAGCAAGCCACTGATCAGGCACGCGCCGACCACAACGTCCAGATTCACTTTGCACCGCGACAGCCCCACACCCCGGCTTGAGGTGCGGCTGGAGCGGGGGGCGATGGCGAGGAAGAAAAAGAGCGGCGCGAGCGGCGGCGGCGGCGGCGGCGGCGGCGGCGGGGCGGACGGCGGGCACGGCGGGGGGGCCGGCACCGGGGGAGCGGCGGGCAGCTTGCTGAGCACGGAGATGGAGGGGGAGCTGACCGCGCTGCAGGCCATCTTCGAGGACGACTTCGCGTACGACGAGAAGGAGCACCGCCAGTTCCGCATCCGCGTCGCCGCTCCTCAATCCTCAACGATGGTGGCCGTCATGGTGGTACAGTACGTCCACGGATACCCGCGGAAGCCGTGCGTGGTGACCCTGGACGTGGAGGATGCCAGGCAGGGTTGGCACAATGCCCTTTTCAGCCGTCCCCCGCTCAACCCACTCAAGTCACCCCCGCTTGGTCCTCGAAGTCGCTCACGTTGAGCCAACACGGGAGCGAGGGTTGAGGTGTGCGGCCCTGGAGGTGGATGGAGGTGGGGCGCGTCGGGCGCGGCGGTGGCGGCGGCGGAGGCGGAGCTGCGGGGGGCGGCGACACAGCTGGCGGCGGCGGACGGCGGCGCCGGTCAGGTCATGGTCTTCAACCTCGTGGTGGGGCGCTGCATGCTCCAACTGGTTCACGCCCGTGTTCATAGCGCATGCTTTCAGCGCCTGAAACCCAAATATGATGTATTAGTACTGCTTTCAACTTTTGCTGTGAATTGCAACTCGCGGCGCTACATGGCGGAGGCGCTGCGCGAGCGGCTGGCGGCGGACCAGGACGCCGCCGCCGCCGCCATTGCCGCCGCCGCCACCGCAGCCGCAGCCGCCGCCGTCGACGCGCAACACGCGCAACGCGCCCGCGCGGCCGCCCAGGATGCGAAAGCGTCTGAGGGCGCGGTGGACGGCGGCGCGGTGGCGGGCGTGGAGTACGGCGAGGTGTACGGTGACTACGCGCTGCACGAGGATGACGACTGGGAGGAGGTGGCGGTGGCGGCGGCGGCGGCAGCCGTGGCGGCGGGGGCGCCCGCGGGCACGGCGCCGCGGGGGCTGCCCCGCATCGCGCAGCCCAGGCGCAGTGCCGTCCGACCTTCGAAGCCCAACCCGAAGCCGCCTGGCGACCGACGACGCCCAGCGCCAGCGCCGGCGCCGGGGCTGGGGCTGGGGCCGGGGCTGGTGCCGGTGCCGGGGCCGGACACTGGCGGTGGCGCCGCCGCCGACGCACACACGGCGCTGACTGTTGGAGGCGGTACGCACGCTGCTGCGGACGTGTCGCACGAAGACGAGGCCTCATCCGACGAGAGCGAAAGCGAGAGCGAAAGCGAAAGCGACGACGAGGAGGAGGAGGAGGAGGACAGCAGCGGCGCGCGCGACTGGCTGCGGATGGGCTCGATCGGGGGCTCCAAGGGGGCGGGGGCGGGGGGTGGCGGTGACTCGTCCGGGGGCGCCCGCTCGTCCACCGACCTGGTGGACTCCCTCATCCGCGGCCTCTCCTTCATGGGCAGCGCCGTGCGTTCTGTCAGTAAGGCTGATGACGACGACGACGATGACGGCGGCGACGACGACTTGCTTCGCGGGCCCGAGCGGTCCGCCGAGGGCGGCTGCGGCGGCGGCGGTGGTAAGGGTGGTGGGCGCAAGCAGGTGCAGATGCTACACCTGGTGGTGGGGCACCTGCTGGGGCTGCTGTGCGAGGCGGGTGGGCCGCTGCCGCACGCGCTGCCGGCGCTCACGGCGCAGCTGCGCGCCAGCGGCGTCATCCCGCGCTGGCTGAGGGATGTGCTGCTGCACCGCCCCCGCCACTTCGCCCGCGCCTTCCGCCGCGCCTTCGACGCCGATGCCCGCGCCGCCGCCGCCACCCACAACACCAACCCGGCGTCACAATGGGCCATCCAGAAATTCTGGGGCGGGGCTGCCGAGGGTGGGGGTGGGGCTGCAGAGGTCGGCGGCGGAGGCGGCGGGGGCGGCGGTCTCGGCGGGAGGCGGCGGGAGGCGCAACCCTCATCCGGGCTGGGCTTCAACCCGGCGGCGGCGGCGGCGGGGGCGGTGGCGGCAGCGGCCCCACTTCCGCCCTCGCGCTACGCCGCCGACTTCCAGGAGATCCGCCTGTTGGGGCGCGGCTCCTTCGGCCGCGTGGTGCTGGCTGTCAACCGCCTGGACGGCCGCGAGTACGCCGTCAAGAAGGTGCGCATGGCCACGAAGGGCGGCGCGCCCGTGTCGCCTGCTGCCGCCGCCCGCGTGCTGCGTGAGGTGGCCACGCTGTCGCGCCTGGAGCACGCTGCAGTAGTCAGGTACAACCAGGCGTGGGTGGAGGAGGCGATGGCGGAGCGCGGCGGCAGCGGTGGCGAGGGGGGCGGCGGCGGGGGGGGCGGGCGGGGGGGCGCGGACCAGGGGGCATCCTCTGCGGGGGGCACGTCGGACGAGGCCGCGGCGTGGGGGGTCGGGGAGACGCCCACGCCCACTGTGACGCCATCAGGCACCACCACAATGACACCCACGGACACCGGAGCCGGGCTCACGGGGGGCGGCGGCGGTGGCGGCGGCGGCGGCGGCGGCGGCAGCGGGGGGATAGGCAGGTTGGTGGGCGGAGGTGCGGCAGCGCTGCTGCGCGGGATGCGGCGGGACGCGGCGCACACGCACGCGACGGGGTCCCCCGCGCCGATCATGTGGCTTCATATCCAGATGGAGTACTGCCGCACCACGCTGCGCGACGGCAGGGGGCACTCCTCTATTATGCGCTAGTCGAAGACGCTACTCAGAGCTCTGCGCTCATTTGCCAGCTGTGTGTGTGTTATTCGTTCAGATGCCAGCCGTGTGTCTTGCGTGTTCCGTGCTCATCAGCCACGTGTATGATGCGTCGGCATGCCAGCTGTGTCTGCGTGTTCGGTGTTAATTAGTTATGGATGTTTGCATGCGTCCCTGACCTCAGTGCTAGACCGCGAGGCGGCGGGGGCGGGGGCCGGGGCGGCGGGGGTGGGGCCCGTGGACGAGGAGCGCGCGTGGGCGTGGGCGCGGCAGGTGCTGGAGGGTCTGGCGCACATCCACGCGCAGGGCATCGCGCACCGTGACCTCAAGCCGGGTAACATCTTCGTGGACGCCAGGGGTTATCTCAAGATCGGTGACTTCGGCCTCGCCAAATTCGACGCGGGGGGCGGGTATGGGGTGGCGGCGGAGGCGGCGGCGGATGCGGCGACGGATGCGGGGGGAACGGGTGCGGCGGAGGGGGCGGCGGGAGCGGCGGCGGGGGCGGGCGCGGGGGCGGCGGGGGGAACGGGGGCGGCGGCGGGGGCAGGTGGCGGCGGGGAACAGGAGAGGGCGGAGGCGGAGGACGGGGAGGACGGGGAGGACGGGGAGACCGGTGCGGTGGGCACCTACCTGTACACGGCGCCCGAGGTGGAGGCCGGGTGGGTCAACCAGTCCAGCAAGGTGGACCTGTTCTCAGCGGGTATCGTGTTCTTCGAGATGCTGCGACGCTTCTCCACCGGCATGGAGCGCATAGTGGCAGGGCCTGCCGGCCACCGCCCAACACGTCATCCCACGCATTGTCAACCCTCGTTTATTGAGCTACGCGCGATCCTATTCGTATGACGTGGCGAGCAATGCCTTATCGGCGGTACGTGATGGAGCTGAACAAGCTGCGGGCGGCGCGACCGGCGGCGGGCAAGAGCGGCAGCGGGCGGCTGCCGGCGGACTTCCGCGCCGCGTACCCGCAGCAGACCAGCCTCATCGCCGCGCTGCTGGCGCCCGACCCCGCCGACCGACCGTCCGCCGCGCAGGTGCTCGCCAGCGGGCAGGGTTTAAGGTTTAGGGTTTAGGGTTTAGGGTTAGGGTTTAGGTATAGACGCAGGTGCTGGCCAGCGGGTACCGCCTCACAGATATTGCCCGCCACGTCATCGATATGAGAAAGTGCATGAAACCGCTTAGACAC
>Ga0307489_10000556_pt1 | contig 22842 bp, 37 predicted proteins | sample SB12metaG_FD_202247 | JGI IMG/M metagenome (GOLD analysis project Ga0307489, IMG submission 202247) | Sea-ice brine microbial communities from Beaufort Sea near Barrow, Alaska, United States - SB 1.2 | ecosystem: Environmental > Aquatic > Marine > Coastal | place: USA: Alaska | collected... | reverse complement strand
AAGTGTCCGCACACTGCCACGGGCAGCCGTTCGCCACGGCCCAGACGAACGTCGAGAGGGACTGGCAAAACGACGCGATGCCGACCCGCGGCTCCTCCACGCTGCCGCCGACGCGCGGCAGGCCTGAGCGCTTCACCGCGGTGCGGACCGCACTTCCAGTGCGCCCGAGCAGCGCGAGATCGACGGGATCCAGGCGCTCGAGCACTTCCTTCTGGAAGAGGTCTGGGAAGTCCTCGAGCAGCGCGCGCATCGGCGGGCGCGCGGGTTCGGGCGCTCTCATGCCGGCGCCCGCCTCGGTTGCGGCCGGCCCCTGCGCCGGCCCCGACGGTGGCGCGCGGCCATGCGACGCGGCGAGGAGCCCGGCTTGGAACCCAGCGTCGTACCCCGCGCCGTACCCGGGCGACTGATGCTCGGGCGGCCCAACGGTGGTTTTTCCCCCACCCCCAGCCCCCTCCAGCGAGACCGCGGCAGCGCTTCCCCCCGCCGCCGCCGCCACCGCCGCCGCTCCCGCGGCCACGCCACCGTTCGCTCCTCCACCCCTTCGCCGCTTGCTGGCGTGCGTATCCATGGCTATCGCGCCTCGAAGAGCCGGCGCGAGGTCGGAATGACCAAACAACCCGAAGCCAGGTGTTTCTTGCTTGGGATCCGCCGCCACAAACTGGAAATATTGTTTTTCAGGCCGTTCCTTTTTGGTTTTTCTCCCAGAAGACAGTGTGTTTTCGTGGGTACAGAACTCAGCTGGCTCCGTGCGCGGGTGGGGGCTTGGACCCCGTGGGCCTTCCGATCGTCCCCTTTCAGCGTAAAAGAAGCACCTTCAAGGGACTACTGCCAGCGGTTTCTCGGACAAAACAGCTTAGTTGAGCTTCAAAGGGCACGAGTGTAAGTGTACGGCCGGGCGCTAGGAAGGCGGTGGCGGCGAGTGTGTACGGGTACACCGGCACACGATGAGCAAACGGTCAGTGACTGAGTGTAAGGCCCTGGCTTGGACGTTGGAGGTTCACCAAGCTCTTGTCACGAGAGTGCTGTGCGCACCAATTGTCATTCGAAAATGATCTAGCAGGTGCCACGGGTGTACGGTGCTTTTGCCGCGGCCCCCGTGAGAGCGAGAGAGAGACGCTTCAGCGTGTATAGAGAGACACCAGGCTTTCGCACTGACCCCGTGCAGTTGCACATCTGATACAAGGTTGAGTACGACAGAAGACGGTTCAAGCACTGGTGTATTACGATGATACAGCATAGACTGCGCACGCTATGTCATTGCATGAATCCATTCCATGAATGTGTTCCAGCTACTAACGCGCCTCGCGCCTTGCCCGGACGCCTGTACGGTGGGGGTTGAGCGTTCATGTCAAAAGGTGCACATAGTTCTCGCCGCCCGGACACCCGCTCTCGATTGCCCATCTCAACAGCTCTAGTTTCCCGCTATCAGCGGCGGACTCACACGTCACCTCATCCCACGGGCAGTGGTGCTCCCGCGCCCACTGTAATATCTCCAGGTGCCCGCCCACAGCGGCGTATTCACACGTGAACTGATCCCACGGGCAGTCGTGCTCCCGAAGCCACTTCAACACCTCCAGGTGCCCGCCCAACGCAGCGAGTGCGCAACAGTCTGTATCGATGTCATCCGTCGCCCCCTCCCACGGGCAGTGGTGCTCCCGCGCCCACTTCAACACCTCCAAATGCCCGCGCTCCGCCGCTGCCGCACACGTGAAGACATCCCACGGGCAACCGTGCTCCCGCACCCACCTCAACACCTCCAGCTGCCCGGCGTCAGCGGCGCAGGCACACGTTTCTTCGTCCCACGGACACCCGTGCTCCCGCGCCCATCGCAGCACCTCCAGTTGCCCGCCCCCGGCGAGAATATCGCAAGTGTCTGTACACTGCCACGTGCAGCCGTTCTCCACGGCCCAGACGAACATCGAGAGGGACTGACAAAACGCCGCGATGCCGACCGGCGGCTCCTCCGCGCTGCCGCCGACGCGCAGCAGGCCTGAGCGCTTCACCGCGGAGCGGACCGCACTTCCAGTGCGCCCGAGCAGCGCACGGTCGACGGGATCCAGGCGCTCGAGCACCTCCTTCTGGAAGAGGTCGGAGAAGTCCTCGACCAGCGCGCACATCGGCGGGCGCGCGGGTTTGGGCGCGCTCGCGCCAGCGCCCGCCTCGACCGCGGCCGGCCCCTGCGCCGGCCCCGAGGGCGGCGCGCGGCCCTGCGTCGCGGCGAGGCGCCCTGGGAACCCGGCGTCGTACCCCGCGCCGCAGCCGGGCGACAGCGACAGATGCTCGGGCGGCCCATCGCTGGGCGGCGCGAAATGCCCGCCCGACCCACCCCCTCCACCAAAAGAGCCCGCGGCAGCACTTCCCCCCCGGTCCCCCCGCCGCCACGCCGCCGCCGCCGCCGCCGTCCGCGCTTCCTCCGCCTCGCCGCTTGCTGGCTTGCGTATCCATGGTTACCGCGCCTCAACGAGCGGCGCGAGGTTGGAATGACCTAACGATGCCATCGTCTTTCTTCTGCTCTATGTCCGCTGAGTCAGACCTGCGACATTTCGCCGTCGAGGAGGCGTGCCTACTTCATTGATTCATCCGTTAGAGCGCACATCCAGAGGCGCACCGCGGTGCTAACACGAAAGCAGCGGCGGCGAACGACCCACCGGGGACGCCGTGAATGTCGCTGCTGCGGGGTAGGGTCTAGACCGTGGAATCGCGCGCGCCGCCTCGCTCCATGGCTGCGCGGCGCGTCGGCACTAGGCCCTCGGGGCTCGGCGGTGCTGGGGGCGGTGCCGAGCTAAGCGCCCGGGGATGGGGCGGGGGCGGGGTTGCGCTGCAGCCGCCGCACGCGCGGGCGGGGGGCGGCGCGGCTCGCGGGGGGCGGCACATCTCACAGGCGCTGAGGCTGGGACGCCGCGACCTGACGGCCGCGACGCTCTTCCTCTTCCTCGTCGGCGCGGTGAGTCCCGAACCCATCGTAAAGTTTTTCAGCTCATCCCTTACGCTCGTCCCTGATGAGACGACCACTGGAGTTACTCGAGCATACTCAAGTTGAGCTGGCAATCGCACCACAGTACTGTGATGTACCGCCCTGACCTCACGCACGCAGCCCGCCCAACCCATCGCCTGAAGCATGCCTTCTCGCGGCCCTACTCCCTTCGACCAATCCTAAATGCGATGCGCCCCCTGATGGAGCGACTGAGCGAGCCGCCCCCGCCGCCCGCCACCGCCCGCAGGCCACCGTGAACTACATGCGTTCGCCGCACGCCGCGCGCCAGGCGGCGGCGGCCGGCGGCGGCGCATACGAGGTGCCTGTTACGATAGGCCACGAGGTGGAAGTCGGGCGGTCGCTGCCGGATGAGTACAAGCCATCGATAGCCGCCAACGCTGAGGACGCTAACGCCGGCGCCGCCGCCACCGCCGCCGCCGCCGCCGCCGCCGCCGCCGCCACCGCTAACGCCGCCGCCGCCGCCGCTGCCGAGGAAGCCGGGGACGTGGGCACGAGTGCGGTGAAGCTCGAGTCGTCGGACCCCGGGGTGTCGGCGCGCGCCATGGGCCGCACGCAGGACCGCGTCAACGCGCGCGAGGAGAGCGCGACGGGGCAGCAGTACAGCTTCGCCGACGACGGCGGCGGGGGCGGCGGGGGCGGCAAGGGCGGCGGCGGCGGCGGTAGCGGCGGTAGTGGCAGTAGCAGCGGTGACGGGGGCGTCAGCGGAGACAATGAGGGCGGCGGGGGCGGCGACGGGGGTGGCGGGGATAGCAGTAGCGGGGCCGGCGAGTTCACAGGCGAGCCGACGGGCGAGTCATCGGACGAGTTGTCCGGCGAGAGCAGCGTGCGCTCGGGTGACGGTAACACCACGAGACGCTCCAAGCGCAAGCACCACCACTCGGCCGTGGCGGGCGCGGGGGCGGGGGTCGGAGGCAGGGGCTTACACTCATCCACTTTGCATTTAGGAATTATTCAGGGGTTGTGCAGGGGGTATCAAGGGTTATTAGGGGGTGTTTAGGGTGTGTTTTGTGTTACAAACGGCTCAGGTTGAGCTGAGAAGTGGACGAGTGTAAGCCCCTGGTTGGAGGGGATGGCCCGCACCCGCACCCACACACTCTGACGATGTCGGCGCACCCGACAAGTTCCGACGCCGAGAACCCCTCGGATGACTCCGAGGCGGAGGACCCGCCGTTCCCGCCGCTACCCGGGTGCCAGCGCGTGCACTCGCGCCACGTCATCACTGAGGTAGGACGGTGCAGATTGACAGTATCCAAACACGTGTTGAAAGCGCCTGTGGTTTCAGCGTTTGAAACTAGAACATCATGAATTGCTTTCAACGTTTGCTTTCAATTTCAGCTTACGCCTCTACACCGAGGCTGGCGACGTGCGGCCCACCCTGGAGCTGCCGGCCAAGAACCTGTCGCACGTCTTCAAGTTCGGCAAGGGTTATCACTACGCGCACATGGCGGTGATTACTGCGATTTCCAAAGCAAATCCGCGGGGGTTTGCCGGGCCGCGCGACCCAGTGCTGATGGCGGCGTGGCAGGCGGCGCCGGGGGCAGGGCTGATTTGAGTCAATCATGACCGCCACGTCATCCTGCACATATCAGACCCCGGTTCATGAGGTGCATCACATTCTGAAACGGAACGAGCGTCATTCAATTGGCCCTTCACGTCATCCACCGCATTGTAAAACTTTGTTCGTTGAGTTAAACGCCATCCTATGACGGGGCGAGCACAGGGGCCAGGGCGAAATCATGGTGCTTCCTTATACACGCGGACGCGTCTCGCTCTCTGACGCGGCGAGAGTGAGTCGCCTGGCCCTGGACGGGGGTGGCGGCGGACGAGAGCGGCAAGCAGCGGTTCGCGGTTGAGGGGCTGCGGGAGCAGGTGCTGCTGTACAGCACGAGCCACGACAGCGGCGAGACCTGGGCGGTCGGGCCCTCACCGTTCACTGTCTGCTCGCTGTGTACATGTACACACAAGGCCCTCACTGCTTGCTCGTTGTGCACATTTGCCTCCTCATCGCACGACAGAGGCCAATGTGCGACAGTATAACACATTCGCCTCCTCCTCCTCTTCGCACGACTGGGGCGAATGTGCGCCGCGTACAGTATGAGCAAATAGTCAGAAGATGCCGGAGATCCTACTGGGCGGATCCCGCGGAGGTGCCGGTGCGCCACACCGCTGATGACAACTTCGCGGCTGGTGCGCGGCCCGCGTGGGGGCCTGTGCTGCACTGGGACGCGGCGACCGACCGCGTGCTTGTGTTCTACTCCGTGAGCCGCGAGTGCTCGCGGCCGACTACGCCCAAGACGTGGGAGCCGGGCGGCGACGTGCGGGCAGGGCCTTCCACGCCGTTCCCTTTTCACCTCAACTGCATCGTTTGGTCACTGAAACAACTCTCAAGTTACACCCTCTCAACACCTCGAAGATGCTGCCAGATGAGCCGCCACGGCAACAATGCTCGTCTTTATTGCAAGTCTAAAGGATCAAACACAGTCTGTAAAGTAATACACAGAATGCTCGGAGACCCTCCAGTGTAACCCCCGAAGGTAAGTGGTGTGCGGCCGTGCGCTCGGGTGGTGGTGGGGCAGCACCTGGCGCGGATGGACAGCACGCCGCCCAAGTGGGGCCGACCGACCACGCTGCTGCGCGAGGCCGAGGACGGTGTGCCCAAGGTGGTGGCGGCCCGCCTGGTGGAGCTGCGCGACGGCACGTGGCAGGGCTGAGTCGCAGGCCCTGACTGTTTGCTCATAGCATACCGGTGTGTGATGTGCGGTGATCTTAGCATGTGCTACTACCGATGTTTTGTGGTCCCTGGCACGTGGCTGCTGCCCTACTGGAGCGAGCAGCCGCGGGGCGACCGCGTGGCCATGTGGGCCAACGCGCAGCCGCCGCCGCCGCCGCCTGTCAAGACCTTGGACCCGGTGACCGGTCAATGGTTCCTCGGGGCGGGGGCGGCGGCGGCGGGGGCGATACGTACCGGCGTCGCCGGAGAGGGGCTCGGCGGGGGCTGGGGGAGCGGTAGCGGGGATGGGGGTTTGGGACCAGGTGAGGGTGAGGGTGAGGGGAATGAGGAGCCGTTCGACGTAGCGGCGTGCCACGCGCCGGTGACCCCCAAGGTAGAGTGGTGCAGGTTAACCCAAGTTGACCCCGGGTTGCCCGCACATGCTTTCAGCTCTCAGCGCTTGAAACTGACATATGACACAGCGCTTTCAAAGCTTGCTTTCAATTTTGAAACTTGCGCCGCTACATCAAGGGCCAGCTGCCGGAGCTGTTCGGCAACAAGACCTCGGCGGGTGTGCTGCTGTCGACCGACCGGGGGGTCACCTGGCGGTCGGCCGGTCGCCTCAGTGACCCGCGTACGGACCTTATTGAAGGCGTCGCCGTGGAGCTGTCCGACCGAGGTGCGGCGCGCTGGACTCCTTCCCTGACCCCTGACTTTTTGCTCATAGTGCATCGTTACATAATGATACACGTTGCGTCATCCACCGCATCTCGGACCCTCGCATCTTGACTGAAGTGACGCCCTGTGACGTGGCAGCCGTGTTGTGGGCGCTCGTTTGTGGAGTAAAGTGTCGACCTGCGACGCGGCGAGCATCATCCCTCCGTCCGACCCTGGCCCGCGTGCTGATGATGTTCCGCACCAAGATCGGCTGCGTGTTTGCAGCCTCCAGCTATGACAGCGGTCTGACGTGGTCGGCACCCGCGCCGCTCAACGTGCCCAACCCCAACACCCGCTTTGACGCCATCGCGCTTACGCAGGGGTGTCGTTGGGAACAAGCACCCGACCGACGTTGAATCGAGGAAAGACCGAAATCGGCTGGCCGCTGTTTGCCAGGGCATGGGTAAATGCTCATACGATGGTTTCGGGTTCGGTCGGCCACCACGAACCGATTCTGCGCGTCTGTATGAGCATTCATCCTGAATGTAGGTCATGCCCCGATCTCGGTCGAACGCTTGTTCTGAATGACCCTGGTGTCCGCCCGTACAAGGACCACATCCTCATGGCGCTCAACAACCACCGCCGCGGTCCGTTCTGTGACGGATGCCGCACGCTGCTGGACCTGATCGTGTCGCCCGACGGCGGCGCGTCGTGGCGCCACGTCGCCACCGTGGAGGACGAGACCCGCGCCGGGGTAGGCCGGTGCAGGTTCAACCGTCGAAACCCGGGTTGAAAGCGCCTGGATCTATGCTCTTGAAAGTAAGATATGATCGACCGCTTTCAAACTTTGCTTTCAATCCCAACATGTACCGCTACGACGGGGTGCGCATCCACTACCCCAGCCTCCTGCAGCTTGACGACGCGCGCGTGCTGGTCATGTACAGCCGGTTCTACCTGGGCAAGTGCGGCGCGCCGTCGCAGGAGCAGCTCAACAAGAACTACGGCAAATTCAAGGCAGGGTCTCACACTCGTTTCCTGACTGTTCCCTCATAGTGTACCAGTGTACCTCAGGTCAGGGAGGAGGATGCGGAGAGTGCGGAGGGTTATGCTGGTGCACTATGAGCAAACAGTGAGGGGACGAGTGGCCGGGCCGAGGAGGAGGATGCGGCGAGTGCGTACGTGTACACCGATACACTGTGAGCAAACAGTGCGGGAAGGAGTGGCGTCGGCCGTGGTTGAAGGATGCGTGCCCTGGCATCACCAGCCCCAACCAGGGCGTCAAGCTGGCGCAGGTGGACCTGGGTGGGCTGCGGGCGCTGCCGCAGATGATGCTGCCTCCGGACAGCGCGCGGGTGGAGCCCACCTCGCCGGTCCTGCGCAAGGCAGGGGGTCTTGAGAACAAGCGCTCCACCGACGTTGAATCTCCCCCTCTTCCCCTGCGCGTCTGGGGTGTATCGAGAACAAGCGCTTGACCGACGTTGAATCTCCTCCTCCTCCTCCCCCTCTTCCTCCTACTTCGCGTGTCTGGAAGGTTATTGAGAGCAAGCTCTCGACCCACATCGAATCTCCTCCTCCTCCTCTGCGCGTCGTCTGTGAGTATGAGCATTCACCCGAAAGGTACCCGGTGAGTCACGCTCCGATCTCGGTTCGAGTGCTTGTTCTCAATGACCCTCCCGCAAGGTGGTGAGCCACTTCATCAACTACGGCCTGACCCACCTGGGCGAGCAGCGCGCGACTGACGACGACAAGCGCGTGTGGCTGGACCGCCTGCGCACCATGCGCTGGCGCGAGGTGGCCACCAACTTGGCGCTGTTTTACGACTTCGAGTACCTGGGGGCAGGGGCTTACACTCTTCCACTTTTCAGCTCAACTTGAGCCGTTTCTGAAACAAAAACACACCCTGCACACCCCCTAACACCCCCTAGCATCCCCTAAACAGCCCCTAAACAACCCCTAGACACCCCCCCCCTATCCTACAGAAAGCGCTTACGTTGAGCTGAAAAGTGAACGAGTGTAAGCCCCTGCCTGGGGGGCGCCAAGTGGGTGCGGAAGAGCAGAATGATGGCGGAGTTTTTCCGGGCCACGGTGACGGGGATGGGGGGGGACTTGCAGGGAGACAGGGTCCCGTCTGTGCCCACGCACGTTAAGGCGGGGGCGGCGGGGGCGGGGTACTGGGGGGCGGGGGCAGGGGCTTACACTCGTCCACTTTTCAGCTCAACCTGAGCCGTTTCTGACACGAAAAAAACCCAAAATACCCCCTGACAGCCCCAAAACAGCCCTTAAACAACCCCTGAATGCACCCCAATCCCACAGATAGCGCTTGTGTTGAGTCGACAATCGGACGAGTGTAAGCCCCTGGTTGGGGGTCTGGGGGGGGCAGGCCTGGGGGGCGGGGTCCAGGGGGGCTGGCGGCGGCGGCGGCGGGGGTGGCGGCGGCGGAGGAGGGGGAGGAGGGCACACGGGGCATCAGACGCATCACACCGGTATGGGTGTGAACGGGGGGCGGATAGTGCAGCTACAGCTGGCACGTGACGCGCAGCAGCGGGAGGCGGCAATGCGTCTCAAGATGCGGCTCAAGGCGGCGGGTGCTCAAGAAGTGGGTAGAGCCGACGACATCCACATTACCAGCGGGGGCAGCGGCGGCGGCGACGGGGTGGGGTCGGACTTCATCGGCGAGGGCGGCGGCGGCGGCGCGGTGGGCGGTGGTGTCATCGACGGCGGTGGCGGCGGCGGCGGTGGCGGCGGCGGCGGCGGCGGCGCAGTGGGGTTAGGTGTCGTAGGCGACGGTGACGCGGTGGGGGTGGGCGTCACTGGTGTGGGCGGCGGGGGTGACGCGGTGGGCGGCGGCGGGGGTGACGCGGGGGGCGGCGGCGTCATTAGCGGGGGCGGCGGGGATGACGCGGTGGGAGCTGGGTCCGGCGCGGAGGAGCGGGCGGCGCTGACCCCGCCAGACCACGAGGTGGAGGCGGGCACCGAGTCGACAGTCGGCGGCGACGACGCCGGGGGCGGCGATGGCGCCGGTGCCGGGGGCGGCGCTGGGGGCAGCAGCGGGGGCGGCGGCGAGGACGGCGCCGGCGGCGGGGCTGGGGCCGGGAACGACGACGACGTCGATGTCGTGGCAGGGAATGCGGCAGTCGAGAAGCGATGGCGAGGATAGTTAGGACATAGACGATCAGACGCCGGGCCTGTCCGAGGTGCGGTGGTGACGTTACTCGAAAACGAGGCGTGCTAATCATGTTATTGAAACGCAAATCAAGAGAGGTTGGCATCTATGCGAGGAGCGGCTACATCAGATATCAATAGGACGAGAAGAAGCCCCTGCCGCTGTCCCGGCCTATTCCCCGCGCCTCTTCCCCTACTCTGGCTGCTGCCACACGCATTCCATATTCTCGGGGTTGATGCCGAGGTTGTAAGCCGCGGCCGTGTGGCCCGCGTCCGCCGCACGCCTGTACCAGCCCACCGCCGCCGGGTAGTCCGGCGCCGCCACGCCCTCCCCCATGTCGAGGCAGACCCCGAGGTTGTACATCGCTTCCGGCAACCCGGTCTCGGCGCCCTTGGTGGCCCATTCGTACTGTTGCTCGTATTCCTTTCTCGCGTAGTAAATACCTCCCAGTGCATTCATAGCGTACGCGTGCCCTTGCCCGGCCGCCTTCTCTAGAAGCGCCACGCCCTCCTCCGCCCAGGGTTAGCACCCGCGAACAGATCATTTGGTCAGGTGATCGCACGACGCGCCTGCCCGTTGGACCGGTGATCCACTCAAAACATACATGTAGGTGGAAAGCGCCAATCCTACATCCAACAAGGGCGATCTGCCGCCCGCGTCCATGAAGCCCGCGTGCCCTTCCGCTTGTTCCAGTAACCGGCACCCTGGCTCCACTGGGCTTCCCTGTCGCCCTGGCCAGCCTTCCGCTTCACCACTTCGGCTCCGAGCGCCGAGGAATCGGGCCTGGCAGACATTGCTCGCCACGTCAGGAACCGCATTGTGAATCCTCGTCTCTTGAGTCAAACCACATCCTATGACGTGGCGAGCAAGGCAATATCCACCGGGCACTACGCGGGGAACGCTCGCCACGTAAGGAACCGCACTTTGAACTCTCGTCTCTTGAGTCAAACGACATCCTGTGACTTGGCGAGCAAGGCAATATCCGCCGGGCCCTACGAGGGGGTCTTCTGCCTGGGTGGTCCAATCGCCCAGTGGGTTCACGTTTAAGTTCGCGAGCGCGGCGGCAACTCCTCCGGCTCCCCCGGCTCCCGCCCTGGCCGGCGCGCGCTTGGCGGCATCGCGTTCAGCTTTGCGACGCTCCTGGCGCGACGGCGCCATCTGACGGAGTGAGCAACGAGCGGCCGCTGCTGTAGATAGCGTGCGAAAAAGGAGCCTGAAGCCCACGCCTGAAGCCTCTCCTCAAGATCTACGAGTATGAGCTTTGGTATCCGGACGGGTTTGACCCTTCGTGTCAAGGAACGGGCGACGGGGAATCCGACACGCAGAGTGTGACACCCACGTCAGGGACTCCGTCGAGGAGGGCACGTGTCCTTGGGCGCACGCGGGGAGCCGCGCGATGTGCTCGGGGGATGCCCAACCTCAACCCCCAAACCCAACTGGAGTTAACAAGTCCGGCCGCCACCAGGAATGTGTCGGCCGGCCGGCGCCTCATAACGCTCTCACATCAAATCCCAGCTGTCCACTTCCACGGGCCGAGATCCACGCGTCGCGCCTTGCCTCCGGACCAACAATGGCGGCCAACATGGAGCTCAAGTCCACGAACAAGGTGCGCCGGTGCCCCAGCCTCCGCCCCTCGCCCTCCCGCCGATCCCGCCGCCGTGTCTCGAGATTTTACACGAGTACAGGGAGTTTCTTTGGCACTGCAATTCTTGTTCACCTCCCTCTCTTGGGTCGGGGGCGCGCTTCCGATGCCTTCTACCCCGCCCGACGCGACGCCCCACCTCTCCGCGGATCCCACCGCCATGCCCGCACCCTTCTGCTTGTTTGGGCTTGGGCGTCAAGATTCCACACAGCCTGGCACTGCGTTTCTTTACCACCTCCCCCTCTCTTGGTGGATTCCCAAATTGTGGAGCGCGCTTTCCTTCCGATGTCCATGCCTTGCTCGCACGACGGCCCAGCGTGCTTCCTCGCCCGACGCCCCACCTCCCGCCGAGCCCACCGCCACGCCCGCATTGCTGTGCGTGCCTTGGCTTGGACCTTTAGGGACCACACGAGATGGATTTGCATTGCTTTTCCACCTGCTTCCTTTCCGATTGTCCGATGCTTGCTCGCGCGACGGCCCACTTGTGTCGGACGGCACGGGCGCCGGCTGACCCCACCGACAGAGCGGCGAGTAGGTGCATTGTTGCGCGACGTCCTCGCCGGTCGCCGCGTGTCGTCGCCGCGCTCCGCGGTACTCTCCCGGGGCACGCGGTTAACAGTTAAGACCCGGTCGTTGTGCAGGTGTTCGGCGGCGAGGTGCGCAAGTACTCGCACGCCAGCAGCGCCACGGGGGGCACCATGACCTTCTCAGTGTTCGTGCCTCCCGCGGCCGCGCTGGCGCCGGTGCCTGTAGGGCCTGACAGATACCGCTCGCCACGTCATAGGGTACCACTTATTAGCTCAAGAGGCGAGGGCTCAAATTGCGTTGGATGTCGTGGCGATCAATATCTGTATTCGTAGGGCCTGGCATATATTGCTCGCCACGTACATAGGTGCCATGTGACTCAAGAGACGAGGGTCCAAAGTGCGTTGGACGACGAGGCGAGCAATTTCTGAAAGGCCCTAGGTGCCGGTGCTGTACTACCTGAGCGGGCTGACGTGCACGGACGACAACGCGGTGCAGAAGGGCGGCGCGTTCAAGGTGAGGCGGTGCAGGTTGAACCCAGGTTGACCCCGGGTTGCACCAGGTTGACCTCTGGTCGAACCCAGGTTTGACCCCGGGTTGCACCAGGTTGACCCCAAATTCACCCCAGGTTGACCCCAGGTTGACCCCAGGTTGACCGTGCCTGGTTTTAGCGATTGCAGCTGAAATATGATGAAACGCCTTTACACTTCGCCTTCAAGTTCAACCTGCTGCGCTACAACAAGGCGTGCGCGGAGGCGGGGGTGATGATGGTGTTCCCGGACACCAGCCCGCGCGGCGCGGGGGTGGCGGGGGAGGACGACGCCTACGACCTCGGCACCGGCGCCGGATTCTTCGTTGACGCGACGGCAGGGACTTACACTCGTCCACTTTTCAGCTCCAACCTGATCCAATTTTGACACAGACGCCACCCATCCTGTCAGCGTATCGCTCAAAAAGTGCTTACGTTGAGCCGTAAAGTGGACGAATGTCAGCCCCTGCGCGACGGTGGCGCCGTGGAGCGCGGCGTACCGTATGTACACATACGTGACGGAGGTAGGGCGGTGCAGGTTGACAGTATCAAGACCAGTTTGATGGTAGCAAAACCCATACTGAAGCTGCCTCAGGTTTCAGCGCTTGAAGCTAGAATATGATGAACCGCTTTCAAACTTTGCTTTCAATTTCAACTTGCGCCGCTACACGGAGGAGCTGCCCGCGCTGGTGGAGGCGGAGCTGCCCGCCGCCAAGGGGCTTAAGTCCATCACGGGTAGGGCCTGCCGGATAATGCTCGCCACGTCATAGGGTGCCATTTACCTCACAATACCAGGGTTCAAAGTGCGTTGGGTGACAACGGCCTGGCAGATATTGCTCGACACGTCATAGGGTGCAATTTACATAACGATGCGAGGGTTCAAAGTGCGTTGGATGACAAGGGCCTGGCGGATGTTGATCGACACGTCATAGGGTGCCATTTACCTCACGATACGAGGGTCCGAAGCGCGCTGGATGATGTGGCGACCAACATCCGCCTGGCCCTAATCACGGGGCACTCAATGGGCGGGCACGGCGCGCTGACGATCGCGTTCAAGAACCCCGACGCGTACGCCAGCGTCAGCGCCTTCTCCCCCATCTGCAACCCGTCGGCGGTAGGGGCCTTTACACTCGTCCACTTCTCAGCTCAACCTGAGCCGTTTCTGTCACTCAAAATACACCCTGAACACCCCCAAACACAACCTACAGCCTGCACAACCCCTAAACACGCCCTAAACCCTCTCTCTGAACCCCCCGTTGACACCCCCTAAGCACACCCTATCCCACAAAAGGTGCTTACGTTGAGCTGAGAAGTGGACGAGTGTAAGCCCCTGGTCTATGGTGCCGTGGGGCAAGAAGGCGTTCGGCGCGTACCTGGGCGCTGACTCGGCGGGCTCGTGGGTAGGGCGGTGCAGATTGACCCCAGGTTGACCCCAGGTTGACCCCAGGTTGACCCCAGGTTGACCCCAGGTTGACCCCGGGTTGACCCCAGGTTGACCGCGCTTGGTACCAGCGCTTGAAGCTGAAACAGGATGAAGCGCTTTCAAACTTTGCCTTCAATTTCAACTTGCGGCCCAAAACCTGGGCGGCGCACGATGCGACGGAGATCCTGAAGGCGCGCGGGGCGGCGAACTCGCTTCCTCAGTTCGCCGACATCCTGATCGACCAGGGCCTGGACGACAACTTCCTGGCTGAGCAGCTCAAGCCCGAGGCGCTTGAGGCAGGGGCTTCCACTCGTCCACTTCCCCGCTCAACCTGAGCCGTTATTGTCGCCGAAATCCACTGAAAGCACCCAACGTGTCCCTCAAAGCACCCAACGTGTCCCTCCAAAAGTGCGCACGTCAAGCCGAAAAGTGGACGAGTGTGAGCCCGTGGGTTGAGGCGGCGGCTGCAGCGGCGGGGCAGAAGGTGACGGTGCGGCGGCACGCGGGGTTCGACCACTCGTACTTCTTCATCTCCAGCTTCATGGAGGACCACGTGCGCTTCCACTCCAAGGCGCTCAAGGCAGGGCCTGACAGATTATGCCTGCCACGTCACCCTCCACATTACAGACCCTGGTTTCTTGAATCAAACGGAATCACGTGACGTGGCGAGCACTATTTGTCAGGCCCTACTGGGTCATAGGGTCTCACAGATACTGCCTGCCACATCATCGCCCACATCATGGTGGAACTGGAATCACGTGACGCGGCGAGCATTATCTGTCAGGCCCTAGCTAAAGGCCAAGGCTGCGAAGGAGAGCCTGAGCGTGGACGTGACCCTGGACCCCGCCATCCTGGCCGGGTTCGCCAAGACGGCCGGCGCCCCCATCCAGTGCCAGGCCGCCGTGGCGTGGGGCGCCAAGCAGCCGCTGTCCAACGAGACCATCATCGTGGGGGTGCCGCGGGCGGGGGAGATCCGGTGCAAGGTGATGTCCAACGCGCTGTGCCACACCGACCTGTACACCCTGGACGGGCACGACCCCGAGGTAGGGCATGACTGATAACGCCTGCCACGTCATCCTGTACATTGTAGACCCTCGTTCCTTGAGTCGAATGGAATCGCATGACGTTGCGAGCATTATCTTTCCACATTGTAGACCCTCGTCTCTTGAGTAAATGGAATCACATGACTTGGCGAGCATGATCCGTCAAGCCTTACCCCAAGGGTCTGTTCCCGTGCATCCTGGGCCACGAGGCGGGCGCCGTGGTGGAGAGCGTGGGTGCCGGGCAGGGGCTCATACTCGTCCACTGTTCAGCTCTACTGAAGCACGTTTATGGGGTTTTTGTGGGATGCGTTTTACGTTTTCAGTGACAAAAACGGCTCAGGTTGAGCTGAGAAGTGCACGAGTGTAAGCCCCTGGTACTAGGGTGACGTCCGTGAAGCCCGGCGACCACGGTAGGGCGGTATAGGTTGAACGCAAGTTGACCCGGGGTTGACCGCGCTTGGGTTCACAGTTTGAAGCTATAATGTGGTGAAGCGCTTTCAAACTCTGCTTTCAATTTCAACTTGCGCCGCTACACCACGTGATACCGTGCTACACCCCGCAGTGCAACGCGCCGGCGTGCATCTTTTGCGCGTCCCCCAAGACCAACCTGTGCCCCGCTATCCGCAGCACGCAGGGCGCGGTAGGGCCTCACAGATCATGCTTGCCACGTCATGTGATTCACACGTAAGTATTATAATTTTCCCCCTTTTTTCGTTTTTTTTTCTCCGTCTCTTTCTTCCTTGTGCTTCTTGTGTAAAAAGGAATCACGTGACGTGGCAGGCATGATCTGTCAGGCACTAAGGCGCGGGGTACATGCCGGACGGCACCAGCCGCTTTACCACCCTGGACGGCAAACCTATCTTCCACTTCATGGGATGTTCCACCTTCGCTGAGTACACGGTGATTGCGGAGATATCGGTAGGGCGGTGCAGGTTGACCCCAAGTTGACCCAGGGTTGACCGCGCTTGGTTTCAACGCTTGAAACTTCAATATGATGTACCGCTTTCACACTTTGCTTTCAGTTTCAACTTGCGCCGCTGCATCTCGGCGGCGAAGATCAATCCGCTGATGCCGCTGAACAAGGCGTGCCTGTTCGGGTGCGGGGTGTCCACGGGGCTGGGCGCGGTGTGGAACACGTGCAAGGTAGGCCAGTGCAAATAGGCCGATTTCGGTATATCGCTTCCTGCGCCGAGCGCTGACGCTTTGCCCGCAACTCTGTATGGGCATTCAACCTGACGCCCGCTTACCCGCGCGGAGCGCTGACGCTGTGCCCGCAATTCTGTATGGGCATTTCACCCAGGCGATATACTGAAATCGGCCTATTGAACGGCCGATGAAACCATTGTTGAAAGCGCCTGGAACAAAGTGCTTGAACTTAACATGTGATGATTTTCTCTCAACTTTTCCTTTCGCTTTCAAGTTGCGCTGCTACAACAAGGTGGAGGCGGGGGCGTCCGTGGCGGTGTTCGGGCTAGGGGCGGTGGGGCTGGCCGTGGTGCAGGCGGCCAAGATGGCGGGCGCGGGGCGCATCATCGGCATCGACCTTAACAAAGTAGGCCGGTGCAGGTTGAAGCGATAAAACCCGTGTTGGAGTCGCCTGGAAATACGCAAAAAGAGGAAGTCAAGTCCCATATATAAATTGGTGGGCTCAAATTTGATATGCAAAAAGAGGAAGTCAAGTCCCATACATAAATTGTGTGGGCTCAAATTTGATTGGCAAACTTTGACTTACATCGGAGCTATGCTCCTCAACACCAAGGTATGACGAACCACCTTCGAACTTTGCTTTCGATGCCAACTTGCGGCGCTACAACGAGGATAAGTTCACCATCGCCGCGCAGCTGGGGTGCACGGACGTGGTGTGCCCTAGCGACCACGGCGACCCCATCCAGAAGGTCATTGTGGGGATGACCAAGTGGGGCGTGGACTACACGTTCGACTGCACGGCAGGGGCTTACACTCGTCCACTTTCTTAGCTCAACCTAAGCCATTTGGGTCAGTGAGCCGTTGTGTGCCCAGTGTGCGACGAGTTATAAGCCATCGTTTTTGTTACAGGCAGTTGAAACCACTCAGTGAGTCCTACAAAAACGTGCTCACGTTGAGCTGAGAAGTGGTCGAGTGCAAGCCCCTGCTGCACGGGGAACGTGAACGTGATGCGTGCGGCGCTGGAATGTGCGCACCGCGGGTGGGGCGAGAGCTGCGTCATCGGCGTGGCGGCGGCAGGCACGGAGATCGCCACGCGGCCGTTCCAGCTGGTCACGGGGCGCGTATGGAAGGGCACGGCGTTCGGCGGGTGGAAGAGCCGCTCCGCCGTGCCGCAGCTGGTGGAGCGCTGCATGGCGGGCGACCTCCCGGTTGACCACTTCGTCACGCACTCCATCGACGTCGAGGCGGGGAAGTCATTAACAACAAGCACTCGACCGATGTTGAATCCCCTCCTCTTCCTCCTCCTTCTCCTCCTCTTCCTCCTCCTCCTCCTCCTCCCGTCCTCCGCGCGTCTGCATGCCATTCCCCTCGAATGAAACTCATGCTCCGATCTCGGTTCGAGTGCTTGTTCTCAACGACCCTGCTGCCAGGGGGCCGACGTGGCCGCTGCCACCACCAAGGCCATCGACGCCTTGCACTCCGGCGACTGCCTGAGGGCCGTCGTCAACTACGCTAAGTTGTAGGAGCGTGCTTTCACGGTGTTCGAATGCCGCGGCGCGGCGTGGCAAATTGTTTTCTCGGTGTTTGAATGCGGTGGCTACTGCACGGTATTCCGTGATTTGGTATGCGTCGATTTGGCTCGTCGGGTAGAGGCGGCATGTCACGGCCTGTAAGCGTATATGATACAACAACATCATCGACTGTCGCCCGTTCACTCGCGTTGTGGGCACCTCAGGGCAGATCGGCGCATATCCGGTAGGGGGTGTTGGCACCTCGGTGCATATCCGATGGGGAGTTTGGGCACCTCGGCGCATATCCGGTGGGGGTGTGGGCACATCGGCGCAGATCCGGTAATGAGGCGGTATATGTATATGTGGTATGGCTGGATAGCCCATTCTCTCTCTCTCATATCCAGCACAGGTTGACACCTTCACTCCTTCACTCCTTCACTCATTCACACTTTCACTTCACTGATTTACTCCTTCACTCCCTCGCTCCTCGTTCACTGTTTCACTGATTCACACATGATACACTAATACCTCATACACGCTGGAGCTCCCCGCCGATCCACGCGCGTGCCTCCCACCGACGCCTCGAGCCGATTTCATGTTCTACGGTGTGTGCCTCACGTGCGTGTCAGTGCGTCCTCCTCCTCCTAGCCGCGCCACCCATTCGAATGTTGGTGGGTGCGTCGCGATCGCGTTCCTCACCCGGCGCCGCGACCGCCGGGCCCGGGCGCCTCGCCGGCGGCGGCGGAGGAGGGCAGCAGCGCGGCGTCGTCCGCCGGGTCCGGGAAGTTGAGCCGCTTGATGAGCGTCCACCCGCGCCGCCGCACCTCCGCGTCGTACGCCCGGGCGGCCTCCTCCTTGTTGGCGAAGTGTCCCACAACGTACCGCTTCTTTGCATCCGTCACGTACACTTCTGCCCGCCACGGTGTTGCCTTGTCCTAGGTATCATGTTTGGCCGCGCCGAATAACCCACTCTTTCCAGGTTTCTTGTCACTGAGCTTCGGCGGCCGCTGACCCGAGGCGCCATGCGCGGCGGCGGCGCCCCGGGCGGCAGCAACCGGCTCCGGTGCAAGCGTGAGGGGCAGACCTCGCTCGTCGCAGCGCTCCCCGGCTGCGCCGGGTATGTCGCCAGCTCCTCTGGCTGCGGGAAGTTGAGTGGCTTCAAGTTAACCCACCCGCGCCGCCGAACCTCCGCGTCGTAAGCCTGGGCGGCGTCGTCCACGGTGGCAAAGTGTTCGAGCTGAAGGATTGTGTTGCCACGCAAGCTCAATTGCGCGCGCCATTTGAGCCACGGGGTGGCCTTCCTGATTTGCTCGTCGCCGAGCTCGTACACGCCGTGGCGCCCAGACTTTCTAGTGTGTGCGCCTGCACGGTGCCGCTTTGGTGGATGCGCGCCCGGCACATCGTCGCCGGCTGCGACATCGCTTCTCCCCCGCTTCGCCCGGGCCACCCTATCCGCAGGGGTGCTCCGGCGAGGTGCCCTCCCGCGTCCCTCACCGTCCTCCCGGACCTGCGCCGCCCCCACGAGCAGCACCAGCCCCCCTGCCCGCCCGTTTCCTCCTCCTCCCCCCCGTCGCCCCTCTCCCCGCCCGCTCCCTGGTCCCCCTCCCCGCCCGCTCCCTCCCCGCCCTCCTCCTCCCCGTCCTCGTCCGTGTCCTCCCCGCTCGTGCCTCGCCCTTGATGTGCGAGTCCACCCGCACGGGCCCGTGCGCCAGCGCCAGCGCCAGCCGGTCTCGCTGCTGCCCCAGAGTCTCCTCCGACTCCTCCTCTTTCACTAGGGTTACCCCAGAGACCCTTGCCCCTTCCGCAGCAGGGGCGTCGTGGTCAGGCACGGGCGCGGGCGCGGCGGCGGGGGCGGCACGCGACCCGGACGCCGGCACCCGCGCGGGCCCGGGTGCCGCCCCGTCCCGCCGCGCCCCCCACTCCTCCACCTCCTCTTCCTTCGCCTGCTCCTCCTCTAGTTTTAGGGTCACCCCAGACGGCCCGGAGGCCCCAGCCCTCACAGAATCAGGGGCGTTGGGGTGAGGCGCAGGCGCAGGTGCGGGCGCGACGGCGAGGGCGGCGCCGGTGCGCTGCTGCTCGCGTGTACCTGCCCCATCGTTCCGCTGCGGGATGTTCTTCGTGCGCGGCATCTTGCGCACGACCGGCAGCTTGCGGCGGCTAACGGCGGTGTTTTTGGTGGGAACACTTCCATCTGCACACTGCCGCACGAATCATGCCAAATCCCGCCGTCAGGAAAAAACCTGCGGCGCGGACGCGCTAGGCGCAACGGCACTCGGCGGCACAGAGGACGTGGCCCAGCCGTCGAAGCCTCGACAAAAAACTCGACCTTGCAGAACGTCACAACCCGAACACAATGGAGAGAGAAAGGAAAGAGAAAAGGAAAAACGGCACGCAAACTCGACTCCGATCCCCCTCCCATGGCGCGCCAGGCAGCGACGGGAGACCGCGGCGAGCGACCCCGCGGGACCGAGCGCGAACAGCGCACCCGCCACACTGACGAAACCACCCCCTACACTACCCCAGCGGCGAGACGAGAGCGCGGAACGGGAGAAGTCATCGCCAAATTTACACCGAAATCGCGTCCCCCGGGCAAATTCAAAACCACCCGCGAAGATCGCTGTCCCGCCACCGCTAGAGACTGGCATCCCGACGACAACGGCAAGGCACGACACCGGCAACACTGCTAACCCCCACACCAACTGCGCGTCCGATGCACTCGCGAAAGCGCCCCCACCGCCCCCCCCCGACCCAAACTTCTGCATCCCAACCACCTCCGAGAAACTGAAAAACATCCTGCCACTGGCCCGACCAGTACTTGACGCGACACCCACCGATCACCCCTCCCCCGCAAGAGAGAGAAGCCCCATCCTCCTTCTCGCCGGCAACACCGCTACAAGTATACCCCAGACGAACTGCGCGCCCGGTGCACCCGCGAGAGCGCCCCCACCGCCCCTCCCTGTCCCCAACTGCTGCATCCCACCGCCCGAGAAACAGAAAAACCTCGCCCCACTGGCCCGTCCTATACTTGTTGCGACACCCACCGATCACCCCCCGTCCGCAAGAGAGAGAAGCCCCAACAGAGCGCCCGAACAGCTGGCAGCACCTCTTGAGGGCACGCGCTCGCCAACGCACACCACGGCGCCGGCCCCACCAGCCCCCCTGCCGCGCCACGTGTCCCCCCGACCCGCGCCCCCGATCGCGTCGCCACGAACGGATAACCGTTATTACCGACTCCGCAGATCCTCAGCCGAACTTTTACTGTACTCGTACTACCGTCCCACGTGTCTGTATTCGGGTCGGCCGTTCATAACCAACCTACCGACTTTGCCCAGCCCAATCTCACGAGTCGGCACCTTCAAAAACTCTGCCGCGGCGCAGCCCCGGAATCCTCTGCCCGCCGCTTTGCCCCTCGGGGAGCCATCGCCGGGCGCCTCCTGGTAGTCCCAACCCGCCGCCTGGTCCCTGAGACCGCTTCCAACCGCCAGTGCGGCGCGCGACAGCCAACGGAACCGGCCGACCGGCCGGAGCGCCGACAATACAGGCACATGCGGACAGTACGAGTACCCATTCAGCCACAGCCAGGACTCGGCACATCACGGATGGTGCCCGCCACTCTACAGACGAGCATACCCACTGCGGCTCGAACTCAGCCGGTGAAGCCATCGCCGGACGAATACAACAGACAAGTGGGAGGAGGGCAAATCGGAGGAGGCACATCATCACCACGCCCACGCACTCACACTTCGGAGCCCATGGCCCGGAGACCGTACTTCGAGAAGCAACAGGATCAACATTGCTGGGTACACTCAATAAATATGGTGATGGGCAGAAAACACATGGACGTTGGGAAGACATTGTCAGACATAAAACGAATCGTACAAGCCGACGACGAGTTGCGCGCTAGACACAGGGATAAGCCCTTGTACCACGAGACCAAAGGTTTCTACGCAACCGACCTGTTCAGGGATTACGCGGAAGGTACCCATGGGATATACATAAACAAGATAGGACCGGTGGACAAAGGACCGGTGGACAAAGACACGGGTGAGATCACCGCAGGAATGCACAGGGGACAAAATATCACACAAGTGATTCGACAACAGAGCGGAGCAGGAGTAGTACTGATAGACCACAAACACGCGGTAGCGGTGATAGCACACGGAGACAAATGGTACTACATGGACGCTGAAGGGGGTGGGCCCCGGATGATACACACCAACAGCCGCCGATGGAAGCTGTTGGGAGACGACCGGAAGGCAACGGCATACTTGGTCAGCGAGGACACGGTATACCGCGATGCGTACTACAACGAGATAGAGAATGGAAATCGCAACGCGCCGAGGATAGAAGTGAGCGACGATGACGAAGTCATGGAGGACGATGCGCCACTCGCACCGCCGAAAACACTGAGCGACGATGACGAAGTCATGGAGGACGCCGCGCCACTCGCACCGCCGAAAAGGAAACGAGGAAGCCGAAATCGAACGGACCGAACTAACAACCTCACCCTAGCACCCCGAAGCACGGAACGGATGGCGCCACAGCCGGCCAGCACCAGCACCCACATAGAGCGCACGGACGCACCTACGCGCATGACCGACGGTGAAGGGTGCAACGACGAGCCAGCCGCCCAACGCCCAAAGAAGTCGCCGATCGCGCGCCCCGATGCGGTGACGTGGGACGAAGTCATCAACACAATCTTAAAAGGTAACGCAAAGGCCAAACGGCTGATGGGGTGGAGGTACACGTACGTCGTCCAGCATGTGGGGGAAATGCTCCGGGGTCTCGAGAGACGCGACAAGCGAAAAGCAAATAAGCTGATGAGACTCTGTAGGACGAAATGGGGGGGGGGTATCACCGGGCATGGCCAACAAGTGGGAGAGTAAGCGAAAGGAAGACGCCCGCTCGTGGTTGACATCGCGGAACGCCGTCGAGACCGACAGCAGCGGCGAGACAACGGGGCAACGACCGGAAGAGACAAAAGCCGGCATGGGGATGCGGACGCAAGCGAGCATAATGCAATACGCGCATAAACATCACAAGTTGACATGGCTAATGGGCACCGACGCGGAGGACATCGAGGGGCTCGCCCCGGGATGGACAGAGAAGAGGCTACTAGAGCAAAACGCGGACGGGGACGGGGAGACACAACAACCATGGAACCTATACACGCCGCACCCGAGCTGGTTTGACGACGCCCGACCGCCCGTAGGAACGCAAAGGGCGGAAGAGACCAGTCCCGCCCCAAACGCGAGTGCACCTGAAGCCCCCCCACCGAACCACCCCCGCGCCCCTACTGCAGCCGAAACCGATGTACACGTTCATGGCGAAGCAAGACACGACGCGACTGTCACGCCATCGACGAGTGAAACGCGCCCAGTGAACGAGGAACGAGGAGTCGAGGAGGAAACACCCACACCCACCGAAATACTGACGTGGAACGTGCGGGGAGCCCTGGAAGCGGTGGTCACTCTCTCGGAAATGGCACAAGAAGGGTA
>Ga0307489_10000555_pt1 | contig 22871 bp, 41 predicted proteins | sample SB12metaG_FD_202247 | JGI IMG/M metagenome (GOLD analysis project Ga0307489, IMG submission 202247) | Sea-ice brine microbial communities from Beaufort Sea near Barrow, Alaska, United States - SB 1.2 | ecosystem: Environmental > Aquatic > Marine > Coastal | place: USA: Alaska | collected... | reverse complement strand
TGCACGCACAGGTGCAGCGGCGCCGGCGTCACCTCCACCTTCACGTACGGGTAGATCTGAAGCGACCCGTCCGGGGAGGGCTTCGTCGTCACCTGCGTTGACGGTTGTACGTTAGCTTCAAGTTGATGACTCGTTCAGTCATGTAGATGGGTATAATCGAATGCGGCGGAGTGAGGTCCTACAAAAACGCGTAGACGGTCACCTCCATTATAGCCTTAAAATATGCCGATTTCGGTATATCGCCAGGTGAAATGCCCGTACACAGTTGCGGGCAAAGCGTCAGCGCACAGCGGGGGAAATCGGGAGCAGATTGAATGCCCACACTGAGTTGCGTTCAAAGCCTCAGCACTCGGCGTGGGACACGATATACCGACATCGGCCTACTGCAAAGGGGGAAAGACAGTCTATTCGAATACCTTGAGGTCGATGAGTGGCGGGCCTTCCGAGTGCCCTCCGCGTGAGTGAGCGGCGGCGTGAGTGAAGGAGGAGGGCAGGCGGCCCTCGCTGTATCGGCGAAACTTGAATTTGAAAGCAAAAGTTAAAGCAGTATATCCAATTTCAGTTTCAAGCGCTGAGTTCCAGGCACTTTCAACGTGGATTTGATAGGGTCAACCTGCACTTCCCTACCTCGCGCGCCACCACGGGGTGCGCGGAGGAGATGTTCATGTCATCGAGCTGCGCCCACTGCAGCGCGGCGGAGGCGGAGGTCATGCCGCCGCCCAGGCCCGTGTGCCGCTCCACCCGGATCCCGCCCGCGTGTAGCACCGCGATTTCCTCTGCCTAGGGCTTCACAGATATTGCTCGCCACGTCATAAGCTGCCCTTAAACTCAAGAGCAGAGGGCTCGCAATGCGTTGGATGACGTGGCGGGTAATGTCTGGCAGGCCCTACCTCCGCTGCCGTGTCCACCAGCGCCAGAATGTAGCGGCGCAAGTTGAAATTGAAAGCAGAACTTGAAAGCAGTCCAACACATTGTGGTTTCAAGCGCTGACACCATCGCCGCTTCCCACACGGGTCTTGATAGGGTCAACCTGCACCGGCCTACCAGGACGGCATCCGGGACGTTAAGCACCAGACGGAGCTCGTCGCCTCGAGCGGCGAGCGCTGCCCACGCGGCGGCGGCGGCGGCGGCGGCCGCGGCGCTGCCCACGCGGGGCGTCAGCACCCCGGGCCCGGCGGCGGCGGCGGCGGAGGAGGGCGTCGGGGGCAGCGGCGAGTCGGCAGCCGACGACTCTACTCGCAGCACGGAGGCGCCGCCGCGCTGTAGGGCCTAGCAGAAACTGCCCGCCACATCGTCGACCCCCGACACAAATAAGGCTCGAGCCGATTTTTGGGCACCCTTCAGACCTAACTCGGCGCCGATCCGGTGGGGGGTTTAGGACACATATCGGCGCCGATCCAATGGGGGGTTTGGGACATCTCTCGGCGCCGATCCTGTGGGGGTTCGGGACCTTTCTCGGCGCCGATCCGGTGGGGGGTCGTATTTTCATCCCTCGTCATTTCTTGAGTTACACGGCGTCCTATGACGTGGCAAGCAATGTCTGGCAGGCCCCACCGCGCTGCAGGCGGAATACCAAGAGGTGGGCCGTCTCCCGCCCCCGCCCAACGCCGCGGGGGTCCGCGCACGGCAGCGGCGCCAACTCTGCCACCTCCCCATCCGCAAACCCCATCCCTTCGCCACCACCTCCCCCGCCACCGCCCATACCGTCCATGCCCCCGCCGCCGGCGCCGGCCTCAGTCCCAGTCTCGCTCCCAGCCACGGCCCCAGCCCCGGCACCGGCCCCGGCACCCGTTTCCAGCAGTGTATATACCTGCACCGGCGAGTCTAGGGCCTTCATCTCCAGCTCGAACGGTCCCGGGCACCAGGGTCCTTGATAACATTAACTTCAATCGATATCAGAGCATTACTTAACTCCGCGGTGAATGCTCGTACATATGTACGGACCCGGTTGAACGATTCGACGTCGGTCGAGAGCTTGTTCTCAATATCCCCCTGCCATGGGTCGCTCCCAGGCGAAGGGCGTTGACGAGCAGGGCAGTACCTGGGTCCACGGCGACAGGTTGTCGGCGCCGCCCCCGGCGCCCCCCCCGGCCTGCCCTCCGCCCCCCCCAGCCTGCCGCACCAGCAGCCCGCGGTCCGCCGTGGCGTTCTCAATCACAAACGGCGGCTCCGCGCGGACTGTGAAGGTGACCTTTGACACGCCGAAGGCTAGGGCCTGGCAGGTATTGCTCACAACGTCACCCAACGCATTTTGAACCCTGGCTGCATGCCTTACGTGGCGTCATATGATGTGGCGAGCAACATTATGACAAAGTGCGTCAAACCACTTGGCGACTTAGCGACTTTGAGTGCTAAGTCGTCCAAATGGACAGTTCTGATTGGTCGAACGGGACGACTTAGCACGCAAGTCGCTACGTCTCTAAGTGTTTGACGCACTTTGTCATAGCAAGGACCTGCCAAGGGCGGTGACGCGGACGTCGGCACGGAGCAGGAGGAGACCACCGGCCGTGGCGCGCAGCGGGATGTCGGCGGACTGCCCCGTGGTCAGGTTGAGCCACAGCGGCGCCGACCACATGGACCGCGCCACCCGCACCTGCACCCGCTCGCGCTCAGCAGCCGACGCCCATACCATGACGTAGGGGTACAAGTTGAAATTGAACTCAAAACTTAAAAACGGCTTTTAGGATTCGCTCTGCCGAAACAGAAAACATGTCTTGTTCAGTCGCGGCCTTGTTGGCCACGCAGCGAAGGGCAGGTTGTTAATGTTTTAGTTTCGAGCGCTGAAAACAGGCACTTTCGATGCAGGTTTGAAGCTTTAAAGTTGCAGCACCCCACCAGGGGACGGCCGACGACGTCTGGGCCCAGCGTGGTGGCGTCGCCGTCGCCGGCCTGGCGGACCAGCAGCACCTCGCCCGTATGGTTCGTCAGCGTCCCGTGCCAGGGCCTGCCATACATTGCCCGCCACGTCATAGGAATGCCATTTAGCGCAAGAAACGAGGGCGCCCAAATGCGTGTGGATGACGTCCACTCACAACGAAACAGGTAGGGTTTAGGGTTTGGGATTTGTTAGGGTTAAGGTTTAGGGTTTAGGGTTTAGGATTAGGGTTTAGGGTTTAGGGTGTTAGGGTTTAAGGTGCCGGCCCTGCCGCGTGTGGCTCCACCACCACCACCCGCGCGAAGGCAGCCCCCGTCTGCTGCTGCTGCTGCTGCTGATGGTTGCTGGCCCATGGTGCACTGGTACTCCCCTGCCGCTGGTGCTGGTGCTTGCTGCCGGCGCCAGTACCAGTGCCGTTCGCGTTTGGGGTGGAAGAGGAAGATGAGGAAGAAGCGGCGGATGGGGAGGGGTCGTCGGCGGAGGTGGGTGCGCCGAGCTGCATGTGCACCGCCAGCTGCCGCTTGCGCCCCTTGCTGTAGCGGCGCAAGTTGAATTCGAAAGCAGACATTGAAAGCAGTACATCCATAATGTAGTGTCAACACGCTTAGTTCCAGGCGGTTTCAACTTGGGTTTGATGGGGTCAACCTGCACCGCCCTACCTTGGCGTCCACGGCGTCGATGACCACTGCGCCCTGGACCAGCTCCTCCTCCGTGAGCGGGATGGGCGGGCACAGCGCGAAGTCGCCCCGGATGCCGATCTCCAGCGCCAGGCCGGCGGGGGCCGGCCGCCCGCGCTGCGCATCGTGCGGCACGCTCAGCATCGCCACCGAGGAACCGTGCAAGGACAAACCCGCGGCGGCAGCGCCAGCGTCGTCCTCGGCGGCGGCGGCGGCGGCGGCGGCGGGGAGTAGCTGCGTGCCGAATCCCGCTCCCGCCCCGGTACCCCCCGGCCCCGCGGGGATCCTACCCGTTGGCACAAAGCGGATCGCGCAGGATTCCATCCGCGGGCACTTGGCGAAGTCCGGGTTGTAGTGGCGCAAGTTGAATGCAGTTTATTATATTTGAGTTGCGCCACTACTTGAAGCAACATTCAAAAGCAGTTTATGATGATTTAGTGTCATGTTCTTAGACACAAGCGCCTTCAACTTGGGTTTGATAGGGTCAACCTGCATCGCCCTACTGGGTGCACGGTCAGGCCTCCGCTGCTCTGGGCGGGCGGGGCACCGCGGCGCGCGGCGGGCAGCGGCACCACCCGGTACTCGAGGTCCAACCCAGGGCACCAGTTCACCAGGTGCACCGGCACACCCAGGCGTACGGCCTGCGAGATATTGCTCGCCACGTCATCCAAAGACGTTTCCACCCTCGTCTCTTAGGCTAAGATCACGACGGCCCGAATGACTTAATTTTCATTTTCGTTCGCAAAATCGAAAAATTGGTAGAAATCCGGAATTAGGGGGGTCGTGACCTTAAATGGCATACTTGACGTGGCGAGCACTATATGGCAGGCCCTACCCAGGCGCGTGACGCGCGGTGCAAGGGGCGAGCGGTAGCTGACCGACCCGTGCTCCGCGCTGACGTGGACCGTCCGCCCGTCCGGCGCCCTCAGCAGCAGCGTGTTGGTGGTGGTGCCCGTGGCGGCGGCGGCGGCGCGCGCGCGGGCCGCTTCGGCGGGCCCGGCCTGCGCGGCGGCAACGGCCAGAGACGCCGGGGTGTAGCGGCGCAAGTTTAATTTGAAAGCAAATCTAGAAAGCGGTTCAGCATACTTTAGTTTTAAGGGCTTGGTTCCAAGCGCTTTCGATGTTGATTTCATAGCGTCAACCTACACCGCCCTACCGGGGAGATGGCGAGTGGCGACCTGCCCGGCGGGTACCAGCCTCCAGGGGCTTACACTCGTCCACTCTTCAGCTCAACTTGAGCGCTTGGTATGGGATAGGGGGTGCGCGTAGGGTTGTGTGGCGCGTATTAAGGAGGTGTTAGGGGATGTTTAGGGTGTGTAGGGTGTTTTCTTGTGTCAGACACGGCTCAAGTTGAGCTGAGAAGTGTACGAAGTGTAAGCTCCTGCCAGCCTCCTTCCAGCGCCAGCTGCAGGTACTGCGCCGCTACCGGGTCCAGCGTGTGAATGGCGAGCACCGCGCCGGCAGCCACGGCGGCGGAGGCCACGGGCCTCACCTTGTTGTAGCAGTGCAAGTTGAATTTGAAAGCAAAGTTTGAAAGCGGTCCATCACATTTAAATTTCAACACGCTTAGTTCCAGGCGCTTTCAACGTGGATTTGATAGGGTCAACCTGCACCGCCCTACCTTGTCGGGCGCCGCCGCCGGGGCTTCCAGCAGCGTGGCCTGCGCGGCCAGCGGTAGGGCGTTCTCGAGCGTCAGGGGCGCCGAGGCGATCAGGCGCCAGTCGGGAGGGTCATTCAGAACAAGCACTCGAATCGAGATCGGAGCATGACTACCTTGAGGGTCAATGCTAATACAGGGTTTAGGGCTTAGGGTTTAGGGTTTAGGGTTTTAGGGCCTAAACGCTGAACCCTAAACCCTTGAGGGTTAATGCTCATACGAGTACAGACGCGCAAGCTCGGTTGAATGATTTCAACCTCGGTCGAGGGCTTGTTCTCAATGACCCCCCTGCCAGTCGAGCATGGCGGAGGGGCGGTGCTCCTGCCGAGCGGCGGCAGCGCCCGGGCCTTGCCCCTTGACGCCTGCATGCGTTGCTGTCGCCATCGCCGTCGCCGCCGCCGCCCCCGCCGTCACGGGTGTGGTTTCCGTCTGCAGCGACACCCACCAGCGGGGGGGCGCGCCAGCGCCAGCGGCTGACCCGCTTCCTCCGCCCCTCGGCGGCGCACACATCAGCACCTCCGCCCCCTCCTCGGCGCCGGCTAGCAACCGGCTCCCCGCACCCCCCTCCACACCTTCCAGGCTCCATCGCACGCCCCAGTGATACGGCGTCGGCATCGGCGGCGCCTGATTGGCCGGCGGCTGCTCCCGGCCAGTGGCGTCGCTTCCCGCCTGGACAAAGCGGCGCACGTGCAGGTGCACGGTGGCGTCGGGCCCCACGGCGGCGGTGGGCAGCGCGGCGGTGTCCCCCGGCGGCACTACCGTGGTGTAGTGGCGCAAGTTGAAATTTGAAGCCAAACTTGAAAGCACTTTATCAGTGTGAGTTTCAAGCGCTGAAACCAAAGACGCTTTCAACACGGGTTTGATACTGTCAACCTGCACCACCCTACCGTGGAGAAGGTCCCCGCCGCCGTGAGGTCCTCGGCCCGCGCCGGCACCAGGCTGCGCGTCCGCACCCAGCGCCGCATGCGCACGAATGACGCGCGGCCCATGGAGCCCCGACCGGCCGCGAACGGATACGTCAGATCAATGAAGCTCGTGCCGTAGGCCCACCCTTGACCGTCGCAGTGATGCCTCACATCCGCGGACCACGCTGTAGGGGCACAACTTGCAATCGAAAGCAAAACTTGAAAGCACTGCATCATAATATAGTTTCGAGCGCTGAAACCAGGCGCTTTCAACACGGGTTCCAACTTGCACCGCCCCACCACGCGGCGTCCCAGCGCCAGCCCTCGGGCAGCAGCAGCGCGGCGCGGTAGCAAAACTCGTCCAGGTCCGTGGCGCTGGCGGCGCCGTCGCGCTTGGACCACCGCTTGCGCTCCGTGGGCATCAGGTTGTAGCGGCGCAAGTTGCAATTGAAAGCAAAACTTGAATCCAGTTTGTCATGTTTCTGTTTCAAGCGCTTAGCTTCAGGCGCTTTCAACGTGGGTTTGATAGGGTCAGCCTGCACCGCCCTACAAGGTGCTTCTCGGACCACCCCTTCATCGGCAGGTACCGCTGGTGCTCGAACGCCTCCGCGCCGTAGTGACCACCAAATAATGCCCTTCGCATCATTAAACGCATTTTGAACCCTCGTCTCTTGAGTTAAATGACATCCCATGACGTGGCGAGCAATATATGACAGGCCATACCTCGGTGACCAGCATCCCGCCGGGATCGTACTTCGAGTCGAAGGCAGCGGAAGAGGAGCCGGGCCGGGGGCCGGGGCCGGGGCCGGGGCCGGGGGCGGGGTCGGAGGATGAGGAGCGGGGGGGTCGGCCGGCGGGGGCCAGGCAGATCTGAAGCGGCACGGCGGTGTGGTTGCAGAAGGTGGCGAGGGAGCGCAGCGTGCAGCGGCGGCGGCCGGTCGGCATGAGCGCCTCCTCCAGCGCGGCCAGCACCCCCCCGACGCGGACGTGCACCACCCCCGCCGCGCCCGTGAACCCCTCCAGTGACGCCAGCGGCAGCCACGGGCCCCCGGTGTAGCAGCGCAAGTTGATTTGGAAAGCAAAAATTGAGCAAAAATGAAAGCAGTTCATCATATTTTAGTTACAAGCGCTGAGTTCTTGGCGCTTTCAACGTGGGTTTGATAGGGGCAACCTGCACCGCCCTACCTCGGGGGCAAACCCCAGTGCCACCGCCTGTGCAGCGGCAGGTCCAGCTGTCCCTCCAACTGACCCTGTCGCTGACCCTGCTTCAGAAGCTGCGAATGACGCCGCAAGCTGACGACTTTCACCAGTCGCGCTGTGTGCGGCGGTGGCCCAGGTGTAGTGGCGCAAGTCGGATGTGAAAGCAAATCTTGAAAGCAGTTCATCATACTTTGGTCGCAAGGACTTAGTTCCAAGCGCTTTCACCGTTGGTTTCATAGGGTCAACCTGCACCGCTCTACCCAGGTGCCAATGGTGTCGATCGCCGCGGCTGACACCACCTTCAAGCAGGGCCTGTGGCAGACATTGCTTGCCACGTCATCGGCTGCTACTTGACTCAATAAACGAGGGTGCAACATGCGCTGAACGACGTGGTGAGCAGTGTTTGCAAGTACCTACCTCGACGGTGACGTCGAGTTCAACTATACCCGCCACGTTGTAATTGTGATCGTGATCGTGATTGTTGTCAGCCAGCGGCAGCTTGAGTGTCCCGTCGAAGACGGCGCCGAGGGCGAGCTCTGTCGACTCGTCGAAGACTTGCCCGTGCTCCAGAGGCATCAGCAGCTCGTCCAGGGCCAAGGTGTAGCGGCGCAAGTTGAATTTGAAAGCAAATTTGAAAGCAGTTTGCCATATTTTAGTTGCAAGCGCTTAATTCCAGGCGGTCTCAACCTGGGTTTCATCGGTTCTACCTGCACCGCCCTACCAAGGCTGTGAACGCCAGCTCGCTGCCATTGCCCGCCGCGGCGTGCACGTCCGTCACCGCCGCCGTGATGCAGCGGCGCAAGTTGAATTTGAAAGCAAAGTTTGGAAGCGGCTCATCATATTTTAGTTTCAAGCGTTTCGGTCCAGACGCTTCCAACACGGGTTTGATAGGGTCAACCTGCACTGCCCCACCGTGATGACCACCTCCGAGAGATAGCCCCTGGTGGGCGTGGCGCCGGGCCCCGCACCGCATCCAGCTGGGGGCGACACCAGGAACCGCTCGCCCCACTCCACTCCACCCGACGCACTCGACAGCGGCAGCCGCCGCGCTCTGGACCTCACCTTGACGTACGGACGAGTTTACAACGCTCGCCACGTCGTATGATGATATTGAATTCAATGACAAGGGGGTTTCTATGTTGAGGACGGTGTGACGAGAGCAGCGTGAGAGAGAGAAGCGTCCACGTGTGTCAGGAGGCATCAGGCGGTTTGCTTTGGTCCATGTGATGTGGCGAGCATTGTTACTGGGCACTGCCTCGACGGGGTGAACACCCCCCGGGAAGCTGACGTCCAGCACGGCGATGACTTCGCTGCCGCCGACGGCGTGCAGTCCCCCCCCCAGCGGCAGGCCACGTGCTGACCGGAGCGTGATGGCCAGACCCCACTCCGCCGTCGCCACCTGCACACCGCCACCGCCACCGCCGCCGCTGCTGCTGTGTCTGAGCGCGGGAGTGCTGCTGCTGCTGGGTACGCTGGTCGGAAGGGTTACGTCGCGGTCGATGCGCGGCCGTCGGACCTCGGTGGATTCCTCGGACGGGATGCAGATGACAACGGGTGGGGCGCCGGGGGAGGAGGACGGCAGCCGCAGGTAGGCGGGCCGAGCAAGAGAATTCTGAAACGTGACGACCAGCTCGGCAGCTTCGTCCTCGATGTTCTTCGCGGTCGCCCCGGCGGTGACAGCGGCGGCGGCGGCGGCGGAAGCTCGGGCGCGCTCGTGCGCGTATTGCTCGAGCATGGCATCGGCGCACGCGGCGGACGCGGCGATCTGCAGCGGCGACGCGGCGGTGAAGGACACTTTGGCACCGCCGGGCACCACCCGGCCGCCGCCGCCCACGAACATTGGCGTCATCATCCCCCCGCCGGCGCCGCCCACATCAGCCTCCGCTGCGCGCGAATACTTGATGAACGCGCTGACGGGCTCCACGATGGGTTCCCACGCCCCCAAGCTGTGGCGGCGCAAGTTGAAATTGAAAGCAACGTTCTGACGTTTGATAGCGGTTCATCAAGTTTTAGTTTCAAGCGCTGAAACCAGGAGCGCCTTGAACTCGGGTTTCGAAACCATCAACCTGCACCTCCCTACCAGGCGCGCGTTGAAGAAGTCCAGCGCGGCGGTGAAGGAGGAGAAGCCGTCCCGCGCCCCGGCGCCGCCCTCGCGCCCGCGCACCGTGGCGACCAGGTCGGCGATGGTGAGCGCGGCGAGCGGCACGCGCGCGCCGGCACCGGCGCCCGGGCCCGCCAGAAGCAACGCGGAGATGCGCGGCACGTGTAGCTCAACGTTGAAGAGCGGCGGAAGCCCGAGCCCGCGGCCGTCCACGTCGCCGCCGTTGCCGCCGTGTTGCGTGCCGCCGAGGCTGCCGCCTCCGCTGTCGCTGCTGCCGCGCCTGACCTGCCTCCCGCGTGCGGGGCGGTGCGCGGAGTGCGGCGGCACCGCACCGGGATGCCCCACGAAAACCCCCCACGTGGACGCCACGTCACCCCCAACGTCACCCCGCGCCTCCAGCCCCCACATCGCCATGCGCACGCGGTTCCAACCTTTTGTATCCGCCCACACCGGCTGCACCTTGGACCCTGCGGCTGACTGTTTGCCCGTAGTGTACCGGCCTCCGCTGCCGCCATCGCCGCCGTCTGTCTCCACGGTAATCGTGCTGGGGTCTACGCGCTCGGCGAGGTCGGCACGTAGACACGCGCACGCATCGAGCGGCGGCACGTCCTTGCGGCTTAATGATGCGACGTCCCCCACGTTGACGTAGCCGGCGGGGGGGAGGGGGCTCCACACGGCCAGCGCCTCGCGCCCTGACGGCAGGGCCATTGAGAACCGGCACTCGAACCGAGATCGGAATAAGTTTACCGTTAGGGCTGAATGCTGGTGCTCATACAGACGCGCGGACTCAATGCATGGTCGCATCTACGCAGTTCAGTCCCCGTACCAAATGGGCACATTTGCTGTTTGTCCCTTTTCCTTGGGTTAACTCGTCGATTTCCATAAAGCTCTCGTGCGGCGCAACCTCTCCGTTTCTGAACGCCGCACGTTTTCTTTCCCACCTGAAGGTTTATTAGACCTTCGAAATCGAGAAACTCAAGATATGAAAAACAAGTCGCGCGTACAAACATGTCCCAATCTGGGACATTTTAGCGTGGAGCAAATGTGACCATTTGGTACCGGGACTGAACTGCGTAGATACCGATCCACAGACCATCGTATAAGCATTTACTGTTACCGTCGCCCTTGTAGACGGCAGCCCGCCGATATCGGTTTTTCGTCGGTTCAGCGTCGAGTGCTTGTTCTCACGAAGCCCCCTGCCTCGGCCGGACACCGCGGAGCACACGAGGTCGAAGGCCACGGGTCGGACCGCCGCGCCACCGCGGTGCAGCGGCGCAAGTTGAATTTGAAAGCAAAAGTTGAAAGCAGTATATCACAATTTAGTTTCAAGTGCTTAATTCCAGGCGGTTTCAACATGGGTTTCATCGGGTCAACCTGCACTGCCCTACCGCGGACGCTGACGGTGGGGGCGCCGTGCGGGGGAGGTTCCACGCCGGTGACGAGGACGTCACCGAGGCTGGCGTGGCCGGGCGGGGCCATCGGGCGCCACAGCGACGCGGCGCGCCCGGCGCCGGCCTCGCCCGTCTCCCACCACACGCGCGTGAACTCGTGCGTGATGGCCACGCGGGGGCCTAGTTGTAGCGGCGCAAGTTGAATTTGAAAGCCACGTTTGAAAGCGGCTCATCACATTTTAGTTTCAAGCGGTGAAGCCAGGCGTACTTTCAACTTCGGGTTTGATACTGTCAACCTGCAGCGCCCCGCCTAGATCCGCGGAAGAGTTGGCGAGATTGGACTCGGACGCGTTAGAAACCAGGTCGGACCCGTCAAGACTGTGTCCCCCGGAAACTCCTCCACCCGTTGTCCCCATCGCCGCCGCGTCTGGAACCGCCACCGCCGCCGTCGCCGCCGCCGCCGCCGCGACCGCGCAGGCGTGACCGTCGTCGTCGTCGTTTAGAAGCAGCGGCGTACGGAGGTCGGCGACGGTAGCCGGAGGCGGCACCGCCGTGTTGCCCGACGCGATGAACGTGCCCAGGCGGTTGTCCACCTGCCACACGCTGCCCTGCCAGGAGGGCCTCCGACACCAAACGATCGAGCCGAGATTACGATCGGATCGTGACTTTCCTTCAGGGTAAAAATGCTCACATAGACACGCGGACTCGGTCCGTCGGAGCAAAACGTCGGTCGAGTGCCCGTTCTAGGTAGCCCCCCTGCCTGGGGGAACACCAAGCTGCTCGGTCCGACCGACCGCTGGCTCTGCGGATCAGGCTGGTGGTAGTATATGCACGCGCCCAGATTTAGCGGCGCACGATGAATGTGAAAGCAAAGTTTGAAACTGGTTTATCATATTATGGTTTCAAACGCTGAAACCCTAGGCGGTTTCAACGCGGGTTGTGAAATTGTCAACCTGCACCGCCATGCCAAGAGCCGCCGCGGCCACCACCTCCCGCCTGACGCAGCGCACGGCGGCGATGGGCGGCGGCGCGCCTCCCGCGGACACCACGTGGCCGAGCGCCACGCAGCCCGTGGGCGGCACCGGCCGCCACACTGTCACACCCCCCGCGCCCTCACCCTCACCTCCCTCGCCCCAGGGCCAAGGTACCCAAGGCTCGCCACGTTACACCCACCACGGGAACACCCTCACCATGCTAGAGAGTAAAGAAAAGAAAACGAAAACCGAAGGGGGCAGTCTGGACTGACAGAATTCCCGTAGCATGTGACATCATCAGACTCATGAACGAGGGTCTAAAGTGAGGAGGATTGACGTGTCGGGTATGTTTGAACGAGGGTCTGAAGTGAGGAGGATTGACGTGTCGGGTGTGTTTGAACGAGGGTCTAAAGTGAGGAGGATTGACGTGTCGGGCGTGTTTGTGAGAAGCTCAGGCCTGCCTCCTCGTCTCTACCGCCGACGCGCCACACCATCTGGTACCCAACGGGCGCCTGGAGGATCCCCACGGCGTCGTTGACCACGAGGACCGCGCGCGTGGGGACCGAGGTACCGGCCACCAGGGGCTTACACTCGTTCCCATGTCAGCTCAACTTGAGCTCTTCTGTCCACCGTATGACCCAACCTAACTCATGAATGTGTCCTGGAGTTGCTCAAGTTGAGCTCTAACGTGAACGAGTGTAAGCCCCTGCCGGCCACCGCACAGTCGCCCAGGATGCCGTATCCCGGCAGGGCGCGCGGCCGCCAGAAGCTGAGGCTGCCGCCGCTGGGCGCCGCCCTGGACCCCGAGGACCACACGCAGTCGAATACGTGGCAGTCGGCGGTGAGCGGGGCGTCGCGCGGGGAGCGCACCAGTAGCGCCACGCCGGCGATGATCCGCGACAGGATCTCCGCGGACCGCACACTGATGCGTGTGTCCATCAGGTACGGCCTGCCAGATATTGCCCGCCACGTCATCCACACGCATTTTGAAACCTCGTCTCTTGAGTTAAATCGCATCCCATAGCGTGGCGATCGATATATCTACCGGGCTCGTTTGACGCCACATGATCGACACGCATTTGGACTGTCATTTGTTCAGTTGAAAGGCATCCTTTGACGTGGTGAGCAACATCTGGGCGGCCCCACCACAGGGGAGCAGGCCAGGGAGCCGTTGACCGTCTGGCCGCGAGTGGAGGTGGACCACCGGGCCGACGCGTCAACCGGAGCCAGCAGCGGCCAATTGCTGTTGCTGTTGCTGGCGTGGGTATTGTTGTTGTTAGCGTTGTCGGCGTTGTTGGCGGTGGCGGATTTGGAGGAGGAGGAGGCCAAGCTGTAGCGGCGCAAGTTGAATTTGAAAGCATCGTTTGAAACTACTTTCTCATGTTCTAGTTTCAAGAGCTTAGATTTAGGCGCTTTCAACGTGAGTTTCATAGGGTCGACCTGCACCGCCCTACCAAGCTCTGGCGCGAGGCGAGGTCGAGCGAGAGCCGCGCCACGTCAGCCTTGGCGGTGACGCTGCCACCCGCCGCGGCGTACTCGACCGCCAGCCCCATCCTGGCGCGAAGCACGCCGCCCTCGCCCCCCTCCCGGTGCCCTCCTTCCACCACCAGCCAGGGGCTTACACTCGTCCACTTTTCGGCTCAACGTGAGCGCATACTGTGGGACAGGGGTGGCATACAGGGGGTGTTTGGGGGTTGTTTAGGAGGAATTAGGGGGTGTTAGGGGGTGTTTAGGGTGTATTTTGAGTCAGAAATGGCTCAGGTTGAGCTGAGAAGTGGACGAGTGTAAGCCCCTGCCACCAGCACCTCCAGCGCCGGCGCCGCCAGGTCAATCCTCATGCTGTGCAGCGCCGGATTCGGATTTTCTGTTCCAAGCTAAGTGCCGGGCAGATATTGCTCGCCATGTCATAGGATGCCATCTAACTCAATAATCAAGGATTCAAAGTGCGTTGGATGACGTGGCCAGAAATATCTGCCAGGTTTACAATTTAGGGTTTAGGCCACCTAAACCCTAAACCCTAGTACCTAAACCCTAAGCCCTACCCAATGACAATCCCATCATCGCCGCTCCCGTGTATGGCAACGGGCGAGGGCGGGCCGCCGGCGCCGGCGGCGGCGGCGTCACCCCAGTCGGTGACGACCACCACGTTGTCATCCAGCTCGGCCACGACCCGCGCCCCGGCACCCAGCAGCAGGTGGTCGGCCAGCGCGGAGCGCGCAGAGGGAACCACCACCCGCTAGGGCCCCGCAGAAAATGGCTTCAAAACATCAGGCGGATGGCATTTAAACTCAATGTCGGGTCTGATATCGAAGGTGTCGTATCGAATCCAGTTCGACCTATCAGAAGCGTCCTGAGCAAAAACCCACCGACCAAGTATCCGGCAGACCGACCGGGTCACGAGCCTTGAGTAAATTGACCATCGAAATCGAGGAGATCAGCGTCACCAGTGACGCCCACACTGGTTTAACTCAAGAAACGAGCGTTGGCAGATGTGTTAAAGGACGTTTTGAGCAAGTTCTGGCGCGCCCTACGACCCGCATGTTCTTGAGGCGCAGGGTGCGGCCAGCGGCCACGATGATGGACGGCGCCACGCCGGGCACGGTGCCGGTGCCCCGCCCGTCCCGCCTCGCCGTCGCCGCCGTACCGTACCAGTTCCCGCTGGAAGCCAGTAATAGCGCGTAGCGCGCGTCGGTACCATCCAGCACCTAGGGCCTAACAGATACTGCCGGCCACGTCATCGGCACGCAAATTTAACCATCACAGCTTAAATTAATGGAATCTTGTAACGTGGCGAGCACAGGCAAAGGTGTGATTACCCAGTCATGAGTCACGTGCACACTATACTGAAACACCTCAACGTGTTGGCTACTCCAAAGTCCGTTATCTCACCTTACCGGAATATTTCTCTATATCATATTGTGGCGGGGTGGGGACGTGGGGACATCCTAAGACGTGTAGACGTTTGCTCCCATCGAGCCTTAGAATTGCAAACCAACAATGTAGCAAGCAACATCTGGCAGGCCCTACCAGCACGACCTCCTGCGGACCACCCGGTGCGTCCACCAGCAAGCGCTGGCGGGGCCCGATGTGCTGGTCACCGGTGAGGGGGAACATTCCCGTGGCGCCCACGTGAAGGTCGCGGCGCAGGCGGCGCTCCAGCTCCGCGGCGGCCGCCACCTCCTCGTCCGTCTGAAACCAGGGGCTTACACTCGTTCACTTATCAGCTCAACCTAAGCCGTATTGGTCACACCTCCTCGTGTCCCCCTGTCTAATAGACTGGGGTAGAATCATGCACCCAACTTTTCCCACAAAATGTGCTTAACGTGACCCGAAAAGTGGATGAGGGTAAGCCCCTGCCTGGAACAGGAACCGATACACCGTGAGGACAAACGCTGGATCACACAGCACCCGCACGGCCTGGAGCCTCACGCCAGGGCCTCACATGGGTTCACTTCTCAGCTCAACTTGATCCGTTGTGTCCCTGAACCTACGACCAACGTAAGAGTAAGCTATCCCACTGAATATCTCAAAGATGATCAAGTCGACCTAAAAGGGAACACCGTGCGAGGCCCCGCCGCAACCCCAGCTGCGTGCGACTGGGCCTGGCACCTCCCGAGGACCCTTCGAGCTCCAGCTGAAGCAGTGTGGGAGCGTTGTTCGGAGCTGCGGTACCAGTGTGTAGCGGCGCAAGTTGAACTTGAAAGCAAGAGTTGAAAGCAGTTCACAACAGTTTAGTGTCAAGAGATCAGTTCCAGGCGCTTTCACCGTGGGTTTGATAGTGTCAACATGCACCGCCCTACCAGTGTCGCCGCCGCAGCCCCAAAGCACGCCCCCGTCGCACTCGCCCCCCTCGTCGCCGCGGGTGCGGATGACGCGCCGGAGCGCCGCCGGCGTGCCGGGGCGCAGGTCCACCAGCTCGGCGCGCGGGAGCGTGAGGAGCAGGTGATAGGACGTAGACCCCGGGTCGTCCCCGGGGAGATCCGACTGCGCGGCCCGGTATGCGGCCCACAGGTCGGCCACGCGGAGTGACGCCAGGGGCTTGACACGCGCGGAGCGCGGTGCGTGGTACAGCGCCAGGCTGTAGCGGCGCAAGTTGAATATGAAAGCAAATCTTGAGATCAGATTGTCGTATTATAGTTTCAAGCGCTCAGTTCCAGGCGCCTTCAACTTGGATTCCATAGGTACCACCTGCACCGCCTTACCAGGCGCACGTCGGGGAGGTGCACGCTGACGCGCAACCATGAGGGTGGGAGCGGCGCGGCCGTGCCGTTGCCGTGCCGCTCGGGCGGCGGCGGCGCCATAATTTCTGGCGAGTGGAACAGCTCCTGCGGCAGCTCTCCGACTTCCGAGAAGTTCTCGCCTATCGCAGCGCAGCACACGCGGTACTCGTCTTCATCCAGGGCCCGGCAGACATTGAACGCCACGTCAATAGGTCCGGACAAGTGCCGGTAAAGTGACCTCAGAATTTACCACTTAACAGACTGTCAACGTACTCTAGGGTTTAAGGTTCAGGTCTTAGGGTTTTATTTTCACGAGACGACCCCCCTACTACCACCCCTAATACCCCCCTAGAATCAAAACATACCCCTCTTAACTGGTGAATTTTGGGGTCACTTTACTGGCCCTTGCTCAGACCTATCATAGGATGCTATTTAATTCAAGGAATGAGAGCTCAAAATGTGATGGATGACGTGGCGAGCAAACATCTGCCGGGCCATACCTTCGTCCAGCTCCAGGTGCAACGCGGGCGAGGATACGTCGAGTTCGAGTGACGTGGCGCGCCGGGATTGGTCCCACTTCGGGTGCCGCAGCACAAGAGAAATATCCGCGCCAACCCAGGACCGCGAACACTCGCCCCCGCCCCTTCCCTCGCCCCCGCCCCCGTTCGCATTCGCTGCGGCAGCAGCAGCGGCGGCAACAGCAGCGGCGGCGGCAGCGGCAGCGGCTGCGGCGGCGGCGGCTGCAGCAGCAGCGGCGGAGGGCGGCACGAGCACGTTGTCCCCGACCGCTCCGTCGCGGATGACCCGCAGCGCGACGCCGTGGAGGCCGAAGGTTATGGTGTCGATGAGCGCGGCACCCGGGTCGCGGTGGCTGCCGCCCCACTTCCACACCAGCTCGTTGTCCAGGCGGACCCGCGACAGATCCAGCTCCACGGCCTCGGTGTAGCGGCGCAAGTTGAATTTGGAAGCAAAGTTTAAAGGCGGTTCATCATATTTCAGTTTCAAGCGCTTAGTTTTAGGCGCTTTCAAAATGGGTTAGATAGGGTCAACCTGCACCGCCCTACCTCGGCCGCGTCGGTGCGGCGCGGCAGCACCACCATCGGCGCCGCGGCGTCCACCGAGTACTTGAGCGTCAAGGGCCGCGCCTCGCCCCGGTGCCGCTCCACCGCCGCGCGCGTCTCGCCCGGCAGCGCGTCCAGCGGCAGCGGGTTGGGCAGCAGGGAGGTGAAATAGGCCAGCAGCTACGGCCAGACGAATTTACAAGGGCCTCCCACGTCACATGATACACCCCCCCCCCGTTCTGAGGCTAGGTGGAGGCAAATCGTCTACGCGTCTTGGTGGGTCCCCACTGCGAATAACCACACCACTTTCCTGGTCACACGATGTAATTGAACTGGACACACGAGGGTTTGTAATAATGTGAATAATGTGGCGAGCACGAACATAATCTGGGGTCCGTGAAGGCGGCCTGCCAGCAGCTCGGCCACGAAGCGGGCGCGGTAGACGATGCGCACGGCGTCGAGGTTGGCGGCGAGCTCCCACTCGTGGCCAGGGAACTGCGGCGAGGCCATGGCGTGCGTGCGTAGGTTGATGTTCACCGTGCTGCCGCCGCCGCCGCCGCCACCGTCGCCGCCACGGAGATCGCACAGGAAGCGGTACTGATGATCAGGCGGGAGCGCACTGTCGGACAGGCGCAGGTCCCCGAGATGTAGCGGCGCAAGTTGAACTTGAAAGCAAGACTTATAAGCAGTCTATTTTATGTCAGGTTTAAGCGCTCGGTTCCAGGCGCTTTCAACGTGGGTTTGATAGGGTCAACCTGCGCCGCCTTACCGAGAGACGCCGCGAGAGAGATGGTGAGCGGCCGGACCTTGAGGTCCACGTCCAGGGTGCTCACCTCCAGCCCCGCCAGCTGGCGCCCGTCCTCACGGAATGCCGCCACGTCAGCACCCTTGGACAACTGCAGCATCAGCCGGAACCTCACCCGGTCGTCCTCGTCCTCGCCGGACACCGGACTTTTCGCGATGGCTGCCGCCGCCGCGGGAGCGGCAGCGCCGCTCGCGCTGAAGGGGCTACTGCCGCCGCCGCCGGCAGACATAGGACCACCGCCGCCGCCGCCGACGGACATAGACGACGCCGCTTCGTCTGCTTGAGCAGCGTCTGGGTCCGTGGAGGAGCGCGACAGCGCCTCGAGGACGGTTGATATCTCCTCCCGGCACCGCCAGAAGGACGCGATGGTGGGGCGGCTGATGGCGAGCGAGGCACGCTCCATGTGAAGCGTCAACTCGCTGTCGACGCCGACGTAGGCGGGGGAGCCGGCGCCCCACTGCCGGAACACCACGTCCGCCCACTCCCGCCGCTCCTCGCCGCCGCTACCGTTGTCCTCCGCCTGCCCCGCCCGGTCCTAGAGCCTGGCAGATATTACTCACCACGTCCTATGATGCGTTTTATGATAAGAACTGAGGGTTCAAAAAGCGTTGGATGACGTGGCGAGCAACATCTGCCAGGCCCTACCTCGTCCTCCTGAGCCCCGTCCCCGCCGTCCCCACCGTCGCCTCCCTCGCTCACCTGGTCCCCGTCAGCATCCTCAAACACGGAAGCCGCGGCGGCCGAGGCGGTGGCCGTGCGGGGCGGCGTGAGTGATGACGAAGAGCCGAAGGCGCCCCCGGCGCTCATCGTGGAGCGCCCCCCTTGAAAAGACGCGAACGAGGACGACGCAAGACTCGACGTCTCCGCGTCAAAGAACTCGTCGACGCTGCTCTCATCCGCATCCCCATGCGACTGTGCTTCCCCCCCACCTGTGCCGCCCGCCCCGCCTGTGCCCCCCGCCCCACCTGTGCCACCCGCCACCGCCGCGCTACCCGTGCCCCGCTTCGGCTTCTTGTCGACGGCACCGGTGCTGAGCGCGATGACGTTGCGCGCCCGCGGGTTGACGTGCCCACACAGCACATCCTGCTGCTAGGGCCTGGCAGACAACACTCGCCACGTCATCGACACGCTTTCGCACCCTCGTTTGCTAAGTGACATGGCATCCTATGACGTAGCGAGCGACATCGGGGTTTAGGGTTTAGGGTTTAGGATTTAGGGTTCAGGGCTATGGAATCAGGGATTCGGGTTAGGGTTTCTGGTTTAGGCCCAACCTGCAGTTCCAGGGAGCGCAGCGCCACGGACACCTCCATGTCCGTGGGCGTGGACGTGAGGCGCACCCGCGCCGCCTTGGCGCTCAAGCTGATGATAAGCTCCTCGCCGGGCGCCGGGCCGTCCAGCAGACCCTCGATGCCGATCGCCGCCAGGCCCTTGTCGTCATCGTCGATATCGTCGCCGGTGCCCATGGGCAGGGGCTTACACTCGTCCACTCTTTGGCTCAACTTAAGCGCTTTCTATGGGACAGGGGGTGCATTCAGGGTTTGTTTAGGGGGTGTTCAGGGGGTGTTGGGGGTGTTCAGGGGGTGTTTAGGGTGTATTATGTGTCAGATACGGCTCAGGTTGAGTTGAACAGCGGACGAGTGTAAGCCCCTGCCCATGGGCTGTCCCGATATGTTAATCTTGAGGTGACCCAGCTCGCCGTGGAGCTCGAACGTCACCGGGTTGGCGGCCACGGCGGCGGCCACGGCGGCGGCGGCGGTGGTGGCGGCGGCGGTGGCGGCGGCGGCGGCGGAGTTCACCGAATCACGCCCCGGTGGAACCGGGTGGCCCACCGCGGCGAGCAAGCGGCGGTTCGCCAACTGCAGCTGCGTGAGCCAGCGGTCGGCAACAGCCTCGGAGTCGCCGGTATTGAGGTAGGTCGACCAGCGCAGCAGCCACGCCCCCGCCAACGCAATCTTGGACACCGCCACGGACGGCGGCACCGTGTGGTAGGGCCAGCCGGAATGTGTTTTTCTTTTTGGCCCAAATTCCCCCTGCTTAATGCCCCAAATTCAGCCTATTATGCTCGAATTATGCCCGATTATACCCAAATATGCCTGTTATGCCGAAAGTAATGCCGGCATATTCCGGCTGGCCCTACCGTGGGGTGGTGCAGCGCCACGATGGGGCCGTGGCCCGACCCGCCGGCGCCCACAGGCACGTCCTGTCCCGGTACGTATGCGGCACGGATGAAACTTCCCATCCGGATTACCGCCAACGCAGTGGGCGAGGTCTGCCGCTCCAGAATGTATAGGTAAGGACCCTGCAGGGCGATCCAGCGGCGCTGCCAGCCCCCGCGGCGGCCCCGCGCGCCGGTCTGCAGCACAGTCGCGGGGCCCTCCAGCGCGGGTGACTCCCACGCGCGCCGCTTCCCGCCCCCGCCGTCGCCGACGCTAGCGTCAGCGCCGCCGCCGGCGTCCTCGACACCGCCGCTCTTGTGCTTGGCACTGGCACTGCCGCCGCCGCCGCCGCCCCCGCCGCCGCCGCGTGTGTTGTCCGCCCGGCCCGTCGCTGCTGCGACAATGGCGAGCACGCGGGCGATGCGCCCCGGCGACAGGTTCACGGCAATGGCCGGGAGCCGCACCTTGACACGGACCGGCGGACCGCCGCCGCCGCCGCCGCCGCCTCCGCCGCCGCAGCCGCCGCCGCCGCCGCCACCCTGATCGTTGCTCTTGCGCTCCGTGGCGGCGCCGTTGAGAAGCGCGATGGTGGCAACCGCGCCGCACCGCTCCAGCACGGCGTCGCAGTTTTCCAACGCCGTAGCTTCGGCGGTGCGCCAGTCGAAGTCCGCGGCGGCGAGGTAGATTGACATGTCGCGCCACTGCACGTGAAAGTGCTCGTACGGGTCCGCCGGCACAGCACCACCACCGGAATCAGTACCAACAGCCGCTGCGTCTACTTCTTCTCCTGCTTCGCCCGCACGCCCTGGCTGTAGCAGCGCAAGTTGAATTTCAAAGCTTAATTTGAAAGCAGTATATCACACTTTAGTCTCAAGCGCTTAGTTCCAGGCGGTTTCAACGTGGGTTTCATAGGGTCAACCTGCACCGCCCAACCTGGCGCTCCTTGAGCACCTGGTTGATGTGGCTGCTGCTCAGTGTCGACGGCGGCGGCGGAGCGGAAGGTGAAGTGGCCCAGATCCACCAGCCCCTGGAAGCGCACCGCGCCGTCCGCACCCCGCACGGGCAGCGCCACCTTGGTGTGGCGGCGCAAGTTGAAGTTGAAACAAAAATTGAAAGCGGATCATCACATTTGAGTTTCATGCGCTCAGATCCAGGCGGTTTCAGCTTGGGTTTCATAGGGTCAACATGCACGGCCTCACCTTGGGCGCGGCGATCTCCAGGTGCACGGCGATGCGCCGCAGGGATAGCAGCTTCTGAGTCTGCGCGCGGGCGCGCTTCAGACGCGCGGCGGTGGCCGCCTTCAGCGCCGAGCGGGTCGCCCCGGCTCCGCCCCCGCCTCCTCCACCGAACCCACTTCCTCCGCCGCTGCTCTCGCGTCGCAGGCTGCCGGGCCCACTGTTGACGCTGGCGAACCGCGGCGAGCTGCCCACCAGGCTATCGTCTTCCCCGCCCCCGCCGCCGCCGCCGCCGCCGTCCAGCCCCTCTAGGTCGTCCGTGAAAAAACCCACCAGGCGAACCAGAGTTGAGCGCTCGAGCGTCAGATAACACGGCGCCACCGCGGCGGTCAGCGAGGCGTCCAGCTCGAGGTTTGGAGGGTTGGTTCGGTACACCAGGTCGAGTGCTGGCCGGTCGGACATCCCGTTTCCCCCGCCGCCCACGTTACCGCTGCCGAAGGGATCCTCCCACCAATGGACCCCCGAGACGTCCCAGCTCCCGCCACTTTTCGGTGGTCGGTGCCCACGCGAGGCCCCAGGCCCGAAACCTTGGGAGGATTCTGATTCGCGGGTGGCTGCGGCGGCCTGCGCCGCCGCCGCGAAGGCCTCGGCCGCGTTGCCGCTGACCAGCACCGCTCCCTCCGGCGCCGTGCACACCCACGTCGCCACCCCTAGCCGCACCTCTCACTAATGCCTGCCAGACATTGCTCGCCACCTCAAAGGATGCAGTGTAACTCAAGAAAAGAGGTTTTAAATACCTTGGATACGCGGCGGGCAATATAGACATTGCTCGCCACCTCATAGGATGCAGTGTAACTCAAGAAAAGAGGTTTTATTTACGTTGGATACGCGGCGGGAAATGTTTGGTCGTCCCCACCTCCCAGCGCCCGGTGTGCATGCGGACACACGTGGCAACGCCGAGGGCGCTGCTTCCCAGCACCTCACTGTGCTGCCCGCCGTGTGACGCGTCCTCCTGAAGTGACATCGACGCGCTGGCGAACCGTCCCCGCACCTCCATCAGCAACTCACTGGCTGCGACTGCGTCCCTACTCGCACCCCCAGCATCACCGGTGGCAGCGGCAGTGCCCTCATCCACCCCCATCATGGTGTCGAGCTTCGACCAATCATCATCGGTGAAGATTTCGCTCCCCCCACTGCCACCGCCTGTCAGGAGGGTCATTGAGAACAAGCACTCGTACCGGGATCGGCGCATGACTTACTTTCAGGGTACATGCTCATACAGACGTGCAAACTCGGTTCGTCGGAACACAACGGCGGTCGAGTGCTAGCTCTCAATTAGGTCCGGACAAGGGCCGGTAAAGTGACCCCAGAATTTACGAGTCAACAGACTATAAAAGTTCTCAAGGGTTTGGGTTTAGGTCTTAGCGTTTTATTTTCAAGAGCCGAACCCCCTAATAACCCCCTAATACACCCCTGAAATCAGAATGTGCCCCTCTTAGCTTGTAAATTCTGGGGTGACTTTACCGGCCCTTGCTCGGACCTATCAATACCCCCCCTGCCTGGGCCCGTGTGACCGGCGGAAGCATCCGCCGGGGCATCAGCGATCGGCTGCACTGCGATGCCCTCGACGTTGATTGTTTCTCTGCTGGGTTGGCGCCCCCGTGCCCACCACAC
>Ga0307489_10000554_pt1 | contig 22871 bp, 42 predicted proteins | sample SB12metaG_FD_202247 | JGI IMG/M metagenome (GOLD analysis project Ga0307489, IMG submission 202247) | Sea-ice brine microbial communities from Beaufort Sea near Barrow, Alaska, United States - SB 1.2 | ecosystem: Environmental > Aquatic > Marine > Coastal | place: USA: Alaska | collected... | reverse complement strand
CCACTGAAGCCACAGCCACCGTCCACTTCTCAGCTGGACCTGAACCGTTCTGGTTATTCATATCACCCAACTTGGGCCACAAAAAGTGCATGAAAAGTGGACGAGTGTAGCCGATAAAAGAGCACACGTACAGCCGAAACGTGGAGCAGTGTAGTCCCCTGCCTCCAGGTGGCGCATTATGGCCATCTTATACGCGTCACGCCCCGTGCCCACCGTCACATACCGGCACAAGTTGAATTTGAAAGCAAAACTTGAAAGCAGTTCATGACTTTTCACTTTCAAGCGTTTGGCTCGAGGTCCTTTCAACATGGGGTTCATAGGGTCAGCCTGCACCACCGTACCGTGACCTCCCCCTCAAACTGCACCTGCGCGCCGATGTGTAGCGGCGCAAGTTGAATTTGAAAGCAATGTTTGAAGGCGGTGCATCATATTATAGTTTCGAGCGCTTAGTTCCAGACGCTTTCAACATGGCTTTCATCGGTTCAACCTGCACCGCCCTACCAATGTCGGGAATGACGATGAATTTGTCGTCCTCGTAGTACGCCTTGGTGTAGCGGCGCAACTTGAATTTGAAAGCAAAAATTGAATGCGGTACATCACGCTTTACTTTCAAGCGCGTACTTCCAGGCGGTTTCAACTTGGTCTTGATAGGGTCAACCTGCACCGCCTTACCTTGGGATCGCTGTGCCAGATCCCGGCCTGCCGCATGCGCTCCCGCTTGCCGGGGTTTAGGGTTGGGGATTTAGGGTTTAGGGTTGAGGCAGAGGCTTACACTCCTCCACTTTTAAGCTCGACGTAAGCACTCTTCGTGGGGTACGTTGGAAGGTTACGGTGACAGAAACTGCTCAAGTTGAACGCGAGAAGTGGAGGAGTGTGCGGCCTTGCCGTAGGCGTAGGCCCCGGTGTCGCCGTACTGGTAGGTGAGGTGCACGGCGAACGGCGACCCGTCCTCCGGGTGCGTCTTGTGCCAGGGGCACACACTCCTTCACTATAATTTAGGGTTTGTGGTTCAGGGTTTTAGGATTTAGGTTTGAGGGTCCAGGGTTTAGGGTTTGGGGTTTGAGACTGAACGTAAGCACCCTGTGAGGGAAGGATACGCTGGGCGTTTTCAGCGGGTAACAGTGACAAATACGGCTGAGGTTGAGGTGAGAAATGGAGGAGTGTCCCGCCCCTGCCTTGTGGTGCCACTGCACGAAGTAGGTGTGGCCGATGTGCAACGGCGCAAGTTGAAATTGAAAGCAAACTTTGAAAGCAGATTATCGTCTATGAGTTTCAAGCGCTCAGTTCCAGGCGCTTTCCACGTGGATTTATGGGTTCAAGCTGCACCGCCTGACCGTTGCCGAACAGCCAGTTGGGGAGCACGCCCAGCCGCAGCGTGGCGTTGGCCGCGTAGTACACCATGCCGCAGGGGCAATACCTCTCATTGGAACCACAACCTCGAAGCAGTTTATCATATGTTACGAGTGCTGGTAGTTCCAAGCGCTGGAAGCAGGGAGTCACACTCGTCGGCTTGACTGAGCAGTTTTTGAGGGACACGTTGGGTGGTTTCAGTGGATTTCAGTGACAAGGACGGCTTAGGTTGAGCTGAGAAGTGGACGGGTTGAAGCCCCCGGGTGGAACCATCAGACTCAATGTCGGGTCTAGTATCGAAGTTGTGGTATAGAATCCCGTTCTACACATCAGAACTGTCCAATTGCAAAATCCCACTGACCGCCTCGCCGAGAGTCCAACCGGGTCACTATTCTTCAGTAAATATACCCTCGATTTCGAGGAGATCAGGATGCCATGTCACCCCGACACTGAGTTTAAACACCGGTATCAAGTGGCAGCACCTACGGGCAGCACCAGAGGCTTCCACTCGTCCACTTTCCGGCTCAACCTAAGCCGTTCTTGACACTGGAATCATCCAACGTAGCCTACGAAAAGTGCTTACGTTGAGCTCAAAAGTGGACTCATGGAAGGGCGCGCTTGGCACCCCACCATGCGGTGGCCCGGGGTGCCGCGCTTGTTGGCTGGTATCGACACACCGGGCTGCAGCGAGTGCCCGCCCACGCCCTCGTTGTAGCGGCGCAAGGTGAACTTGAAAGCGATGTTTGAAAGCGGTTCATTCATGGTCTAGTTTCAAGCGCTTGTACCTCAGGCGCTTTCAAGTTTCAACACGGGTTTTGATAGGGTGAACCTGCACCGGCCTACCTCGTGCGTGATGAGGTTGAACGCCGGCTGGTCGCGCATCCACGCGATGGTGGACGTCGCCACCTTGGTCTTCCACCTTGTATATCCGCAAGTTCAAGTTGAAAGCAACAATTGAAAGCGGTTCATCATATTCTAGCTTCAAGCGCTGATTGCAGACACCATGGGCGCTTTCAACTCCGGTCTTGAACCTGTCAAGCTGCACCGCCCCACCACGTCTGCAGGAACCGCTTGGACGCCGCCGTGGGTCGGAAGTGCAGCACCCCCGTGTTGAAGTTCACGTGCGAGCACCCGTTCTGTAGCGGCGCTAGTTGCAATTGAAAGCAAAGTTTGAAAGTGGTTCCTCACATTCAGGCTTTAAGCATTGACTCCAGGCGCGGTAAACCAGGGGTCAAGCCGGGGTCAAGCCGGGGTCAAGCCGGGGTCAACCTGCACCGCCCTGCCGTTCTGATCCTTCTTATCCGCCGGCACGTCGATGCAATCCGTGCTCACCAACGCATCCGCCGTAGCGTACATGCTGTAGCGGCTTAAGTTGAAATTGAAAGCAAAATTGAAGCCAAATTGAAAGCAGTTTATCATATTTTAGTTTCAAGCCTTAGTTCCAGGCGCTTTCAACAAGGGTTTCATCGATCGGGTGAACCTGCAGCGCCCTACCGTGCCCTGGCTGAAGTAGTCGCGCGGGTCACGCAGCCACACGACGTCGGCGTCCGTGAGGATGGGGGCCACGCCCATCTCCAGCAGGTCCTGGACGAACTTGGTCTTCACGGTGCCCATCTTCTTGAAGCTGGAGTCGCCGCCGCCCAGGGCCGCACACTCCTCCACTTTCCCGCTGAACGTTACGCACCTTTCGTGTTACACGCGGGGTGGTGTCATCGTTTCAGTGAGGAAAAACGTGTTAGCTTGATCTTCAGAGTGGAGGAGTGTATGCAGAGGATGTTGCCACGGGTGCGGCGGTGGCGGCTACAGAGGAGGGAGGATGCGAATGACTTCGCCCCCGCCAGCCTTGATGAAGTTGGCGCCGCGGCCCTGCAGCACGCTGACGCCCCGCAGCAGCATCGTCGGCACCCCGCGCGACTTGCAGAACTCCATGTAGCGCCGCTACTTCAATTTCAAGGCAACAGTTGCAGCAGTTGAAAGCAGTTTATCATGTTAAGGTTTCAAGCACTGAAACTGTAGGCGCTTTCAACACGGGTTTTGAGACTGTGAAGATGCACCGCCCTACCTCGAACATGCCCTCGTCCAGCGCCCCGACGAAGATAGGTGACAGCCCCAGCCGCGCCGCGCTCTCCAGCCATGCTGTAGCGCCGCACGTTGAATTTGAAAGCAAGGTTTGAAAGCGGATGGTCAAATCTTACTTTCAAGCGCTGAGACCATGCACTTTCAATAGAGAAGCACGTGGTAAGTTAACAGAGCATCACACACGGGCAATGAGTTAGACACGCCCATGACGTCTTATTCTGTGCTTTACATAGAGGCTTCGAAGGTGCATCGGCCTACCAGGTGACCACGAAGTCTTCCACGGACTTGGTGGCGAAGGTGACGAACAGCGTCTGCCCCGGCTTGACGTGCGCCAGCTCCGGCGGGATACCCCCCGCCTCCAGCGCCGCATCCAGCTCACCGCTGATCACGCCGCTGTCCACCGCCGCCGTCGTCTCCGCCCACATGTCGCGCATCCACTTGGGGTGGTCAGTCTTCGACGGGTCCACCTCCTGGTAGAAGGGTCCTTGACACCAAGCACTTGAACCGAGATCGGACGTACCCGTATAACTTACCCATAGTTACAGAAGTCTGTTCGTCAGAGCACGACTTCGGTCGAGTGCTCGTTCTCACTTCGTCGGAAAAACGTCGGTCGAGTGCTGATTCTCAGTTCGTCAGAACACAACGTGGGTCGAGTGCTTATTCTCAGTTGATCGGAGCACGACATCGGTCGAGTGCTTGTTCTCAGCTCGTCGGAACATAACGTGGGTCGAGTGCTTATTCTCAATTCGTCAGAACACAACGTGGGTCGAGTGCTTATTCTCAGTTCGTCAGAACCCAACATGCGTCGAGGGCTCATTCTCAGTCTGTCGGAACACGATGTCGGTCGAGTGCTCGTTCTGAAGACCCCCCCTGCCTGGATGTTACGTGCGGCCAGTTGCTGCGGCGGCGGGACGATGGTGAAATCATATTGCCGGGCAGCAGGGTCATTGAGAACAAGCCCTCGGACGACATGGGAGCATGACTCACCTTGAGGGTGAATGTAGTACCTCAGACAGACACACAGACACTATCCGTCGATTCAACGTTGGTCGAGTGCTTGTTCTCCATTACCACCCTGCCCGGCAACCTCGGCCTTGGCCGGCACGGGCGGCGGCGGCGGCGACGGCTGCGGCGGCGGCGGAGGCGGCGGCGGCGGAGGCGGCGAGGGCGGCGGGGGGGAGGCATCCTCCTCGGCGTCAACGTCAACGCCGTGGCTATGATGCGCGTGCTCGTCGTCTAGGGACACACGGAAATCGGCTCGCCGCGTCACAGGATGCAATATCTCTCAATCAACGAGGGTTTCCATGTGGTGGATGTCTGGACGACGTGGCCTGCAATACTCATCTGTCTACGCGGTCCGACCGCGTCGACTGTAAGAAACTGAGGGGTGTATCACGTGAAACATTTGTGACCAACTGTTGAGGGGTGAATATATCGAGAAGGCACTGGAAATGTCCGGCTGCGGTCGGTCGACATCTCCGGAGTTCCGGAGTCATACACTCAAACCCCCAGTATCTTAAAGCAAAGGGGATCGCACCACACAGGTGCCTCCCCACCTTCGTCGTCGTGCGGGGTCGCGGTCTCCTCCGCACAGGGCCTTACCCTCACTCCCTGTGTCAGCTTAACTTAAGCCGTTTTGTCCACCATCCCTACTTTAATTGAATCCTGAAATAAATGAAGTGTTTCAAACCACGTAGCGACTGAGCGACTGTGAGTGCTAAGTCGTCCAAATGGACAGTTCTGATGGGTTGAACGGGACGACATAGCACTCTAAGTCGCTATGTCGCTATGTCGCTCAGTGGTTTGACGCACTTTGTCATAGTGCCTCGCACAGATGCTGAAGTTGAGCTGACACGGGAGGTAGTGGGAGAACTATTACGACCTGCTGCCGTGAGGGGGAACAGAGCTGGTGACTGTTTGCTCATGGTGTACCGGTGCAAGGCCGTGCCTGCCAGGTTTACGATTTAGGGTATAGGGTTCGTGACTGCTTGGTCATGGTGTACCGGTGCAAGGCCGTGCCTCCGCGCCCTCGGCGCCCCCGATGGGCGGCTCCTCCGGGTCGTTCACCGTGGGCACCACCCCGCCGGCCAGGGTATCACACTCGCTCCCTCACTGTTTGCTCATACTGTACCAGTTTATCAGCGCACATTCGCGGCATCCTCCCAGCGGTGGCTTAAATGCCGGTGTACCTCCGAGGTACCACTTGGGGATACTCGAGTGAGTTTCTATCTGGGGGACACACCCACAGCTCCCACAGGTGTGACGATATGGAAGATCACCTTAAGATGACAGTATCCACATGGAAGATGACAGTGTCGATATGGAAGTGGACCTCAAGATGACAGTATGGATATGGAAGATGACAGTATCCATCTGGGATATGTTGTGACGATGAGCGCGGTGTGCGCCCTGCCGGCCTCTGAGTCGTCCGCCTGCAGGCAGGGCCTCACCCTGTTCCCGTGCTTGCTCAACTTGAGCATCTTCGAGGTGGGAACCCAGTGGCGAACGTCTTGGTGGTGGCTCAACTTCAGCATATTCGAGGTGTAATCCCATTCCCAGCGCGAGATGATAACTAGAGTGGTTGATGGGCAAAGCCAAAGGTACACGCCAGCTGTGGGCGACGGCTTTGCTAGTTGCACTGGAAAGGCAACGCCGCACCCGGCCAGGGAGAACGATGCGGTGAGTGTGTACTGGTACTCTATGGGCCGACAGGCAGGACGCCGTGCTATGCCAGGGAGGAGGATGCGGCGAGTGTATAATGGTGCTTATGATACGGAGGGTACAGAACTTCAGAAAGAAATCTGTCAATGTTCAACTGATAGGCAAACTGTCAGGAGTCAGGACGCCGCGCCCGGCCCCGCCTCCAGCGCGCCGTTCGCGTGCGCCTCGTTGTGCGCGTTGCTCAGGATGGTGATCTTATTCTCCAGCTTCGCGCGTCAGAAAGGGCCGGCCCATAACGACAGCGACACCCCAACTGAACGTTGAACGATACGATTCATTGCCGCGGGACGCATCGGGTGCCCAAATGCGCGGGTCAGAGTGGGTGGCAAGCCTCGGGGGTGGCGGTACCAGCGGCGGTGGCCAAAAGGTCCGCAAAGCCAGCAGCACCCAACCCAACACAGCATCCCAATCCACGGCGCACGACCCACAAACAAATCAGAAAAATACATCCTGACGCGACATCGCTTGAACGTTGAACGATACTTTGATTCACTGCCGTGGGACGCGACAATCACAGGTTTGACGGCTCAGGTCCAGCAGGAAAAGGGACGGTCGGCCGTGCCTGTGCTCGCGCTCGCGGTCCAGCGCCGTCTTGAGGCGCTGGAGCTCGCCGTGGCCGCGGCGCGCCTTGTGGGAGGCCAGGGTGCCGATGAGGCCGATGAAGAGGAGGACCAGGAGCGCGACCGCGCCCCAGTTGGGCCGCCGCCGCGCCTTCGACGGCCGCCGGCTCGCCGTCACCGCGCCACTCGCTCCACCAAACATCGTTCCAAGAGTATGGGCCGGCGCGCCGAACGAAATAATCGGGGAGAACACGCGCGAACACAGGACGCTCGCGCTCGCGGCTGAACAACGACCACGACCGCAAAAAAGAAAAAACGGACCCTAAACCCTAAACCCTAAACCCTAAACCCGAAGTTCAAAAACTTAAAAAGTGAAAACCAAGCATTCAGTTTCTGCTTTCTGGGCCGCGACACTTTTCGCGCCATGGCGTCGCCGCGCCTGCTGACCACGCTCGCGTGCTTCGCTGTGCTCCTCGTCGCCGCCACGTGCCAGGAGCAACCCGACGCCGCCTCCGAGCTCCTCAAAGTCCGCCAGCAGGTAAACATTCATCCCGTCACTCCGTACGATTAAGATCTGGCCGGAGGTCAACGGTCAGCGAAGCGTCGCTCCTAGCATGTCGCTGCGCCGACGCGTCACGAGTCACACCGCGGCCTAGATTCCAAACAAACCCCTCGACACACACGCGGCCATGCGCGCGCACGCTCAGTGCGCCACGCTACGCCGTCAGCCCCCGCTTCCCAAGACACTACACCTTTCACTTCATACACTTGTTCCGAGGAACAACAAAATGCACCTTGCCCCCTTCCCTACGCCCTCTGCCCCTTGCCCACCCCCTCGCCCACCCTCCTGCCCACCCACCTCGCGCCCAAACGTCTTCCTGCCAATATCATACTGCTCCTCCATCATATTCTTCGTGAGCTAGGACCTGGCAGATATTGCTCGCCACGTGAAACCGTTAAGAAACCATGGATTTACTTTCCCATCTCTCCACCCCTCCAACAAAAAGCAGTTGGAGGAGATGACGAGCCGGTACCAGGAGACGGTGGCGGAGAAGCTGGTGCTGAAGGGGGAGGTGGCGAAGCTGGAGGAGGCGCTCATGGCGGCGACCTCGGCGCCGCCGCTGCACCACAGCGCGCAGGAGCTGCTGGCGCAGGTGGGCACGCTGGCGTTGGAGACCGCGACCGAGGTGCGAGGGTGCGCACTTCTTCCCACTTCACTCTTCACCCTTCACTCTTCACACTTCACACTCCAGGGTTTCCACCACACAGCTACACGTGTCTTGCGGATGTTCCTGGCACCCTCCAATTCACGACAAACCTCAGTCTCTCCCCCATGCCTCCCACATCTCTCTCACACACGCTCACAACTCGCACATCTCCGCAAAACTCGGCACGACACCCTGACTCTTGTCTCCTCCATCCCAGAAACACACATACAGTTCACATAGCTACACAGCTCACACAGCTCACACTACTCACTCGACTCACACATGTCACCCTCTGTCTCCCCTATCCTACAAACGCGCACGCCACTCACGACTCTCCCCCCCACCCCCCACCACAACCACAACTGGCAGGTAACCGCCACGGCCGTGAACTTGACAGCCCCCGCCGTGGCCGCTGTCAAGTCCGCGTGGAACACCACCGACGATTACCTCCGCGCCAACGCGCCCAAGGCAGGGGGGCACCTCAGAACAAGCACCCAACCGACATTGGATCTCCCCCTCCTCAGCCGCGCGTCCATATGAGCATTCACCCTGAAGGTAAGCCGTGCAGGCTTGTCTGATCTCGGTCGAGTGCTTGTTCTGAACGACCCTCCTGTGCGGTGCTGGACTCTGTGAGCGGCGCGCGCGACGCCGTGCGCCAATGGGGCGGGGCCAGGAGCGGGCACATGTTGCTCGAGTACTCCACGTCATAGGATGCCATGTCACTTGTGTACCAGCACCTTAGCGCATTGTTTTGGCCCCCCGCCTTTGCCAAGGGCTGTGTGGGAGGGCGCATGATGGTGAGGCCCTGACTGTCTGCTCATGGTGTAGCTGCACCCCAGTGACTTGTTCCAACCCCCTGCGTTGGACGACGTGGCGGGTGATATCTGGCTGGCTGTACAACGAGGCGCTAAGGCTGCGGAGCATGCCGGCCCCATGTATGTGCAGGCCACGGTAGGGCCTGCCGGATATTGCCCGCCACCTCATCTACATGCATTCTGAACCCTCGGTGCTTGAGGTGCACGGCATCCTATGACGTGGCGAGCACAAGCACCATCTGTCAGGCCCATCGCCCGCCACGTCTTCGACACGCGTTTTGCACCCTCTTTTCTTGAGGAGAATGGCGTCCTATGATGTGGCGAGCAATACTCACCAGGCCCATTGCCAGCCACGTCATTAAAACGCATCGCGTACCCTCGTTTCTTGAGTTGAGTGGCATCCTATGACGTGGGGAGTGTTATCTGCCAGGGCCGTTTTCCACCACGTCATCGACACGCGTTTCGAATCCTCATTGAACCCAACGGCATCCTGTGGTGTGGCGAGCTGCATCTATGTGTCTTCGTGCCTTCAGAGGGGCGCGTGCCTTCAACAGGGGCTTGGGTGTATGAATCGTCAACATGACCCTATGTTGTACAATCAGAGCACCCGGTCATTTTGACGAGTGACAGACCCGCGCCCCTAAACCCTAAATCCTAAACCCGAAACCCTAAACCCTAACCCTAAACCCTCTGAAAGTGAATACCCTATACCCTAAACCCTAAACCCTGAACCCACTGAAGGCACGACCACCTCCACCCGGCCCTGGGCGACGGAGAAGATGAACGCGGCGTTCCAGGCGGCAGGGCCCGCCGTCGGATATCGCAAGTGCTCGCCACGTCATCGGATGTCATTTGCCCAGAAACGAGGGACTTGAGGCTTATCGATGACGTGGCGGGCAACGGGCCTGGCGGATGTTGCTCGTGCTCGCCACGTCATCGGATGTCGTTCACCTCAAGCAACGCGGGTAATATTGCGCTTCGATGAGAGCAGTATTTTATCGTCCACGTTAAAGGATGCCACTCACGTTTGTTCAAGCAACGAGGGTTCAAGATGCGTATCAATGACGTGGCGAGCCATATCTGTCTTACAAGTATAGCTCACAACTCGATTTCATGAAATCATTGTTGAAAATCCAATTGTCACCCAAAAAGTAGCCCAAAATAGCCCAAAATAGCCCAAAATAGCCCAGAACAGCTCAAAATAGCCCAAATAGCCCAACGTTGACGATGAAGAACGGACGTAGTTGCGGAACTACAATGAACTTGGAAACCGGATTATGAGCTATGCTCGTATGTGTGAACGACTCTGTGAGGCGGTGGCGCCGGCGCTTGAGAGCATGAAGGCGGCGGCGGCGCCGGCGGTGAGCCGCGTGTACGAGGCGGCCGCCCCGGCCGCGGACGCCGCCGCCGCCAAGCTGGCCAAGGTGCTCGCGGAGCTCCAGCTGGCGGCGCTCAGGGCGGGGCCTTGCACGGCGCGGGCGTGCCGTCCCTCATAGTGTCCCGGTGCACCTGTACTTACTCGCCGCATCCTCCTTCCTCCCTGGCGCTGGCGGCCTTCATGACCCTAACCCTACCCCTAAACCCTCAACCCTCAACCCTTAACCCTCAACCCTAAACCCTGTGGTAGTAGTGTACGACCATGGGTCACGGAGGCGGTGAAGGTGGAGGCGCTGGCGCCGTACGCCACGGAGGACAACGCGCGGACGGCGGTGCTGCTCATGCTGGGGCTGCCCGCGGCGTGGGTGCTGTGCTCCGCGCTCGGGGCGCTCGGCAGGGCATGTACACTCCTCCACCTCTCGCCTCAACCTGCGCCACGGGGGCCAGGGCGAAAGCCTGGCGCCTCCTCATGCACGCTGACGCGTCTCTCTCTCGTCCACTTCTCACCTCAACCTGAGCCGATTTCGCCACTGATGCCGCCAAATCACGCAGCCTACCCCACAACAGTGCTAACGTTGAGGTGGAAAGTGGAATCTTGTAAGGCCCTGGCGCTCGGCCTGTGGCCCTTCGCCAAGAAGATGCGGCCGGTGCCCAAGAGCGTGGCCAAGGAATCCGTGCCGCTGCGCACGCCGACGCCGGAGACGAAGTCCAAGCCGCGAACCCCATTCACTGCCGTCGGCGGCCGAACGCCCGGCAGCAGCGGCAAGGAGTTCACTTCCCCCGAGGGTGACAAGGTGCGCTTCGCGTGAGCAAGCCGCTCTCCATCATTCAGATGTTGCAAGGCGTGCTGGGGAAATGTAAACATATGATACATATCGAGTCGGGATGGATTTAATGCTCACCATGTGAACGCTTTTGGGCTCGATGAATGCCTGAATGATTCCACCATACCTAGTACTGGTGGATGGAGGGGTGCTTTCATATGGGTGCCTCATGTTTATGGTCTCGCGCGTCGCGCCGTTAAAACATACGAGAATGTATATTTGATGATGATGGTCCGAGCAACAAACAAAGTGGATCCTCAAAACGCTCAGACGCCGCTCGCTACGCTTCTGAAGCACTGAGCGCAGTGTCTCTCATTGATAGCTCTGGTATTGGGTTGAAGAGAAATTGGATTGCAAATTCGCCATCCGTGCGCAGGGCTACAAGCCCGGGGAGTTATAGGTTTTTTTCACACAATATATCCACAATCGTCTACAGCGCATCATACCCGCCGCGCCCGAAGACGCCGCCCAGGCCGCCGCGGGCGCGGTGCTGCGTCCCCCCCCCGCCGCCGCCGCCGCCCTCGCGCCGGTAGCCCGTCATTGTCCGACCGACAGGGCCCGGCAGACATTGCCTACCACGTCATCGACACGCATTTTGAACCCTCGTTCTTAGAATCAAACGTCATCCCATGACGTGGTGAGAAGCATCTGCCAGGCCCTTTGACAGCCACGTCATCCAAAACATTGTGAACCCTCGTTTCTTGAATTAAATTGTATCCAATGACGATGACGTGGCAAGCAAAACCTGGCAGGCCCGACCGACCGAGGTGGTCCAGGCGCTCCTCCAGCCACTCGTCCAGCAGCTCCTTACTGAAAGGGCGCAAGTTGAAATTGAAAGCAACAGTTGAAACCAGTTCAGCGCACGTCAGCTTCAAGCACTGAACGCAGTGCCTGGTCTGTGAGCGAGAAGCGTTACTCGCCAAGTATGAGCAATTACCCTGAAGGTAAGTCATGCTTCGATGGCTGTCGAGTGTTTGTTCTGAATGACCCCCCTGCCTTGCGGGTCACTATGCCGACCAGGCGGTTGCACTCGTCCACCGCGCTGTAGCGGCGCAAGTTGAGGATTGAAAGCAAAGTTTGAAAGCGGTTCAGCATGTTTCGGCTTCAAGCGCTGGAACCAAGCGCGGTCAACACAGGGTCAACCTGGGGTCAACATGGGGTCGACCTAGGGGTCAACCTGGGGTCAAGTTGGGGTCAAGTTGGGGTCAACCTTGGGGTCAACCTGCACCACCCTACCACGCACAAGTGGCGCAGCCCCAGGGAGCGGAACATGTCGTACGCGCGGAGCACGCTGCATGTGTGCGGCACGCGCGGCGCGCTGCGGTTCAGGTACGCGCTCAGATCCAGCAGGGTGTCCGCCCCGCCCCCGCCCCCGTCCTCGCCCTCGCCCCCGCCGCCGCCACCCCCACCCCCGCTGCCGCCGCCCCCGCCGCCTCCCCAGCCGCCGCCGCCGCCGCCGCCGCCGTTGCCACGGTGCATACCATCTGAAGCCTCGGGCGCCACTCGCTGTTTGGTTCCCCCATTGGCCATGTCGCTCAGCTCCACACCGCTCACAGTCCTCGCTCCAATCCCTTCCCCCGACACCGCCGCCCCCGCCGCTGCGTCCGCCCCCACCGCCTCTACCTCTGCCTCTGGCGCCGCCGCGCCCTCCACTGACCCCCCCCCCGCCCCCGCCACCCCCATCGCCGCCCCCGCACCCCCCATTGCCGCCATCATCATGTCCGCCAGACCATTTCCACTTTTCTGCGTCGGTGTGATCACCCTGCGATTTAGCTCCTCGTTGAAGCGGCGCAAGTTGAATTTGAGAGCAACATTGAATCACAATGAAAGCAGTAGACCAGATGTCATGTTCAAGTGCTTAGATCCAGACGCTTTTAACATGTGCTTAGTTCCAGGCGCCTTAAACATGGGTTTCATCGGTTCAAGCTGCACCGCCTTACCTCGTATCCCACTGTCGCGTCGGAGTCAGAGAATGACCGACCGAGCACGCTCTCGCCGCCGGCCGGGCTGCCGCGCCGGAAACCATGGTCGTGCTCCGCCGCCGCTGCCGCCGCCGCGTCTGCAGCCGCCGCGTCACGCCTGGGGTTGAACCCCCCGCCACCGCCGTCACCACCCCCTCCGCCGCCCCCGCCGCCGCCGCCCTGGTGGCGCCCGCGCTCGGCGCTGAGCAGCAGCACCTTGAGGTGTGCGCGGCTGACCAGACCCACGAGCACCTCACCCACGCCCTCCGTCAAGCGCACCACGGGGAACCCCTGGTGCGTGGTGTCCAGCGCGTGGCGCAGCACGCTCACCCGCTCCCGCTCCTGCACCCAGGGACACAACATGTTTAGGGTTCAGGGTTTAGGGTTAGGGTGTGGGTTAGGGTTAGGGTCAGGGTTATAATTAGGGTTTAAGGATAAGGGTTTAGAGTTTAAAGTTTAGGGTTTAGGGTTTAGGGTTTAGAGTTAAGAGTTTAGGGTTTAGGGTTTAAGGTTTAGGGGAGGAGCGTAAGGCCCGACCCGCAGCGTGGTGAGCGGGCCCTCGTGCATCACCGCGCTCACGTCGTGCAGCTCCAGCGCCGCCGCCCCCTCCGGCTCGTCCGCCAGGTACGGCGCGTGTTTCTCCTCCACCCAGGGACTCTTGCGAAGTCCTCGCCACGTCATCAAACGCAATTTGCACCCTCGCTCTTCAAGTTCAATTGGATAGTGCTCGCTACGTCATCAAATGCGTGTTGAACCTGCGTCGTTTGAATCAATTTGAATCAAATTGAACACATGCCTACCTCGAGCTGCGCGTGGTAGAGCGGCACGCGCGCGATGGTTTCTGCCGTGAACTTGGCCACGGTGATGCCGATGAGGATGGGCAGCAGGAAGTGCGCCTCGCCGGACATCTCCATGATGATCACCGCCAGCGAGATTGTCGGCAAGCAGGGTCGTTCAGAACAACCACTCGACCGAGGTCGGTACGTAGCTTACCTTCAGGGTAAATGTTTATGCAGACGCGCGGAGGAGGAGGAGGAGGAGGAGGAGGAGGAGGAGAAGAAGGAGGAAGAGAAGGAGAGGAGGAGGAGCAGGAAGGGGGAGGAGGAGGAGGAGGAGCAGGAGGAGGAGGAGGAGGAGGAGAAGGAGGAGAAGGAGGAGGAGGAGGAGAAGGAGGAGGAGGAGGAGGAGGAGGAGGAGGAGGAGGAGGAGGAGGAGGACATCGTCGGTGGGGTGCTTGATCTCAACACCCACCCTGCCAGGCGCGTGACGCCGCCCATGAAGGCCCCCGCGCCCAGCAGCGCGAACACACCGGGGTCCACCCACGCCGTGGCCGCGCCGCCCGCCGCCAGGTCCGCCGCGCTGTACCCCCACGTGGCGGCCACGTCCACCAGCCCCAGTCCCACCAGGCGGCCGACGCAGGCGCCGATGACGAGCATGGGCACGAAGAGGCCGGAGGCCAGGGAGCTGCCGGCGATGGTCACCGCGCCCAGCAGGTACACCACCACGCAGGAGAGTCATGGAGAGCAAGCACTCGGCCGAGATCGGACAAGCCTGCATGACTTACCTTCAGGGTGAATGCTCACACATACGCGCGGGGGAGGAAGAGGAGGAGGAGGAGGAGGAGGAGGAGGAGGAGGAGGAGGAGCAGGACGTTCAACGTCGGTGGAGTGCTTGTTCTCAATGACCCCCCTGCCAGGAAGGCGGTGAGCGGGCCGTACCCGAACTCGCGGTGCGTGCCGCGCGTCAAGGCCGTACACTCCTCCCCTTCCCACTTCAACCTGAGCCTTTGTTTTGCACCTGAAGCTACCCAACGCACATTTCGGCTGAACGTGAGCAGCTTTTGTGAGATACGGTGGGTGGTAGACCATGTTTCAGCGGCAACAACGTCTCAGGTTGAGCTGAGAAGTGGACGACTGTCTGTGCTCCAAAAGTACTCGGGTTAAGCCGAGAAGTGGAAGAGTGTACGGCCCTGCCGCGCGTGAGCAGGTGGCGGATGGCGTCCTCGCCGCTCACGTGCAGCAGCGTGGCCAGCTCGTTGTAGTCCTCACTCCACGGCCGCACACTGCTCAACGTTTCAGCTCAACGTAACCACTATTTGTTGGCGACACGCGTCCACTTTTCGGTGTTGCTTCATCAGGTTTTGTGGGCTGTATTGGGAGCTTACATTCGAAATACGTCTCATGTTGGATGAGAAGTGGACGCCTGATGTGGCTTCAAATGAAGCAAACATCGGCTCGGGTTGGGCTGAGAAGTGGACGAGTGTAAAGCACTGTATGGCGCAAAACACAGCTGTGCACAACCGTCCACGTTTTGGCCTGATATGAGCACTGTTGGGGTGGTTTGAGTGACGAGAGCGGCACAGGTTGAGGTGAGAAGTCGAGGAGTGTAAGGCCGTGCCTTGGTCTGCGTGGTGTTGGTGGCGTTGCGCGGGTCGTTCATGGACCAGAGGGTAGCGGCACAAGTTGGATTTGAGACCAAAACTTGAAAGCGGTTCATCACCTCTCTGTGGCAAGCGCGTGGCTTCAGGCGCTTTCAACGTGGGTTTGAAAGGGTCAACCTGCAGCGCCTGACCAGTGGGTCTGGCACGTGAACATCTCCATGCTCCGCTCCACCACGCGGTGTATGTTCTCGCTGCTGCCCGCTTCGCAGAACACACCGCCCGTGCCCGCCACCCACCTGTAGCGCCGTAACTTCAAATTGAAAGCAAAGTTTGAAAGGGCTTCATCACATGTCAGCTTCAAGCGCTGAGACCAAGCGCGGTCAACCCGGGGTCAACTGGGGTCAAGCTGGGGTCAAGCTGGGGTCAGTTTAGGGTCAATTTGGGGTCAACCTGGGGTCAACCTGCAGCGCCCTACCTCACTGCCGGTGATGCCCCCGATGGTGCCGCCCCCCTCCGCCCCCTCGTTGTCCAGGATGCAGTTGGAGGAGGTGCAGGGGAACGCCATGGGCAGGAAGATGGCGATCATGGCGTAGGTGACCATGATGCAGTGCCGCAAGGTGAAAATGAATGCAAAACTTAAAAGTAATTTATCGTATTGTAGTTTCAAGCGCGAGGCGGAGGAGGAGGAGGAGGAGGAGGAGGAGGAGGAGGCTGAGATTCCACACTGATCGCAAGTCGCGGCGCCCCACCATGATGAGGACGGGCTCGATGACCTGGCGGCGGCGGTCCGTGCCGATCAGCCGCCGCCGCACGCGCCCCATCTCCAGGTTGATCGCCGTCAAACAGGGGCATAACACTTCTCGGCTCCCCATCTCACCCGGACCCGTGTTTGTCGCTGAAACTCCGTGGAACAGCCCGACGTACCCGACAAAAGGGTTGTAGGGCTTGGGTTTAGGGTTCAGGGTTTACTGATTAGGTTTTAGGGTTTAGTAGGGTTGAGGGTTTACCCTAAACCCGACAAAAGGTGCTCACGTGAAGCCTGAAAGTGGAGGAGTGTTGCGGCCCCGCCGTGAAGCCGGCGGCCATGACGCCGGTGATGACACCGACCAGCGCGGCCGGCACCACGGACAGCAGGTTCGTCGTCACCGTGCGGTTCCCCTGGAACGCCGTCTCGAACGACGGCGACACCGCGCCGAAGGTCCCTGGCCGCAGGGTCATTAAGCACAAGCACTCGAACCGAGATCAAACGTGCCCGCATGACACACCTTCAGAGGGAACGCTCATACAGTCGCATGACGTACCTGCAGAGGGAATGCTCAATACAGTCGCGTGGAGGAGAAGGAGGAGATTCAACGTGGGTCGAGGGCTTGTTCTCAATGACCCCCCTGCCGGGGCGCAGGATCTCCTCCTGGAAGGACTCCACGAACTGGTCAAAGAACACAGCTGTCATGCACGCAAAGAATGTGAGCACGGCCAGCGACGGCCGCCAGTGCGACGCCACCTCCTCATACGCGAAGAGCAGGCCGCCGATGGGGGCACCGAAGGCCACGGCGACGCCGCACGCGGCGCCGGCGGTTATGAAGTCGCGCTTGTCCTTGTCGTTGCGGAAGCGGCGGAAGCCGAACCACCCGCCACTGTTGGCGCACGGCGTGCTGCACCCCTCCGTACGGCCCGCCGCACATTGCAAGTCACCGTCATGCGATGCCATCTAATTTAACACACGAGGGTTCAAGGTGCGTTGAGATGCAGTGCCTGGCGGATGTTGCCCGCCACGTCATAGGACGCCACTGAACTCAACACACGAGGGGTATCGTGCGTTGGGCGTCGTGACGGCCCGATACAACCTGGAATATGTTGCTCGCCGCATCATAGTACGCCGTTTAACTCGAGACATAAAGGCTTCAAGTGCGTTGGGTGACGTGGCTCGCAACATGCGGCAGGCCCCACCCCAGAGAGGTGGAGTCGCCCTGCGACAGCCCCGCGCCGATCATGGCGCCCAGGTGGATCATGGGCCCCTCCGGCCCCACGGGCAGCCCCGACGCCACGGCGAATATCGTCGAAAAGAACTTGACCACCAGGGTGGCCGCGTTGAACACCTTGGTGTAGTGGCGCAACTTGAAGTTAAAAGCGAATTTTGAAAGCCGATCATAAAATTTAGCTTCAACTGCTGAAACCAATGGCGGTCAATTAGGGTTCAGCTGGGGTCAGCCTGGGGTCAACCTGGGTTAAGCTGAAGTCAACACGGGATTGAGCTGAGCCTAGGATCTACCGGGGGTCAATCCGGGGTCAACCTGAGGTCAACCCACGGCCAACTGGTGTCAACCTGGGGTCAACCTGGGGTCATTCCGGGGTCAACCTGCACCGCCATGCCTTGGGGATGTTGCAGCCGTTGAGGTAGGCCATGACCTCCGGCACCCCGGAGCCGGCGGCGGCAGGCGCCCAGTCGAGAGGGCCATCGCGAACAAGCACTCGACCAAGATCGGCGCATGACTCAAATTGAGGGAGAACGCTCATACACACTCGCGGAGGAGGAGGAGGAGGAGGAGGAGGAGGAGGAGACTCAACGTCGGTCGAGTGCTCGTTCTCAAAGACCCCCCTGCCAGTACGCCACGGGCCACGCGGCGGCGAATGCAAGCGCGCCGCTGTAGGAGATGTTGAAGAGCCAGGCCAGGAAGAGTTGGCGGCGCGACAGCAGGTCCCGCAGCGTGGCGTACTTCAGGTCCGACAGCGCGTGCATCAGTGTGTACAACACGCGCCCCATCATAGGGCCTGCCAGAAGACAATTTCAATATTATGAATATTCACAGGGGAACCAAAATCTGTGCTCGTATTCTGCAGTGTGCTTGGCGTCAACCTTCGCGCCACCGCCGACTTTCCCCTCCTCCTCCCCCATCCCCTCCACCCCTTTCTCTCTCGACGCATTTTGCACCCCCCTTTTTCTGAACCCAACGGCATCTTATGACGCGGCGAGCAATATCTAGACGGCCTTACCCCATCATGCCCACGGTGAGGCCCACGAAGAGCATCATGAGCCAGCGGTCGTACTGTCGGAAGATGGGCTGCTGAGCCAGCCACTCCCGGTACACCTTGCTGTCGCCCGGGAAGTACTCGAAGCTCTCGATCTCCGCAACCTTGTGGGCCTGCCGAGGGTGGTGTGGGCGCGTGTGCGCGGCGCGCCGCCGGATGCCGCCGCCTAGGGTCTGACAGATAATGCCTGCCTCGTCATTCTCCGCGTTGTGAACCCTCATTTCTTGAGAAAATGGAATCACATTACATAAACACATTATGTCGTGAGCAATATCTGTCAGGTCCTGCCGCTGCCGGGCGCGCGCATCTCGCGCGGCGCGGCGACGGGAGGCGGGCGGCTGAGGCCGCGCGCGAAGAGCTGGCGGAGCCGCAACGACCAGTCCTGCTCAAGATCCTCGGTGTACGTGTAGGCATTCTCGGTGGACTCGGTGTCTGTGGTGCTCCCCATCCTCCCGTGCCCACCGCCCACCTCGCCGTGCCCGCCCCGCCCGCCGTGCCCCCCACCGTGACCGCCGCCGCGACTCGCCACGTAGTCCACGGGAGCGGCGTAGGCTGCAACGAGCGACCCGGGTCAGCGCGTCAGTCACGCCAGGGGGGGGGTGGGGGGAATTGCAATACAGGGGTTCTGTGCTGCAAGGCACCCCAAGGCACCAGAGAATTCGGGTTCTCCGATTGGCGGCCAACAACCGTCTTTGAGGGAACGTTCGAAACAGTGTTCCTCACGCTGGGTCCAACACCGCACAGTGAAGGCTGAGACGCCCCTTGTGCGGCGGGTCTGCTTTTACCTCTCTGCTCCGACCCTCGGCGTCCATTCAACGAAGCAGCAACGTTTGGAATAAAATGAGTGGGCATTTTATAGAGACGGCCACCTCCGAAAGAAAAGTGAAGGCCGCAGTCGCGCGCGAGGCGGCATGAGCTGGGGTTGAACCCTCGACCGCCGTCAGTGGAAGCGGGGCGTTGGGTCACGCGGCCACGGAGCAGAGCAGACAGCCTGGAATAATAGGAGGGTGCCGAAGCCGCAGCCGACGTTTGGGGGATCCGGGGACGCACCGACGTTTCTGCCGGCCTCCTCGTCTCGCGTGAAGAGCGGGGTGCGCAGCTGCAGCGCCGCCTCGTCGCCCAGCTCCGTCATCTGCACCGGCGTCCGCTTGTCCGCGCGCTCCATGTCGCGCCGACGCCGAGCGAGGAGCAATCTGGCGGCAGCGTTGGGAGGTCGACGTGGGTGGGGGCGGGGGCGGGGGTCGCGGACTCGCGGTCGGAACCATACTGCGCCACGCGCCATCCCCGTTTACACCCCCCAGTCGGATCTGCGCAGACATTACCGGAAACACCCGTTTGCTGTAGTCCAAAATGGGCGATGACTAAGCACGGCGCACCGTACGACACACCGCGCACCACACCGCACGCAAGCCTCCGCATTCACCCGGGCATTCACCCTACGCCATGTCGGACCCTACGGCCGAGGCTGGCGCCGCCCCCGGGGAGGCCGAGGCAACCGACACCTCACTGGCGCAGTCCTATGGTGAGGAGTCCTTCGCCGACGAGGACGACGCGGAGGTGGAGGCCGCGGCCGTCAAGATCCAGGCAGCGCAGCGCGGCAAGGCAGGGGGGTTGTTGCGAACAACGACTCGGACGCAGAGGACCCACACGACTTGCCTTCAGGGCGGATGCTCATACTTACCGACGACGCGCTGACTCGTTCAGTCGGAATTCAACGTGGGTCGAAGGCGTGCTCTCAAAATCCCCCTGAATGGGCTGCCCCCCCGGCGTCGCTGACGCTGGTAAGAAACTAGGACGCTGCAGGGCGCCGCTTCCCGGTCCCGGGTCCCGGGAACTGCCGCAGTCGACCGTGGTGGCCAGACCGTCGTGTGAGCTTGTACCTTCGGCGGGGACCGGACCCCGAATGTGGTTCTGCCCCGGTCGTCCATTACCATTCCAACGTCGAGTCAAGTCGTTGTCGTCAACGACCCTGGTGCGAGGCGGCACGCGCGGAGGTGGCGGCCATGAAAGCGGACGCGGCGGAGGACGCCGCGGAGGACGCCGCCGCGGTCAAGATCCAGGCGGCGCACCGGGGCAAGATGGCGCGCGCGGACGTCGCTGCCATGAAAGCGGTCGGGCCTGCCACACTTTACTCGCCACGTGTGTGTATGTGTTTTCAAAAGCAGACTTCGGTTGACCAGCAATGAACCAAATCACCAGGCTGCTCAAATTGCTGGCCACGCCGTCCACCGTATATAGAACCCTGGTTTAGTGACTTGAGCGGCATCCTATGACGTGGCGAGCAACGTCAAATTACTTACGAGTATACTGCTCAAATTGCTTGCCACGTCGTTCAACGTATATCGAACCCTGGTTTATTGAGTTAAGCGGCATCCTCTGACGTGGCGATCAATATCCGCTATCCGCCAGGCCCTAGAACGCGGATTTGGAGGGCGGGGCCGCATCCGCTGTGGAGGGCGGCGAGGGTGGGGTTGGCGAGGGAGAGGCGGCGGCGGAGGAGGAGGAGATGCCTGACGTAAACGACGCCGAGCTTGAGGCTGCAGCGACCAAGATACAAGCCGCGCATCGCGGCACGGCGGCGCGCGACGAGGTTGCCGCGATGCGTGCGGACGCGGGGGCGGACGCGGATCCGAACGCGGGGGCGGAGGTGGAGGCGGCGGCGGGCGACGGCGAGGGAGACGAGGATTACACGGCGGAGGAGGAGCAGGCGGCGGCGGCGGAGGAGGCGGCGGCGGTCAAGATTCAGGCGATGGCGCGCGGCAAGGCGGCGCGGGAGGTGGGGCCTGTCGCTGCCAGACATTACCCTGCCAGCCACGTCATCGAGCCCCGACACCAGGTTGGAATCCTCGTTACTGGAGCTTAAACTCAGTGCCGGGTCTGGTATCGAAGATGTGGTGTCGAATCCCGTTCGACCAATCAGAACTGTCCGTTTCGAACATCCTACTGACCGACCCGCCGACAGTCCGACCGCGTCGCAATCCTTGAGTTAACAGACCCTCGGTTTCCGACTTGTCGCCCCGACACTGAGCTAAATGGCACTCTACACGTGGCGAGCGATAGCGGTATCAAACCCCAACGCGCGTTTTGGACCCTCGTCTCTTGAATTAATTGGCACCCTCTGATGTGGCGAGCAATAGCGACACCTGCCAGGCCCTATGAAGAGGAGGTGGCGGCGTTGCGGGCGGATATGGAGGCCGCGGGGTTGGAGCATGAGGCCGCAGGTGTGGCGGACGAGGCGGATTACGCCGACCTGGATGACCCGGAGGTGAACGCTGCGGCCACCAAGATTCAAGCCGCGCATCGGGGCAAGGCGGCGCGTGCGGAGGTCGCCGCGTTGCGCGCAGAGGCGGGGGCGGAGGTAGGGTGCTGCAGGTTGACCCCAGGTTGACCCCAGGTTGATTCCAGATTGACTGCGCTTGGTTTCAGCTCTTGAAGTTACTCAGTTACAATGTGATGTACCGGCTTCAAACTTTGGTTTCGATTTCCACTTGCGCCGCTACTCAGAGGCAGAGGCGGGCGGCGAGGGCGGGGGCGAGATTGAGGAGGAGTACGCGGAGGAGGCTGCTGCGGAGGAGGAGGAAGCGGCGGCGGTTAAGATCCAGGCGATGCACCGGGGTAAAGCGGCGCGGGAGGAGGTGGCGGCGTTGCGGGCGGAGCAGGAGGCCGCGCCCAGCAGCGCTGCGCCCGAAGCCGCCCCCGCCCCCCCCGCCGCCGCCGCCCCTGCCGCCACCCCCGCCGCCCCCCCCGCCGCCGCCGCCCGCCAGCTTGTCGACGAGCGCCGCGCCGTCACGAATCACGCTGCGCGAAGACGCGGGAAGCCTTGTCTGCCCCCCGCCGCCGCCCCCGCTGCCCCCGCCGCCCCCGCCGCCGCCACCGCCACCCCCGCCGCCGCTGCCGGCACCCAGTCCGCCGCCGTGGCGGTTCCTGGCCCGCGCCCGCTCCAGCTCGCGCACCAGCTTGTCGTGCTGCGCCGGGTCGCCGCCGTCCAGCCCCGTCGGCTTCAGGCCGGAGGGTCATTGAGAACAAGCGTTCGAACTGACATCGGAGCATGACTTGCCTCCAGGGTAAATACTCATACGTACATGAGGAGGAGAAGAGGGAGAATCCACGTCGGTCCGATGCTTGATGTCGATAACCCCCATGCCGGGGGCAGGTCGGTGGTGGTGTGCAGGTAGCGGGCGGGCGCCGCCGCTCCGAAGATGGCCTCGTCGTGGCTCGCCGCCACCCGCGCCTGCTGCCCGGGCCCGCCACATTCTGATCGCCGCCTCACAGGAAGCCATTCGATCCAAGAAACGAGGGTCGTGAATACATGTGAATGACGTGGCGGCAATGGATGCTACGGCTGGACCTGATGCTGCGGCACCCCGCGGCGGATGTCGTCGAGGCGGAGGCTGCGCCCGCCCGTCAGATCGCCCTCATCGTCTGCCTCCAACCACCCGCAGGGCCGAGCATCACCATGACAAAGTGCGTGAAACCACTTAGACACTTAGTGAGACTTAGTGCTACTTAGTGCTACTTAGTGCCCGCTCGACCAATCAGAAGGCTCCAGTTGGACTACTTAGTACTACT
>Ga0307489_10000553_pt1 | contig 22931 bp, 30 predicted proteins | sample SB12metaG_FD_202247 | JGI IMG/M metagenome (GOLD analysis project Ga0307489, IMG submission 202247) | Sea-ice brine microbial communities from Beaufort Sea near Barrow, Alaska, United States - SB 1.2 | ecosystem: Environmental > Aquatic > Marine > Coastal | place: USA: Alaska | collected... | reverse complement strand
TGACAGCGTTAGCGTGTCCGTTGTGATCGCAATCGTAACATTCGCTACCGCCATATTGATAAACGTAATTGCTGTACCCACTGGGTAAGCCACACTAGCGTTAGCTGGGATCGTAAAAGTCCGAGCTGTGTTATCCGCCACGGGATGAAATATGTGCTTGCCAGCGTCTGCTAGAACAAGTGTGTAAGCTGCGCTTTTCGAGTTTTGCGGGATGTTTCTGAATCCAACATCGTTAGTTCCGTCAACTGTGCAACCAGACAGAGTTCCAGAGCTAGGTGTCCCAAGCACCGGAGTTATCATAGTTGGGCTGTTGAGCGTACCAACACTAGTGATGTTGGGTTGTGCTGCTGTAGATAAAGTCGCCGCTAAAGTACCAAAAAATGTAGCTGTGCCATCCGCGTATATTTGAAAGTCTGTAAGACCTTGTCTGCCAATTCTTAAATCATCTTGAAATACATCAAATCTATAGTGTTTATACGTGCCATCATAATCGTCCGCTAAATCTAATTGAAGTTCTCCACCTTCAGCACTTGGAGTAGCTCCACCCAGAATTTCTAGTAATCCTGCAAGAGGACCAACACTAGTGATGTTGGGTTGTGCTGCTGTGTTGATTGTACCCGTAACCCCTACAAACGTAGGACTGTCCGTAGTAGCGACACTCTGGTTCATATCTGCCGCATTCTGTAGGTCAGAAGCCCCTGCTGTAAGAAATACTACGCCTTGACCCGTAAGGTTTAAGAGGGAGCCTGTGGAGCTTTGGATAAGTGTCCGCGTTAACGTAGTACCCGAAGCAGTATAAGTACCTGTACCAATTTCCCAAGCAGAGCTTTCTTCTAAAACATATCTTACGACATTAGTATCCGCTACACCGGCAGCAGCAAAAGACTGAAAACCAGTTTCGGCTGAACCTAACGTCAGCGTGCCTGTACCCGTAGTGGGGGTAGACATTTTTGCTCTGTTTACTAGCGTTACCATGACGGAACCCTATTTTAAGCGATGCGTAGGATCGCGTTGCTCGAATCAGCCGCAGGGAAAACAATCGTAAAGTCACCCGCAGTAGATGTCTTGTCAGAGCCGAAATCCAGAACTGCAACAGCAGGGTTAGTGCCACCGTTCGATAAGTAGATCAAAGCGCCACGAGCAGTAATAGTAGCTGTAGCCCACGTAGTGTCGGCAAAGTCCAAGAACGCCGTAGTGCCCGTAGACGCGGGGTTTGCAGAAATAGTCAGGGTGTTACCACCTGCCACGTAGTTAGTACCCACAACCTCATTAGTTGTAGCATACGCAGTGGTAGTTGCACCTAGCGTAGCAGACGAAGTAAACAGTGCGATCTTAAAGACCTGTGTTGTACCGCTGCTAAAATCAAAGTCTCCACCAAGGATTTCAACTTTGAATGATGTTGTCATAGCCTGTGAAATAGCCATTTGTGTTTCCTCTTAAATTAACGCGGGGTTATACGGAGTTGACCAGAACGGTACATATCTTCCCGCATCTTGCCGTCCCCTAAGTTTTTGAGTAGCGCCATAGCGTCTACGTACATCTTGTTATACAACTGAACCATATCTTGGTCGCCCTTCATAAAACGTATTGCCTGAACAAGGGCGCCGTTGAGCAACGCCGAGTCAAACTCATCGCCAAGCCACGTAGTGCCCGCAGTAACAATGCTCTCGGGGTAGTACCCGTAGTGCAACTCAACGGCATACGCTAAGTCTGGAGTTGGGCCTATGATAAAGGCTGTGTCATCAAAAAGACCGTAGTGTACGGGTGTCCCTGTACTTGCAGGATTTGGGTATGCTTCTCGGACAAAGTTAACATCCTTATTCAGCAAGTACGTGTAGTCTCCCGCAGCGTCAATAACCGCCAAAGAGAACGGGTATAAGAAGTCTGTCGGGTATATCAGGTACTTGTTGGCGATAGTGAGGTTACCTGTCTGGTTTTTACGCAGAGCAGGTATTTGCACAGAGTTATAGATACCCTGCTCAGCCTGCTGAGTAAACATAGCCATTTGGTCGTCCGTAAACGACTGCTCGCAGATGTCCTCAATATTTACTTTAAGCTCGGTGTAGTTCACCAGCTAACCCTCTAAGCCATTGGTCCGCGAGCAAGAAGCCCTTTAGTAGCAGCACCTGTGCCACGTACTTTAATACCACTAGTCTTTAAATTGGCTGGTGGGGCATTGAGGCCATCGAGGTCTACTTTATACACAGTAGGTGTATCAGGAAAATCAATTATCTTAGGTGTCTTTACTTTTGATCTGGATTTGTTCTTCATTTCAGTCTCCTAGCTTGTAGTTACCGTAACTTGGCCTACTGCGCCTTTGCCTTCCAAATTGTCTGGGGTAAGTCCAAAGGGGTCGTCTAGCCCTACTGGGTTCCACCCCCACTGTATATTTACACTACTAAAATTCCCTGCTGGCACTGTGCTCTGGTCAGGTCGCGGGTTTCGTATCGCTTGCGGATCGTCTACGGGAAACGTACCCAGCATAAGTTGCGGTTGGCTTGGGTTCCAACACTCAGGACAAGCCTTTATCTCGGTCTCTATCCCTTTAACCACTAAATTCTTTAGCTGCTTTAGCCTGTACTGAAACCCGCACACATCGCACATGGCGAGTGCTCTTTTATTTGAGGCGAACCTATTGCTCATGGGTTAACCCTAATAGCTGCTCAGTCTTGGTACAAGGCGTATTGTTGCTTTCTCTCTGTCTTCACCCGCCGCTAGCTCAAATTGACGCTCATATTCGCCCTGTAGCATAGGAATTCTAGGCATAAGATCAGGGTCTTTCGAGGCTATATAGTACGCCAAACCCGCAACTAGACACGGTAAGAAACGAAAGCTAACGTCAGGAGTCTGTGCGCCCGCCCCTGCGTTTTCAATACGGCGCATACGCCAGTACCTCAGCACGTAGACAGGAGCTACAGCGGTGCCCTGATCAGGCACAGGCCATATATTGACAACCGGCGCATCTCTTAAACGCTCTACATTAATCTGTATAGGACGGCCTTGAGTCAACTTGTTCGGGATACTGGCATAAGTGGGCATACTAATACGCGAGATGGTTAAATCCGATTGTGTGCTAGCGTTACCCTGATTAGTCCGTACCACCTGCTCTAGCAAGTCTATCGTGTCAGCAGGGAGCGCGTATGCGGATTGACCTTGAATGAGGTCAATAAACCCCTCCTCAATCGTCCACATGTTAATACCGCGATTCTGCCACTCAATAGTAAGTAGGTTCATGGAACGTCGGGCAGTCCGCAAGTCATAACCAGAGCGCATTTCACGGCCAGCACGTTCCCATGCCTCCTCCGCAATTTCCGTAAACTCCATGTTAAAATCTGCAACGCCTGTGGTAGCCATTATTTCTTCTTCCTTTTAAGCGATGCTACTCGCTTGGGTTTGCCCGCCGGTTGCCCTAGGCGTTTCTTTTGCGCTATGCGAGACTTCTTCTCTGCCGCCGTCATCTCACCAGAAGTCTTAGGCGTTTTACTAGAGACCTTTTTAGTTGGTCTACAGTACGGAGTTCCCCGTTTATCGCCTTTTGTACGCCCACAAGCCTTGCCTGTTTTAACGTCTTTCCAGTCTTCCTTAAACCAACGTTTTAGGGCTTTGCCCTTCTCGGTTTTACGAACGGCCACTGGCTTTCTTCTTTCGGCACTTGGCTATAGCACCCGAGGCGTACGCAGAAGGAAAGACTTTATAAGACGCCTTCACTTTGCGGTAACAGGCATCTTTAACCGTACCGCCCTTCTTAAACGCAATAGGCTTCATCTTACCCATGCCCCGACATTTCAACATTATTTAAACAAACCTACCTTTAGTTCTACCTTGCGAACATATCCCATCACCTACGCTACCGCCCGCATTGTACTTCATTACTTCCCCGCCCATGTTCATGTTGCGCTTCTCGGCACGGTTTAGTCTGCTCAGCTCTTCGGATTTATCCATACGCTCCCGCGCATCTTTAGGGCGTGTGTTAGCCACTCTTTCAGACGCTTCCACTTCGTTGCGCAGGCTTTTCAGTCTGCCGCCCATGTTGTACTTCTTAACTTTTTTATCAGCCTTCATGTAGTCTGCTCCTACGTTTTGCGGGATGCCCGCTTTCTTGGCGAACTTAGGGTTATTCGCTACTGCTGCCATTAGATTGCGTTGTGCTTTGCTTTTGCTAGGCATTACCACTTAACCTTATCAGCCCAGTAGGCTGCGCTCATTTTGCCTTTGGCGATGTTCTTACCATGACGAGACTTAAACGACTTACGTTTGGCCTTCATCTTGGCGGATTCACCCGCCTTGGGCTTACCAGCAGTGCTAGCGCCTTGTTCGCCAAAACGAATAATTTTCTCTTTACCACCCGCACACGCCTTAACTACGTGAGACTTCTTAGGGTGGCTAGAGGTTCGTTTCGGCTTATTACAAGCCATAGCCTTTTTGTTTAACTGCTTAGCCATAGGTTTTAGTGACCGTAAGGATGAACGTATACGTGTCACCCGGTGCTAGAGGGGTTGTCGCATTAGCCTGTGAAAGCGCCACAATGTCCCCGTTCTTACCAGCCCCAGCGTTATTGGGTATACCAAAGTCAGAGAAGTCGTACTGCTCAGTCCAGTTCCTAGGGAAATCGAAAATAAGCACGTTAGCAGTTGCATTCCACTGTAGCTCTACGGCAGCGCCTACACTGGCAAAAGTCACGTTTTGAAGAGTAACTTCCGTACAAACTCGCTTAGTAATGGGATCAACCGCTAATGCAGAAACGTCCACCAAGGTAACTTCCTGTGGCGGCGGAGGCGATCCGGCCCCAATAACCACAGTTGTCTTTATAATAGCCGTGCGACCACCATCTTGGATGGTCTGTGTTACCGCTGTATCAGCCATAAATTACTCCTTAAAGTAAGTAGTTTACTGGCTAAGTCGCTTTAGCTGCTTTAGCTGCTTTCTTTTCAGGAGCTTTAGCTGCTTTAACAGGAGCTTCTGCTCCACCTACAGGTATTCCAAATATTTTATCAGACATAATAGTCTCCTAAGTCTTTGATTAAATTAAACTTTAGCTAAAAGGTGTTACAGTTGTACCAGAGCCTACGCCTACCATCTCGACAAACCATCTGTCTTCGGCCACAGAAGTAAACGTGACAACCGTGTCAACTATTCCACCTTTTGTAGTTCCGTTTAATGTGACATTTACATCAGTGAAAGCAGCATTAGTAGTAAAGCCAGTGACCGCGCCCGCCGCGCCCATAATTAGAGCTGTACCAGTAAGCTTGTCGTCACCTTGGCAGCTAATAACCAGATCATTAGCTAGAGTATTGCCTAAAAATATTTTAATCACCGCGCCAAAGTTATTACTTTGGTTGGGGTCTGTAGCGTCGGTTGGAGTTGCGTCTTTAACAAGAGGCAGAGTTAAAGTGCTTGCTCCGCCCGCAAGGTCAAAGCCTGTTATGTTGATTTTGCCTGCATTACCAACAACAGTTATGCCTGTCACATTGTTAGTAACAGGTTCAACAGACAAAGTTTGGGCTGCGGTTAGGGTAACTTGGTTGTTTACACCCGCGCTGATAAATCCAGCTAACGAGCGGACGGGACCGGAGAATGTGGTTCTAGCCATTTTAAATTCCTCACATGCGAGTGATGGGGTGCTCTGTCTGCATGTCGTCAGCCGGGACTGTCAGAAGCACCGGATGATTCCCGGAATGTGTTCAGTATATACCACTTTTTTAGAAACTGTACAAATAAAAAAAGCCCGTCGGTTAGGGCGGGCTAAGTCTCTAGGGGCAATACAATTTACTGTAACACTAAATTTAAGACAAAAGAAAGGGGGCCGAAGCCCCCAATCTAAATACCTTTTGCTTATTAAGCGCCGGGTGAGCCGAAAATGCCCAGTGGATCAGATACGCCGAAGCTGTATCGCTCACGAGCCTTATAGCGGCTGTTGCCTGTATCGAAGTCAGCATCCATAGATGTAGCCATCGGTGTACGGACAAAGTGCTTCAAGCCGTTAGGTACGTCAGTCATCAAGAACCACGCGTTAGCGTCGGTCAAGTAATGATTAACTGTGTAGCCGCCCGGAATTGCACTGTTAGACTTGATAGCGTTGATGTCGTTATCCGCTGTAGCCACACGAAGCTCAGTTTCCAACAAGCGGGTAGCAATGAATTGCAGCGCAGGTGGGATAACAAGCTTAGTAGGCTGAGAAGCGATTAACAAACCACGCTCGTCTGTCCAACCAGCGATCTGAATAATAGCGGCTTCCAAAGAAGTCTCATTCAAATCTGTGCCAATTGTAGGACGGTTAGAGTTTGTGCCTCCAGATACGAGAGGGTGAGCAGTTGAACAAAGAACCTGCCCGTCACCATACGTAGTACCCGCTGCGAAAGCGTTGTTCAAGATTGTGGCACCTTTAACTTGCTTAGTGTAAGCCATAGCGCGGGCAAGAGCCTTTGTATAGCGTGCAGAAAGTGAGCCGTAAAGGTTATCCTCAATAGCTTCCTCAGTAATAGAGAAACCCATTGCGATAGTCTCGTTTGTATAACGAGCCGTCCACGCTTCTTGTGCATTGTCATACTCGATAGCAGAACCCTCACCTTTAACAGGTGCGGCGCTAAAGCCTGACAACTTAACTTCTTCCTCGAACGAACGATCAGAAGACTCAGATTCGAAAATCTCAGCAGCTTCGTCACCATACTTCGCGTATTCGAGACCAAATAGGGCGTTTAGACCCGGTAATAGCTCCTTAAGGAGTTGCGCTCTTGAAATAGCCATTTGCTAGTCTCCTATACGCCGGTTGTGTTGGTGTACTGATGCAAGTTGATCTTAACGACCAGCTCAACAAAAGTATCAGCAGCAGTGGAAGTTTCAGCAACAGTAGCTATAACACGGATAGGTAAACCGGCTGTGCCAGCCTCCGAACCCGCTAGTACTGATATACCAGAGTTGCCTGTAATAGCATCTCCAGCGCCCTGTATAATAGACATGTTAGAACCAACCGCAGCTTGTGCCGCAGAAGACATAACACTTCCATTTGTAGTTACAGCAACTTTAAATGCTGCCATCGGATCATCAACTACGATTGCATAAGCTTCTGTAACGCTAGTGCCGGGGTAGTATTGAGCCGGTGTGAACTGGTCCAGTGAATTGACGTACTGAACGCCCATAAAAACGCCTACAGGGGAACCAGTAGTGGTGCCTGTAAACTTCTCGATTGTACCCGCCGCCACGACTGAAACTAAATCGCCTGCATAGATAGCTACATTGTAGGTGCTCGCAATAGGAATAAGGCGAGTGGCACCTGCATAAGGCATACCATCTATACGGTTGATTGGCTCAAAGCCGTAGGGAGCGTTGACTGTTGGATAAGCCATTTTAAACTCCTAAGTTTAATTGCCCTTGCCGAATGTCACCTTCGTCTTCCTATCGTTAAATAGGGGCATACGAGGGTCGTTTTCGCGCATAAGGCTGTTGTCAACAGAGTGGATTTGCGAAGCTGCCTGATTGTTATAATAGGCATTACGCTCGTCCACCATTTCAGTGGGAGCTTTGCACAACATCAGTCCACCTTGAATGATATTATCCTTGAAACGACCATCGGTCACTTCATCAGGAAGTATCTCAGGGTGAGCATCTGCACGTACTGGCTCCCAACCTTCTCTTAATTTCGAGGAAACATTGCCTGTATCGGCCTGACCCATAGTACTAATACGAACCCAGTGGTAAACATATCCGTCTTCTGGCGTAGGGTTAGGCAGTGTTTCTGGCCGTACCCACGCTTTCTTACGTACATCTTTATCACGAGTATTTAACTCTCGGTCTAGTCTAGTTTGGGTCATTATTTATTCCTCATTAATTCAGCAGCCTGTTTGGCGTAGTCTTCCAGTGAAATACCAAGTCTTTTCGCAATAGCAACTTGTGATTGGTTAAGAGTCACCTTCTTCGGTGACGTGCTCCGCGTAGCGGGGGCAACCACATTACTAGATTTTCTTTTCGTGCTTTCCGGCTCTTCATCAAACTGATCCGGGAATACTTGTCGCATACGAGCGTTAATCTTCTCGTAGTAAGTATCTGATGTAGGGTCAACCCCTTCTTTCGTAAGCTTATGATGTAACCCATAGGCTAAAGCTGTCATCTCATCGTCTTCACCGAACCAAGAAGCATTTTCATCCCTCCAGTTTTCGGCTTTCTCGTCGCGCTGCACGTTCGCAGGGGGTGCCTCTACCTGCGGTTGTACAGGAGTTGTCTGTGGTTGTAAAGCCTGAATCTTCTTAGGTTTCAACCCGTTAACTTTATCCATACGTATTTGAGCAGAGTTGAGTTGCGTTTGAGCTTCCAAAATTGCATCTGTCTCGCCTGATTCGTAGGCTACTTTATACCGTCCTTTAGCCATAGCCATTTCGCCTTCCACCTGCTTTTTAGCAGATTGGATAAGCGTATTATGGTTAGTGTCTACCGTGCCCTTAAGCTTGTCATTTTGTGATATAAGGTTTCGAGCATACTTTTCTAGCTCTTCTCGCTCACGTAAAGCAGTTTCTTTCGCTCTTCGCTCGTCGTGATAGCCTTTACTAAGGTGCTTAATACGCCCCTTAACTTTATCAGAATAGTTTTCCAACTCCTCATCGGTTACTTCTTCTGGAGGGTTAGAAGGCTTGCGTCCTCGATCCGCTACAGGCGTATCGTCTTCTATCTCTATCTCTAGCTCTTCCGACTTGGGTTCCTTAGCTGGAACCTTCATGTCTTCTCGACCTACAGCTCCCTCTATTTCAAGGCCGTTATCCTCTTTCTCATCCAAGTTCACCTCTACTTCAGTAGTCTTGGAATCTGAGTCAGGAAACTCATACTCTACTTGTTGCATAGCCATACCTTACTCCTTAAGCACGCGTGATAGCACGCGGATCAGCGACGACAGCTTCGATGGAATCGTCATTCATTAGGCGATATTCTTGCCTACCCAATTTAATTCTAGTGCCGGTGTTTGCCCTAAACATCACGTAGTCCCCTACTTCGCACCACGGACCGTTGGGAAACCGCTCTTTGTCTGCGTATGCTTGGTCGCCCATATCAAGTACGGTTCCTACATTAGAAAGCACTTGCTCGTCTCGGCGCGTAGATTGTGCTTTAAGAAGGCCACTGCCCTCAAAAGTTTCCTCTACGTTGGGTAATGCTACCAACACTCGATAGCCTACAGGTCGTGGAATCTGAGCTTCCGCTATTTCATCCTGTGCGTCCTCTTTAGCTATCCGTTCGTTACGTCTTTCTTCTAACGCTGTTTCAGTCATCGTCGTCTTCCATATAATTACGCGAAAGGTCGCCTACTTCTCTTAATGCAGCGTTTAGACCTCGAATCACACCGCACACCTCCTTATACTCGGCAAAGTCTTTAGGACCACCCGAGGTTAAGAATTCTTCGCTAGAGCCTTTAAGCTCTGTAAGTTTTAAATTCAGCACGTCAAAGACGGTTGTAGCCATTATCTATTTGCTCCACTGAGTGCGGGCTTTGTTCTGGGATGTTTTGTTTAAGTCCCCGTAATGAAAGAGTTTTTTACTCTTACTACCCATCGTTGCCCCGGTCATCATCGTACCGTCAGGGTGCTTATGGGTAGCGCCTTTGTGCATCTTTCCATCGCGGAAGTAATGATTAACACCTTTAGCCATTGTCTATTCTCGATTTTCTCGGTTATCGCGGGCAGCTTCTGCTGCGGTACGCTCGTTCTCTATCCGTATTTTTGCAGCGTCCATCATTGCCTTGGCTTCACCTAAGTCGTTCTTTGCCTGCGCTTGGTCGTTCTGCGAGGCTATGCGGCTTGCTTCAAGGGACGCGGTAGTTGTAGCTTTCTGTGTATCTAGCTGTAGGCGGGCCGCATCGAGTTGTGCATCCGCTTGGTCTTTCTGGGCTTTCCGCTGCTGTTCAGCCTGTTTGATTTGCAGTTCCGCTTGTTGCATTTGAATGATTGGGTCTTCCTGCTTCTGCTGCGCTGCCGCTTGAGCTGCTTGGGCCTGCTTCTCTTGTGTGAGTTGCTGCCCTGCTTCAGCCAATAGTGGAGCCAGTTGTGCTTCAAACTCTTCAGGTAGCTCTTCATTCGGTGCAGGTAGGGGTACTCCTAACTTAGCTATCATCTGGTTGCGATAATCAAACCCCATGTGCTCAGCAATGTGTGCGGTGAGAGCACCCATGATTTGTTGTGCTGCTGGGTTCTGACCTATAAACGCAGCCATCTGCGGGTCTTGCATAAACGCTTGGTGGGTAGAAATATGTGCCGCATGGTCTTGATATATAAAGGCTTTTATCGGTTTGCCTACTAAGGCGTTCATATTCTCACTAACCGGATCGGCTGGCTTCATATCGTCCGTAGTGGGGACAAGTTTGTCTGCGTTACGAATACCTAACACCTCGATCATCTGGCGATGAAGCTGGGGTAAGTCGTAGATTTGAGGGGCGGCCTGCGCCATTTGCATAACAGTTTGATACTGCACAACGCGCTGTGCCATCGTACTGCTATTAGGATCACTGACGGGAATTACTTCCACCGTGGCATAGTCGGCTTGTCTAGCTCTAGGTTCGCCACGGTCAGGCACATACATATAGTCTATCGGGGCATACTCAGCAATGATCTTACGTAGGAGTTTAAATTCCTGTTTCATCGCGTAATGGACACGGGATTGCACCGCAGCCATAGGCTTGAGAGTACGCTCTAACAGCGCGAGAGTGGTTCCAACAGGCGCATTTGCGCTCATGTCAGAGATATTCATGTCGGATATAGCCCCTAAACGGCGGCCTTCCTCAGTAATCTTGTTTAATAGTGCTAATAGCGTCTGGCTAGGCTCTTTATAGGGCAGTGGCAGGATATTGTCCCGTATTGACCCACTAGGCACGTCCACATCACGGAATTCACCCGGTCCGATGGGCGTATCGTCGCCCTTAACCCGCAATCCACGAGACTTTAAGCCGCCGGGTAGGTTAGATAGCGTACCTGCGTCAACTAACTGGCGAATTAGAGACGTTCCCGCCTTAGCGTAGCCCCCAATAATGTGAATTAAACCAAGACCATAGAAGCCAAACCCCGGAACGTAGACGTAATGCACGAAATGTTGACGTTTTAGCGTCAATTCATCGTCAGGGTTCCAGTTACGGCGAATACTTAACACTGTATTAGTGCCACGTTCTATCGTAACCACGTAAGGTTGCGCGATTTCTAGCCCATCTTCGGCTTCTTCGCCCAAACCGTCAATAATCAGGTCAGCATGTATCTCGTACAAACAGTAACGGTCGTCGTCACTAAGAGAAAACCCACCTTCTTCGGCCTTTTTCTCCTCAATATCGCTGTGATATGGCTCGGGATCGCCCAGATCAGTGTCCAGATAGAACCCTACAGCCTGTAATTTAACTAAATCGTTCTTAGTTTTACGCATAACGTGCGTAACACGCTCGGCTTGTTCTATATTAGACGCACCATAAGGGACAATTACGTCCTCAGCAGGGATGTATATAGACACTTGACGGCCTAAATTAGGGTCGTAATACACCTTTTTGAACGCAGAACCGGCTAATCCTAGGCTGTATAGCATCCTTTCATGTTCAGGACGGTACTCAGTCATAACTTCAGTCAGCTCGTAATTCATGTCAGTTTTAACACGAAGGGCTGCATCTTCCTTCTCGCGGGTGATTTCCCCGAGAATCTTAGTCTTAACCGGCCCTGCCGCAGGAAACGTCTCACTCATGGCTTCAGCTTGGAACCGAATAGCCGCTTCGGCCAAAACTGTGCTGTAAACGCCACACGCGTCTTCCCACGGACTAGAACGCTGCTCCATTTTAAGACCGACAGTTTCTAATCCTTTGACAAATGTATCTGCCCACTCTTTACGTGAGTTAACATCAGAATCAACTGAGCTAACAAGATCATTCGCTATCTTGGTAAGTGCTTGGTCATCTAGGTACTCAGCAAGATTGGCATCGAATGGCGCGTCGTCTACGTCTCCCGATTCTTCACCAAAAGTAATCTCAACACTGCCGTCTTCCAACACTACTTCAACGCCCTCGTCGGACATAACATCTATCGCCAGCATGGCTTCGCCTTCTTCCATGTCCTCAATGCCTTCCGGCAAGTCGTATAAACCTTTCTCAATTGCCATCTTAGTTGTCCTTAATAATATCCGCCAAGCCGTTGCTTAAAGTACCGTTCTTCTTCTGGCTCATCTGAAGGCAGGCGTATGAAACCGCCCTTCCTAAAGCGCATTAAAGCCATAGACGTAGAGTCCACGTAGTCATCGTGCTCCCCCGCTGGGAAACTTGCAACCTCGTCAATGACCGCTTCGGCCCATGACCGTCGTGGTGCCCAAACTATACCAGAAGCAAACAAGTCAGACACGGCGTTCAACCTAGTTATCTTGTCATTACCTTTTGTAGGAGTAAACTCTTGCACGGGAATACCCATCGCTCGCATCTCGTAAATGAGCGGTGACCCCGAAGCTTTCTTCTCCACAATTATAGAGTCCGGCTGCCACTCATCGTACTTCTCGATGGCAACTTTCTTTAGGGTGGGGAACTCCATACGATCCCTAAAGGCGTTAAGTAGTATAAGGTTTGGGCGTTCTACCCCATCTTCACCTTCAGCGTAGAATATCCCCCACACCGTCATGGCTGAATAGTCCGAGCGGTTAGTCTTCTCGAACGCCGTATCCCATGACATCACAATAAAACTCACTGGAGGAGGCTCATCTTCTTCCCACGTCTTCCACCACTCGCGTTTAACTATGGCTGACTGCTCTGACGTTGGCTGCTGCTGGTATTGCGCCATCCACTTAGCATTAGGAAGCTCACTTCTAAGTGCCGCTAGCTCTTCCAAAGCCCAGAACTCGGGCCACAACGCATTACCAGAAGGCATAATGGCAGGAAATTCAATGACTTCCCACTCATCCCCGCCACGTTGGGCAGAAGACTTTAATACTTTAGCGGTCAAGTCTCGTAGCGACCAGCGCGTCATAACTACCACGATAGCGCCGCCCGGCTGTAGTCTCTGCCGTGGACCTGACGTATACCACTCGTAAGTCTTGTCGTATATCTCTGGACTAGTTTCTGCCAGAGCTGCCTCTTGTTCTGAGTGTGGGTCGTCAATAATGAGAAGGTCTGCACCTTTACCCGTTACCGCTCCGCCTACACCAATAGCGAAGTAGTCCCCGCCCTTACTGGTGTTCCACCGCCCCGCTGCCTTTGAGTCACTTTGCAGATGCAGTTCAGGAAAAAGATTCTGATAAGCCTCCGTGTCTACTAAGTTACGTACTTTACGACCGAAGCCCACCGCCAGCTCTGCTGTGTGCGATGTCTGAATCACCTTCTTGTGCGGGAATTGCCCCAAAAACCAAGCCGGTAACAAATACGAAGCAAACTCACTCTTAGTATGACGAGGGGGCATATTAATAATAAGCCGCTTACACTCGCCACTAGCCACCCGCTCAAAGGCCGAAGCCATCTTACTATGGTGCTTCCCACTAATAAACACAGGCCACATCTGCTTCACAAACTCGATGAACTTAGTCTGTGCTAACTTGCGCCCTTGCAACCGCTCTAACTGCTGAAGCTCCGCTAATATCTTCTGCTGCTCAACAGAGCTAAGCATAGGTAACACTTTCGGTATATCACTGAGACTAATGTTCTCGAAGGGATCAGACATCAATATCCTCTTCCTCAATCTCTTCGTCCGTATCCTTGTACTCCCCAAGGCCTAACTCTTCATCCAACGTATCCCCAAACGGCATAGTGTCTACAACACTTGCATTCAACAGGCGTTTAACCCGCTCCTTAATTTCTTTCTCAAGCTTATCGGGGTCATCGTACTTAATAGAAATCTCACTGCGCTGAGTAAATATACCAATATCACTGTGCTTACCAAGTAACTCCAAGGCCTTAAGTTCAAAACGAGGGTCACCACAATTAGCCAGCTCCATTAGCTTGTTTGTAATAGCGGAACGCGCAGCAGACGCATCCATTGCCAGTTGCTGTCCATAAGTACGCAGGAATGCAGCAGCAGCAAAAGCAGTATTAGGTTGTTTAAGGTTGGAAGGCTTCTTGGCTTTAGCTACAGCCTGTAGCAATTCTTTCTCTCGAAGTGCGTCTTCTTCCGAAATATCTAGGGGTACACCGAGGGCATGTTGCAGTTCTACCGTATTACCGGCGACCGCCATCTCTTCCAAGAGATTGTTAGTCTTCTCTTCGGACAAATCGTAGGGGACTGGGAAGTCCTTTGTTGGCTCCACTTTCACAGTAGGCATATGTTTTCGCAGGTAATTAATACCGAATTCGCGCAAGTGTAAGTGATTAGCATAATGGGTGCAAGGTTAGTGGTGTTGCAGAATCCAGATTTTAAAAAATAATTTGCTATTTTGGTTTCTGGATTGATGCGGGGGGTGTTCCACGTGAAACAGGGGGGTGGGGTGCGAAGTAGACGGGGTATAAAAATAGGGGTGGGGGGTAAGTTATTGATTTATATAGGGTTATAAAGTTAATTTTGTGGGGGTGGGTATATAATGTGCAGGTTAGTAAGTAACAGCGGGGAGGGGCCTTTGCGGACAAAACGGGGGGTGGGGGTAGGGTACCCTCTATCGAGGCCACGTTGTTAGCGAGCGGAGCGAGTTATAAATAGTTACTGAGTTTACTCAGGCCTTAACTTCCTTTGCTTGTTAGCGAGCGAAGCGAGTTATAAATAGTTCCTGAACTTGTTCAGGCCTTAATCGAGCGAAGCGAGGAAAATCACAAAAAAATCCAGTTAACTATGGAAGCTTAACTGGATTTGTTTATTCGCTAATCAGCGTCAAGCGTTAGCGTGTCGAGGTCAACTCCCAATTCTTTCAGCCCTTTGGTTACGTTGATAAGCGCGGCTCTAATCGCGCCAGAGCGGGGATGATTCATTATGGTTTCATCATTCGCCGGATCGTTGCCTGCTTTGTAAAGCTTGCTTAACTCCTCACAGTATCGAACGTGTAAGTCTCGAACCTGTGCGCGCTCGGCTTTCTTCTTCTCGCCAGTGATTAACTCTTCGCCTATCACGCGCATTCTGGCCCATGGTGTAGAAGGGTTTGAATAATCCTGATCTTTATACCATCCAAAAACTAACTTCTTGTTCTTCTCGGTTCGGTTCGCAAGATCACCAGTGGCGCGATAAGCCACGTTGAACCAGAACATCTTGCCGTTAGCTGTCTCTTCCGGCTCGATAGCACTATTCAAGTAAGCCGCTAGCAGGCGCTCTGAAGTCTTGAACTTATTGCCTGCCTCTACGGATTGGCGAACTAACTCTTCGGGAGTTAACTTCTTGTCAACAATGTGCGCGATAAGTGTCGCTTGGTCTGCTGCGCCTAGGTCGATCTGTTCTGCTTTATGGGATGTTGCCATGGTAATTTTCCTGCCCAATCCAGTCGTGGGGCGTATTAATTTGTGACTGGCGAAGCCATTTTACCATTTTGCGATACTGTTGCACTGGAATTGTCCGACATAATGAAAACACTATGCGAATCAATAGCTTACCATTCTGCATGGTGCGCACTATCTAACATTGTTAGGTCGTGCACACCAGATCCGAAATAACTCTAATGGAATCAATGACTTACAGCCCTTTCTCGCCTGGTCACTGTTTATCATGCTTCGCATGATAGTAACTAAGGTGGTGAAAGGACTTCATGCTCCACAGCCCACAGGGTGCGCTAGCTTCGCATGGGGTTGTCCAGCGTATCTTACACAGTAACATGATAGTAACTAAGGTGGTGTTAGCCCCTAGTTACGTAACTTTGCTAAGCTACTGATATGTATACAATGTTACGATTGTTACATGAAACTACTTCAGCGTTACGCGCTAAGTACTTGATAACTAAGCTGTGTTACGTTATTTGTAATGTTACGTGGAATATTACATACCCCCAACTCTAACCAAGAGCCTCTGGAGCTAAGCAAGCAGCCAAAACCCCTCAGCGTAATTTTCGCAAAAGAGACCTATATATATACTTTTTTTATAACATTACTACTACTACACCTATTTTCATATCGCCAACCCTTTGGATACGTGGCTTTCACGCTGTACCACATCGTTATATCTATTGTTATAAAACACCCCTATTGTTATAACATTACCCCTGTTACGTAACATCACCCATGCCGTGCTGCCAACTGGATTTGATCCTCACGCACCATCGTGGTACAATGGTAATAAAATTTCGTGGCTTGGAGCAGTTGAACAACATTACAACATTCATTGGTGCACACCATCTAACATTGTTAGGTCGTGCGCACCAAATCTTAACTAGGAGAACGACATGGCTAAATGTGTTAAATGCAGCAAGCTCTATTCATCTGCCCGCAGGTTGTTGGGCATCACAGTATGTTTGCTATGCGGCGAGGCAGAAGCCCGCGCTGTTAAGCACACGGTAGCACCCCTGAACAAAAGCAACTATATGCTTATGTCACGAGAAGACCTCAAGCAGTTAAACCCTAAACGCACCACTTAAACTGGAGAACTATATGAGCAAGCAACGCGAAGAACTACGCAAGCAACGCAACACCCATGACCCGCACGATATGTACGCATGGGCAAACAATAAGCCTTGGTGGCTGATACCCCTGCAAGTACTGGGTGCGGTCGCTGCGTGCATAGGGCTACTGATATGTATCTACTATTCAACACTAATTTTATTTTTACTATAGGAGAACGACATGAGTGTACATGATGAACTAATGCAGCTACGCATCCAGCGTACACGCAAACTAGGAGAGCAACCGATGACTATAAAAGGGCTAGAAGATTTACTGGAAGCAACGCGGCAGAAGATTGCCAACCAAGGATACGTAGTAGATGACCGTCTACTGAGTAAGGAACGTATGCTCGAGCAGGCAGTTATCGACGCACACCTAGATGAACCAGTAACCCTGCAAGACTTACTTACCGAGTACAAAGACTAATCAACCAACCTACAGCACCTAACAATGTTAGGTAGCTAACAACAAGGAAAGAAGCAATGAGCACACAAGCACAAACAAAAGAAGAGATTAACCAACCACCCACAGTTACTCTGGATCAGGCAGCTTGCTTAATCTTGGATAACCCCACAGTAAGATTCGGTTTGTTCGGTGAACCCGGCATCGGCAAGACATCTATAGAAAAGATACTTGTACGCAAGTCTGGGTACAGGGCATTCATCTTGGCTATGACCGAGATGGAGCTAGGCGATCTGGCTCTTCCTACCATCAACCATGAGACTAAGACTACAGCGTTTTACCCTAGCGAACGGTTCGGACTGCATCTAGGTGAGCCGGTCATTGTTATCTTAGACGAATGGACTAAAGCCCCTAAGCCTGTCAAGAATATGACGCACGGTTTGTTAGAGGCGAGTAACCCACGCTTAGGTTGTCTACCAGCCCCCGATGGCAGCATCATTCTTATGACGGGCAACCTCGCATCGGATGGAGTAGGTGACTCGATGGAAGCGCATACCTCACAGCGCGTAGTCAAGTTACACATATCCAAGCCAACGGCAGAGCAGTGGGATGTCTGGGCAGGTGCTAACAATATGCACCACATCATACGGGCATGGGTTGATCGTAACCCTCACTGCCTAGCTTCTTACCTCGATGATGATCAGAAGGGTAATGAGTTTATCTTCAATCCCCGAGTCCAACAGAATGGCTGTATCTCTCCGCGTGTACTGGAGTTGATCAGTCGTATACTTTATGGGCGTAGCAGCGATGCACACGCAACCCATGCGGGTATTGCGGGTATTGCAGGACTGTCCGCTGCCGATAGCATCTCCGCTTACATCAGGCATAACGATGGACTTCCCTCGTTTCAAGATATAACGGACAACCCCTCCACAGCTAAGTTACCTGTCGATCCCGGCGCTTGCGCAGTGCTTACCTTCGGAATGTTAGAGCGGGTAAACGCGGTAACACTCAAGCCCATACTCAAATACCTACGCAGACTCGATGAAGAGTGGCAGTGCATATTCTGTATCGCCTTAGCACGGAATACTCAGAAGCAAAAGTTTGCTTTTGAAGAAGTGGAGTTCGCTAACTGGGTACGGGACAACGAGGACTTACTGTAATGCAAACACTAGCTAGGCGGTTCAAAGCCGTCAAGATTAGCGTCATGCGTAGCGATGAGTTCATAGAGCTTAGTGGCGTAATGATGATGGGTAAGGCCGAGCTATCCGAGGACTTCCCTACGGCGTGTACTGACGGACGCAACGAGATATACGGTATCAAGTTTATCACGGCTCTAGCAGACAAGGAGCTAGGGTTTGTCATCGTCCATGAGAATGTGCACAAGGCAGCAAGGCACACGACGATCTACTACACCCTGTACAAGTTGGACGCAAGGCTTGCGAACATGGCGTGTGACTACTGGATAAACGGACGGATACTCAAGGCCGACCCCAGAGGTAACGTAGTGACTATGCCGCGTGACCCAAAGGGAAACATTATGGGACTGCATGATCTCAAGTATGACGAGTGGCCTGTGCTTAAGATATTCCGTGACCTCCAAGAGAACGGTGCTCCACCACCTCCGCAAGGTGACGGTGAGGGCGGCGAAGGCGAAAGCGGTAACTTCGATGAGCATGACTGGGAGTCACAGCAAGGACTTAGCGACAAAGAACGCAAGGAGCAAGCCGAGGATGTACAGCAAGCTATTCGACAAGGTGCAATGGCTGCGAAGAAGGCAGGCGTTGGCGGTAAGAGTGGCAAGCTAGGACTAGGCGAACTACTCCAGAGCAAGGTTCGTTGGGAGCAAGAAATGGCTGAGTTTGTTAGCAGCGCGTGTGCAAGTAAGGACGAGAGTACATGGAGCAGACCGAACCGCAGGTTCCTGCATACAGGTTTAATCATGCCGTCCTTGATAGGTGAGTCAATACGCGAAGCGGTACTAGCCATAGATGCGTCATGGTCTATGTTGGCAGATGACCGGCTGACTAAAGTAGTGAGTGAGGTTCAAGCCCTAGCGGATCAGGTCAACATCGACAAGGTACACATTCTGTACTGGGATGGGAATGTAGAGAAGCACGAGATATACAGAGGTGCAGAGTTCAAGACCTTCTCGGCAGACACTACGCCCTCTGGTGGAGGCGGTACTGATCCTGCGTGCGTACCTGACTATCTTGCAAAGGAGGGCATCACACCTGATTTTACTTTGATGCTTACTGACGGAGAAGTTAGCAGTTGGGGGGAGTGGAGTACTCCAGTGCTGTGGGCGATAACTAATGAACGCATAACCGCCCCTGTGGGCAAAACAATTAACATCAACTAGGAGAATGACATGAAAGCAAAAATTAGACTGGGGCATCGAGAGTACATACTGCCAGCAGAAGACGCACTTAAGATTATGGAAATCTTAGAGGGAGCAATGCGTTTCGAGGAGAAGTATCACCGAAGCGAGGGCGATCAAGAGGCGTACTACACCTACCATGTATGGGAGTCAGACAAGATTGGCGAGTCGTTAGAGCTAATATCTGAGAACACGCACCGCGTAGCTAAGTTAGCCGGTAAATACACTGAAGAATAAGGGAGAACTACAATGTTTGGAACTAACATAGAAGTACCAGTGTTACGAGATTATGAACACGCGCTACAGCATTACAACTCCATCGTACCGATACGTGGTAGCGATGACCTACGGCCTATCTGTAAGACAGCGAACGGACGGCGTAGGAAACATCAGGTCATCAGGCTCAATACTACTGGTGGCATACCCTCAGTACAGTGTGTCCTTTACGCAACTGCTTGCGTTACGTTTCTGTCTAACGGAGAGGTACACGTAACAGACGGCGGGTATCAGACACGCAGCACGTTCGCGTTTGTTGGAGGAATACTTGGTGCAGCGCAGATGTTTGTCCACCAAGACAGGACATGGCTAAGCCTAAGTAACGGAGACTACGCTCTGCCTGTGCTTACTAATGTATTGAGGCTCCGACCCTACGTAACGCTTGGAGATCAGGAAACGCTCCGCAAGTTTGAAGTACTCAATCCTGTGCCGGTGAGAAAGGTAGTGCTAGATCGTAAGGCGTTCAACCAGATCAAAAAGCGATACGCTCCGTTCCGTACTTATGTGCGGCATATGGAGAAGGTCTTCGATGGGCGAAACCAAGATCGGGTGTACTGGGCCTCGTTGATGAAACAGCTTCAAGACCCTAGCTTGTTACAAGGCAAGGAACAACGTCACGAGTGGGCAGAATGTATGCCATATATGATTCTGAGAGCGCAAGACCTCAAGCAGACTACGCAAGAAGTATTTCTTGATTGGCTGAAGCGGGTGCACGCTAAGGAAGTATTCGTGGACACGCTACAACCAGAAGGCGAGTTAGTGACCGACCGTAACAGACATTACTTATCACAGCAGTAACCTACAGCACCTAACATTGTTAGGTCATTCATAACGGAGAAAGACTATGAGCATTTCATCAAGCGCAGTATTAGCACGACTAACCCTTAACACTTGGACAGCAGAGAAGTTGGACAGGGAGCAGACCGATAAGGTACTAGCAACCAACAACGCCGACAGTGGAGCGGGTAAGTTTTCTAAGAACCTTATGGCAGGGACTACCCTCGTCAAAGAAATCCTTAATCACGGCACAGCTATACGCCATTGGCATGAGAAGAACACGCTTGCATGGGAAGAGCGAGGTGCAAGGCTTCTACCCACTAGCCTGTTTATGCAGTTCAAGCAGGAGGCGAATATGCACAAAGCAAAACGCCTAATGCTGGTAGGCGAACTATGCGATAAGTACGTGATGCTCAAGGGTACCGCTCGCATATCTCTTGGCAGTATGTACCGTGAGGAGGACTACCCCTCAGTAGACGAGATCAGAGAGAAGTATAAGTTCACTCTTACGTTTACACCTGTACCGGAGTCAGGACACTTCGTCCTAGACATACCTGCTAAGGAGTTAGAAGAAACCAAGCAGTCTTGTGAGGTTGAGATACAACGTCGCCTAGTAGACGCAGTACAAGGTGCATGGGACAAGCTCTATGCAATGCTCAGTAACATGAGCAAGAAGTTGGTAGAAGCTGACGAGGATACAAAACGACGGTGGCATGACTCGTTCGTTGATAACCCCAAGGAGCTATGTAGATTGCTAGAGCACCTTAATGTAACGAACGATCCGAAGCTGGAGGCAGCGCGGGTCGAGCTAGAGAGGGCGATGCTAGGCACAGACTTAGAAGGACTTAAGGAGTCACCCGTGCTACGTGCGCAGCTAAAGAGCAAGGTCGATTCGATCTTAGCTTCACATGAGTGGTGAGTGATATGCAGACTATTCATAAGGATATATACGCTACGTTTCCTAACGTCAAAGATGAGCGGGACAAACCGCTCTTAGCTTCTGAGAAGCAGCATTACTTAGGCGAGGAGATAATGGCAAAGTTAGTGAAGCTTTACCCGCACTATATCTTTGAGCTACGAAACGAGAACTCTGATGAGCTTAAGGTAGATGTGTTGTGTAAAGGCGAACGCTTAGGCCAGATGTACTTTCACAGTTCGTGGTATCACGACGAGGAGGTATGGCTAAGCAACAAGCGCATACGTGACAAGATGTCCAGAGCTAGCAAGATAAAGACTACTAAGTTAGACCGAGCGGTGAAGGAGTTTAAGAAGTACTTCAAGCCGCTAAGTTTGCGGGAACACATTGTTGTGTTACAGAAAGTAGTTAAGCGGGAGATTGTTAGAGAGATGGGTACTATAACTTCAAACCTAGGAGGTCAGCTCGGAGTGGTTAAGCTGTTCAATCAGTACTCAACGCAGACGGCAGATCGGTACGCTGCACTGTTGGAAGCTGAAGGGGTAGACAAGGACACTGTTTTATATGCAAGGACGTGGCTAGATAAGCTGCGAACTGTCGGTCCGATATATCGCTCTCTCCCGAAGGCTCGCGCCAATCCGCTACTTGGAGAGCAGTACTCCTCACCTAAAGGGAGGTTGTTTTATATAACCCCTGATAAGGACTATTGCCAAATAAAAGGTTGGAGTAAAGAACCAGACCTTTCAATACTTAGGGAGCATGAAGTCCTATCTAAGTATAAGACAGCGATAGGAATACTCAAGATGCTAGACGATAAAACCTATGTGTCTAACATAGGCTACAAAGTTAACGCTAATACATTTTATATGCTAGACACAGGAGATACAGATGAAAGCTTTGGACGTTGATGAAGACGGAAACCCACAGGCACTACAGCATGTGAATGTTAGGTTACCTCGTTATGTGGTGGAGTACTTCAAGCGAAGCACGCACTACACTGCGCAAATACGTAAGGTACTGCAAGACCATGCAGATAATTATAAACAACAGGAGAATGAATAAGTTACACCTAACCTAACATTGTTAGGTGGCTTGACCCCATTTAATTAACCACCTTCGGGTGGTTTTTTTTGGCCTTTACAAAGTCCAACCCTTAAGCTATTCTTTCTGCATGGCTAATACACCCGAGAAGAAAGTAAAAGACAAAGTAGTTAAACTCCTCAAACAACACGGGGCGTACTACTTCTTCCCCGCTACCTATGGCATGGGACGTAGTGGTATCCCAGACGTTGTGTGCTGCCATAACGGCGCGTTCATTGGCATTGAATGTAAGGCAGGTAAGAATACAACAACCATGCTACAAGATCGAGAGCTTGCTGCTATTGAAGCGGCGGGTGGTATTGCTTTGGTCATCAACGAACACAACATAAACGAAGTGGAGAAACTACTAAGTGAATAAAGGTTTAGAAATACTACTGGCTAGGATGGACAGCCACCCTAAAGATTTTAACTTACTACAACTCCAGCCTAGGCAGCAAGATATGTGGGGACTGCTCATCAGCATAGTGCGCGATGAAGACCGGAGTGGGAGCTTCATTACTCCCGAGGATCGTGCGGCTTTAGAGGACAAGATGCACAAAATCCAAGGCGAGCTATTCACAACAGCCGTGCTAGAAAGGGTGATGCACTATGAT
>Ga0307489_10000552_pt1 | contig 22934 bp, 25 predicted proteins | sample SB12metaG_FD_202247 | JGI IMG/M metagenome (GOLD analysis project Ga0307489, IMG submission 202247) | Sea-ice brine microbial communities from Beaufort Sea near Barrow, Alaska, United States - SB 1.2 | ecosystem: Environmental > Aquatic > Marine > Coastal | place: USA: Alaska | collected... | reverse complement strand
GATTCTCACGTGTTACTCACCCGTCCGCCACTAGAGCTAAAAGCTCTCGTACGACTTGCATGTGTTAAGCATACCGCCAGCGTTCATCCTGAGCCAGGATCAAACTCTCCATGATATCCAGTATTAACTTTTTTTTGTCTAAATCTAGCTTTCTTAAACTTATAAAAATAAGCTCTTTGGATCTTTTAACTTCTCAATCCTGAAATAACATTAGCTTTTAATTCCCACAATTGTCAACCCTTGAAAAGTCGTTTCTTAAAATTTAATTTTTAAAATGAAAACCATATACTTTTACAAAATAGTGTGCTATACTTTTATATAAAAGAAAGTACTAAACTAACCTCTAAAGATATACACATAGCAGCATTATATACGATCCATTTTAATTATTAAAGAACGGGTTAAACTGAATCTGTTAATCTGGGTACTTCCTTAATAAAAAATCTTTTAGAAACCATAATTTGTTTTTATCTCATAAAGTTATTAAAATTTTCATAAAGAAGAATTTAACCACATCTATTATATAAATTCGTAAAGTTGATACTTAAAAATATATTAATGCACTATTATCATATTAGTAACACTTTAAATAACAGGAGAAATATATGATCAGTGACACTCAAATCTTTGTGGCCCTAATTTTAGCGTTATTATCATTAATCTTAGCAATTAGATTAGGTAGAGCTCTTTACTAAAACTTTAGTTATATCTTAAAATAAGAAACAGTTTATATGTAATTTATCAAACATATCTAAATTTCCCCCAAAATAAGAGAAACCATTATGATTACAAATTTAACAAAGAAAAAAGAAAGACCAGTATTCCCTTTTACAGCTATAGTAGGACAAGAAGAAATGAAATTAACTTTATCTTTAAATGTTATAGACCCAAAAATTGGTGGGGTTATAATCATGGGGGACAGGGGAACAGGAAAATCAACAACTATTAGGGCAATCACGGATATACTACCTGAAATGGAAGTTGTTCAAGATGATCCATTTAATTCCCATCCTTACGATTACGAATTAATGAGTGAAGAAATACGTCTTAAACTCGAAAAAGGCGAAACTGTTCCCGTAGTAAAAAAGAAGGTAGCCATGATCGATTTACCTTTAGGAGCTACTGAAGATAGAGTTTGTGGAACTATTGACATTGAAAAAGCTTTGACGGAAGGAGTGAAAGCTTTTGAACCTGGATTATTAGCTAAAGCTAATCGGGGAATCTTATATGTAGACGAAGTCAATCTGTTGGATGATCATTTGGTTGACATTCTCTTAGACTCTGCTGCATCTGGTTGGAACACAGTAGAAAGAGAAGGGATATCTATTCGTCACCCTGCACGTTTTGTTCTAGTAGGTTCTGGAAACCCAGAAGAAGGAGAATTAAGACCACAGTTACTTGATAGATTTGGTATGCATTCAGAGATTAGAACAGTTAGAGATCCAGAGCTACGAGTTCAAATTGTTGAACAACGTTCTTCATTTGATAGTGATCCTCAAGAGTGTTTAGAACAGTATAGAATTCAACAAGATGAATTCAAAAGCATGATTACGAAGGCACAAGAACTTTTACCTCAAGTCACTTTGGATTACAAGTTACGAGTAAAGATTTCTCAAGTTTGTGGAGAGTTAGATGTCGATGGATTACGAGGAGACATTGTTACAAATCGAGCAGCTAAAGCTTATGCTGCTTACAACGGCAGAGTTAACGTTACAGTAGATGATATTCAATCTGTGATAACTATGTGTTTGAGACATCGTTTGCGTAAGGACCCTCTGGAAACCATTGATTCGGGAGATAAAGTACAAAAAGTCTTTGAAGAAGTTTTTGCAGATCTTTTGTAATAATTTTTTATACTTTAATTTATTAATAGGCTCAGTAGGATTCGAACCTACATTAGAGACTTAGAAGGTCCCTGTCCTAATCCCTTAGACGATGAGCCCTGACTAATTAGATTTTATGTATATAGAATGGGCGGTACTGGATTTGAACCAGTGGCCACCTGCTTGTAAGGCAGGCGCTCTACCGCTGAGCTAACCGCCCTTGTATTGGATACATTTTAATTAACTTCGCTTAATTGTATTTTAGCATTTATAATAGAAATTATGCAACTTCTTTTTCTAAAAAGTATTTATTTTAAATTAATTTAAAATAAATACTTTTTTAACACTTTTTAAAAAAGTGACAAAACCAGTGTTCACACATATTTCAAATAAAGCTGGTGAAGGGACTTGAACCCGCAACCTACTGATTACAAATCAGTTGCTCTACCAATTGAGCTACACCAGCTGTTTACTACACATAAATATATATACCATAAAATCTTTATGATAGTAAAGTATTTTCTCGTTTATTATATTAAGTTATTATGTTGAAGGCTATTCTTTATTTCCAATTCTTTAAATTTAATTCATAGTTGGAATATAGTAAACCTTTTAAAAATAAAAATATTCCTAAGGAGGATGAAAATGTCTCGATATAGAGGAGCTGTTTTAAGAATTGTTCGTAGATTAGGAGAGTTACCTGGTTTAACCCGTAAAACAACGCGACGAACTTCAAGACCTGGTCAGCATGGAGATCAAAATAGAAAGCCATCCGAATATGCAATTCGTTTAGAAGAAAAACAAAAATTACGTTTTAACTACGGGTTAACAGAAAAGCAACTTTTACGTTACGTAAGAGACGCTAAAAGAATAAAAGGTTCTACGGGGGAAGCTTTATTGCAATTACTAGAAATGCGCTTAGATAACGTAGCCTTCCGTTTAGGAATGGCTCCTACAATTCCCGCTGCGCGTCAACTTGTTAATCATGGCCATATTTGTGTTCACGGGAAAAGAGTTTCTATAGCAAGTTATCAATGTCAAACAGGAGACATTATCTCTGTACGTGAGAATCCTCGGTCTAAACAATTAATAGAAAATTATTTAGCTTTTCCAGGATTAGCAAATGTTCCGAGCCATTTGGAATTAAATAAGTCTAGCTTGACGGGAACTGTTAATGGAATTATTGAAAGAGATTGGGTCGCTTTACAATTAAATGAATTACTTATCGTAGAATATTACTCTCGTAAAGGATAAGAATATGAAAACATATATGTAAAGCTTATTTTTTACCAAGATTTATCTTCAGTAGGTAATGCGTCAGAAGTGAGTAACCAAACTATACCTTTACAAAAACGTCGTAAAGATTTCATTTTTGTTTCAAAAGTCTCTTTAAATTCTGCATAAGTGCGAGGGCTTTTTAGTCGTTCATCTTCGTGACCAGCCCAAAACTCCACTTTAAGAATGGGGTTATCAGTTTCGGTTGGTTCTTCTGCTGTATCTCTACCCTTAACCTTTAGATCTAATAAATAACTTTCTAAGTTATATATTTCAAAAGTCGGTTTAGGATACCGAGGACGACTGAGTCTTAAATGGTAATCCAAAACTGTTTTATTAAAAAATACTAGTTCATGAGGGTCTTTTTCATGCCCCGCTACTCCTATTACACCCACATGGTCTCTTCCAAACCCATGAACTACATATATCGGAGTCCCTTTAAACGAATTAGATGTATATAGCTGTTTGGGATTTACTTTAGGAGACTTATTTTTAATGTATTTTACCACTATATCGACCTCTTTTAAATCCCCTATTAATTTGACTTGGGTTTTAGGAGGTGCAGTTCTATTCAGATGATAATACTTGTCTAATCCTGAGCATTGTATACCTAAGCCATACTCTTGCACTCCTCTTGGATCCCCTACACAAATTTCATGCAGGTATAATTTTGCATCCTCCTCATTCATAAAATATAATGCTAAGTTCACAGGGCCCTCGTCTTTTTCCCATATAAAGTTATTAAAATATCTTTCATATACCCAATCAAAAAAGTTTAGAGTCTTTAAACTTCTGGGTGATGATACTATAATTTCTCCTACTCCGTTGACTACAGAATACACTGGAACTTCACGTAAGAGTCTTAAAACATACTTATCCCCTGCCGTTGGATATAAGGGTGATCTGGTATATCCGAGGTGCGGTAATTTCGTTGGTTTAAAATCAACCATCGGATTTGTATCTTTAAAGTTTACTTCAGTAACGCCCTTTCGTTTATCATCATCTGACTCATATAGCTCTTTATCTTCTGTAGAGGGTAGATTTACTTTCAATCCTTTTCCACTATGTAAAATTTTTAAAAAAGTAGATACAGGATCCTGTGTTACTTCTTCAGACTTTACAAAATGCGAATATAAGTTTGGTACGTTTTTATTAAGGTCTTGGAAATCGTTGTCCATTTGATTTTTAATTTGTATACTTTTTTTTGTGTAGTTATACCAAATCTGTTTACAATTTAGAATAACCTTCATTTCTTTCTATCTAATAATAATACATGTAAAATTATTTATTGAACATGTATTCTTACTACTAATATATTATACTTGATTATAACAAAAAAAAACTATAGATTTTATTATACTTGATTATAATGAAAGAAAATTATGGCTTTCATTGTACTGTACAGGATACTCGTTATTTTTATATAAGTATTATTTATTTATATTATAAATAAAAAGATTGCATATTTTACTTTTTTCCTGGTAACCTTATTACAAGGCACAAGTTAATGAGTTATAACACTAATGTTTGCTATTAACTATCCAAGGATATAACTATATTACTATATTTTAAAATAAGTATTATTATAATCCAATTTTTTATTGACTATAACCTTCAAAGGAGAATCGTATGTCTCAATCCGTAGAATCACGGACTCGAATCAAAAACGAACGTTACGAATCAGGTGTTATCCCTTACGCTAAAATGGGCTATTGGGATGCTGACTATGTAATCAAAGAAACTGACGTATTAGCAATGTTCCGTATGACACCTCAAAAAGGTGTTGACCCTGTAGAATGTGCAGCAGCTATCGCTGGTGAATCTTCTACGGCTACGTGGACAGTTGTATGGACAGACCTTTTAACAGCTTGTGATCTTTACAGAGCTAAAGCTTACAGAGTTGACCCTGTTCCAGGTGCAGCTGATCAATACTTTGCTTATATCGCATACGAGTTAGATTTATTCGAAGAAGGATCTCTTGCGAACTTAACTGCTTCTATTATTGGTAACGTTTTCGGTTTTAAAGCTGTTAATGCACTACGTTTAGAAGATATGCGTATGCCAATTGCTTATTTAAAGACTTTCCAAGGTCCAGCAACTGGTGTAATTGTAGAACGTGAAAGACTTGACAAGTATGGACGTCCTTTACTAGGTGCTACTGTTAAACCTAAGTTAGGTTTATCTGGTAAAAACTATGGACGTGTTGTTTACGAAGGTTTAAAAGGTGGTCTTGATTTCCTTAAGGACGACGAAAACATTAACTCTCAACCATTCATGAGATGGAAAGAGCGTTTCTTATTTGGTATGGAAGGTGTTAACCGTGCTGTAGCTTCTTCTGGTGAAGTTAAAGGTCATTATTTTAACGTTACTGCGGGTACTATGGAAGAAATGTACGAGCGTGCTGAATTCTCTAGAGAAGTTGGTAGTGTTATCTGCATGATCGATCTTGTTATCGGTTACACAGCTATCCAAAGTATGGGTATTTGGGCTCGTAAGAACAGCATGATCCTTCACTTACACCGTGCTGGTAACTCTACGTATTCTCGTCAGAAGACACACGGTATGAATTTCCGTGTTATCTGTAAGTGGATGCGTATGGCTGGAGTTGATCACATTCACGCTGGTACTGTTGTAGGTAAATTAGAAGGCGATCCTCTAATGGTTAAAGGCTTCTATAATGTTCTTTTAGAAGTTCAAACAGATGTTAATCTTGTTCAAGGTCTATTCTTCGCTCAAGATTGGGCTGCTTTAAACAAATGTTTACCAGTAGCTTCTGGTGGTATTCACTGTGGTCAAATGCACCAATTACTTAATTATTTAGGTGATGATGTTGTTCTTCAATTTGGTGGTGGTACTATTGGACACCCGGATGGTATTCAGTCAGGGGCAACTGCAAACCGTGTTGCTCTTGAGAGTATGGTTATTGCACGTAACGAAGGACGTGATTATCTTGCTGAAGGGCCAGCTATTTTAAGACAAGCTGCTAAGAGTTGCACACCTCTTCAAACTGCATTAGATTTATGGAAGGATATCACATTTAACTATGCTTCTACAGATACTGCTGACTTTATCGAGACAGCAACTGCTAACAGATAATTAATTGTACGTAACAGTCAATAATTACTACTTAATAGAGATAATTATTTTAATTGTCTCTACTTTTATAAATAACCTAGAGGAGTATTTACTAATGAGATTAACACAAGGTGCATTTTCTTTTCTTCCTGATCTAACTGACGCGCAAATCGTTAAGCAAGTTCAATATGCTATTAACAAAAACTGGGCACTTAACGTTGAGTACACAGACGATCCTCATCCTCGTAGTTCTTATTGGGAGCTATGGGGTCTTCCACTATTTGGTATCAAAGACTCAGCAGCAGTAATGTTCGAGATTAATTCTTGTCGTAAGGCTAAGCCTAACATGTACATTAAAGTTAATGCTTTTGATAACTCACGTGGTGTTGAAAGTTGTTGTTTATCTTTCATTATCCAAAGACCAACGGCTAACGAACCTGGTTTCCAACTAATTCGTCAAGAAGTTCGTGATAGAGTTCAAAACTATAGCTTCCAAAGTTATGCTAGTACTCGTCCAGAAGGCGAGCGTTACTAACTTTTTAGTTTCAGTCTGTAATTAGCAATAATTACAGACTTTTTTTACATATTATTTTCTCAATTTACATTAATGAATGATAACCCAAGTGTTAATTTACAAGACGAGTATAGAAAAAGAGAAATCCAAGAGATTTTGGACCAATTAGATACAGATCTAGTTGGGTTAGTACCAGTTAAATCTAGAATTAAAGAAATTTCAGCTCTTTTATTAGTTCATAGATTAAGAAAAGTTTTAGGATTGACCTCGTCCAATCCTGGACTTCACATGTCTTTTACAGGTAGTCCTGGAACGGGAAAAACAACTGTTGCTTTAAAGATGGCAGATATTTTATTTCGTCTCGGCTATGTACGTAAAGGTCATCTTGTCACGGTCACTCGTGACGATTTAGTTGGACAATATATCGGCCACACAGCTCCTAAAACAAAAGAAGTTTTAAAACGTGCAATGGGTGGAGTTCTATTTATTGATGAGGCATATTATCTTTATAAGCCGGATAATGAAAGAGATTATGGTTCCGAAGCCATAGAAATTCTATTACAAGTTATGGAAAATCAAAGAGAAGATCTCATTATTATTTTTGCTGGTTATAAAGAAAGAATGGATGGGTTTTATGAATCGAATCCAGGTTTATCTTCACGAGTTGCTAATCATGTAGATTTCCCTGATTACAGTTCTGAAGAACTTTTGTGTATTGCAAAAATGATGTTATCTGAACAACAATATCGTTTAACTCCTGAATCAGAAACTGTTTTATTAGATTATATCGTTTTAAGAAAAAAAGAGCCTCACTTCGCCAACGCCCGAAGTGTCAGAAATGCTATTGATAGAGCTAGAATGCGACAAGCTAATCGTATGTTTAGTGCTGGCGAACGTATGTTAACGAAAGCAGACTTAGTTACCTTAGAAGCCGAAGATTTCTTAAAAAGCCGTCTTTTTCAAGGGGCTAATTAAAAAGATTCTTATTACATAAAAATTTGTTGTACACATTTAAAGAATCTTTTTTTAATGTGTACGACAAAAAAAAATTGTATTACAATAATATTACATCGTTGATTACAGGCGGTATAGCCAAGTGGTAAGGCAAGGGATTGCAAATCCTTCACCCCCAGTTCAAATCTGGGTGCCGCCTAAAATAATAAGAAATATGGGAGTGTGGTGGAATGGTAGACACAACAGACTTAAAATCTGTTGATCTTTAGGTCGTGAGGGTTCAAGTCCCTCCACTCCCACTAAATAGTTACATTGTAAACTTAAAAAGATCTAAGAAATTCTGTATTAACTTTTGATTCTCTTACTAAGGAGATCTTTCCTGTTCTGGCAATCTCACAAATACCAAACTTTGTTAAAATTCTTTCAATAGCAACCATTTTGCCAGGATCGCCTGTTACTTCGATTATTAAAGAATTTTCTGAAAAATCTACAACTTTGGCCCTGAAGATTTGTACTATTTCTAAGATTTCGGATCTATTCTCAGAAGTTGCATTCATTTTCAAAAGCATCAATTCTCTTTCTACTGATGGGAGACTTGTTATGTCTTGAACTTTTAATATGTTTACTAACTTATATAGTTGTTTCGTTAACTGTTGTATAGTGTGTTGGTCTGAAGGAACCACCATCGTTATTCTTGATATTCCCTTCTTTTCAGCAGGTCCTACAGCTAAACTGTCAATATTAAAGCTACGCCTAGCAAATAAGCCGGCAATTCGAGTAAGGACTCCTGATTCATCTTCTACAAGTACGGATAAGGTGTTTTTCATAAAGAATGTATTAAGTATTTTGTTAAAAATTTCGCAGAAGCTAGTTCGAATTTAATGAATTTTTTTTATGAATATCTACATGCTAACATCTTAGAATGCATTTTTTTCTCTAACAACAATTTGTATTTTTTCTATTATAGTATGGTTTGTTTTTATGCATCCGGCTGGGTTTGAACCAGCGGTGTCTTTTACAAGAGACGGATTATGAGTCCGGTGCCTTCGACCACTCGGCCACAGATGCAGTACAATTAATATTATTTGGAGCTGGTGGGAATTGAACCCACGTGCATTTGAGAAGTTACGACATAATCATTCACAAGTTTAGCTTCAGTCTATATGTAAAGCGAATAATTTTAAAATTCGATTTGATGTTTGGGATTTGTCTTCGTCCCAATTCTCCTCCCTGAAGATTTGGTCACATCCTATAGTTTTTTATGTAGTTTTACATAAAAGTAAGATTTATTATACTACTGCTACTTTACGAGCAAAAGTTACAATATTATTTGCATTTATTATTTTGAGTTTTATTTACAAGATATACTCAATCTTGACTTGTATCATAATGTCATAGTTTTTAAAATGTCGATGCCATAACAGCCCCAGCATTTAACTCTACAACATATATATACCATAAAAAATTTTTCATTTCTATGTATTTACTAAAGGAACATTTTTTATCACGACTCTTTTTTCTGAGCATGGCGGGAATTGAACCCACGACCACCAGGTTCGGAATCTGGTACTCTATCCACTGAGCTACATGCTCTAATTGTTTTTTTTATAAATCAAAACTTCTTCGTAGCCTTGTATTTTATTATTGAATTGAAAGCGTATTTAAAGTTGCTAAATTACATTTATTTTCATTAATAAAATTTAAATTTTTCAAAAGATATCCATTGCCATTACACTTATGACAGTTCATGGTAAATACATCATACACATTTCTTCCTTTTCTGGTTCTTGTAAGTTCTACAAGTCCTATTTCTGAAAATTGAATAATTTTTGGGGTATTTTTATCTTTATGTAAGAATTTATCGAAATAACGCAACAGATAAAATTGATCTTTTTGTGAATTGAGATCAATAAAGTCTATAACTACAACTCCACCTATATTTTTTAGCACTAGTTGATTGGATATTTCTTTTGCAGCTTCACAATTAATCCAAAAAGTACTTTTTTCTAACTTTGTTTTGTTTTTAAATGCTCCCGAATTGACATCAATTACTGTCAATGCTTCCGTTTTCTCTATTATTATAAAAGCACCACTCTTTAAATTAACTCTAGATTGTGTTATTTGTTGAAAAATATTTTTGAAATTATATTTTTTAGATATGTCTTCTTTATGTAAACAATATTCAATGTCTAATGATTTTTCTTTCTTCTGCCACTGCATTAAAATATTACTGATTTTAATAGCTTGATCTTTGGAGTTTAATACAATTTTCCGCACATTACTGTTGTAAAACTCAAGTAGTATTTTATAAGAAAAGTCCACTTTGTTACTAACTAATTCGGAAGCATTTGACTTCTTTATCTTTTTTTTTATTAATTTCCATTGTTTATATATTTTTTTTAAATCTCCGACTACATGTTTAATATGAACTTTTAAAGTTGTCTCTTTAATTGCTAGGCTTATGTTGTTAAATGGTAATAATATTTTTAATAACTTAAAGTAATGTTCATTACTTTCTTCTAAAACTTTTTTTCTCTGGGTCGATCCATGACTTACTGGGAATAACGAGAGATATTTTCCTTTTAATTCTATATTACTACTTAAACTGGGTCCTTTTTTACCACTAGGTTCTTTAATAATTTGAACTAATATTCTGGAGTCGTTTCGTCGACTTTGATGTGGTAAAAACCTTTTTTTTATTTGGTTACTTTTAGAATCCTCTACTTGAATAAATCCATTTTTTCCAACTGAATCCATTTGAATGAAGGCAGCTTTAATACTAGGCAATGTAGCTTTGATCTTTCCTATATGTATATCTCCTATTTGATAATTATGTTCATCTATTGCTATTTGTTTGACTTTTGAATATTTTTTAATAATCGCTACTCCAGATTCTTTTAATAAAATAATGTCCAGGAACCCCTTTTTTTTCATTTCTATTTATATTTATTTTCTCAAACTTAACAATAATGCACTAAAAACTAAAACTAAAAATACAAATGTTAATAAAAGAGTTATGAACTTAGTAATAAAACGAGTAAAATTCATAACTCTTTTTTATTTAACCTTTAATAGTAAATTTTTCCTCCACCCCATTTTTCCGAAGACACTTTAGGTTGTAAAAGAATATGTCCAGCAATGGCAAATAAATCTTCTTCACTTAAACTTCTCATTTTAGGAAAAATATCTGCACTTTTTACACTTGGATGAATCTCAGCAATGGATTCTAAACCATCGTAGCTAGTGGGATTTTTCATGTAATCTACTAGCCCATTGATGTTATCACGGGCTGGTGTAGCTAAACTTAACGCATCTGGTTCTAGACCTAGATTCGGATTAGTTTTTGTAATTCCCCCGACGTGGCATTGACCACAAGAAGCATTGAACAAACGTTTTCCTCTTTTTACTTGTTCTGGAGTTAAAATTACAGTTGTACCAGCTGAATCTAACGGTATTGTTCTTGTATTGTCATCTAACTCAATAGCACTTACAGAACTTGATAGGCAAGTAACGCAAAAAATACCTAGGATTAAACTTAGAAAATTTATTTTTTTGAACATATTTTACACAAGGTACATTTTAAATTATTTTGATAACTACTTTTTTAGCTATAATTTCCATTCTAATTAAATTAATAACTTTTTTATAAATTATAAAACTAAATTATTAATATCAACTTACTTCCAAAAGAGACAAAAAAACAAGTCTACATAAGAAGTAGCTTTGCTTTTTTAATATTTTAATATAATACTTTTAGTTTCTTGTTAATTTGTCTGATTGACTTACAAGCAGTAATGCTGTGCCAATTGGTATAATTACAACGAATAGTCCTAAAAGTAGGCTGTTAATAAAAGCTGCTAAAGATGGAGTCATGGTAGTTCTTTATTTTGTGTATAACTTTTACTTCCCAATCTACAAAAAGATAGATAAAGGCTATTAACTAATAATGTTACCATTTAATCTCTAAATAAATTCACTAATACTAAATAATGTTATGACAAAAATAAAAATATGCAGAGGGTAAAAAAAAAGTCCATTCAAATGGACCTGAGTTACATCATTGAGAAAGTTTAATCTTAGCTGCTATCTTCCAATTCTGACTAGTTAAAAAAACTTTTTATATGGAACCAGGCTTGAAAAAATTATATCATCTTTTTTTCGAACTTACCATGTTTGGTACAAAAAAAAGCAGCAACTAAAAATATAGTGCTGAATTTTTCTCATTAGTTACCATTACAATGGGAAGTAGAGCATATCGGGGAAGAAACGATTTGCTTCAATTATGAACGCTGCTGTGAATGACATCCATATTGTTATAAGAACAGGTGCCGTAGATAAGTATTTTAAAAGATTTTTGTCCATGTGTTTAATTCAATATAAAAGTCTATTTATCTAGGAGATACAGTGATTTCGTCTGCAGAAGCGATCAATTTTCCACTCGTAAACTCTTTGAACGCAGAGAAAGGCCAAATGAATCCTGTTGACATAAAACTTAAAGCAACGGGAACATCTATTATAATTTCTTTTTCTGTGGGTTTATCACACTGTCTAGCATAAACTACATAGCTTCTACCTACCCATCCAATCCAGCCAGCCACATAAAGAAAGAATAAACCTGGGATCACGAATTCTCCACTATGATTCCATCGCCCATCTGTAATTAGGTGAGGTAACCCGTCACTTCCGCATAAAAGTCCTGCTTTTCCATATCTGTCAAAACGATTCTTCGTTTTTTCGATCTGTTTTTGTAACGCAAAAGCAGGAGGCGTTCCTGATTCGTATTTAGTTAATCTGCCTTCTAATTTTTTTACACTTGCATCAAGTCTTTGAGTAAATGCTTTTGATTCCCCACATGGTGTTAGACCAGCTATGTCAGCTTTTGCTGTTGACGGAAAAACTATAAACGCGCAAATTAATAATGTTGAAATCCAGTTCTTCACGAATTTTTCTCCATAACTTGTTTAAACAATGGTATCATGTATTTTAGTGATATTAAATTTTTTTAGAAAAGAAGATACTTTTTACGTAACATTGTGTAGACAGAAAAAATTTCCTATGCTACTATTGTATTCAAATATTAAATAACGGGATGTAGCGCAGCTTGGTAGCGCGCCTGCTTTGGGAGCAGGATGTCGCAGGTTCAAATCCTGTCATCCCGATACTCTAATACGTCGATTTAATACTAACATTCTGCTCGTTGCTATTTCATTTTCAAAATCATAATAAAGAACTTTTTCATAAATTTTTATGGCTTCATAAATTAGGTGTTTCTTTTCATAAGCAAATCCCAAGTTATTTAAAGCAGCTACATAATTGTTTATGCATTTTATTGCTTCTTGGTAATAGTAAATCGCAATTTCATATTGTTCTGTTTCCGCATAGGTAAAACCAACAGTATTGTACAAGTTTGCTAAGCCTTTTTTGTCCTCGACATCCCAAAGTTTTAACGCATACCTGAATTGTATGATTGCCTGATCAAAGAGTTTTTTAGATAAATAAATTTTACCTAAATTATAGTAATCTTCATAGCCACATTCTTTGGTTCTAATTTTATTTTGCAATTCAGCTAATTGTAATTCTATGTTTCTCTTTTTTATTACTTCTTTTCCAATTATTAGGGTCACTATACTAAGTGACCCTAATAAAACTAACAAGTAAACAAGTGGAAGTATATTGTTCATTTTTTCTATTTTTGTAAGCTAGGACAAATTAAATGATAGTTTCTTTTTATTGTATCTATAATATATTAAGCAGTTGACATTACTCTAAATATTCGTTATCTTTTTATTATACTAACTTGATATCGCCCCCATCGTCTAGAGGCCTAGGACATCTCCCTTTCACGGAGGTAACGGGGATTCGAATTCCCCTGGGGGTATCATCCATAAACAATAAGACACAAATTAGCATACTCAATTTTATTTTCTCTAAAGCTATATTCTTTATTAGTACGTTTTCTTAATAAACTTATACATTTTCCGAAATTATTTACTTACTTTATGGATCGCCCGGGATTCGAACCCGGAACTAATCGGTTAAAAGCCGAGTACTCTACCATTGAGTTAGCGATCCTTTCATTAGGCCATAAAAATATAATACTTAACTTAAGCAATAAAAACAACAATTATGTATGAATATTATGAAAAAATTTAATTAATAATAATTTCAAAAAATAATTCCAGAAAAAGAGTATAACATTATCTTTAGGAGACACAGATTCTTATAAAATGTATACTTTTTAGTTGTTGCATTACTAGCGAAAATAACTACTTCTCTGAAACCATCTTTTCTTGCAAGCATTTAGAAAAAAGAACCTATTTTTCAGTTATTTAAATAAAATGAGTATTTACTTTACGTACACTTTTTCTTAAAACAGTTAAATAAGATCAGAAAATATTACAATATATTTTAGAACTTTAATACAGAAGATGTTTTAGAGTCCTGGTGTTCCCTAAAGTAATTAAATAATAATTTCAATTTGAGGTTCCTTAATATGCCTAATTTAACAACAGTAGCTCAATTAATTTCTCTTTTCTTAATAATCACTTCTGGTCCTGCGATCATCGTGTTAATTGCATTAAGACGTGGCAATTTATAAATCTTAGTATTAATGAAAGGAAGCTATCACACTTATGGATTTTCTTTATTAATACTACTTAATAAAATATCAGGAGTTATTTCCTGCTGTTTACTAGAAAATTCATTATCTTCAGTCAAGAAAAGCATACAGTGACATTCCTTTCTTTCTCTCATAGGAACACAGGGGCAATTCCAATATGTTGAAGAAACTTCTTCCTTTTTATTATCGTAATGCCTACAGGGACACAAAGGAGCTCCGTACTCATCTTTATGTCTAGCTAATCCTTCAATGACAACAGCTGTTATCGTTAAATCTGAACAAAAAAAAGTATGTGTCCTTTTCGCATAAGTTTCTGAGAATTTCTGCATAGCTTGCAAGCTCTGCATTGTTGGTTTATTTTCATTCATAGTGTCATTCTTTTTTTATTCAGGTTTTATGTCTAAATATTGTTAGTATTTTAGTTTTCTTATATATTTGTATCTATATTAACACTAAGAAGTTTGCAGTTTATAATATCTATAGATGAATAAAAACGTATTTAAAAATAACTTTCAACTTGGGAACCTATAAATTATGACAGCAGCTTACTTGCCATCTATTCTCACTCCATTAGTGGGATTGATATTTCCTGCACTTACAATGGCTTTTGCATTCATCTATATTGAACAAGATGAAGTTGCTTAAGTAATTTCAGACAAGTAAGCCCCTTCCAGAGTAATTCACTCTGGAAGGGGCTTACTTGTCTGAAATTATTTTATTACGATATACTATAGTGAAGAACCCACACCAGAGTAAGAACCATAAAAGAATAATCCTACTACTGTTAAAGCGGCAATTCCGCCCACAGTTCCTATTAGCCATAAAGGAATTCTACCTGTACTAGCCATATATTTATTTCTCCCAATTTAATAAATTTTAGAGATGTCTTAGATAGGCAAGACAGCAAATTATAAAATATAGATATAAAAATTATTTTAATTAATTAAAGAAGTAACTAGAGAATAGTACTGCAAGTACAAAAATCAATAATAAACCCCAGAATAGGGATGTACGATTTAACTCAACAGGTTGTTTATTAGGGTTAGGACCGCTCATTGTTAAACTCCTATCTTTGAATAAATTGCATCGACGTTATAGCACCTAGGAAAAATACTGTTGGAACAGCTAAACCATGGACAGCTAGCCATCTAAAAGTAAAGATAGGATAAGAAATAGGCTGTTTTATTTTGCTCATGACATACTCCTATTATTTTATAAACCTTTTGTTAGATCTTCTAACTCTTGTTTTGCACTAAAACGATCATTAACTAAAGGAACCTGTTGACGATCTTGCGTGAAATATTCATTAGGTCTTGGTGTACCAAAAATATCATACGCTAAACCTGTACTAACGAAAAGCCATCCAGCAACAAAAAGAGCAGGAATTGTAATACTATGAATAATCCAGTAACGAATACTAGTGATTATATCAGAGAAGGGACGTTCTCCTGTTGAACCTCCTGACATATACATTACCTCCCAAAAAAGTAAGTGAAAAAAGATTTTTTATTGGTATAGACTTGCAAAAAACCTAATTAAGGTATAATTAAGTTTTTTTCTCAGATTTTTCTTAACTAAATAACATCAATCTAGTTTCTGAAGAATATCTTTTAATCAAGCATTTCGCTCTTCGTAATTACCTGACAATTACATTATACTGAAGTACTTTTTTATTATTCTATAAGATTAGAAATAAATAAAAGAATTATGTACTACAAGTCTGGAATCAGAGTAATCTGCTTGAAAGAAAACAAGAAATTATATTAGTCTAAAATTTTATCTTAACTTATATTAACCAAAAAAGTAGTTAAAATAATATTAAATAAAAAATCTCCTCTCATATATTTTTTATTTGATATTATTTTAACTTTAAAGCGGGCAGAGGGAATCGAACCCTCATCATTAGCTTGGAAGGCTAAGGTTTTACCACTAAACTATGCCCGCTTTCTAGCATCTAGTTAATATAATACCATAATTTTTCAAGAAATTACAATTTTTACAAACCTTCTAAGGGTACCGATAAAAAGTTCGCAAGATCCACAGCTTCCTCCTCAATTTTGGATAAAAGAAGTGGTTCTCCTACCCTGGTAACAGGTATCTGCCTTTGATCCTTCGTACACAGATAAATTTCTCGTTTAGGATTAATTCCTTCTGAAATACTTAATTTTATCGATTTTATATCTTTAAAAATATATTTTAAATAAATTTCTCTGCTTTTTCCCGGAAATCCTAGACGAAATATTTGTATTTCTTTTTTATTTTTATCATATCTATTATATCCTCCTCCCACATTTAAATATATGTTAACAAATAAAAAGATACTCAACAGTATCCCTGTTGTGCCATAAAAAGTCATCACTATTCCTTGAGGAATAAACACAATCTCTGAAGTATCCGCAAACGGAATTAGCTGCATCTTCGTGTAACTGGATAACCCTGCAAAGAAGAAACCTGTTCCTCCTATTAAGCTTAGTCCTGCCCATAAATAATTGCTGAATCTGCGTGACCCTAAGATTAAGTCGTTTCTAATTTCCATATTTATAGATTTAGCTTTTTTTTTACATATTACCTAGTTAATAAAGTTAATAAACCGATGAGTTTACTCACTTTATTAACTAAGTATTTGTCTTTTAAATTAATTTAATTGCTGATAATCCTAAGTATAAGCCTGCAGCTAATCCAAATGCACACGCTAACAGTACAATATAACCTATTAATACACTCATAATCACCTCTATGAAACGACTTTAATAATTTCTATTTCAGGTCAGTATATCTTATTCTATACATTTAGTACTCCTTATTAAATAAGTACCTAATAACCTTTCATAATTTCAGCATTATAGTCAAAGTGTACATTTATTAAATTAAAATACGTAAGGAATAAGTTTTTTAAAATTTTTACACTAGACAACATGTCACAATTTATCAAACCATATAATGACGATCCCTTTGTAGGCAATTTAGCTACTCCCGTTAGTACATCTAGTTTTACGAAGTCACTTTTAAGCAATTTACCAGCGTACAGAGCTGGGTTATCCCCTTTATATAGAGGATTAGAGATTGGTCTGACCCACGGATATTTTTTAGTGGGACCTTTTTATAAATTAGGTCCTTTAAGAAATTCAGATGTAGCACTATTATCTGGATATTTTTCTGCAGTTGGATTAATTATCATTCTGGTTGCTTGTCTAACCATTTACGGAATGGTTTCTTTTGAAAATAATAATGTAAAAGATGAACTACAATCTTTTCAAGGTTGGCAGCAATTTACTTCCGGGTGGCTAGTAGGCTCTGTAGGTGGTGCCAGTTTTGCTTATATTTTAATAAGTAACATAGCATTTTTACAAACTTCTGGTTTAAACCTTATGAAATAAAAAAGCATCTACAGGTATTTTCACATTATCTGTAGATGCTTTTTTATTTCATGATACGTGGCAACGGCAGAAAGTGACACTTGATTTAAGTATCTAAATACCCAATATTTGAAAACCGTATCTAATACAACAGGAAAAATAGCTATAAACAAAAAGATTAAATCTCTATTTTCTGGTAATCCAAAATGTCTCAATCCATTTTCCAAAACAACTTCTCAACCATGAGTGAAATGGAACTCCACAAAAATATCTGTAAATTAATTCGTTCACAAAAGACTTTAAAACAGAGATTCTTCGTCCCCCCCCCCGTCAGAATTAGATATGCAAACGTTATAAACGTTAAGATATCTGATAGTAGATTTTTATAGCATCTGTAGTCTTTCTTCAAATCTTTGTAACTCGCTAAAAGCTCTTTCCTCCTGAGACTCATTCAAAAAAAGTATCCGACTGGGTATCACTCCAGAAGTAATCAATAACTGCGGAAAAATAAAGCACTTGCTTTATTTTTTTATTACTAATAATAACAAAATAATGCAAATGCATACCAAGGTAGCCCCCATCCACAGGTAGCTCTATGGCACATTACCATGATGCTCATATTCATAATTACTTCTATGAAACAATATTAATAATCTTAGTATATCTTACTCTATATATTTAGTACCTAATAACCTTTTATAATTCCATTAGTGTAGTCAAAGTGTATATTTATTAAATTAAACTAGGTAAAGAATAAGTTTTTAAAAATTTTTACACTAGACAACATATCACAATTTATCAAACTATATAATGACGATCCCTTTGTAGGCAATTTAGCTACTCCCGTTAGCACATCCATATTCACGAAGCCACTTTTAAGCAATTTACCAGTGTACAGAGCTGGGTTATCCCCTTTATATAGAGGATTAGAGATTGGTATGACCCACGGATATTTTTTAGTGGGACCTTTTTATAAATTAGGTTCTTTAAGAAATTTAGATGTAGCACTATTATCTGGATATTTTTCTGCAGTTGGATTAATTATCATTCTAGTTGCTTGTTTAACCATTTACGGAATAGTTTCTTTTGAAAATAATAATGTAAAAGATGAACTACAATCTTTTCAAGGTTGGCAGTAATTTCCTTCAGGGTGGCTAGTAGGCTCTGTAGGTGGTGCCAGTTTTGCTTATATTTTAATAAGTAACATAGCATTTTTACAAACTTCTGGCTTAAACCTTATGAAATAAAAAAGCATATACAAGTATTCTCACATTATTTGTGGTTACTATTCGTTCATGTCATGATAAGTGGCAACGGCAGAAGGTGACACTTGATTTAAGTATCTAAATATCCAATATTTGAAAACCGTATCTAATACAACAGGAAAAGTGGCTATAAACAAAAAGATTAAATCTCTATTTTCTGGTAATCCAAAATGTCTCAATCCATTTTCCAAAACAACTTCCCAACCATGAGTGGAATGGAACCCCACAAAAATATCCGTAAATAATATAATCAAAAATGCTTTCGCTGTATCGCTTAATCCGTAAATTAATTCGTTCACAAAAGACTTTAAAACAGAGATTTGTCGTCCCCCCGTCAGAATTAGATATGCAAACGTCATAAACGCTAAGATATCTGATAGTAGATTTTTTATAGCATCTGTACTTTCTTGTACGTAATACTGCGCTAGTTCTATTGCTTTATTTTTAACTTCTTTATTTACAGACTCCGGAGATAAAGGAGGGGATTGCCCTATCAAAATTTCAAAGTGTACTTTTTCTTCAAATCTTTGTAACTCGCTAAAAGCTCTTTCCTCCTGAGACTCATTCAAAAAAATATCCGACTGGGTATCACTCCAGAAATAATCAATAACTGGGGAAAAAATAAAGCTTTTGGATACTTGATTTACTATTAAAGGCACAGTTAATAATAATAAAAGATATTTAATAGAAGCTGCCGTTTGATACCTTGATACTCGAAATTCCTCGATAATTTCTAACTCTGAATTTGGATCTAATTCTTTTTTAAATTTTTCAAAAGTTTTCGAAATGGATCGGGGAATGGGGCCCGTTTTTTCAAAAGTAGATTGATTTACGTTAGTTAAACGCCAATTTTTCATTTAGATTATATATTTTAGATAAATTGCATTTTTATACCAATATGAATTAACTAATTAATTTAAAAACTTATTTCATAAAAATGGATAGGCCTGTTTTTTATGAAATAAATCTTAATTTTAGATGTGAAGTATAGAATATTATTCTAAATCTTTTCTATTAGGGTTTCTAGAAGCATCATTTGATAAAAAACCGAATGCGAAAAGCGATACAAAGAAAGTCACTGTAGTGTAAACAACAATTTTTAATGTGAACATTGTGCATCTCCCAAGATTATTTTTGTGACTATTATATAAAGTATGTCCTTACTTTCTTAATTATATATGCAGTTTTCAAATAAAGTTGATTACCGGCAAAAGTTTTCCAATTTTTCTAGAAATTAAATAATTAAACTCTGAGCCTCTTTACTTATAAAGTGCGTTCTTTTTCATCGTTAAGTTCTTTAAGTCTTCTTAGAATCCTACCAAAGTAATCCTGCATATACGACTCTAAATTAGTTGTTTCTGAAGATTTCAATTCGAAGACTACATATGTATGAGTCATATCAGCTGTAAAATTTTGTCCAGTCGCCAGCAACTCCGCAAATGCTAAGCGTTCCGAAATATTTATTCCCCATTCAAAGAAACCTGTCAATTTTTTAAATAAAACTAAAGCCTTAATTGGAATTTTTGTTATTTTAGCCGTTTGTCCGGATAATCTTTCACATAATTCAATAATTTCACCTGAACTCCATGATTTATTTCCTACTAAAGAGAATGTCTTACATTCTGTTTTTCTTAAAGGAAGACTTCTCAAGGAAAATTTAGCTATATCATGAGTATCCATATAGTTAATGGCAGTAGACTCACCTGTTATCCATATAGGTTGTTTCTCCAAAATGGGAATAGCATATTGGCTGATTAGACCCTGAAAAAATCCACTCAAATTAAATATTGTATATTTTAAATCAGAATTTTGTAAATAGGTCTCTATTTGTGACTTAAGTTTTACAAGAGGAACCTCTTTATATTCACCGGAATTTAAAACAGAAAAGAAAATAAATCTTTCTATTCCTGCTGTTCTTGCTGCCTCTATCAAAGCAATCTTTCCTTGTAAATCTATTGTTTCTGCATTATACGGATCTGAAGGCCTAGCAGTTGACGCATCTATTATTGCGCTACTATCTTTTAATGCTAAAGGAATCGTTTCTGGTAAACTCAGATCTCCGTAGACTAACTCCGCTCCCCATTCTTTTAAAAAATATGCTTTTCTAAGGTTTCTCACTAAGCATTTTACGGAATAACCTTCGTCAATAGCTCTTCTAACAATCTGTCTTCCTAGAGTTCCAGTTCCACCTATTACAAGTAAGCTCATTGAGTCGTTTCTCTTCTTATTTTTATAAGAAGTGTATCAGATACTTTCTTTGAAGATTCCTTTTATTAAAAGTATACTTTTATGGGTAGAGAGGGGATCGAACCCTCAAGGTTAAAACCGGCACATTTTGAGTGTGCTGCGTCTACCTATTCCGCCATCTACCCTTTTTCAAATTGTACTTTGACTTTAGACTTCAGATATTTGATACAATAAAATTGTTTCTTATTTAAAGATCCTTACATTTCATAATAAATATGACGAATAAAGACAATTCATTAGACAAAAATAATTTAGAAGTAAAAGCGCGATTCGTTCGTTAGTAAATAAATAGCTAGCGAGTTATATTTCATTTATATAATTAACTATTCATTTGATGAGAGTGTAAGTCTCTCACTTTAAGTTCAAAAGTTACTCCTTATCTGCCCACACTAAAACGATTTGTAAAGGGTGAGAGTGAAGCTGGGAACAGGGCCCAATCAGATTCTCTGCAAAGAAACAATGGGGCTACGAGGGATCTCTCATGATTAAATAAACCTAAAAAAGAGTCTTATCTAAAAGCAGGATGTGCTAGTTTGGTAAAATCTTGACTTAACTAAACTAATAATTCCCGCCAGTATCTTTTACGTAACCGGTATGAATATGGGAATCTAGTAGGCGAATTGGTTTTATCTAAAAGAGTTTAACAATCGAAAGAATGGAACGAATAAAAACGAGGTACGGGCCTCTTCGTTATTTTAAGAGTAGGATAGATGAAGATTACAATCTCCTGGCACGGGTAGGACATGGCGTAATTGCCTTGAGGTGTTTACCATAATGAAATCTTAGACGACATTTAAGAATTATATTTACTACTTAATGATTAAAAGTTGGCTATTAGTCACAAAATTTTTTAAAAACATTTTCTCATTAGTATTCAACCTTTAAAAGTAATTCCTTTTTTACAAATCTTACATTTTTATTGACTCGTAAGTCAGTATTAATGATACTGTGCGTAAAAACTACTTTATTAGTCATCTTAAATTAAATAGAAATTGTTTGCATATTTACATTATTGCTTATTACATCAGGAGCTGGATGCGAGGAAACTTGCACGTCCAGATCTAAAAGAGAGAAGCCGATAAAACTATTTTACTTCGACTCAATCAAATTAATATCGGAGCCATACAAGTATGGGTTCACGACAGATGTTGAAATAGAAGATTTTCCTAAAGGGCTAAGTGTAGATGTTATAAAGTTAATCTCTGCGAAAAAATATGAACCAGAATTTATGCTGGATTTTCGGATACGAGCGTATGAATATTGGAAAAAACTAGTCGCCCCTGAATGGGCTTGTGTTAATTATTTGGATATAAATTATCAAAATATCTTATACTACTCTGCACCCAAAGAAAATAAAAAACTTACTAGCTTAGATGAAGTAGATCCTAATATTCTCGATACATTTGAAAAATTAGGTATCCCTTTAACAGAGCAAAAAAGACTTGCCAACGTTGCTGTTGATGCTATTTTTGACAGCGTTTCTATAGGAACCACTTTTCGGGAAGAATTATCTACAGTGGGGGTGATTTTTTGTCCTATTTCGGAAGCGTTAAAAAATGTTCCTAATTTAGTAAAACAATATCTAGGTACAGTAGTACCTATTGGAGACAATTATTTTGCGGCTTTAAATTCTGCTGTTTTCAGCGAAGGATCTTTTTGTTATATTCCTCCGGGAGTCACGTGCCCTTTAGAATTATCTACTTACTTTAGAATTAACAACGAAGAATCAGGACAATTTGAACGAACACTTATCATTGCTGATAAAGATAGTAAAGTGAGTTACTTAGAAGGCTGTACAGCCCCTAA
>Ga0307489_10000551_pt1 | contig 22938 bp, 44 predicted proteins | sample SB12metaG_FD_202247 | JGI IMG/M metagenome (GOLD analysis project Ga0307489, IMG submission 202247) | Sea-ice brine microbial communities from Beaufort Sea near Barrow, Alaska, United States - SB 1.2 | ecosystem: Environmental > Aquatic > Marine > Coastal | place: USA: Alaska | collected... | reverse complement strand
ATCCCGCGGTCCCTTCCCCTCCGGGGTGTAGCCTATTCGTTTCGGGGGGGGGGGGGGGGGGGGGGTCGCCGGGGGAGGAGGAGGAAGAGGAGGACGACGAGGAGGAGGAGGAGGAGAAGGAGGAGGAGCACAGGAGGAGGAGATGGAAGAGAAGGAGAAGGAGGTGGCGGAGGAGGCGCGGAGGAGGAGGAGGCGGAGGAGGCGGAAGAGGAGGAGGAGGAGGAGGAGGAGGAGGAGGAGGAGGAGGAGGAGGAGGAGGAGGAGGAGGAGGAGGAGGTGGACGAGGAGGACGACGAGGAGGGGGTCTACCGACTTCGGTTGACCGTCGAATGCTTCTCAATAAACCCCCTACCTTGGGCGCCTCCGGGAACGGCTTGTTGCAAAGCAGCGGCCCGAACTCGAACTTGCCGGGCACGGAGGGGGTGCGCGAGATGACGTACTGGTGGTACACGTTGGCGCTGGACGGTCGGACCTTGGTGTAGGGGTGCACGTTAAAATTGAAGGCAAAGTCTAAGGGCGGCTCATTATATTTTAGTATCCAAGCGCAGAAACCAAGCGCGGTCAACCCGGGGTCAACCCGGGGTAAACCTGGGGTCGAGCTGGGGTCAAGCTGGGGTCAAGCTGGGGTCAAGCTGGGGTCAAGCTGGGGTCAAACTAGGGTCAAGCTGGGGTCAATATGAGGTCGACCTGCGGTGAACCTGGGGTCAACCTGGGGTCGTCCTGCCCCGCCCTGCCTTGGTCTTGCGGTAGTACACGTTGCGGTAGTTGTCGGAGATCTTGGGGTAGTCGCACGTGCCATGATGTAGCGGCGCAAGTAGAAGTTGAAAACAATGTTTGAAACGGTTCCGTACATGTGTTAGCTTCCAGCGCAAGCGCTGACACCAAGTGCGGTCAACACGAGGACAACCTTGGGTCAACCTGAACTGCCCTACCGCGGGCGCCAACCTCCACGCCCCGCTTCCCTCCCACGATCTCGAACGCCAGCTCCTCGTGGAACACCCCGACGTCGGCGGAGCGAAACTTCACCACCACTTGCACCGCGCCACCCGAAGGGATGGTCCACCTGGTTTGCGAGAGCAGGGTCCCCTCCTCCTGCTCCACCTCCTTGCTCCCTTCCTTGCCATCCTTGCTAACCCTACCATCCTTGCCAGCCTTGCTCGCCCTCGGCTTGCTCTCTCTCCCCTTGCTCTCCTCCTCCTCAGGCTCCCCCTCCTCTTCCTCCTCCTCCTCATCCATCTCCTCCTCCGCCGGCTCCGTCCCAGGCCACTTGGGTTGGATGGAGGGTGTCAGGATCTCAAAGTGGAAAACGGGCTTGCGAGGCTGGCGAATCGCCAGGGAGCAGGGTCCGATAAAGCATCGCGTGGAATATTTAGCGGGTGTATTGAAGGATAGTCTAAGGGTGTCAGAGAGGTGTCGGAGAGGTGTAAGAGGGGTGTCAGGGATGTCATAGGAGTCACATGCGGGTGTCATAGCGTGCTATAGGGGTGTCAAGGGGTCTCATAGGGGTGTCATTGGGGTATCATAGGGGTCCTGCCGGGCGAGTGACGATCTCCATGGTCTCGGGCGGCGGCACCCACGTTGGCGGGTTGGGTGGGGTGGCCATCCCTAGCGCCAAGCCAGCATCTATGACATCGCCGGGGGTCAGAAGTGCGGAGGTGTCGAGGGTGATGACCGCCGCGTGGTTGTTGCCCGCGGCCTGGCTGCCGAAAAGCGGCATCACGGCAGCAATAACCTCCCGATGTGCTGCCGCTTCGGCCGCTTGAATGTACACGTACGGAGGTGCCTCCTCCTTCTCCTCAGCGTCTGAGGAGGCTGAGGCCTCCTCCTCCGCACCCTCCGCACCCTCCGCACCCTCCTCAGCCTCAGCGACACCCTCCTGACCCGCAGCGGTAGGCGCAGCGTCCGCCGCAACGTCAGCCTCAACGCCATCGGCAGCGGCCGCTGCAACCTGGATTGCAAGAGCGGCGGCGTCATACGTCGCCTTCTCGCGCTGGCCCTTAACGCAGGGACTGACGGATCGTGCTCGCCACATCATGGGATGCCCAGTAACACAAGAAACAAGGGTTCCGAATGCGCGTGATGACGTGGCGAGCAGTATCAATCAGTCCCTGCCGCCACGTCGTCGGGCAAATCCAGGGAGATGACCATCAACTTCTTGGTAATGCTGCGGAGGACGAACGCGCCCTCCTCCTCCTCGGGAGCGGTCCAGTCGTCCCCAGCCCCCTCGGGCGGCACGGCGGGCGTAGGGTCCGCCTTGGTATAGAGGCGCAAGTTGAAATCGGGAGCAACGTTTGAGAGCGGTCCAGCACAATACAGCTTCAAGTGCTGAGACCAGGCGCGTCCAACGAGTTCGAGCAGGTTTCAACCTGCACCTCCTACCTTGGCCAATCCAAGCGCCGCTGCCAGCGCCCGCGCGACAACCCCGGGAGCCGCATGTTGCGAGACGAGCCCGTCGACCACAAAGCCACCGGCATAGTGCCCAGCAATCTCCGCAGCTAGCACGAGCGTCAGTGTCTCCTCGGACAGCCGCTTGACGCCGTCGGCATCATCTGAACCCGCTTCCTCGCCGTCATCATCCTTCTCGTCCACCGACTCGGCAGCGTCGCGCATCTCCATTGATTTCTCCTCGGCGATGCCGGCTCCAAACTCCTCTTGCCCTGGGATCGGCGGGTGTCCAAGCCCCTTGCGAATCGCGTCACCAACCTCGTGGGACGGCCAGGCAGAAAGTGCTCCAAACGTTCATCACCACAGCTTCAGAACCCTCGTCTCATGAGTTATATGGCATCATATGACGTGGCGAGCGGAATCAGCAGGCCCTGTCATCCAATTCAACACGCACTGAAACCTCGTTTATTAAATTAAGTGGCACCGCATGATATGACGAGAGCGATTTCTGCCAGGCCCTACGTCCGAGAACGCCTCAGCTGCGGCGGCGACGCACTCGTCTACCGACAGCACCCGCACCTGGTACTTGTCGGCGAGCGCGGCGGCGGTGGCGGCGGCTTCCGCAAACGGCGGGCCCGTGACGAGGATGTTGTGCGTCCCGTCCGGTTCCGTCGCAGCGTCCTGCTCGGTCACTTCCAGCTCGCCCACTTCACCGTTGACGTCAGCGGCGGCGGGGACGGCGGCGGCCTTGTCATATGGACGGATGGATAGTGCTCGCCATGTCATAGGATGCCGTTTAATCCAAGAGACGAAGGTTCAAAATGCGTTTGATGACGTGGCGAGCACTATCCATCAGTACCTACCTTGTCGTCCTCCTTGCCGTCGACGTCCTCCTTGCCCTCGCCCTCCTCACCCTCGGCGGCGGCGGCGGCATCGGCTGCTGCGGCGGCGGCGGCGGAGGCAGCCTCCGCCTCGCGCCGCCGCTCATCCGCCTCGACCAGGTGTGGCCATAAGCCGACGCCTGTAGTTAGGGCCAGGCAGATATCGCTCGCCACATCATCCAACGCACGGTAAACTCTCAACTCTCGAGTTCAATGGCACCGTATGAAGTGGCGAGCAACATCTGTCAGGCCCTGGACTCGACACGTCATCCAACGCACTTTGAACCCTCGTCTCTTGAGATGACTGGCACCGTATGACGTAGCCAGCAATATCTGCCAGGCCCTGCCCGGAGTGCGCGGGTCCAGCAGAAGCTTGGCGCCGTCCACGGCCGCGACCAGGCCCTCCGCGTTGCGAAGCACATCCTCGCAGGAGGGTCATTGCTAACAAGCACTCGAACGATGTCGGAGCATGATTTACCTCGAAGTGGAATGCTCATACAGACGGGTGGAAAGTAGAGGAGAGGAGAGGAGAGGAGGAGGTGGAGGAAGAGGAGGGGGAGAGGAGAAGAGGAGACGAGGATGAGGAGAGTAAACGTCGGTAAAGTGCTTGGTATCAATGGCCCCCCTGCCTCGTCTACGAGGAACTGCTTGTCGAAGTCTGCGCAGTACACCTCAATGTCCACGGCGCTGTCATTGACCAACCACATCGTAGGGACTGACGGATAGTGCTCACCACGTCATAGGATTCCGTTAAACTCAAGATACAGAGCCTCGGTATACGCTTGACGAGGTGGCGAGCACTATCCATCAGTCCCCACCACATCACCCGCTCCTGCGTGGTGGGCATTGAGCGCTCCGCCGCGGCATCGTCCTTGGTGCCGTCCTCCTTCACTGCCTCGGGTAGCACAGCGCCCAGGTCCAATACCGGCAGGTCACAGTGCATGGCCAGAGCGTATCCGGCGCCTCGGCAGGTCAGCACCGTCAGCTTGGGGTTGTGGTTCACCGGAGGGTAGGGCCCAGCGGATGATGCGTGTTGAGGTGAACGACGAGGCAGACATTTCGATGTTTGACTCGTGGTGAACGACGTGGGACTCATGATTCGAACACCCTTTACCTTGAACACCCTTATGCGTCGACCTCCCCCACTCATACCTCAGGATCCCCGTAATTATGCCTCAGGACATCAGAGGCAGACTCTACCAAGCTTAGGAGAACAAGGCTGGCAGATGAGCTGACATGGAACCAATGGTCAGGCCACAGAGGAGGATGCGGCGAGCATACAGTCGGGGTTGTCACACAGCCTACCTTGATCGGCATCTTCATAACGAACCCCTTGGCGGGAGCGGCGGTGGGGATGAACTGCACCTTGACGTTCTTGCGCTCGCCGGGCGCCAGCACGCCGTGGGAGGGCACGAAGGTGAATGGGTCGGGCGGCAGCTCCAACTGGTGGCAGGGTCGTTGACAACAAGCACTCGAACCAATGTCGGAACATGACTCATCTTGAATTTGAGAGAATGGGAAAGAGAGAGGTACCTTTCCGTGTGTATGCGAAGGCACCAGGCTCTCGCCCTGGCCTCTGTGAGTGTGATCACTGTTATAGACGCGCTTACTTGGTTCGTCAGAACACAGCGTTGGTCGAGTGCTGGCTCTAAACAACCGGCCTGCCTGGCCACGCTCCTTCTTTTTGGGCGCCTTCTTCACCGACCACTCCGCCGGCACGTCACGCTCGTTGTGCAGCTGCACCGTCATCACCTTCATGTGCCCAACTTGCACGTGCTCGAAGTCGAGGATCTCGGACGACGCCAGAATGTAGAGGCGCACTACAGTTGTACGCAAAGTTTGGAAGCAGTTCGTGATATTTGAGCATCATATTTGAGGATCATGTTTGAGCTTCAATAGCTGAAACAAAGCGCAGTACACGGGGGCCAGGGCGAAAGCCTGGTGCCTCCTTATACAAGCTGCAGCGTCTCCCTGTCCAAGCGCCGTCAGCCAGGAGTGAACTTGCACCACCCTACGAGGATGTCGGGGATGATGACGTTGGCCTTGAGCGTCACGAGCGCGCGCGGCCCGCCCTTGATGATCAGCGGCACCGTGATGTCGATGGCGCCGTTCTGGACCGTGTCGAGCGAGGTGTTCAGCGTGAGGGTCACGTCCGTGCTCTCGTAGTCCGGCGCGCCGGGTGGAATGGTCATTGAGAACAAGCACTCGACCGACATTGGAGCATGACTTACCTTCAGGGTGAATGCGCATACAGACGTGCAGAGGAGCAGAAGGGGGAGGAGGAGGAGAACAAGCACTCGACCGAGATCGTCGGTCGGAGCATGACTTACATTGAGGGTAAATGCTCATACACACGCATGGACTCGCGTCGTGATGCAAGGTGGGTTGAGTGCTTGATCTCAATAACCCCCCTGCCTGGCAGCTTGGGCATGTTTTCGGGCGACACGGAGAACCCGTTCGCGGCGAGCAAGGTTTTGTCCCAGGTGCCGATCACGGGGTAGGCGCCGACGTTCTGCATGCGGAAGCGCTTGTGCCGGATGGTGCCGCTCACCACGTGGCCGAAGTCGTACACGTAGCGGGAGACGACGACGGGGGCGGGGGGCTTGGCGCTGCCGCGCCCGCTGGGCCGCCGCGGCGCTGTTTGCCCCGCTCCCCCGGCCGGATGTGCGGGCATCACGCTGTCCTCGGCGCCCTCCGCCGCCGCGAGGTAGGGGCTTACACTCGTTCACCTATCAGCTCAACGTAAGTACCGTTTGTGAGATACGTAGGGTATGACAAAGTGCGTGAAACCACTTAGACACTTAGCAACAAGTTGTACTCAGTCGTTCAAATGGAGCGTTCTGATTGGTCGAGCGGGCACTAAGTCAGACTAAGTAGCACTAAGTCAGACTAAGTGTCTAAGCGGTTTGGCGCACTTTGTCATAATTCCTGTGATCAACGGTTCAGGCTGTGCAGAGAAGTAGACGAGTGTGACCCCCTGCCGCCAGCGCCGCCGATTCCCCTGCCGCCGCTGTCGCCGCCATACGCGCCGTTGTTCGCTCGAGTTTCGCCGTCTTCTCTTGCTCGCGGCGGAGCAGGTCGGCGCGCATGCACAGCCGGTCGGCTTCGAAGTCCACCTCCGCCCAGGGGCTTACACTGGTCCACCTTTTCAGCTCAATGTAAGCACTTTTTGTGGGATATGTCGAGTCTGTCAGTCTGTCAGTCTGTCAGTCTGTCAGTCTGTCAGTCTGTCAGTCTGTCAGTGAAGGAAATGGCTCAGGTTGAGCTGAAAAGTGGACGAGTGTAAGCCCCTGCCTCCGCCGCAGAGGGCAAGTATGGTTCGTCGCGGGTCGGGGTGTAGCCCGCCTCGGACGGTGCGGGGCTGTGTGCGCCAGAGAATAAGGCCCAGCACAAACTGCACAAATTGTCACATGATGACATTTGACTCCAGCCAAAGGGACAGGGTCACTCGCTCTTAGGTGTTAGGGGACAGGGGCAATCGTGTCCCCTAGGGTTCAGGGTCACTCGTCTCTCTCCAGGGTTTCGGGCACAGGTTTCGGGGTCACTCTGACCTCTCGGCCAGCTTGTTGATCAGGCCCCACCGTTGTGGGAGGAGCTGGGCGTGATCTTGCGCGCCGACGCGGAGCGCGACGGCGCGGCGGAGGCGCCGCGCGACGCTGCCGTGCCGGGGCGGCTGTCGTTGCGGCCACCCACAGTGACGCGTGAGTCGCGCCCCCCACCCAAAGTGTTACGGCCATCCGCGGCTCCCGCCAAAGTGGCCTGTGTGCGCGGCGGCGCCTGCACGCCCTCCCGCAACGCCGCCTACTAGGGCCTGGCGGATATAGCTTCCCACGTCATAGGATGCCATTCGACTCAAGAGACGGGGGTTCAACGAGCGTTGGATGACGTGGCGAGCAACATCCGCCAGGCCACGTCATAGGGTGCCGTTTGAATCAAGAGAGGAGGATTCAAAGTGCGCTGGATGAAGTGACCCGCGATATCTGCCAGGTCCTACCGCCGGCAGACTCGAGCGCGGTCCCTGTTCTGCCAGCAACGCCTTCGCCTCCGCCACGAAGGGAGCGAACTCATCGGACATCTGACGAGGTAGACTCAGAGCGATGCACTGGTAGATCCCCTCGCCCACCACCTCTTAGGGCCAGGCAGACATAGCTCACCACGTCATAGGATGCCATATAACTCAAGAAATGAGGGTTCAAATGCGTGACGATGACGTGGCGGGCAGTGTGCCTGGCAGATATCGCTCTCCACGTCAAAGGATGCCATTGAACTCAACGAATAAGTGCTCAAAGCACACGTGTCGATGATGTGGCGAGCCTTGGGGGCTTGGCGAATATTGCTCGAGAACTCCACGTCACAGGATGCGATTCGACTCAAGAAAAGACGGTTCAAAATCGCGTGCAGGGGGGCGATGGCGTGGCGAGCAGTATCTGCCAGCCCCCACCACCGCCACACGGATGGGCTCGAAGTGCGCCACCTCCAAGGTGATGAACTCGTCAATGCGGTCGGGGATCCCCGCGGTGATTTGCATCTTCAGAGTCACGCGCTCGCCCGCCTGCAGCAGCCCTCTGAGTAGGGGCTCGCTACGTCAGAGGATGGCGTTTAACTCAGTAAACGAAGGGTGATTTAAGAAAGTGAGGGGTAATTCACGTGAAACTTGAGTGACAAATAATGAAGGTCGAATAACCCAGGAAGGCACTGAAAATGTCCAGCCGTGGTCGGTTGCGAAACCCCAGATCCGGGGTCTCACTACTGAGACCTCAATTTCATTGAAAGTAGAGGGGGTCGGGACGAGTAGTAGGAGCCCTGCCGTTAAGGGGCGCCACGTCCAGCACGCTAGCGCGGGTGAGGCTCTCCGTGTGGACGCGGAACGGGAACGCGACTTTCCCCGGGTTGGCCAGAACCACCTCCTTCTCCACCATCTTGTCAAACGCCACGGAGCAGGGACAGATGGATAGTGCTCGCCATGTCGCGTGAATCCATTCAACTCAAGGAACAAGGGTGTAAAATGTGGAAGCTGACGAGGCAGGCAACATACGGACAGACGATAATGTTTGCCACAACATGTGATACCATTTCCCTCTAGGGACGATGGTCGACGATGTGGAGAATGACGGATTATATGTCTGGCCCTACCACGGAGCCGAAGTTGACGGTGGTGGCGTCCAGCGAGTACCGAATGCCCGCGGCGTCAGCTGAGAGCTCCACGTCGTAGCTGGGCCCGCCCTCCACCTCGCAGACGGCGGTGGCGGCGATGCGTGAGTTGGCCTGAGCAAAGTAACTCACCTCCACGATCTCCTCCTCGCCGGGCTGCAGGTACCCGCGGATGGGCAGGACGTCGAACACCTGCTCGGGCGCGGCGAGCTTCAGCGGCGCGGCGCCGGGGAGAAAGGCCTCAGAGAAATCGCTCACAACGTCGTCAAACACATTTGCTTACCCTCGTTCAATGCCGCCCGCCTGATGTCTTCAGTCGGGCCTGGCCGGTCCAGATATTTTGGCCGGGCCTGGGCCATCATAATTTGTACGGGTGCAATATGTGCACACACTTAGGCCCTGCCGGGGCGGCGGCGCTCCAGCTTGCGCGTCTCACCAACCTCACTCGCGTCCGCGTCCGCGTCGTCGGCGTCGACGACGAAGACCCACTGGTACCGGCACGGCACGGAGCTCACGTTCTTGATCGTCAGGTGGTCGCGCTTTGCGTAGGGGCGCACCTTGAATGTGAAAGCAAAACTCGAAACCAGTTGCCTCACATTGCACTTTCAAGCGCTGGGACCAGGCGACCTTCGAACGGGTTTAAATTGATTGGGAATGGTTGCTGGAATTGTTGCTGGAACGGTTGCTGGAACGGTTGTGGAACGGTTGTGGAACGGTTGCTGGAACGGTTGTGGAACGGTTGCTAGAACGGTTGTGAAGCGGTTGTGGAACGGTTGTGGTATCACCTTACCTTGGTGGTGTCGTTGAGTACCGAGCCGAATGAGATGGAGGGGGCGGACAGCGTCAGGTTGGGGAAGTTGATCTCCGCGCTCATGTCCACGGCGTCCTTGTGCGGGTTGTCGTGGTAGACCACAGCGAGCTTGTTGCGAACCAAGTGGCAGGGTCAATAAGAGTTTAGGGATTAGGGCTTAGGGTTCAGGTACACAAAGACCCTCCATGTCATATGGCGACGTTTAACAGAAGCCGAGGTGGATGTTGTGGTGAGCATGATTTATGCAGTGCAATGAAAAGTCCAGCGTCCATGTGCAAGCTATTCAGGGTCAGCTTGTGGTGGGGTGTGCGGTGTGTGCGTTGCTCATCTGTCCCTACCACGTGGCTCTGGTTGTCGGCGCGGTAGCCAGCATCGAACCCCACGTTGACGGTGACCGCCTCCTGCGGCTCCAAAAGCCAGTCCGGCCGGTCGATCGTGAAGGGCACCGTGGGGTGCATGCTGAAGCTCAGCGGCAGGCTCGACACGTTGCGCATGGTCAGCGCCTGGCGCTGCGCGACCAATGCGACGCCGGGCTCGTATGAGTACTCGTAGCCGATGTGTAGCGGCGCAGCTTGAAATTGAAAGCTACAGTTGAATGCAGAGAATAATATTATAGTTTCAAGCGCTGAAACCAGACGCGCTTTGCTTTGAACACTGGTATCGATACTGTGAACCTGCGCCGCCCTAACGTTGGAAGACACGTCGTTGGCACGATCTAATTGACCAGGCGGGTGGCGTTTAACTCAAGAAACGAGGGTTTGATGCGCTCAAGCTGCACCGCCATACCGATGGCGTTCTTGGAGAAGTCCAGGTAGGGGACAGAGACGGAGGCTGACGCGTGGATCATCATCACCTCCCTGTGGTCCTTCACGCCTCCGGCCGTGTTCTTGCACACAAGTGTCTCCATCACGAAGCAGGGTCATTGAGAACAAGCAGTCGACCGAGATCGGAGCATGACTTACCATTATAGTGAATGGGCAAGAGGGTCATTGAGAACAAGCACTCGACCGAAATCGGAGCTGATTTGCCTTCAGTGTGAGGGAGGAGGAGGAGGACGCGCAAACGGAGGAGTCGTCGATTCAACGTCGGTCGAGTGCTTGTTCTCAATGACCCCCCTGCCACATCGCCCTGGGAGGTGCTGATGCCGGTGAGGGTGAACACCGCAGTTGACTTGGCCGGCACGCTCATCCGCTCCGGAGTGACATGGAACACTATCTCGGTCTCGGGCTCTTCGGGTTCTGGCTTGCTTTTCTTGGCGGCCTTGCCGCCCGCCGGGGGCGGGCCGTCGTCTTTCTTGAGAGCGGCGGCTTTCTTTGCAGTCTCACGCTCCTTCTCGCGCACCTTGATGTAGGGCCTGGCAAATATTGCTCGCCAAGTCATAGGATGCGATGTAAGCCATGAAATGAGGGTTCAGCATGCGTGCCGATGACGTGGCGGGCAACGGGCCGGGCATAATTGCTCGCCATGTCCAAGGAAGCAGACCAACTCAACGAATGAGGGTACAGCACGCGTGCGAATGATGTTGCTAGCAGTATCTGGCAGGCCCTACCTTGGCCGCCTTCTCCGCATCAGCGGCGTTGACGTTGACCCACTGCAGCTTCTGCTCGTTGCGTCCGTTGTACAGGGTCAACTCTGCAACGCTCGCCGCGTCATGGGATGGCATTTACATTAATGTGGTGGATGACTTGGCTAGCGAGGTGAGGGAGAGGAGGAGGAGGAGGAGGAGGAGGAGGAGAAGGAGGAGGAGGAGAAGGCGGAGGAGGATGTTGAGGGAGAGGAGGAGGAGTAGAAGGAGGAGGAGGAGGAGGTTGAGGGAGAAGAGGACGAGGAGAACATTTCCCGACCGTTGTTGACGAGCACCAGCTCGCGGGTGAAGGAGCGCCCGTTGAACTGCGGGCCGAAGTTGACGTTGCCCTGCTCGTCCACCTCGTCGCAGGTTACCACTGACCCCACGCCGAGCGCCTCCAGCGGCACAGTGGTGTCCGCGCCCTCAACCACCAAAATGTTGAGCTGATCGCGGAACCGAATGAGCTCATCCAGCTGCACCTTGATGGTGAGCGGGACCTCTTCGCCCGGCTCCAGAGTGCGCTCGCGCACATCCACCAGCATGTAGCGGCGCAAGTTGGAAATGAAAGCAAAGTGTGAGGGCGGTCCATCGAAGGCGGTCCATCACTGGTTACCTTCAAGCGCTAAAACCAAGGACGGTTAACCCGCGGTCGACACGGGTCGACCGGGGATCAACCTGCACCGCCCTGCCTGGAACGCGGAGTCGGTACCCCCGATGAAGGTCTTCATCTCGGCGGGGATGAGGCTGCGGTTGGTCACGTACATCGTCCGCTCCATCTCGCTCAGCACCGTTACCTTGCCGAAGTCCAGAGCAGGCGCCCATTGTGACTCCGGATCACTGGGCTCCATCGAGAAACCCAACTGCGGTCCCTGAGACAGCGCGCAGATGGTGAGCTTGAGCGGCTCCGCCTTGGTGTAGCGGCGCACGCTGAAATTGAAAGCAAGGTTTGAAAGCTGTTCATCACACTTTAGGGTTTAGGGTTTTGGGGCTCAGGGTCTAGGGTTTAGCCTAAAATACAATAACAAGCACTAAAACCAAGCGCGGTCAACCTGGTCAGCCTGGGATCAACCTGGGGTCAACCTGCACCGCCCTGCTTTGGAGCCCACGATGACGATCTGCGCCGGGAGATGAATCGTCCCCAGCCGCTCGGTGGACAGCGTGAACGTCAGTTCGACTTCCCCGCACGCCGCGATCTGGCCGCTGCCCGGGGAGCACGTCCACACCGCCAGGCCCTGCGACTGCTCATCCTGCAGCTAGGGCCAAGCAAAGTTCACTCGCCGCATCATAGGCTGTAGATGCCATTGGACTCAAGAACCGTTTCATACGCGTGTTGTGACGTGGCCGGCAGCATTAGCTCGTACCATGTACCATGTACACAGGCTGTGGATGACATTTGTCTCAAGAACCTAGGGTTCTCAACGCGTTGGATGACGTTGCGGGTGATGGGGATGGCAGATCGCCACCACACAGGTTCCCATTCAACTAAGTCTGTGCCCCTTCAAATTGTTCTGCCTGTGGCCCTGCCTGCGGCACCACTTCAAACTTGGCGGGGATCTTGGAGGTGTTGGTCACGGTGAGGCTCTGCGTGTACTGGTGCCGCACGAAGCACGGCCCAAACTCCAGCGCCTCTAACCAAGGCCAGGCAGATATTGCTCCCGCGTGATTTAGTGCATTTTGAGCCCACATGTCTTGAGTACATGGCATCCTATGACATGGCGAGCAATATCGCAGGCGGCGGCGGCGGCGGCGGAGGAGGAGGAGGGAGATGTGGAGGGGAACGTGGAGGAGGAGGAACAGGAGGTGGAGGCGTCTGTGTCAGGCCCTGCCTCAAACGGCAGCGTGATCCGCGGCACGCAGCACTCGCCGTATATTGGAACGGAGGCCAGCGCATCGCCGACGCCGGGGACGTCAATCACGAGAGGGACGTCGTAGCGGCGCTGCGTGGTCGACACGAACTCCACCGTCACGTAGGACCAGACAGATGTTGCTAGCCACGTCACAGGATTCCATGTAAGTCAAGAAACCAGGGTTCAAAATGCGTCATGCGACGTGGCGAGCAATATCTGACGTCATAGGATTCCATGTTAATTCAATAGACGATGCTTCATATAAATGCGTCGGATATGACGAGCACTATCCGTCATTCCCTACCGTGACGGGCTGGCGGCCGTGCGGCAGGATGGTCCCCGCCGCCGGAATGCACGTGAACTCCGGTTTCTTGTCCGCCTGCTCATGGTTCTCGTCGTCCGGGACGCGCACGTTGAACCGCATGGGGATCTCGCTGCTGTTGTGAATCATCATCTCCTTCGTGTAGGAGCGCAAGTTGAAATGGAAAGTACAGTTTGACAACGATGAATCATATGTTTTCTTCAAGCGCTGAAACCATGCGAGATCAGTACAGGTCCAATATGGGGTCAACACTTTTTTTGTCAACACTTTTTCAGTACGTGTCCAATATGGGGTCAACACTTGGTCAACACTTTATTTACACGGTTTCAGTATTGGGTCAACCTGCTCCGCCCCACCTTAGTGTACCGGTACCCGTATGACACGATGCCAAAGTCGAGCTCCTCCACGTCCACCGTGAAAGTGGGCCCAACGACCCGGCCGCGGAAATCCAGTGACAGCGGCTTGTCGCCGCCCACGATCTGCCACTCGAACGGCTCCGAGAACTCCCCAAGCACGTCGCTACTCAGCGTGATCGTCACCAGATTGCAGGGGCACGAGTGGAGATGGAGCAACGTTTGAAAGCGGTCCATCATATGACAGCTTCAATCGCTGAAACCAAAGCAGGTCCACCCAGGATCAACCTGCACCGCCCTACCAGCTGGGTCTGCCCCACGGAGAGCACCCCCGCGCTGGGCTCGAAGGAGAACTTGCGGCCGAACGCGGAGGTGGAGGGTACCAGGCGGAACTCCGCCTCGATCTCGCCGCGGTTCATCAGCTCCACCGGGCAGCAGAGTCATTGAGAACAAGCACTCGACCAAGATTTGAGCATGACTTACGTGCAGGTTAAATGCCCACACAGGCACGCGGAAGGGGAGGAGGAGGAGGAGGAGGAGGAGGAGGAGCAGGAGCAGAAGAGGAGGAGGAGGAGGATGGATGAGGAGGATGAGGAGGCGGAAGAGAGGGGGAGGAGGAGGAGGAGGAGGAGGAAGAGGAGGAGGAGGAGGAGGAGGAGGAAGAAGAAGAGGAGGAGGGGAAGGAGGAGGAAGAGGAGAAGGAGGAGGACGAGGAGATTGAACGTCAGTCGGCTGCTTGTTGTTGATAACCTCCCTGCCTCGTACTGGTGCACGGCGTTGACAAAGGTGTCGCCTACGTCCAGGACATCATACGAAAACACCGCCATGGGGCCAACGGCGACGCCCTTCAGCTGCAGCGGCAGGCGGTCCTCGCGCCCCTCGATGTTGACGAAGCACGTGGCGGTGGTCTCGCCGGGCCCGTGCGGCAGGGTCGTACACTCGTCCATTTTCAGCTCACCGTGAGCATTTCACACTTGGTGGGATATGTACATATGTTGCGTGGTTTCAGTGACCAAAACGACTGAGATTGAGCTGAGATGTGGACGAGCGGAAACCCCTGCCGTGCGGGTGAAAGCGGACGGTGATCTCAGTCTCGCCGCCCGGCATAACTTCGCCCGACAGCGGCACGCACGTGAAGGCGTCGTGCTCAAACAGCAGCGGGTCGGCGATCAGCGCCTTGTCCAGACCCCGCGACTTGGTGGCGTATTGCACCGCGTCGGACCCCAGGATCGCGTCCTCGTCCTCGGAGTAGGGCCTGCTAGACATTGCTCGCCACGTCATTTTGTGCCATTTAATGAAAAGCCGAGGGTTGAAAGGGCGTTGGATTACGTGGCGAGCATATCTTGCTCGCCACGTCATATCATTAAACTCAAGAGATGAGGGTTCAAAGTGCATTGGCTGACGTGGCGAGCAGTATCCACCCAGCCCTACCTCGGAGTCGTCCTCCTCGCCGCCGCCGCCGCCAGCTATGGCCGTGCCCCCCATGCCTGATGCACGCAGCGTGTCACCAAACACCCCGTTGACGCGCATGCGAGCCTCCTCCTCGAGGTATGTGTCCGCCAGCTTCTTCACGTCGAATCGAACCGTCTGCTCACTGCGGTTCACCACCTTGATGTACCGGTGCAAGTTGAAATTGAAAGCAAAGTTTGACAGTTATTCATCATGTTTTAGCTTCAAGCGCTGGAACCAGGCGCTCTCTCTCAACACAGTTTTCAGATGTGTTACGGTTGCTGGAACGGTCGTGGAGCGGTTGCTGGAACGGTTGCGGCAACGGTTGCTGGAGCGGTTGCTGGAACTGTTGCTAGAACTGTTGCTGGAACGGTTGTGGGAACGCGGTCACACCCGGGTCAACCTGCACCGCCCCACCTTGAACGTGCGCTGGCTGGTCTTGTTGATGAATGTGGGGAGCATCTCCACCTTACCCGCGTTCAATCCAACCTCCAGCTCAACGCTCTCGCCGGCCAAACCTACGATGACAGGCTCCGTGCCTTCGCCCATGTCAACTTCCATCTCACCCTCACAATAGGATCAAGTAAAAACATAATGCACGCCACGTCATATGTGTCATTTCACTTTGACACGAGAGATAGAGTTTAACGTGTGGTGGATGACGTGGCGAGCGCTGGTACGCTACTGGTGGATGGCGTGGTGAGCACCGAAGTACCATGTGGTGGATGGCGTGGCGAGCACCGGTACACAATGTGGTGGATGACGCAACGAGTACTCGTAGCACCGATACACTACGCGGTGGATGACGTTCACTACCACCGGTACATATGTACTCGCCCTACCTCGTAAACACCCGCGGCCTCCGGAGCGAATCCCAGGTACACCTGCACGCACTCCCCCACGCCCAGGTGCCCCTCGGACGGCGTCGCTGAGAAAGGCTCCGGCGTGAACAGGCAGAAGTTGGCAGCCTTGGTGTAGGGGCGCAACTTAGACTTGAAAGCAAAGTGAGAAAGTAGTCCATCATGTTTCGCATTCCAAATCGGGCGCTTTCAACACGGCTTTCAAGCCCTTTCGACGTGCACCGACCCACCTTGGAGCCCACGTTGCGCACCGTCTGGACCTTCTGGCTCGAACTCTTGGCCGCGGTTGGCTCAAACTCAATCGCGTCGGGAAAGTCCAGCGCCGGTTTGTTGCCGACAGCGCGGATGGGCACCACAAATCGCTCGCGCTCCGTGGCCACGACTAGGTCCAGGGAATAGTCCTCCTTGTTGAAGGGGCGCACGTTGGAATAGAAAATACAGTTTGAAAGCGGTCCATCATATCTCAGCTGCACTCGTTGCATCCAAGCGCGGTCGGTCACACAGGGACCAGGGCAAAAGACTGGTGCCTCCGTTTGCACGCGGAACCGTCTCTCTTTCTCTCTCCAAGCGCGGTCAATCCCGGGTCAATCTGCAAGGCCGCGGCCCTGCCTTGTCGTTGGGGGTGAAGAACACCTTGTACGCCACCTCCATACCGGGCGCCACCTTGCCCGTGGCATCCTCGCGCTCCTCCTCCATGCAGGGGCACAAGTTGAAATAGAAATCAAAGTTTGAAAGCGGTTCGTCACATGTCCGCTTCAAACGCTCCAACCAAGCGCAGTCAACCCGGGGTCAACTTGCACCACCCCACCTTTTTGAAGACGCGCTGCACCGAGAAGTGGCGCGACTTGGGGTCCTCCACCTTGACGCGCCGCGGCACGTTGTCATTGTTGCGGAACCACAGCGTGGACTCATACACCTTCAACCAGAGACACGCATGTCAAACCTTCCTTGCTTCATATGAATGGCATCCTATGACGTTGCGAGCCATATCTGCTAGGCCCTGGCCGTGGGCATCAAGGTGACCAACGGCGTCAACTCGCCAAGGTGGAGGCGGATAAGTTGTGCACCCAGGGCCTTCAAGCGAAAGATCTTTTCAGCGCTCAGCGTAAGCACCTTCGAAGGTGCCTTACACCGGTTGCTTCACTTGTGGCTCCAACGGCACATTTCCTGGTGGCTACTGGTTCCACGCCCTGCCTTGAAGGGCTCGTACTCGTGGTAGCTGATCTCCGGCGGGTACGGCTGGAACAGCGGCTCGTCCACTCCAATCTTGGACTCCACCTGGAGGGAGTGAGCAGCACAACATAACATACAGGAAGGGAATCAGAATCGAAGCCGAGGGGGGAGCATCGCTCGCACAGGCGCTGGTTTGCTTATGGTGTACGGGTGTACCCGTACACACTCGCCGCGTCCTCCTCCTGGCCTGGCCACTCGTTCCCTCACTGTTTGCTAATGGTGTACCGGTGTACCCGTCGGCGCGAGGAAGATGGTTGCAGAGGGAGGGTGGGGCGTGCCTGGTGGGTGTAGTCGCAGATGTTGAGGAACTCGATGATCTGCGGGTGCGGGCGGAACCCCGTCAGCTTGGAGGGCGGCGCCTTCAGCTCCTGCAGGTGCTGCGTCGCCGTCTTCTGATGAACGAGGAGTTTGGAGCAGTGGGGGAACGCAGTGGTCAGTCAGCGAGGAGGCACTGTTACTTATCAGCAATTGAACATCCGTTCTGGACGTCTGACGTCAATGTAACCGCAGCGCTCGGATTCGATATGATGCGATACTCGCAGCGGTGGCAGCGGCAGGGGCCACTGCTCCCCGCGACGCAGCACGCCCCGCCTCTCCGCCCGGGCCCGGCAGGCGTCCCCCGGTCCCGCATCGAAAAGTCAAAAGTGGGCAACAACAACACAGCCCATTTGTGAATAACATGGGCGCGAGCGGCCACTGGACCACGCCGGCGCTCGGTGTCCGTTGCTACCGAGCGTAACATCCCCGGGCCGCAGCAATCTGGCGCGGCCGATGCGCGGGCATGCGCGGGCGTGAGATCCGGCGATACGCGCTGGTCGCCGCGTCGCCTGCCAAATGCGATCAAATTGTGATGGAGGTCTTCGCTGGTCTCACCTTGAGGTCCATGCTGGGGTCGTCACCCTGCGTGTACGCGCGGTACTTTATGTGCATCGGATTGGCCTTGAACGGCGCCGGCGCCTCGAACCCATCCGTTCCCTCGCCGGCGAGGGCGGCGCCGCCCCCGCTCCCCTCACCCTTTCCCATGCCCGCCGCTCACTCCTCACGGGTCGACCGGACCGCGCCTCAGTTGGTGCGTGCCTTCCCAGAGAGACCTATTTCTGGAATGGGGTGGGTTGTCCCGAACTTCGAACTCGCACTCCTGGTGTCGGGTCCACCCGGAGTGCCCGCAAGGGGTCCGCAGGCTCGGAGCCCCGCGGCGCGAGCAACAAGCTTGCGAGCCCCAGTGGCGGCCGGTGTCCGCCGCGCCCCGACGCGGTCGTCGCGCGGGTACTACTGGAGTGCCGTTGGAGAGATTCTTATGCCCTTTCGAGCACCGACCTCCGAGGATTCGGAACGGGAGGGGTTTGTACGTGAGAGGTGCACGTGTTTAGCACGTGATTGCCACACGTGTTTGGAGGACGTGGCTCCCCACCGGTTCGGCAGCCCCCACAGGCAGGGAGTCAACGTCCTCGAGATCTCAAAACCATTCTCGTGAAAACCATTCTCGCGAAAACCATTCTCGCGCAAACCATTCCATCACTGTTTGCCCATACGACTTGTATTTGTCACACCTCTCCTATTGTCAGATCCCGTGCCTGAAGTACCTGCAGTGAATCTGATCTTATTTGTCGCCCCCGCCCCGCCTGTGCGAATCAAGCCACATCGAGGCGAACGAATAACGGGCAATCGACGTGTCGTGTTTACGGGGTAAAGCGCCGACGTCGGCGCCGGCACGCTCACAAGCGGCGCCTAAATACCGTAGGACGAAACGACGAACTGCGTCGCAAGTTAACGTTCAGTTTCGGACGGTTCGGACGTCGCGCGGGGCCGCGGCGGCCGTACATACCCGCATTGCCGGCACTAGAGCCGACACCGGGGTTCGGGTGGCTCGTGTCTCGACAGGGGGCTCGAGTGAGGGTTGCAGAGGGGCATCCGTAAGCGGTGGGCTGCCGCAGCATCGGTTGGCGGCCTGGCTCGGGATAAGCCTCGCCTACCTGCCGTGCGCCGCGCCCGGACCGGCGCCGCTGCAGGGGACGTCAGGCGTTCACGCAATCGCTCGCGCCGTCGTCGGTTGCGGTGCGAGGACAGGCATGGATGTCGACCCGTTGCATGTTCGCCGCTCTTCGTCCCCAGCCTTACACGGTGTCCCCATCCCCTTATCAGCGCACCTGGAGCCATCACATCCCTTGAACCCCTTCAGCCCCGGCTGCCATTCCACTCGACGGCTCCAAAACACTCAAGGTTCCCTCCTCTTCCATTCATCTGGGGCCAGTCTGGTCCCTGAAACTACTGGTGAACTGGCAGTTATCGAATATTGCGATGTTCCTGATTGATCCTTGGCAGAGGCATCTGAACAACAGTTGCTGGCAGAGAGAAGAGGGCGGGGCCTGACTACAGCACACGGCGTTCCCCGTCCAGCTATTTGTAATCGTGTCGTGTCTGAAACCTCTCGCAAGAAACCCACGCGTTGCCTTAACGATGCCCATTTCGGCTGACGTGGGGAATAGTAGTATGGGACCCTGAGAAGAGGAGGCGAGCCCACGTTAGGATAAGAGGAGAGGGGTTGCAGAGATGGCGCTCAAGCCGGGGTTCGCGTACAAGTTCCCATGGGAGGACATGGGCGACTTCAAGTACCTGCTGCTCGCGCCGTTCGCCGCGACGGTCGCGCTCGGCCTCGACGACGCCGACGCCTGGGCCTTTCACACATGCATGATCGTCGCCATCCGCTACGTGCACGCGCAGTTTTGGTAAGGGCAGATTTTGTGTGCGAATATTTTTGCTCAACTCGCTGACCACGCCGCCCACCGCTCCCTCTAACTATCGGGTCGGCTGTTAAGCCAACGTCCTCGCGGGCGCCTGGCGCACGGGCACAGCACGGCATCCACCGCGCGGCATCCACCTTGTCTAGTGCGTTCTTTGCTAAAGGCATCCGATTGACAAGCTGGAGCCTTGTTTGTTTCTGGCCCTACGTTTTGGATATCACTGAGCAGGGTACACGCGGTGACGCAAAGAACGAAGATTCAGGCTAAGGGGATCGACTTCAAGCAGGTGGACCGGGAGGATAATTGGGACGACTTCATCATCCTACAGGTGGGGTCACGGCGTCCTCACTGCTCGCTTATACCTCCTCCTCCTCCTCCGCAGCCTCCTTGGCCACCACTGCCTCGGCTTCTGCGTCTCCTCCTCTACCTCCGTCTCCTCCTCCTCCTCGGCTCCTCCTCGGCTGTGATTCTGTCCCTCCGCAGGCGGCCGTTATCTCCATCCGGTTCTTCGAAGATGATGTACGAGTATTAACCTGCAAAGGGAATAGCGCCTGAGGCCCTAATTCGAGGCGATTGTGATGACCATGGTGCACAAGTGCCCGTACCTGGGGTACGGCGGCTTCCCGATGTGGAATGGGGCGGGGATGTGGCAGTTGCTGATGCTGCACTATGGGCCAACGGAGTTCGTCTATTACTGGCAGGGACTTGCACTCGTCCACTTCCCAGCCCTACGGAAACACTTTGCGGGATACGCCTTCGACACTGGTCTCAGCACGTTTCGTTCTGCACCGGCTGCCCTGACCCTTCATACCCAGGCTGAAGTGACGGTTCCGATCCGGTCAGAGAGTGCTGCGCTGAGCGGAGCCTGACAAAAGGCCATTCAGAACGGGATGTACTGGGTACTTTCAGCAACAAAAATGGCTCAGGTTTGAGCTGAGAATTTGACAAGTGTAAGCCCCTGCGTACTGGCTGCACCGTGCGCTGCACCACCACACGCTGTACAGAGCCTACCACAGCCACCACCACGCCAGCTTCGTGACCGAGCCAATCACGGGCAGCGTGCACCCCTTCGCGGAGCACCTCATGTACACCGCTAACTTCGCCATCCCCCTTATGGCAGGGCCTGTCACTCGGTATCACTGGCTGTGTACTCGTACTCATTCGCCTCCTCCCCCTCCTCCTCCTCCCCCTCCCCCTCCCCCTCCTCCTCCTCATCCTCCCCCTCCTCCTCCACCTCCTCCTGCTCCTCCTCCGCTTCCTCCTCCTCCTCCCCCTCCTCCTGCCCCTCCTACCCATCCTCCTCCTCCTCCTCCACCTCCTCCTGCCCCTCCTACCCATCCTCCTCCTCCTCCTCCTCCTCCTCTACGTATTTCACACCGTTTCGTGACGCCATGTGACCTGGCAAAAATGATGGTGTGGCGACCCTGCGTCCAGGGCGTCTTCTTTTGCGGCGGCGCATCGATTGCGATGTTCTACGCGTACCTCATCGGCTTCGACCTGCTCAACTCTATCGGGCACTGCAACTTTGAGTTCATTCCGCAGTGGTTCATGAACATTCCGGTAGGGCCTGGCGGATATTGCCCGCCATGTCATCCAACGCACGTTCATCCCTCGTCTCTTGAATACGATGGCACCCCATGACACGGCCGATAACATCCGCCAGGCCCTCGCCATGTCATGCAACGCAGTTCGAACCCTCGTCTGTCGAGTTGCATGGCATCCTGTGACGTGTCGAGCAACGTATACTAGGCCCTATATCCCGGGCATGAAGTACCTGATCTACACCCCCTCGTACCACTCGCTGCACCACAGCAAGGTGCACACCAACTTCTGCCTCTTCGTGCCCTTCTACGACTATGTTTACGGCACTCTGGATCCCACTAGCCACCAGCTGTACACCAAGGCAGGGTCGCGACACAATCACCTGACCAATCGGGCAACAATCAATACGATCACCTGACCAGGGTCACTGTTTCGGAGGACGGGTTGACTGCCTGCTCAAAGTGCACTTGTGGCATGATCTCCTTGTCTGACGCCAGTGGCTGTCTTCTCACAGCCGACCCGTACGCAATCAAGTTCCAGCCGTATCAGCCTATGCTTCATTTGATTATGACCCTGCATCGAGGCGATGAATGGGGTCGCCGCGCCCAACAAGGCGCCCGACGTGGTTTTCATGGCTCACGGAACTGAGCTGCTATCAGTTTTCCACCTGCCCTTCGCCCTCCGCTCCTTCTCCGCGCGGCCGTTCAAGTCGCACTGGTGGCTGCAGCCCTTCCTGCCGCTTTGCATTCCCTTTGTCGCGCTTCTGCGGCTCATTGGGAAGCCGTTTGTGGCTGACAAGCACAGGCAGGGAGGTTATTGAGAACAAACACTCGACCGAGGCTGCATTTCATCTCCTCCGCGCGTCTGCGTGAGCGCTGGCATTGAGAACAAGCACTCGACCGAAGCCTGGATCTCCCGCTCCTCCTCCTCCTCCTCCTACTCCTCCCCACCCCCTCCTCCCCCTCCTCCTCCTCCTCCTCCTCCTCCTGTATGAGCATTCACCATGGATGCAGGTCATGCCCTGATCTCGGTCGAATGTTTGTTCTCAATGACCCTCCGCACCGGCTGCTTCACTTGGGGATTCAGACCTGGGTCACCCCGGCGTGGGGGTTCCAGTTCTTCATCAAGTCCGAGTTCAGCCACATCAACCGGAAGATCGAGCAGGCGATTCTGGAGGCGGATAAGATCGGCACCAAGGTGATTGGGCTGGGGGCGCTGAACAAGAACGAGGCAGGGGGGTCATTGAGAACAAGCACTCGACCGACGTTGAATATCCTCGTCCTCCCCATCCTCCTCCTCCTCCTCCTCCTCCTCCTCCTCCTCCTCCCCCTCCCCCTCTCCTCCCCCTCTCCTCCTCCTCCTCCTCCTCCTCCTCCTTCTCCTCCTTCTTCCCCTCCTCCTCCTCCGCGCGCCTGGCATGAGCATTCACCCTGAAGGTATGTCGTGCTCCGATCTCACTCGAGTGCTTGTTCTCAATGACCCTCCTGCAAGGCGCTTAACGGCGGCGGGCAGATGTTCATCGACAAGCACCCGGGGCTCAAGGTGCGGGTGGTGCACGGCAACACGCTGACGGCAGCGGCCATCCTGCAAAAGATTCCCTCTGGTGTGAAGGAGATCTTCCTCACGGGATCAACGTCCAAGCTCGGCCGCGCCATCGCCTTGTACCTGTCCGCCAAGGGAGTCAAGGCAGGGAGGCTGTTGAGAGCAAGCATTCTACCGACTTTAATCTCCTCCGCCTCCTCCTCCTCCTCCTCCTCCTCCTCCTCCTCCGCTTCCTCCTCCTCCTCCTCCTCCTC
>Ga0307489_10000550_pt1 | contig 22944 bp, 42 predicted proteins | sample SB12metaG_FD_202247 | JGI IMG/M metagenome (GOLD analysis project Ga0307489, IMG submission 202247) | Sea-ice brine microbial communities from Beaufort Sea near Barrow, Alaska, United States - SB 1.2 | ecosystem: Environmental > Aquatic > Marine > Coastal | place: USA: Alaska | collected... | reverse complement strand
AAAATGATCCTAATTCCGATCAAATGGTCGGTCGACCGGTCAACCAGTGATCGAACCTGTCAAACTCACCCTATCAAAACCGATCGGATCATTTTCACCCCATCGATGTAGTATCTCAAACTGAGCCTACGAACATCACCTATGAAGCCTGCCTATCAAACTGAAGAGCCCGATCAGACTGAAGTCGGGCACCTATCAAACACGTCCACACGAAGTGGCAAAAAATCCGCCAACAAAAATCCGCGTCGCACGAAGTCACAAAAATCAGGTGCTTTCACGATCAAAAGATTGGTCGAATCCGTTCTCGGCCCAAAACAGCTGTACCAAGATTCACACTCAAGGTACGTCGTACTCCAATATCGGTTGAATGCTTGTTCTCAATGATCCTCCCGCCAATTCACCCTTCAAGGTAGGTCACGCTCCGATCTGGGTAGAAATCTTGTTGTGAATGACCCTTCTGCGAGGTGGAGGTGGAGGACCTGGCGGGCAACCCCGCGACCACCACCACCCTAGTCGGTCCCGAAGTCGACGATGATGAGCCCGTGATCCGTGAAGATGACACGAAGCCTCTGCGCGCCGTGCTGTCGTCCAACCGACCGAACTACCCCGGCCTCGCCAAGGAGACCGACGTCATCACCATATCGCTCGACATGTCGGCCGTCGTGTCCATCTCCGCTGCCGTCGTTGGGCCCGCCAGCAACACCGCTGGTTCGGTGTCGTGGTAAGGCGGTGCAGGTTAACCCTATCAAACCTACATGGAAACCGACAGGAACTAAGCGCTTGAAACTGAAGAGTGATATACTGCTTTCAACTTCTGCTTTCAAATTCAACTTGCGCCGCTACATCTTGGTCGGTGTTCAACGGCACCGTGGACGGCAACGGTAGGGCGGTGCATGTTGAACCAATGAAATCCATGCTGAAAGCGCCAGGAACTAAGGGCTTGAAACTATAATATGATGCACCGCCTTCACGTGTCGCTTTGATATTCAACTTGCGCCGCTACACAACGGGCGCGCCAAGCAGTGGCGCGCGGTCACCACGGCGGTCACCACACTGTGGGGCGACATCGACCCGGTGCCGTGGAGCATCACGTACACCACCGTGGCGGGAGCGACGGAGACAGTCAGCGGCACCGTCGGCTTGCTGCCAGATGACCCGAGAAGTGTGAGAGTGGACACCACGGCGCCGACGGCGACCTTCGTGGCCGTGACCTCCAGCGGCCCGCTGGACCCCATCGCCAGCAACCCCGACACCATCACCATCATCTTCAACACCTCGGAGCCGGTGCAGACCCCCACCGTCACCATCACGGTATGGCGGTGCAGATCGAAGCCCGTACTTGCACACAGAATAAGACATCATTGGCTATTGCCTGTCTAGCCCAACGCCGGTGTGTGTTGCGCTGTAATCTTATCACGTGCTATTCTGCTGATGGTGCATGGTTTCAGCGCTTGAAACAAAACAACGACACGCTGGTTTCAAAGTTTGCGTTCAATTGCAACTTGCGCCCCTACACGACGGGTGACGTGTTGGCGCCCTCCATGATCAGCGGCGGCGGCGACAGGTGGAACGCGGGCGCGCGCATCGTGATCGCGGACGACATGGCGTTCACCGACAACAACGGGTGCATCTCGTTTGAGATCATTCTGACGGACCTGGCTGGACACGTCGCGGCGCCCGTCACAGCCATCGTGGGTTGGGCCTAGCATTTACTTTCCTCGGTCATCGACATAATTCGAACCCTCACGTCTCATTTAATTGGCAGCTTGTGACGTGGCTATCAATAGATATTGGCAGGCATTGCCTGCCACCATCGAAAGTTCGACACGAAGTTTTAACGCATATTTCCTGAGCAGCATCGTTTGACGCGGCGAGCGATATCTGCCAGGCCCTACTCGTGGACTCAGCCGGGTCGGACAAGTGTCCGACCACCCGCGTGGAGCTGGACCTGGCGCCGCCTGTGTTCCTGTGGCTGCAGACCAAGGAAATCCAAGCGCGGCAGATGACGTTTGACGTGGCGCTGAACGAAATCGCCACCATCTACTTCGTCGCCGTCGCGCAGGGATCCGCGGAACCCACGCCCGACGAGGTAGGGCGGTGCACCCAGGTTGACCCCAGGTTCACCCCAGGTTGACCCCAGGTTCACCCCAGGTTATCCCCAGGTTGTCCCCAGATTAACCCCAGGTTGACCTCAGGTTGACTCCAGCTTGACTCCAGCTTGACGCCAGCTTGACCCCAGCTTGACCCCGGTTTGACCGCATTTGGTTTCAGCTCCTGAAGCAATGTTATGGTAGACCGCATCCAAAGTATGCTTTCAAATTGAACTTGCGGCGCTACGATGAGGTGGTGGCGGGCACTGGCAAAGACGGATCCGCCGCGGCCTCCTCGGGCAACCTCGAGTACATCGGGTCCGACACACCCTCCCCGGCCAACTCCGCCGGCGGCTTGGGAATGATGGTCATCACACTGCCGGGCCTGAATCCCGCCATCTACTACGACGTGTACTTCTCCGCGAAGGACCGCTTCGGCCAGATGGAATCTAAACCCAGATGGCGTCGCCTCGCCAGCCTCGGCGTGGCGACCCCCGCCGCCAGCCTATCGGTGGCGGAGGGCGATGCGGGTGATGTCATCATTCTGCAGTTGACGCAGCCGCCCACGGAGGTGGTGAGCGTGACCCTCGGCGCGCTGCTCCAGGTGAATGTCGGACAGGTGCTGTTCGCGCAGGAGTCCAACACCCTGGCATGGGGGGGTTGAGAACAAGCGCTTGACCGACGTTGAATCTCCTCCTCCTCCTCCTCCTCCTCCTCCTCCTCTTCCTCCTCCTCCTCCTCCTCCCCCTCGTCCTCCTCCTCCTCCTCCTCCTCCTCCTCCTCCTTCTCCTCCTTCGCGCCTATGTATGAGCATTCACTCTGAAGGCAGGCCATGCGGGCTTGTCCGATCTCGGTTCGAGTGCTTGCTCTCAATGACTCTTCCGCCAGGTGTACACCGAGATGCTGACGGTCAACTTCGACCCGGTGGCGTGGGCGGTTCCGAAGGAGGTCAAGGTGAAGGCTGCGGACGACAACATCGTGGAGGGTCCCCACGTCGTGTCGGTTGCGGTGGGGATCAGCTCCACCGACGCGCGCTACGACGGTCTGCAGGTGACGGAGCTTCGGTGCGCGATTGCGGACAACGACATCGCCGCAGTCATCATTGCGGCAGGGCGGTGCAGGTTCAAGGTATCAGCTTGCAGGTTGAACCGATGAAATCCATGTTGAAACCACCTGTAATTCAATGCTTCAGCCCAAAACATCATAAGCAGATGTCAATTGTGCTCTCAATTCCAAGGTGCGCCCCTACACTGCGGATCCGAAAGAGCAGCCACAGACGCGGGTAATGGTTTGCGACGGCGTGGTGCCGCCCTCGGTGCTGTCGTACACGACGGACGAGCAGAGCCCCGTCAAGGCCAACGTGTGGCTGGCGGGCGCCCCCCCGGGGGCCGACGTGGTGACGGTGACTCTGAGCTCCAGCAACGTGGCGTTGATGAAACTGTCGAAAACAGTGCTCACGTTCACCCAGGCCGACTACGCCGACCAGATTGAAGTCTTGATCACGCCGGTCAACTCGGACGTGGCGGACGACGACCGCACAGTGCACATTATCACCTCCGTGTCGTCGACCGCTGAGCTATACAACAACATCGCCGTGCCCCAGATCCCTGTCAACATCGTGGACCTCCAGACCGCCGGCGTCAAATTCAGCCAAACGAAAATCACAGCGGGCGCCGGAAGAAAATGCGAGACCATGAAGCTGAAGTCCGAGCCGCGCGCACCCGTTACGGTCGAGTTCGCCATTGTGCAAGACTCCGAGGGGGCGTACAACTACGCCTCCGTCGTCATCGACCCCCCGCTAGCGACGTACCCGGGAGACTGGAGTGACGACTGGGAAACAGAGGTTCCAGTGTGCTTCAACCTGGCGGATGACGGCACATATTACGGCGACGTGCAGTTTAACATCAGCATCACGTTCACGTCTGATGGGGATCCCCAGTACGCCGGCCTGAAGCCCGACGATATCACAGTCACGGTGTTGGAGGGTGACCCCCCGCCGGCATGGTTTGTGTCAGACACGACGGGCCTGAACCGCATCGTGGCCGCCGAGGGCGCCACCCCCCTGGCGCCCCCCACCGTGCGGGAGGGCACAGCGGTGTTGAACTACGCCATCAGACCGACCGGTAACCTGTACAAGGCAGGGGGGGTATTGAGAACAAGCACTCGACCGACGTCGACTCTCCTCCTCCTCTTTCGCGCGTCGTATGTAAGTATGTGCACTCACCCATGGGGTTATTGAGAACAAGCCCTCGACCGACGTTCGATCTCCACCTCCTCCTCAACGCGTATGTATGAGGGGGTCATTGAGAACAAGCACTCGACCGACGTTGAATCTCCTCCTCCTCATCCGCGCGTCTGTATCAGCATTCACCCAAATTACGATTCGATATCAGTTCGAGTGCGTGGTCGGAACGACCCTCCTGCAAGGCGGTGACCATCATGCCCACGTTCGCGCCGGGCACGCTGCAGCGTGGCGTCATCTCGCCGCCGAGCTTCACGTTCCCCGTCGGCACCAGAACCACCGCGCAGTTCACCCTGTCGTTCCCGTCCAACCAGCAGGTGCTGAACGACCAGGATGTCACCATCTGGCATCTGGTGACGGGCGATGAGGACGAGCCCGGTTACAAGGCGTTGAACCCCGACGGCGGCGCTGGCGCGCTCATCGTCACGTGCCTGGTAGGGCGGTGCAGGTTGAACCGATGAACCTCGTGTTGAAAGCGCCTGGATCGAAGCGCTCAAACCTATAATTTGAAAATATGCTTTAGATTTTCCGTCAATTCTGTTTTCAATTTGAGCTTGCGCCGCTACGGCTTGGAGGGCGACACGCCGGGGTTCAACCTGGGCAACGGCGCGAGCGGATCCATCTTGGTTGAGGAGCCTCGGAATGAGACGGATACCCCGGTGCCAGTATCCATGGGCATCGTGCTGGCCTCCCGGCCCACTGGGAACGTCCAGCTTCAGTTTTACGAGGCTACCAACCCCACCAACGTGGTCAACGTGAACGCAACCCGCCGCCGCAGCCTCCTGCAGACCGCGGTGCCCCCCGCCGAGCGGGGACTGACCATCATTAGCGGCCAGACGCTCACCTTCACGGAGGCGGACTGGTACCTGCCGCACCCGGTGCTCATGAAAGCCAACTACATTGATGGCGATCAGGGGCGCCGCATCACGGCGCTGTGCACTACCGTGGTAGGGCGCTGCAGCTTGCCCGTTTTTGAAAGCGCCCATGGTTTCTGCGCTTGGAGCTACAATATGATGAAACGCTTTTAAACTTCGCTTTCAATTTCAACTTGCGGCGCCACGCCGTGGTGTCGCCGGCCGACCAGGTGTACGCCGCGCTGGCGCAGCCGTGTTACAAAATCACCATCACAGAAAACGGCGACGAGCCAATTCCGGACGTGAAGCATTACAACAACTCGATTACGATCATCGTGGATGAGATCCCCGCCCTCATCGTCACGCCGCCGCCGGCAGGGTTTGAGACTTGTCCACTTATCGGCTCATCGTGAACCGTTTCATGTCACTGAAATCACCCAATGTGGCCCTTTATTTGTTTACCTACGTTCATCGAGCCCCAAGGCACTCCACATGATGAGCATTAACCAACCCCCTCCGCCATGTGAAGCGGACAGACCATAAAGACTGTCATGCTTTAAGGCCTTATCGAGGGGCACTATTTCAAAGCTCTCTCATGATGCGTGTATCACAAAAGAGTGTTTACGTTGAGCTGAAAAGTGGAGGGTGTAAGCCCCTGGCCGCCGGTCATGTTCCAGCGCTTCACCAAGTACTGGCGCATCCGCGCGTTCATTAATTACAACACGTCTGGTGAGATGGAGCTGGCGTACCTCGACACCCCGGCGAACATCACCTTCACGGTCAACTCGACGTACTACTCCGATGAAAACGCGGTCAACGTCATGTTGAACCCGGACACCACCACCTTCAACAGAAGCGTCGACTGGATTCTGGTTGATCGGACAACGTTTCCACTCACGTTCGACAATAGCGCGAACCAGGTGATCCAGGTCACGGTATGGCGGTGCAGGTTGACCCCAGGTTGACCCCAGGTTGACCCCAGAGTGACCCCAAGTTGACCCCAGAGTGACCCCAAGTTGACCCCAGAGTGACCCCAGGTTCATCCCAGGTTCACCCCAGGTTCACCCCAGGTTCACCCCAGGTTCACCCCAGGTTCACCCCAGGTTCACCCCAGGTTCACCCCAGGTTCACCCCAGGTTCACCCCAGGTTCACCTCAGGTTCACCTCAGGCTCAACTCAGGTTCACCCACCCCAGGTTCACCCCAGTTTGACCGTGCTTGGTTTCAGCCCTTCACACTAAAACATGATTGAATGCTTTCAAACTTTGCGTTCGATTTCAATTTGCGCCGCTACATCACGGGCTCTACAAAGATGATGGGAACTTTCATGCTAGGTCAGGCAGGGGGGTTATTGAGTGCAATCACTCAGTTGACGTTGTGTTCCGACGAAGCGAGTCCACGCGTCTGCATGCGCATTCACTCAGTCATGTTGTGATCTCGGTCGAGTGCTGGTTCTCAGTGACCCTCTTGTGAGGCGTGGCCGGGGCTGAAAGTCACGAACCCGACCGAGTTGGCGCCGTTCATTGAGAAAGCGCTCACACCCTCGAGCCTCCTCGCAAGTAGGGTTGCGCAGGTTGAACCCAGGGTGACCCCGAATTGACACCAGGGTGACCCCAGGTTCACCCCAGGTTCACCCCTAAATGACCCCAGGTTGACCCAAGATTGACCCCTGGTTGACCCAGGGTGACCCCAGGGTGACCCAAGGTTGACCCCGGGTCGACCCCAGGTTGACCTCAGACTGACCCCAGGCTGAATTCAGGGTGACCCCAGGTTGTCCCCAGGCTGTCCTTCGGGTGACCCCAGGTTGACCTCAGAATTACCCCCGTTTGACCCCTGGTTGAACCTGCATTTACCCTTCGTTGACTACGCCCGATTTGACGATTTGAAGCGAAATCATGATGAACTGCCTTCAAACTTTGCTTTCAATTTCAGCTTGCGTCGCTACACCAAGATATCAAAATCGAGCCCTCGGCCGACGCGGGGGATAACCCCGTGGAAATGACCGGCGCCGTCCTCCAGATGTCCAACTTTGACGTAGAGTTCGACAAGCTCAACCTCACGGATTGCGCGAACATCACCCTCGGTTGCTTTGTGGGGGGTACGAAAGATCCGGATACAGGGACGATTGTTCCGGGTTCACAGAACGTGTGGGCGGTGTACTTCGACGTCACGGGCGAGTTGACGCTGCGGAACTTCGACGAAGCACCACCGGATAACGCCGCCTCGCGGCGCCGTCTGCTGATGCAGGGCCCCACGGGGGGGCGTCGGCTGCTGGAGACCCCTACAAAAGCCACCACCATCGACTTCGCCAACGTGGCTGAGGGAACCACGTTCGAAAACTTCAACGTGGATGGGGACGGATCAGCGCGTACCCTCCAGGTCAAGGCCTGTGACCAGAATGGCGCCTGCACCGAAGGCCAACTCGTGAATTTGCCGACCGTGCCCGTCAACGACCCGCCCATCGCCAAAGTTACCGCCTTCAACTTGGCAGGGCTGTGCATGTTGACCCTATCAAACCCACGAGGAAAGCGCCTGGATGTAGGCTTTGGAAGCTGAGGTATGATGGACCGCTTTCAATTTCTACTTGCGCCGCCCACACCATACTACGACATGATGGACCGCTTTAAAACTTTGCTTCCAATTTCAACTTGCGCCGCTACACGTGGAAGTACACGGAGAAGGAGGTGACGAACCTCGACAACTCGGTGTCGTGCACCGACCCTGACAGTGACTACCTCACCAAGGTAGGGTGCTGCCTAACACACCCTTATACACCCCTAACACACCCCTAATACCTCCCTAAATCACCCCTGATGCACCCCTGATACGCCCATGATACACCCCTAATACATCCTTACTACACCCCTAATACACCCCTGTTACACCCTTGAGACACCCCTGATACACCCCTAATACACCCCTGACACTGACCCCCCCTCTATTCACTTTCAGTGTAAAACCGACGTTCTTGATTTGAGACGGCTAGGCACTAACACCCAAACTAGCATTAACTAGGGTAGCCTAACCCCCCCCTCACCAAAACTAGCCTAATTCGGCATTTATACCTCTAATACACCCTGTATATAACCATTGTACACCCCTATTGGCGCCGCTACTCCCAGGCTGAGTTGTGTGTCGAGATCGAGGACGGTCTGGATGCGGATGGGGAAAAGAATTACGTGCCTAGCTCTGGGCAGGGCGACATTCTGGTCTACGCGATCGACGCTCAGAAAGATGTATACGCGGACAGCAATCTTCAGCCCCCAAACGGGCAGGGCATCACATTAGTTCCGTGCTCCCTTTTCCCGTTTCCCTTTTCAGCTCACATTCAGCACTTATGAGCCATGGAATGGGATATTAATCTGTGTTTGCCAGGACAAAACGGCTCAAGTTGAGAAGAAAGAATGGAGTAGGATTGGATGAAGGCCCTCGTACTAACCTCCGTCTAGTAGCCTTAGATGACAGAAACATGTGTTTGAAGGCCCAGAGGGCCTCACCACTTTTCATCCTTTTACAGCTTAACTTGAGCTGTTTTGTCATTGGCCTCACGCAAATAACCCCTTGAAGGTGCTTAAGTTGAGCTGAAAAGGGAAAAGTGGACGGTTGTAAGTCCCTGCCGCCAGGATTGACAACCTCACACATGTAATGGGCCCGGTTGACGGGTGCTTAACCATCGAGGGCATTGCGCCCATGGCCGCCTACGGCATGGCGCTCAGCGCTATCACGTTCCAGAATAACCAGATCCAGCCCATTAATGTTCCGCTTCAGCGCAAGCTGACATTTTCGGTCTGGGATGATCAAGATTTAGAGAATGTCAAGCCCAAACCGCGGATCGCCGGTACTGCGGTGCGGTTCATGGACCTTATACCGGTGAACGACCCGCCGGTGGCGGGGATCCAGGATTTGCTCACCCCGCCGCCCGGCGGTTGCGCTAACGGGATAATGAAGGCCACGGATCCGGACAGCCCGGTGCTCACTTACAACATCACATGCTTCCCGGGTAAAGGCAACGTGACGCTGATCGACATCAACACGGGCGAGTTTAGGTACTGCTCAGACGCGGTGGGGCGGCTCAGATTGACACATGTTGAACCACCCAGTGTTGACAGCGCCTGCTGTTAGCGCTGAAACGAAAAACGAAAAACTGCTTTCAAGTTTAATTTCCAATTTCATCGTGCGCCGCTACGTTGCGGACAAGCCGGGCACGGACACCTTCGTGTTCTTCGCGTGGGACGGGGAGCTCAGTTCGCGGTTTTCCACGATCACGATTACAACCGGGACCGGGACGCATGCCCCAGTGGCGACCGAGTTGACCCTGGATGTCTGGGAAAACAGCCTCGCCAGGGGAGCCATGCCGGCGACGGACGCGGACGGAGCCGCGGACATTTACCGGTAGGGTCTTTCATTCATTTACCTTTTGTTGCTTAGCTTGCACCGAACCCTCAGGTTTATGCAACTTCATACACCGACTCAACCTACCACCTCACAGAGATGACGAAGTTTAGCTGAAACTGGACCAAGAAACTCTCAGATTATTGCACTTTATACCTCAACTGCACCTCAACTTGACTTACCAACCATCACAAAGATTACGAAGTTGAGCTGAAATGGGAATTAGAGTAAGGCCCGGTGTGCCGGTATCAGATCAAAGAAGAGCCCAACAGCGTGGACGCCCTGGTGCTCGTCGACGGCAAAGACGCTTTATTCCGTTACTCCACCACCTCCGACTTTGAGTACACGGCGAGGTCCACTTCCGAGGTTGTCCGGAAGGTGGCCGAGGGCATGGCCAACCTGGCGGTGGATACCGACTACAACAGCATCGCGGGAACCCCCGACCATCCGGGCTACCACGCCGACTCTTTCGAGTTCAAGGTGGTCGACATGAACGGGCTGGTCAGCAACGTGGCCACGGTGTGGATCAACGTGCGGCTGACGCGAGAGAAGAACAAGCCTCCCATCTCCACCGCGCTTACGTTCACCACGGCCGAGAACACCGTGCTGACCGGCCCCGACGTCAAGTTCAAGTCCACGGACCAGGAGTCGCCCAACAACCTGCAACACACCATTCTTGTAACCGCCGCCGGCGTAACACCCGCGTTCGCCAGCCCCGTGTACGGCACCATCACTAACGTGGGCACCAACCAGTTCTCACCGCTCTTCCTGTACACCCCCAAACCGTTCCACAACGGTGTGGAGAACCTGCGGTACTACGCCACTGACGCGCACGGCGCGACGTCCGACCCCGTGGACCTCGTCATCACGGTGACGGCGGTGAACAACGCGCCGGTGGGGGCGTGCGCGCCCTCCTCCGCCATGGACGCGGACGTCCAGGTAGGGCGGTGCATGTTGACCCCATCAAACCCACGTTGAAAGCGCCTGGAACTAAGCGCTTGAAACTAACATGTGATGGACCGCTTTCGAACTTTGCTTTCAATTTCAACTTGCACCACTGCATCCAGGTAAAGATGATCGAGGCGGTGACGGCCTCCGAGGGGGAGGAGCTGCGCAAGGCCGTGGCGGTGAAGGCCGCCGCTGATGTGGGCAACATCCGCGCCACGTTTGTCAGCTACGCCGCGGCGATGACGGAGCTCGATGCGATGAGCAACATGACCGGCGGCAGCATGATCGCGCTGGCGTGCGGCAACGCGGACTCCAACGTGCGCCTCGTGCACACCACGCGCGTTGGCGTGGTAGGCCGGTGCAGGTTGAAGCCATCAAACCCACCTTGAAGGCGCCCGGAACTATGCGCTTTGAAACTAAATTACGACAAACTGCTTTCAAGTTTTGCACTCAAGCTCAACTTGCGCCGCTACAGCGTGGCGCTTCTGGCGTTCGACGTGGACAACTTCCTGCCCGGTAGGGACTGATGGACGGTGCTCGCCACGTCATAGGATGTAGTTTAACTCAAGATATGAGGGTTCGCAATGCGTTTGATGACGTGGCAAGCACTGTCCATCAGTCCTTCCTGCCCGGCACAGCGCGCTACGTTGTCAAGCAGCTCCCCACGCTGGGCAACAACGCCGTCGCGGGTAGGGTCTGCCAGATGATGCGTGCCACATCATTCTCCACATTGTGGACCCTCATTAGTACTTGAGTTCGGAAACACATGAATTGGCGAGCATTATCTGTCAGCCCCTAGTGGCCGGTGACGTGTTCCCGTGGAAGGCGGCCAACTACACGGAGGTCCCCGCGGATAACCCCGCGGATAATTCCACGTACGAGTGGCGCTATCTCGACACCGACTTCCCTGACTCGGTAGGGCGCTGTAGGTTGTCCCCGGGCTGACCCCGTGCTGACCACAATCCGTGTTGACCCAGTGCTGACTATAACATGATGAACCGCTCTCAAAAAATGCTTTCAACATCAACTTGCGTCGCTACGACTCGGCGAAGTTTGCAAACGGCGCCGCGGTGGCCACGCCCGGGTTCATTCCTGCGCTGGTGTTCTCGCCGTACTCCCGGGTGCACGGCGAGGTGACCCTCAAGTGGGCGGCCATCGACTCCTTCGGTTGGGCCCACCGGAAATCGTTCAGAACATCAGGCGGGTGGCGTGTTGACTCAAGGAACGGGAGTTGGCAAACGCGATGGAGGGACATTTGGCGATACCCCTGTTGCTTGAGTTACGTGGCATCTTATGACGGGGCCAGCAATAGCCGATATTGCTCGCCATGTCATGACACACATCTCGGAACCTCGTTTCTTGAGTTGAGTGCCCTCCGATGACGTGGCGAGCGATTTCTGGCCGGCCCTGGATGACGGTGCGGAGGGGCCGGCGAACACGGTGACGTTCCAGGTGCAGTGCCCGGGGGGGGAGAAGGTGGACGGGTACAGGTGCGCACCCTGCACCCCGGGGCAGTACAACGACCGGGTGCTGGTGGATCAGAACACGTGCTCCGACTGCCCGCCTGGCACCCAGAGCCCCGTCGCCGCCTCCACCATGTGCGAGGCGTGCCCCAAGGCAGGTGGATTCTTGAGACCATGCACTCGACCGACGTGGAATGTCCTCCTCCTCTTCCGCCTGCTGCTCCTCGCGCGTGTATGAGGAGGCTATTGAGACCAAGCATCCGACCAACGTTGAATCTCCTCCTCCTCTGCGGGGGCGATGGTAAACAAGCACTCGACCTCCTCCCCCTCCTCCTCAGCGCGCATGTATGTGGGTGTAGCATTCTTGAGAAGGCAAGTCTTGCTCCGATCTAGGTCGAGCGCATGTGTTCAAAGACCCTACTACAAGGACACGTACACGGCCGAGTCGGGCACCGCGACGTGCAGCCCCTGCCCGGCGCGGATGAAGTCCCTCAGCGGCAGCGCCCAGCTCGAGCTCTGCCGGCAGGGCCTCACAACTCATTCCCGCCGCGCCATGTGATTCCATTTGACTTAAGACACGAGGGTCTACAATGTGGAGGATGACGTGGCATGCGTTATCTGTGAGGCCATATGTGGCGGTGCGAGATCACCACGATCCAGCTGACGGCGGAGCAGTGCTGGCCGTGCGACATGCTGCGGACCAAGTGCGACGACCTCGGGCAGGGCCCCGGCAGAAATCGCTCGAAATATCCTTCAAGACGTTCGCCAACCCTCGTTTCCTGAGTCAAATGCCATCCGCCTTTATGTTTTGTGCGTTTTCTGCCGAGCCCTAACACCACCAACTTGTGTAAGCCTGATGGCGTGAGTCAATTTTTCTGGCGGGCCCTGAGCTGGGGCAGTTGATCCCGCTGCCGTACGCGGCGTACTGGGTGGACCCCTCGTCGCCGACGCGCGTGCTGGAGTGCCTGCCGGGCGCCGCGTGCCTCGAAAAGTACTCTGAGGACGAGGTGCGTAACCGCAAGTGTGCGCCGCAGCGCTTCCAGGGGATCCATACGGACCCGGCGTATATTGGTAGTGCGGTGCAGGTTGATCCCGGATTCACACCTGCTTGACCGCGCATGGTTTAGCGCGTGAAGCTAAAATATGATGAACCGCTTTTAAAACTTTGCTTTGTATTCCGACTTGCGCCACTACATATTGGCGACGGGTGCTACAAGTGCCAGGCGGAGCACTACCGGCACGCGGGGCACTGCCACCACTGCGGCAGCCAGGGCACTCGCCAGGCCCGCATGGTGCTGCTCGTCATCCTGTACCTCCTCCTCATCGGCTTGCTCCTCGAGGCGGGGAAGGGTCCTTGCGAACAAGCACCCGACCGACATTGAATCTCCTCCTCCTCCGCGGGTGTTTTAAGAACAGGCACTCTACCTACTGGAATCACCTCCTCCTTCCCCGCGTGTCTGTATGAGCATTCACCTCGAATTAATGCACGGTCGGAAGTAAAATCTGAGCACTAAACCATAGTCCAAAAACTCTAAAGCCAAACCCTAAACTCTAAGACCCTCCTGCGAGGTGGCGCGGTCGGCTGCGGTCGGCGCGCTCGGCATCCTCATCACGTTCCTCCAGATCAACGCATCGTTCAAGTACCTCTCCATCGCCTGGCCCAAAACTTTGTTCGCCTGGCTGACGGGCACCTCGATATCGTTTCTGGACATGGAGCTCTGGGGCGCCGAGTGCCTGTACCCGCACGGCGGCTGGGACTACTTTGTGAAATTCCGGTTTGCAATGGCGCAGCCCCTGGTTGGGCGGTGCAGACTGACCCCGTGTTGACCGCGCTTGTTTTCAGCGCATGAGAAGCTGAAACATGATGGACCGCTTCCAAACTCTGCTTCCAATTACAACTTGTGCCGCTACACCCTGGTTTATTTCGCCGTGATCTGCGTAGCCGTGGTGCTGCGGGTGATCCGCCAGATGGTGCACGAGTACTTCGTGCGAGCCAAGGCGCTGGCGCAGTCGAGGCTGGCGGCGCGGAAGCGGTACTTCCACAAGAAGATCGACCCCGAAGCCAAGAGCTGGGTCGGGGTGTCGGACGAGCGGCACGGGCTGCCGCTGGAGCGCCCCGAGCTGCAGGACGTGGACGACATGCTGACCGAGGTGGAGGAGATGGAGCTGGAGCTGGTAGGGACTGATGGATGATGCTTGCCGCATTGTAAAATGTCATTTAATTCAAGACAGATGGATAGTGATCTCCATGTCATAGAATGTCATTTAAATCAGGAAATCAGGGTTTGAAATGCGTTTGATGACGTGGCGAACTCTATCCATGAGTCCCTAGGAGTTGGCAGATTTCGACCGCGAGAAGGACCATGCCATCGCCACCGGGTAGGGCGGTTCAAGCTCAACCCAGGTTGACCGCGCTTGATTTCGGCCCTTGAAGCTCAAATGAGATGAAACACTTTCGAACTTTGCTTGCAATCTCAAGTTGCGGCGCTACAAGCGGGAAGTCGTTCGAGTCGGAGCACGAGAAGCCGCCCTTCTTCTCCCTCTGCAAGGTAGAGCAGTGCAGTTTGACACGGAGTGACACTCGCGGTGAAAGCGCCTGGTTTCTGCGCTTGAAAGTAGCATACGACAGTCTGCTTCAAGTGTTGGTTTCAATGTTGCTTTCAATTTCAACGTGCGCCGCTACTTCAAGATCACCATCAAGGACACGTTCAAGCGCGCCATCCCGTGCTGCATGCTGTGCTTCCAGTGGGGTAGGGCCTGATAGACATGGCGGGCAATGTTTGCTCCTTCCTGTCTTCGCCATGCTGCCCTCCTCAACCTAGGGCTTGGCAGATGTTGCTCGCCACGTTATAGGGTACTATTAAACTCAGGAAACGAGGGCTCAAAGTGCATTGGATGACGTGGCGAGAAAACCGTGCCAGGCCCTACAGTGGGGGTACTTCCTGATGGCGCAGCAGACGTTGGAGTTCTTCGATTGCAAGGACAACCTAGAGGAGACGCTGCTCATCGCTGACCCCACGGTGACGTGCTGGAAGGGGCGCCACGCCGCGCACCTCCCCCTGGCAGGGGGGTTAATTATTGAGAACACGCACTTGAATATCCTCCCTCTTCACCGTGCAGCGTCTGTATGCGCCTCTGGATGAGCATTCTCGTCATGGTAGATCATTCTCTGATGTCGGCTCGAGTGCTTGCTCTCAACGACCCTCCTGCCTGGCCATCCTGTGCCTACTTGTGTACCCCTTCGGCATGCTGGCGGGCGCCGGCTTCTTCCTGTGGTTCTACCGCAAGTCCGGCTTCCGCCCGCGCGTCTTCGCGAGGATGCAGGTCATCCTCGTAGGGCGGTGCAGGTTCAATCCACATGTTGAACGCGCCTGGAATTCTGCGCTTGCAACTAGAATATCATAATTTTTTCTCAACATTCGCATCTAATTTCAACTTACGCCGCTACATCCAGGAGGACGGCGACCCCCAGAAGCTGCTGCTGGTTGACAACTTCGAGTTCGCGTTTGGGTTGTTGTATCTGGACAGCCGACCGGACTGGGTGTACTGGTGCATGGTAGGGCGGTCCAAGTTCAACTGATGATACCCAGATTGAAACAGCCTGGAACTAAGTGCTTGAGGCTGACATAAGATGAGCCGCCTTCAAAGCTTGCTTTCAAATTCGACTTGCGGCGCTACAGCAAGGTGGACATGGGGAAGAAGCTGATGATCGTCTTGATCAAGATCTTGATTCCGTACCCCATCTCCCAGACCCTCACCTGCATGTTCATGCTGGTATGGCCTACAAAAATTACCTGTTACCCCTTTTTACACCCCTGGCTCACCCCTGGCTCACCTGTGCGGAGTCCTCCTTAGCCTGCTGTGCCATGTTTGGCAAACCCATTTTTGATTCCAAATACTCTCATCACCAAACACCCCCTTTTACCAAACACTCCCTTCACCAGAACCTGTGTTTGATTTCAAATGTCCTTGTTGGGCCCTATACCTGGGTGAGCGTGGCCATGATAACGGCGAGCGCGCAGCCGTACCGCGTGCACAGCCTGAACCAGGCCGAGCAGGTGTCCTGCAACGTCAACGTCATCGTGCTCATCTTTGGCTACTTCTTCCAGCTCGGCATCTGGAGCGATACCGCCATCAGGGCGTTCGCCACCATGTGCAACGTCATCATCGTGGTCACCATCATAGTGCTGCTGTTCTACGTGGCGCTCGACACGTGGCAGGGGGTTTGCTGAGAACATGCACTCCACCTACGATGAATTTCCTCCTGCTCCTCCGCAGGGGCTATTGAGAACATGCACTCAACCGACATTGAGTATGGATTGTGTGTTTCGTTGATACTTAGGTTTTGAGCGTCAGACTTGCAGTATAAGACGGAATTGTATTGTTTGTGACCCTGCTGCACGGCCGTTCCTGCGCCGCATGATACACCTGATGCTGGCCAAGGCACAGGACGCGGACACCAACGCCACGCCCCAGTACATCCAGCCGCACCTGTCCGGGCCGCAGGGCAAAGCGCTGTTCACCATCATACCATCCAATCCCATCCGCCGCTGCGCGTGGTAGGGCGGTGCAGGATGACCCCAGATTGACCCCGGCCTACAAACCAAGCTTTGCTCTTATCAAGACCTCGTCCGACCACGTGCTGGAGCGCGCCGATACGGCGACGCCCAATCGCATCATCTCGTGGACGACCGCGCCTGATTTCAGCGCTTGAAGCCGAAATGTGATGAAGCGCTTTCGAACTTTGCTTTCAATTTCAACTTGCGGCGCTACAGGCTGGACGATCATCCAGTCCAAGCTCTTCGACCGCTACATCATGGCAGGGCGGTGTGGGTTGACATTGTCAAAACCCGTTTTCAAAGCGCGCATGGTGTCAGCGCGTGAGACTACCATATGATAAACTGGTTTCAAACTTTGCGTTCAAGTTCAAGTTGCGCCGCTACATCACGGTGGTGGTGCTGTTGACGTCCATCGTGAGCATAATCGACCTGTTCCCGCTCGACGCCGGGCCCAGGCAGGGGCTTACACTCGTCCACATCTCAGCTCAACTTGAGCCGTGTATGACACAAGAAAACACCATAAACACCCCCTAACCCCCCCTTATCACGGGCTACATAACCCCTACGCGCACCCCCTATCCCACAAAAAGCGCTCAAGTTGAGCTGAGAAGTGAACGAGTGTAAGCCCCTGGCCCGCGGTTCCGCATGTCGCTGTTCAACCAGTTCTTCACCACGCTGTTCGCCATCGAGTGTTTCATGAAGATCGTGGCGCTAGGTAGGGTGGTGCAGGTGACCCTATCAAACAAACGTTGAAGGCGCCTGGAACTAAGCGCTTGAAACTGAAATGTGAATGACCGCTTTCAAGTTTTGCTTTCAACTTCAACTTGCGCCGATACAGCTAGGATTCATCCTGGGCGAGCACGCTTACCTGCGCGACACCTTCAACTGCGTGGACTTCGTCGTCGTGCTACTGTCCATCCTGGTAGGGTGTTGCACGTTCACCCTAGATTGACCTCAGGTTGACCCCGGCTTGACTCCAGCTTGACCCCAGCTTGGCCCCGGCTTGACCCCAGGCTGACCCAAAATATTCAAACTAACCTCAGCTTGACCCCATCTTGACCCCGGCTTGACCCCAGCTTGATCCCAGCTTGTCTTAGCTTGGCCCCAGCTTGACCCCACATCCTGTTGTTGCTCGCCCCTACATCCTGCTGCTGCTGGCCAACACGGCGGGCGGCGCGGTGGGCGGGCTGCGGTCGGCGCGCTTCTTCAAGTACCTCAAGTTCTTCAAGCTCAAGTACCTGCGCTTCTTGCGTATCGGGCTGAGGATGCGGAGCATGAGCGGCAGCCACATCACCGCCATCTACCGCAAGGCGTGCGAGCCCGACACGCCCAAGGCAGGAGGGTTGTTGAGAAGCAAGCACTCGACCGACGTTTAATATCCTCCCCCTCCATATTCTCCTCCTCGTCCTCCTCGTCCTCGTCCTGCTCCTCCTCCGCGCGTCCGTATGGGAACGAGCACTCGACCAAAGTTGAGTCTCCTCCTGCTCCTTCGCGCGTCGTCTGTAAGTACGAGACGAGTAGACACCCTGAAGGTAAGTCATGCATGGTCATGATCCAACCTCAGTTCGAGTGCTTGTTATCGATGACACTCCTGCGAGGTGGAAAAGGCGATGGTGAAGGCGCGGCTGGTGTTCAACGAGGACGTGGCGGGGACCATCTACGGGAACCTGCGCAGCCTGTCCAAGGAGGTGCGCGACTCCGCCGTGGATCTCATCGAGGAGTTCTACCGCGAGGGCTACGAGGCAGGGGCTCCCGCTCGTCCACTTCTGAGCTCAACCTAAGCCGTTTTGGTCAGTGAGCGATTTCGAATCCAGCTTGTGGCGACTTATGACCCACCAATCTAGTCCACACGACTGTAACCACCCAATATATCCCCTCAAAAAGCCTTTACGTTGAGCTGAGAAGTTGACGAGTGTAAGCCCCTGGTACGAGGCGGAGGCCATCGTGACGGTCAGGCCTCACCGATATCGCCTCCCACGTCATCGTCACGCATTGCGAACCCTTGTCTCTTGAGTATATGATGCCATCCTATGACGTGGCGAGCAATGTCTGCCAGGCCCATTACCCACAACGCCATCGACACGCATTTTGGAGTCTCCTTGTTTTAGTGAGTGCATGGCATCCCATGACGTGGCGAGCAGCGGTATGTGGCAGGCCCTACGTGAGGGTGAGCCAGCAGCTGCACGCGGTGCGGGCGAGCGTGAACAAGGAGAACGTGGAACTGGTGCTGACGTGGCTGGCGTTCCACGCCAAGAACTCGGAGAAGTCCGCCTTCTTCGAAACACTGGTGCAGTCGCGGGAGTACATGGCGGAGGTGGGCGGTAAGAAGGCAGGGGCTGCCAGCTATTGTCCGCCACATCATTGCAGCGCTTGCTAAACCCCCCGCATGCATTGAGTTAAGTGGTATCCGATGACGTGGCAAGCATGACCTGCCCGGCCCTGGAAGAAGGTGGAGGAGGAGATGGTAGGGTCTGGCGGATAATGCCTGCCACGTCACCCGCCACACTATAGACCCTCGTTTCTTGAGTAATTGGGCTTCGCATGACGTGGCGAGCACTGTTTGTCAGTCCCTGGGAGATGGCGGCGCGGGGCGTGGCTGGCGCGCCGCGGAACGAGCAGTTCGACATGACGCTGGACGAGGCGGTGCTGTCGAAAGAGATGGGGAGCGAGCTCCGCCGCCGCAAGAACGCGGGCAAGCTTAAAGGGCCGGCGGGCAAGGCCAGGGCTCTTCGCGCCACGGGGAGCAACAAGTGGACAGCGAACGTAGGGACTGGGACTCATGGATAGTGCTAGCCACTTCAGCATACGCATTTCGAACCCTCGTTTCTCCAGTGAGATGACATCCTGTGACATGGCGAGCACTGTCCATCGGTCCCTAGGCGAAGGACACGAGCGGGCTGGACTTGCCCGACATCCTGACTCCGTCAAACCCGACGCACGGACCCACCGGTCTCAGGCTGCGCTCTGGACACGGGGTAGGGCGGTGCAGGCCCACACCTGTGTCTGCGCGCACGAAATACACCGTCGTTGGCGTGTATGGCTTTTCGCAATCCCCCGTGTGAAGTGCTCTGTGATCTTCCCACGTGCTACTCTTTCGAAACTAATAGACAACACCGCTTTCACACATCGGTTTCAATTTCAAGTTGCGCTGCTACAAGCAGGCGGAGAGCGACTGGCGGTCGCGAAAGGAGGTCATGAAGGACCCCGAGGGGTACGACCTGGACCGCCCCGCCCGCGCTAATGTCTCCACTTTCGACCGGGAAAAACACGAGGACACACTTCTGAGAGACTAGACGCTGCGGATGACGCGGTTGCTCCTATGGCAATTTTCAATATTAAAACTTTAAATGCGCGAGCCTGTATGGGCGTTTAGTCTGGACTATTTATTTAGTTTTGTTATCCAATTTTCGATAGCTATTAAACATTTGATTGAAACCCGTGATCACAATGATTATCTCTGTAATCATGACGCCCTACTGTTCTGGAATAAAAAGTCAGAGCAGGTGTATCAGTAGTGAATGTGTCTACCAGTATTGGGCACGTCCCCACTGTTCTATATAACGTTAGAGCTTGCCGCAGCCGCCGCAAGGCGCGGGCGGGGGTGAAGCGCGTGGGGGCCACGGACAAGGCCGCAGCCGGGGCTTGGGCCGGGGCAGAGGCAGGTATTGGGGATGGAGCCGGGGCCAGTGGGGGGCAGAGGGCGGTGGCGGGGCCCGGGGAAGTGGCGGAGGCAGGTCGCACTAGGAAGAGCCGTTGAGAGGAACCCCGCTGATACGATTGCCACTATTATTTCACTCAAGTCGAACCACGTAATGCTAAGTCGCTATCTTCACATCACTCGGTTGATAAGCGATAGCGCTTAATGCTATATTCTCGTAAATACACGACCGTTCCCTCATTGAAATGACACTTTACTCACATGAAACTGAACGTAATCAAGTACTCCAAAATGTAGATGTCGAAATAAGTGACAAAATATCTTTATCAAGAAATCAGCGCTTGCGCTTTTCGCCGCCGCCGCCGCCGCCGCCGCCGTCGCCGTCGCCACCGTTGGCGGCGTCCTTCTCATGTTTCGCCCTCGCCGCCTCTTCCGAGGGCATATCAATGATTATCCGTCCAGCTCAACGTCAGTATTCCGTGTCCATGAACCCATTGAGTCAAACCTGTGCACCCAACGCAACAAGGTAGTCAACATGCTTCACTCATCACCCTAATCAGAAATTCAATCAAACGATATTAGAAGCCCCGGCGTACGAGCAAACAGACAAACATCAACTCAAAATCCCCCCAAACGTGGAAAATTGGAAAATCGGAACCTCGAAATCCACGGTCTACGACCCGACGCAAATGCCACCAAAGTTGTGGAGGAGGGGGGAGTCGAGCGAAGCCTGGATAGAAGTTCTCGCGCGGCGCCCCGCACGACGAATTTCAGCTATTTTCACATACTGATTGAAAGCCTAAACACTAGAACTCGAACCCTAAAGGTTTGGTGAAATCAACAAAATGGTCCTACGAAATGTGCCGTACGCCAGGCGCCTCGGATATGCATTTGACACGCGCGCACCGCCAGCTCCACGCGCGGCAGCCGTGGATGCCCCCGCCCGCGGGCAGTGCGGACGCGGCGGCGCGGGTGGCACCAGCGTTGGCGTGGCCCCGGGGGCCTCGTGGGGATTGCGCGAAGCGGGGTCGAGGTGTTGGGCGAAAGGGGGCATTTCGCCGGGGGCTCTCTCTCCACCCGGCCGCGCGCAGCAGCCGGATCCGGTGCCGGTGACCGGCGCCCCATGGGTCCGCCGACGCGAGCACGCCCCGACCCTGCCACGAAAATGCGAAAATTCTCGTCATGGTAAGCGGATCGGGTCTTTTGGCAAGGCGGTAGCACCGCTAATTATGACGTCAAGGATTATGCCCAAATTGCCAAGAATTACCTCAACACGTCGGTCTCCAAAAAGTGTCCGCCAGTTTTCGTCGGAAACGTGTCCGCCGACCGGACTTGAGTTGTAGCATGATGGTATCGAAGCATGATCATATTGAAAAGTGATGGTATCGAAGCGCATGGTATCGATGCCATCGAATCATAATCCTTCATCGTAACGTTGCATGATGGTATCGAATCATGTTGGTTTTGAAAATGATGCGTATGGTATCGACGCAGTTGAATCGAATCATGATGGTATCGAAGCTTGATAATGTCGAAACTGAGGTATCGAAGCATGATGGTAGCGAAGCGGATGGTACTGAAGCCGGTGGTATCGAAACCAGATTTTGGGCCTCTTTTCGTTTCAATTTCAATCTTCTTTCGTCGCGAGGTCTCAAGCGCGCCACTTCACCACGCGCACGCCTTCCACCTCCACCTCCCCATCACACGACCGCCACCGCACTCCGCGCACTCGGTGCGTCACCCCTTCACGCATCTAAGCCCCCCTTCACTGTACCGCGCGGCTCGCGGAGGAAGTACTTGGCCCGACGGAAAGCGTTCGCGCGTTCTTTTGAAAACGTAAAATTAGGGCTTTGAACCGCGCCGCCATTTATTTTTTGTCAATGACGTTCCGAGCCATATTTTTTTGCCTTTCACACTCCGAGAAGAAGGCGACGTAGCGAGCGCGTAGACCCGCCCCACTACCGCACGACCGCCACCGCACACCGGCGCCCGGTGCGTTCGCCCTCAACGCGTCTAAAGGCCCCGCATCCATTTCGCGCACCGCGCGGTGGACATACTTGGCCCGACGTGAAGTGGTCGCGCGTTCCCCGGAAAAATGCCAAAACCCCAAAACTCCAAAACCGCGCCGCCATGTTTTTTTCGCCGCCGAGCCGTGATGACCGCCCTTTCCCAAACCCCTCCTCGTCGTGATCGTAGTGACGAACACCGCCGGCATGGTCAGATCCTCCGCCAAGGCCTCCGTCGCCAAGCCCTCCAAGTCCTCCTCAGCCAAGCCTGCCAAGCCCTCCATCAACAAGCCTCGCAAGCCCTCCATCACCAAGCCCTCCACGTCCACCATCAGCAAGCCCTCCACCGCCTTCATGATCGAGTCCTCCAACTATTCCTCCATCTCCAAGTCCTCCGTCATCACGTCCAACATCATCAAGCCCTCGGCGTCCACCTTCATCAAGTCCCCCACCAAGAAGTGCAAGAGGAGCGGCAAGGGCCGCACCGTTGACAACCGCGGGTGAGTCCGGCGTTATTTCTCGACACTCAAACGTGAAACGTGACACTTGTCGGCCGCGCCCGTCCTCGACGCCGTCCGGCGTAGTGCGCGCCGCCGCATGCCTTCCGTTGTTACGTGTCTCGTTGCTCACACCACTCGCGTCTATCGCTCCCACAGGGTCCTTCTGAACATCTTCAAGGCGTTGTTGAGATTTTGTGGATTTGGACATATGAGAAATATGGGATCAGGTACGT